>JACCDW010071149.1_pt1 | contig 28599 bp, 26 predicted proteins | sample 7449781 | NCBI WGS metagenome assembly JACCDW01 (sample SAMN15323449, study PRJNA562643) | freshwater metagenome | isolation source: river surface water | place: USA:Blue River Watershed | collected 2017-08-18
CCTGATCTTTTCTAATAGCTTCAAGAACTTCTGTAACCTCTGAGTGTACTAGGGCTAACTTATTACCAATCTTATCGTAATTGACATCCCCGTCCCAGAATCCTTTACTCTTCGCTATCAGATGCACTCGTCTCGCCATCAAGTCCAGGCTCATTTTGTTCTCCTTCTACTAATGAAATGATAAATGTTTTTTCTTCTTCGTTTACTTCAATAAACAAACTCTTGCTGTCTAGTTGTTGTGACATATAGTCATCTATCTTTACAGATACATTACCATTAGTCATAATTGATGCTAGCAATAGTCTTACTAGGTTGATTTCCAACCCCTCATCTTGTGTCATTTTATCTCCTTTATTACGATTGTTCCATCGTCAGTTTTTGAAAAAGTTAATTCAGCCTTTAGCCCTGGCTTCATTTTACCTAGAGCTCTTGCGTACCCAAATGGGAACACAATGGATCTAATTAACTTTTTATTTTCATCAGACACAATTGTATGTGCCATCATCTTTCCAGCCTTGGTCTTATAGTTAGTAAAGTCAATTACATAATAATTGTCAGGCTTAAGGTCAAACTTAGTTGAGTATAGGAAGTTTACGAATGGATCTGAGCGATCCTCTTTAACAACCTTGTCAATCTCAACAAATCTATGTATTCGATTATCTCCTACAAGGAAAAAGTACATTTGTCCAGTTTCTATTGTTGTGGTTTCGCTGTCGAATACTCCGACTGATGCTGTCTCATCAACAATTTCTACACGGGACCATCCAGTTCCACGTTTAATGGACTTAACCATAGCCATGAATACGAATGTTCCAAGCTCTTCAAAATCATCTAGGACATTGATCTGTGATTTAATATGTGGTGTGATACCGCTAATATCGAACTTAGGTATATTTAGATACTCATATAGATTATCCTTTTCCCGCCCAGTTCTAGGGTTATCATCAAATGCTGCGCCACCAATTGCATTAAGAGCATCTATGGCACGACTATTGATACCGCTATTCTTTGCACCAGCTTTTGATTTTAAGTCAGCGTAGTTCTTGTACGGTCTCTTGGAAATGATTTTCTTTCCAATGTTTTCCGAAATATATTTTACATCTGCTAACCCAAACCTAATTGCATCCCCCTGAATACTGAAGTCTAACTCAGACTCATTAACATGTGGGAGCAAAATCTTAATACCTAGGCGCTTGGCTTCAATAAGGTAATCTGTACGAGCATCTTTGTCGCCTTCGTTCTTTAGCATGGCGAACATAAACTCAGTTGGATAGTAAAGCTTTAACCAAGCAGTCCAATATGAAAGCAAAGAATAAGCAACAGCATGGGAGCGGTTAAAAGAGTAGCCAGCGTGAGCTTCAAAAGAATGCCATAGGCCTTCTGCTGCCTCTTTTGAGATATGTCTGCTTGCACCAGTAACAAACTTCTCACGGAACTGATCGAATTCTTTCGCATCTTTTTTCTTTCCAATAATCTTACGAACCTTGTCAGCCTCTGCCCATGACATACCACCAAGGTGTACGCAGGCCTGCATAACCTGCTCTTGATAAATAATAACACCATATGTATTCTGTGTAAATTCCTTCATGATTGGGTGGATATATGTCACATCCTCATGTAGGTTTTTACGATTAATATAGTTGGCACCTACAGTATTCATAGCTCCTGGACGTACAAGAGCATTCGATGCTGCTAGATCTTCGAACTCGCTAACACCCATCTTCATAAGCAGGTTTGTATAAGGTGTTGCTTCAGCCTGGAATACGCCCTTAGTAAATCCTTGAGAAAGCATTGCGTATACCTTCTTATCATCTAATGCTAACTCAGAAAGAACAACGTTCTTGCTATGTCTCTTTTGAACCATCTGAAGTGTATCTGAAATAACAGAAAGTGTCTTTAGGCCAAGTACGTCAAGCTTAATAAGCCCAATATCTGCAACAGTGTCCATATCATATGCAACTACTGGAACACGTCCGCTAACCTTATCGCTAGGATCTGTGCGAGTTTCGATAGGTGCATAATTATTTAACTCTTTCTTTGCAACGACCACACCTGCAGCATGCATTCCAACTGAGCGAATGCGACCACGAAGTTCACGAGCAAGTTTTAGTACCTCTGGGTACTTCATTCTAAAACTCTTAGTGTTGTCTGACTCTTCAAACTCTTCAAACGTATCTACGAGCTTCAGGGCCTTATTAACTTCTCCTAGTGGAACCATAAATACTCGTGCTGCATCACGAATAACACCTTTATCCTTAAAGTATGTAAAGGTTGAGATAGATGCTACGTTCTTAAACTTCTTACGGATGTAATCTTTTACTTCTCCACGACGACGGTCTTCAAAGTCTGTATCGATATCTGGGAAGTCATTACGCTCTTCATTAATAAATCGGAAGAACAGTAGGTCATACTTGATAGGATCAACCTCAGTGATTCCTAGCAAATAACAAACTAGAGAGCCTGCTGCAGAACCACGACCTGGACCAACCTTAATGTTTTGAGACTTAGCCCAGTTAATCATGTCTGAGATAACCAAGAAGTACGGTGAGAAGTCTTTTTTACTAATAACTTCTAGCTCTTCTTCTAGTCTTAGCTCATATGTATCGTTGCCTAACCAACTAGAAGTTAGCTTCATGTCTTCCATAGCCTTCCAGCAGATTTCTCTAACTGTCTTATCTGGATCTTCCTTTGGGCGTGGAAGGATATTTAAATCTTGTAGGAAGTCATACTCTTGTATAGAGTCTGCAATTTCCATAGTATTGTCATAAATGTCTGTGCGTGTAATACCTTGTGCATGCATCTGCACTTCAATTTCTTCTCTAGACATTACGTATACGTCTAGTTCCTCAAAACTAATCTTACGATCTGGGTATAGATAGTTATATCGCTCAAAGATGTTATCTATCTGACGAGACTTCTCGAAGTCCGCCTCTTTGTTAGCCTTTGGAGATGTAGAAAGAATAAGCATTGCTTCTTCCAACGCTCTCTCTTCCTTAGTTGAGAAGTGGCAGTCACCAGTAACAATAGGCTTAATACCAACCTCATCTGCCAACTCTAACAGGAACTTATTAAGTTCAACTGGATTATGTGGCTGGATCTCCATGTAAAAGTTATCGCCAAATGTAGTCTTAAACCATTTGGCAAGCATCTTGGCTTCGTTAATCTCTCCACGCTCATGCGCTTTAGAGATAAGTCCATTCATACATCCAGAAAGAATAATGAGTCCTTCTTTGTACTCCGCCAAGATCTCACGGTCAATGCGTGGCTTATGATAGTATCCCTCTGTCCACGCTATCTCAGAGAGCTTGTTTAAATTCTTCAGACCCTGCTTGTTTTGGGCAAGCAGGATGATGTGGTTGAAGATTGAGGTATTGTCGTCACGCTTACTGGTATCTCGCTTATCGAATCTATCGGTTGCTGAAATGTAAGCTTCGATTCCTAGGATTGGTTTAATCCCAGTTTCCATAGCAGCCTTTTGCATATCTCTGTGACCAGATAATGTTCCGTGGTCTGTAATTGCAATTGCTGTTTGACCTAGATTTTTTGCAGCATTCATTAACTCTAATGGGGTATTTAAACCATCCATGACTGAATACTGTGAATGCACATGTAGGTGCGTGAAGTTTGACATAATACCTTTCTAGTTAAGTGGTGGGGGATTGCTCCCCCACCAACAATTTACCACTCTACGTTACTTGATGAACCCTCAGATGACTCTTCTGAGTCTTCTGATTCACCGAACATGTAGAACTTTTCCTGCTCTTCAACAGATAGTTCCTTGACTGCTACCTTTTCCAATTCGTAAAGTTCATACTTTGAGCCGTCGAACTTTTCCTTATCTTGGCCAAGAGAGATTGCGACATATTCTGTAGATGTACCTGTACCGCTACGCTTTAGACGCCATGTTAGGTTTGAGATGCTGCCCATTTCGCCAGCATACTCAATAAGGGTTGGGGTAATTGACTTACCGCTTGTACCTTGTGAGAGAATTGCAACGTAAGGATCTTCCTTACCGTCGTCAACTAGAACGTTGATGTATAGACGTGAGCGAGCCTTCCAGCCTGCCTTATAGTCTTTTCTGTGTTGTTCACAACCAAAGCAGCGGCCTTGATCATCTGCTGTGCAGAGTGCCTTTGATTTATAATTCTTTGGATTTGTGTGTTCGGCTGCAATAAAACCTAGTCCAGCCTTTTCGTTGTAATCTGGTGAATCTGGATCCAACTCTTGTAAGAATCGAATCTTTACGCTTTCGCCGTCCGCTAGCTTTACCCAACGAGCTTTTGAACCCTCTGAGTCGCTTGGCTTATCAAGTACGGCATTGATGCTCTTTAGTCCTTTGACAATTGCCATGTTATATTTTTCCTTTTCCGATATTTGAGTCTATAGATGACTCTGTATTTCTATTATACACCATCTTAGTAGATTTCCCAAGAGGCATATTCATAATTTGGTACTGCTTTTTCAATGCATTGTTTTATTTCTGCATCCGTCATGTCACCAATATCTTTAGCTCCATGTGGATAAACAACTTGATAATCATAACTAGCCCACAAGATATCCTTATTCTTAAGTCTATTAGCGATTGAATTACCTAGGTCCCGCCCAGGATTCTTTCCATTATGAGTAGATTTATCATCAAAATCTGTAGCGATAATGATCTTAGTAAAGTATTTATTTAATAAGTCATAGTTTGTAGGGCTTAGGTGCCCACCTAATGTAGCCACAACGTTTGGATATCCAGCCTGATGAATACGCATAGCATCAAAAGATGCTTCCGTAACAATAACAGTTGAAGATAAACGCTTAGCTCTATGAACGTTAAACAAAGTCTTGGTCTTAGGTAATCCAGTAGAGTTTTTAAATTTCTTTTCTTTTACTCCACGCCCTACAATACCAATTGCCATTCCGTCTGGAGAATGAACTGGAACTGTAACCATATCCATATTCTTTGAATAACCAACTTGAAAGTATGTAATTGTATCGTCATTGAAACCACGAGAGTGCATATATTCACGACCCTCAGAAGCTTCATTCATTTCTTGCCAAAGTTTGTCCAAGATGAGAGTATCAAATTGGACAAACTCTGGTCTCTCTTCTAGTACTTCGATGATCTGTTCATCGAAATCTTGTAATGAATCTGTTACACATTTAGATATGAGACGAAGAGACTCAAACTCATTTCTTCTAGTAACAGCTTTAACTAGCTCAACTAATGATCCGCTAGCACCGCATGATGGGTTAAAACATAAGAATAATCCAGTAGTCTTTGATACTGAAAGGCTAGGTGTGTTTCTATTTCCGTGAATTGGACATAGGCATAGGAAATCGTTTCCTGTTTCTCCTACGATTGAGACAGTGATTGCTTTGAGGACTTTTTTAATTTGTCGCTCTGTATACTGCGTGGAAGCATCCTGCCGTTTGAGCACCCCTCTATATGCCATGCCTTTACCTTTCCTACATAAACTCCATGCATAGTAAGCATGAAGGACCAATTATTGTGTTCGCTATTATATGATACCGAAAAGGCTGGGTCTATGTCAAGGACTTGCACATATCCGCTATCCCGCATCTCGTGGATGAGCGTCTTTTCATATTGATGTCTGAGACGGATCATGTCCGAATCATCCTTAAATATTCCATCAATCTGGAATCTCTTTATTCTTTTGTGGGTCAAACTGCAAGCCTATCTACTCGTACAGTTCTTTAATTATACCCCTATCGATATCCCAGTCCAAAAAGAAGCTAAAGTCTCGTCCATGGCGATTCTTTCTAGAAACCACTTCAATCATGTTTGTATCAGGGTGTCTATGAACCGCTAGAGCGATATCAGCATCATACTCAATAGCTTTTGACCATGCCACTTGACTCATCATAGGAGGAGCATCATGATCAGAAATGTCATCCGCTGTCGCTGCTGTAATGTCAATTACAGGGATGTTGTTAGTTACCGCAAGTAGTTTAAACTCACGGGAAATATTACGGTTACGTTCTACTTCTGAGTTAGAACGCTTGTTATCATTGAACAGCTGGTGATAGTCCAGAATAACTAAGTCTGGTCTATGCTGGTCAATCTTTCCTTGAACAGTGGCTGGAGTGACCTCATTGGTGCCTTCGTTCGACACTAAGATAAACCCACGCTTATCTTTGAATGATGTGTTAGCCCAATTACTGAAGTCGTCTAGATTTATATCACCCTTCTGCAGTTGACTTGCTCTAAACATACCAGATCCAAGCATCGTATAAATACGGTCACGCATATTCTCTGGAGACATTTCCAAAGAGATAATCATTGGCTTAAAGCCTTGTTCCCAAGCCTTACAAGCCAAGTATGAGGTCATCCATGTTTTACCACGTCCTGGCCAACCAATAACAACCATGAGATGCCCAGGAGCCATTCCAGTAGGGTATGCAGCATCAATTGCCTTAAACCCTGTAGGAATTCCTGGAGAACCACCCATGGCCAATGAGCGGTCTCTAACAGATAGATAGTGGTCTGTTGCTGCCTGAATATCTGTGATATCCAAGTCTCTTACGTTATTGGTAAACTTACTTAGTCCTGCTAACTGCATTTGCATTTGTTGCAGAACTCTTGCTGGAGCATTCTCTTTAAGAGCTGTTCCAGAATTCAATAATACAGTCTTAATCTTGTTGCCAAGAAATTCAGACTTCATCTGCTCTAGATAGTATCCAGTTTCTGCAGATGTTTCTACAGGATCAAAATCTCTAAACTTGTCCTGTAGAACACCTACTTCAGGTACCGACCTAAACTTATAATAGTATGACTTTAAGCCATCCCAAACATCTTTATGGGATTGGAATACATCATCTACGTTATCTGCAAGGAGAACACTAATATCCTTGTTCTTGCATACTGCACTAATTACTGCTGCTTCGGTGTTCATCCCGCTCCATTTCTTGAACCATTTCTCTGGTTAATCCTCTGAGCTTTTTGCGGTGCTCATCATCTTCCGCTCTCTGTTCCATCATTCTATCCATGACGTCAAAGTTATTAAAAAACCACATTATAGGGTGACCGTTTTTACCAGTCTTGAAGTAATACTCCAATAATTCTTTAGCACGATTGAAGCCAACAGAATCAATAACATCCTGCATGCCCCACTTCTCTCTGTAGCGATTTACTACAGGGCGCTTGCCATATTTCTCTGAGTATAGTGTCTCATATAATGATATGAGTGTGTAAGATAGTTTAGGATCACTTTTTGTTGCCACTTAGCTCTTCCGCTATCTCTTGAGACTTTTCAGTCAGCTTATCTTCAACAAACTTATAAACACGATCTGTTGCTTCATTTACAGATTCACCCTTACGGACAAAATCTTGTATGCCAATGTCTACACGTAAGCTCTCAAAGTTTCCAAGGTTTTTAGTAAAACCCAATGTGACTGTTACTTTAGTATCCTCAGTCATCGTCTTCCCCTTCTTCTTGTGGTATCGCAAATCCCAGTGTAGCACGTTTCTTAGGTGGTTGTCCAGTGTCCATCATGTCACCTAATTCCATCCAGCCCTTAGCAACAGTTAGCATTCCCTCAATGTTTCTTGAGTTAATTGCAACTTCTCCCGCCTCTTCTAAATAAACGGCAGCTCTAGAAAACGCAAGATTAGTATTGATATGAATATCAACATATTCTTCTTGTGTCTCTTCCTTCTTTTTTCTTTTCGGTGCGGCTTTCTTAGTTGTCATTTATCACCACTCTGGCTGCTTCCATACTGGTATATAATCCCCGTCTTCTGTCTGTTGGTAAAGAATTGTTTCATTCTTTATCTTGGCTCTTAGCTCTTGCTTTGTTGGAACATTCTTTGATGTAACTAGGCCATCTTTTCTTGGTCTACCACGGTGAAGTGTAGATAGAAAATCCCTAACATCCATAACGTCATCTTCTGATAACAAGTATTTCACAGGTTTACGTTTCTCGTCAAGGGTATAAGTCATCTGAGGCTTTTTAACATGCCCCTCTTCGATATACTCTAGCAAACGGTTGCGGTGTCTGTTTAACAGATCCGCAGCCTCGTTAATTGTGTATGCATGCTGAAGATTTTTCTTAGCATCACTCCACGAATAACCTACACGCTTACTCTGGTTATAATTCCATGCAGTCATCATGTCTGATGATCTGTTTACGTGAAGCTTCTTATGAAGCTCTCCGTTTAGGAAAAAGTACCGTAAGCCTGTGCTCTTTCTGCCTCTTTTCGCAGTAGCCATATGGCGAACTTACTCCCTTGTTTGTGAAAAACCCAACGCTTAGCGCACATTAAACAATATAATTCTAGATGGTCGTATTGAGAGAATACTCTATCAATGAAGACTCTCCCGCCCTTACATCGTTTGCACGTCATCATATCTTAAATACCTTACCATCTACCACGCAAGAATAGTCTGGTGCGACATGGATCATCTGAATATGTGGATAATCATTTACGATATGTGCAATCGCAAACCCTTTCTGCCAATCGTGGTGTTGTGTATACTTCATTCCTGGCCCCTTTTCATCGCACATGTGTCCGATTTCATAGCCACGTAATGTTTCTCCCTCTCCGTTATTTCTTAGTTCATAGGTAACCAAGTGGGATGCAATTCTGTGTGAATGTCCACGGATCAATGAGACCTGTAGATCTTCCATATCTTTTCTTACTGAGCCTGTTGCTGCAATTGAAATTCCATGGTGAACATGGATATCTCCAAAGCGTCTCTTAGGCAACTCGTTATAATAAATGTATTCGTATCCCAAAGAATCCAAAGACCATAACGACTCTGGCGTTACATCCTTTGCATAGTCTGGAAGCTTTTTGTCTATGTAATCAAAAATTCTAATATCGTGATTTCCCAATGCTGAGAATAACTGTGCATCTGGAAGCATCTCACGAGTCTTTGCATAAAAATCTCTTGCACCCTTTGCTTCATGGCGCATCATAGGAACGATTAGGTCACGGCTATCATCTTTATGAAGTTGAAGGAACTCTGCTGACTTCCCTTCCGTATACTTACTGTAGCATGCCTGATCATCCGTATCACCAAGATAGTCGACAACATCTGGCTTAAACCATTTCATGACTTTGAACCAAAGCTCAATCATCTTGTCATCTTGGTACGGGAACTGCTGGTCGGATGAAAGCATCCACTTTAAATCGTTGCTCATTAAAAGCCTTTCTCGCTCTTATATATAATTCTACTAGTGCCCTGACTATTCTGTCAAGCACTTTTATGTGCGTATTTGTGTTCCTGCTCTGTGCAAGGAAACAGATTCGTTATTAAGTTATTAGATGGGTTTCCATCAATATGATGAATCGTTTCCCACTCTTTCAACACTCTACCTAAATGTTTTTCTACTACTAGGCGATGTTCATAATACCATCCGCCATCGAATGACTTGGGATGTTCTGGAACCCAAATCAATGTATATTTATTTAATTTTTTATATTTACGCTTAGACCAATTAGAAATTGGAGCGTACATACTAATATGTAACTTCCACCGAAAGTTCTAGGTTGAAATACAATCTATACCATGGAGCAGATCCACTAGTCATTGGAGCATTTGATCCAGCTTTATAGTCTGTATCTTTTCCTGGAATAAATGAAATTACTGCTCCTGCAGTAGAAATCTTGCTGATCTTTGCGCCAAGCGCAGATGTCTTATTTGTTTCTGGCTTCTTATTAGGTACAAATGAAAGGTTGCTGTATCCTGCATTAAGGATCTTCCAGCTCTTTACTTTCTTCTTTGTCTCCGCCTCAACTGTTGCTGTCGACAATGTATATGTAAATGTTTGCCCAACCTTACGGAAGTCTACAGTTCTAGCAATTGTTAGATGTATAGTATCTACAGAGTTTACTCCTTCTGTATTACCGCTACCTGTATCATTTCCAGTTCCAGAAGTTGCGCTACCGCCAGAAGTAGATCCAGTAGCACCAGTAACTGTTACAACTGGAGCCTGAACCGCAGGAAGTCTATATATCTGAGCAATCTGTGATGCCAAGAAGTTAACATTTTGAATAAGCTTATTTAGCGTATTAATGTCGATAGGCTCTCCTGGCTCGAATGGCTTCAGATAGTTAATAGTCAATTTATAGGCTCCCCATTTTTATGTAAATCAGCTTCCTTAGCACTTACCTCAATAATATATTCAGGATCTACCCCAAACTTGGTAAAGAAGTCTGGTGTAGTAATATGCTGTTTCATGCCGTTTACCACTAAATATATTTTACCATTTGATACGTCCTTGATCACACTACCGTCTCTAAAGGCTAGAATGCCCCCTAGAACGATTTTAGAGAGTGATTCTGGACTTCCATACCAAACTTTAAATCCCCAGCTCTGTACGGCCCTTTCTGAAATAATCCTATACTTTTTATTATTCTTAATAAAATAAGTATTGGTACCATCAAATACTGCAACTCCGCTAGGATATGCAGTTGGCACTAAAGGTGGGTTTATATTAGTTTGAGTCTGTGGTGTTTGTTTCTTTTTCCACATTTTTCTTGTCATCCGTTAGCTTGGTAATCTCTGCTCTAAGAACAGCAACCTGTGTCTCATAATTTGAGACGATCTCGCCAATTCTTTGCTGCAAGGCGGTGACGACTAGTTCTAGTGTATTTTGTGTCATTTTATTCCTTTTCTGTCTATACCATTATACCTATAAATAATAGGTTTGTCTACCCTAAAGAATCGTAATATGAGTTGGGCTTTTCTATATATTCTACCCCTAGATTAAGGGCATCTGCGTGATCCCTAGCCTTAAATTTATTTGAATATATGGCTAAAATATTGCCATCTGAATCAATGACAGTATATTTAAGTAGATCTTCTGTTCTTCCTATATCATACATTATTGTTTATCCTTTCCTCTAGCTCGTCAACCTTTGACGATAAAAACTTTACAGCATTAAATAGGTGTGGAATAAGATTTTCTCTATGGATTTCCATGTATATTGGAGTCCCATCTTCATCTACACCACCTGGTACACCAGTAACAATATCTGGATATTTTGGATAAAATTCTTTAGCCAAGAATCCAGTTACTTTTTTACTAGTATCGCTATCTTCAATTGAATGGAACTTGTATGTATTTATATTCTTTATATCTTCTAAAAAGCTGTAATCATTGAATACTTCAATATTCTTCTTTAGTCTTTCGTCAGATGCTGTTGCAAATGTAGGTGTTGTTGTAGTTCCACCAACGTTAATTTTTCCTACGTTAGTATATGTGCTTCCTGCTGCCCAGGACTTTTGGAACTGGATTATTGAGGTTGTTGTTGCTAATTCTGTATTGTAATCACCAGAAGTTCCACTATCTCTTCTTACATATAGAGGACCCTGTGTTGTGCTATTATTGTATGCCTGAACAACTGCTCCAGCAGCAACATATGTTCTAACAACAAGGTTTGATTTCCACCCACCGAAATATCCTCTCACAACAAGGTCTCCTCCAGATGTCTGATCTATTCTACTGTCTGCTTGATATGGGCTTGATGAAGTAAAAAAGTTAATTGCAGATAGGGCACCTGAACTTGCAAAGAAAGACAAGTTAGATCCTTCTGATAATGTAAGAGCATCATCTCCATCAGTTCCGATATAAATCTTACCATTACCATAAATTGTTGTTCCGCCAGATGATGAGACTATGCTATCAGTTCCAATATCCCATCCACCAATTCTACCTGTTGAACCAGTAATGGTTCCCTTAAATGATGCAGAGCCATCTGCGTTTAAAGAAACTGTAGGTGTTCCACCTGAATCATATATTTTTAGACCAGTGTTTGTCATTTCAATTCTAGCTGTTGTTCCAGAACTTTTAACATTTACGTTATTAAGATTAATAGTTCCAGTATTAATAATACCGCCAGAAATTGTTGTAACGTTAGTTCCGCCAAGGTGATTCTTTACGTCTGATGAACTTACTTTACCCGCAAGGTCTGTTGTGGTAGCAACATTTGATCCAGTTCCAACAACTGTAATTGTTCCACTTACTGTAACTGACCCATCTGCTCCAACTGAGAAATTAGGGCCCATATAAAGCTGACCATTTGAATAAAGACCAACTGTTTGTCCAGCACCGTTAGTTGTAGTCAAGGAGCTTTGGTTGATTGTCCATCCACCAATTGTTCCACCCTGTGCTATAAGTTGACCAGTATTTGCATCAATTCTTACTAATGGTGTGCCACCGCTTGTAGCATTATATCCATATACACCTAGGCTTCCAATCTCTACTCTACCAGCAGAACCAGTTGCTCTAATAGCACCGCCATTAAGTAATAAATCTCCTCCACTATTTAATGTAACATTTCCAGTAAATGTAGATGCCTGTGTTACGTTTAAAGAACCCTTTACAGATAATGTAGAGCCATTCCAAGTAAGTTGATCTTTTAAGCTAAATTTACCTAGGGCATCAAAATAAAATGGTGTATTTGTGTTTCCGTATGTTCCCGTTCCATAATATACTGCTGGTGTTGCTGCAGTACCATCAATTGTAATTTTATTTGTGCCAGCGTCATCACCAACATAAAGTTTTCCAACAATTCCAGTATTTGTCTTTAAGCGATCTGCATCAATCGTATTAGTTATAAGCTTATCGCCAACAATAGTGCTTGCTGCAATTAGATCTCCAACAATAGTTCCAGATGTTATAGATGCATTTGCATCAATCTTTCCAGGTGCAGCAGTTGCAGTTGCAGACCATGCTCCAGCATTTCCAGACGAATCAATTGCTCTTACACGGACATAATATGTTGTTCCAGTAGTAAGACCAGTAAACGATGCAACCGTTCCAGTAATTGTTCTATCTTGAAGAGTTGGACTAAAAGTATTTGATGTTGCTATCTGGAAGTTATATGTTCCACGTCCAAGATCTACGTCCTTTTCTGAGTTTCTATTCCAGTAAGCAATTACGTTGTTAAATCCCGCCACAGCCACTAAACCAGTGGGTGCAGTAGGAGCTGATGTGTCTCCAGGAATAGTAACAGAAACAGGTGATGCTGGGACATATGCACTTGGGTTACTTCCATCAGTAGAATTTACTTGAAAGTAGTATGTTTGTCCAGCTACAAGCCTTGTTACTCTTTTTGAATTTTGTCCCTTTTCTAAGAAGTCATAGTTATCTAATGCACCAGCTGATGTGCCATATCTAATATAATGTCCAAGAAGGTCGGCTGATGATGATGGCGTAAAGGATACATCTGCATATCCGAATGCTCCAGATGCATCTGCTGGATCGGTTGCAGCTGTTACTACAAGGTTAGACGGTACCGATGGTGGATCTGTATCAATTCCTAGACTTCCTGCACTTACTGGATTAGATGCTTCAGAAAAACCAGAAACGTTTCCAGATCTATCAATTGCAGCAAACTTAAATGTGAATGGGCCAGTGGCTCCTTCTGCTGCTACGTAGTTAATACCGCCATTAATTGTAGCAATAGATCCAAACTTTGTATAAGCTCCACCACTTGATACATAAACATCCACTCTATTAAAGTCAATTGGTGTTGTATACATTGTTTCTACCCACTTTACGTATACTCCACCCATAATTGATTCACATATAGGTTTTGATGTTACTGGTGGTGGCTCTATATCTCCTGTAACAGTATAGTTGAATGCTGGAGACCAATCTCCATATCTTCCACCGTCAGTCTTTGCTTTAAATCTAAATGCCCATACTCCTGGAGTAAGGCCAGATACAGTTTTCTTAAATGCCATTAAACACTAAACCCCACTCTATACTCAACGTCAAACGGAACTCCGCCTTCAATTACTAATGGTGTTGATAGCAAAGATCTGCTGACTAGTACTGGTTTATTAATATCAGAATACTTATCAAATCTTATAGCATCCATTGTTACTGTAGTTGCAGATGCTCCAGAGGATACTGTAACAGTAATGTCATTTGTATTCTGTATCAGCGGTTGACCAACAGCAGAAAGTAGACCTACGTTAATTGTTACAATATTGTACCCAAGGGCCATGCTAGATGACTGTATAGATGTGGTGTAATAGTTTAAAGAATCTTCTGCAAACTTTAGATTAATTGAGCTTGGGATTGATCCAGAAATATGGAAAGCAACCTTAATCTTGTCAGAAGATGTATAATATTCAATTGGTGTAATATTTGACCATGTTGACTGCTTTACTGATGAGGAAGGAACTACAAACTCTAGTCCAGAATCACCAACTCTTAATCTAGGTGTTCCTTCAAGATCATTTGCATGAACTGTTACTCCAGCAGATAGTGACCAATCTTCAAAGTCTGGGTCAAATGTAGCTGTAATTTCTGAGTTATCATTTACATCGTTAAGTGATGATAGGTTAATTCCACCAGCTGTAGAAAGTCCAGACTCATAGATAACACCCTTAAATGTTGATGGTATTGTTGTCCTAAATACTATTTGTGTTGGTGTCTGTGTAAAATCAACAGTCTTAAACTCTACTGGTGTTGGAAATACCTCAAATCCCATGAATTCATCTGTTGCAGATGGGCTAGCTGTACCACATCCTAAAATTATTCTTGAAGCATAGTCTGAGTTTTGCTTAGATAAATAATTAATTACTTGCTCTTTACCATTATTAGTAATGATATTTTTAGAGCGCATAACCTCTATTCCATTCTTATAGAATACGTACTCTCCACTAAGAGATCTTTTGGAATTCGATTTCATAGTCCTGTGCCCCCTTTACATCATTAATAGTAATTGTTACATCCGCCAAATAGGTACCGTCTCCAGTAAATTTTCCTACCTGCTCAAATGTTACTGAGGTTACTGACCCCAGCTTTTCTTCTTCCTTGTCTTCTTCATCTTCATCATCTTCGTCTTCTTCTTTGTCATCTACAGTGCCATCGCCTTTTTCAGCTTCAAGCCCAGCAAATCCTGCTTTTTTAATATCATACTTAACGTCAAGGTACCCGTATGGGTCTACTTGGGTCTTTCCACCCACCAATTCTGCATCTGGATCGTCGGGGGCAAATAGCTCCTCGTCGCTCTTAATCTGTCTGTTACTATACGTATTTTTATTTGTCATGATACTTCCTGTAAGCTTAATCTAGTAGATATACCAGAATTAAACGATTGTTCTATACCTGTAATTATAAAGGAATGTGAAGAATAATTCAAGCCTAGGTCTGGGTAGGCTATATCAACGGTATCCCCAACCTGTAATAGTGGGTTTGAAAACACCTCAACATCAAGCAAAATGGCGTCATTTGTTTTGCCATTTTTTACAATTGCAGAGTTTTTCTTAATTGTCTCAGCAATATCCTTTGCTTGGCTAGAAGACTGGATCCATTCGCTATCAATCTCAAACTTTGAGTCGTCTGCTTTAGCCTGAGATATTGTAGTCTTATATTCTTTTGGCTCAAACTTCTTTAATGTAAATCCAACTAATTTAGGATATCCAGCTGTTGCTGCTCCTGGGAATGAACTTGATAGGTCTACTGGTTCATTAGTTTCATTGACAGCCGCAATTTTTGCTCTAAACGAATTAGACTCTAGTATTGTTGCTCCATATGAAGTTACTGCTGCACCAGCTGCAATCTTTAATGGGGACCCTGGAGGCTGCGTATAATCAAATTCAGCAATTCTAATTTCTCTCATATGTGGATAGAACTCATAATAGTCATAATCATTCTCAAGACTCATCTTGCTTGGGACACCCATGCTTCCAGCAACAATTACCTCAGTCATAAATCCTCTAATTGAATCTGCAAAGAACGATCCGTCTTGTAGTGTTGACTCGTCATTTGCTCCCCATGCTGCAAACTTAGAGAAGTATGCTGTTGTTGATCCTCTTGTGAATACACCTGCTTTTGTTGTTCTAGGTAGCGGTGTCTTATCTTCAACTTGAAGCACTAGCTGTCCCATTAGGTATAAGTCAATCCAGTTAGTTCCGTTGCTCTTTACTCGCATAACCTGGATGTCATAGTTTTGTTTTTCAATAAATGAGATCGAGTCTCTAAAAATTGTATCTGCGCTATCTCTCTTTGCTCTTCCAGTTACAGAATCAGCTTCACCCAAAACCTCGACTACACCATTTGTAACCTTGTATATCTTAATTCCCTTATTCATATCTGTCTTTTTATAAGTTACATCAATGTCTTGTAGCGCTAGTTCTACAAAATATCCTGTGTTGTTAGACTCATTAAAATCAAAGAACACGCCAGCCATTGAGTCTAGATCGCCAATCTTATTTGTAGGCTTTTGTCTCATCATCATCATGGTGGCTTCAAATCGCTTATAGTTATCTTTCTTAAGGTTAACAGATCCAATCTGGACATGCTTTCTTCTCTCATCAACTTTTAACTTTTCTAGTTGGCTTGCACCGCTATCATTATATGTAGAAAGCTTTAGTGCCCTATTCTCAAAACTAAAGTTGGGCGTACTCAATTGCTTTATTCCAGCAGTCCCCAACTTAAACTGCTTAATATTCCAATCTCCATTATCAACAGATGCTGGGTTATGAGCCTTGGCCTTGGTTGAGAATTGACCTCTCTTTACCTTAGTAAGCTTACCAGTATGAATAATAAGATTAATAGCTGGATCAGATTCGACCAAAGACTTGTACTCTTCTGTAGTTGCAATTGCTACTTCTTCTGTCCCACGCCCATCTTTATATGAAATCTTGAACAGTGTTGCTCCATAATATATGATTTCTCCGTTTAGATAAAAGTATCCAGATAGCTGTGGTAATCCAGATACTATCTGATATGTTGGCTCATTATTTTTTTGAAGTGTTTGAATAATATCTGGCGTTCTTACCTGAATTGTATCAGCTGTTTCTGTAATTGGATATTGAAGTGGAACCGCACCAAGAACCCATGATGAGTCTGGAGCCCATAGTACTGTTGCATATGTTGAACCTCTAAACATTACAGCATCTTCGCCCTTTTTCTGACTTGCCAATTCATATGTTGTTAAAAGATCATTTTGTGTGTTGTAAGATCTTCTTGCATATTTAATTACTAAGTTACCAATTCTGGATTTTGCAGACTGAGATACTGAAATAATATTTGGTAGGAGTGTTCCATCCTGAGCATATGTTAATTTCTGCTCAGTTGTTGTTGCGTCTAGGGCAGTAGCTCTTGATTTAAATACTGGTCTTCCATACTCATCAAAGTAAACAACGCATTGATGTGAAATGCATAGCTCTCTCAGTGCATCCCAAAATGTGTTTTCTTTGCTCATCCAAAATATAGATACGCTATCTGTAGTTGGCGTATTTGGATCTACAATTAATTCGTTTAGCCCTACTCCGTCAAAAGCAACACGCATAAGTTTGGCAATATTATAATTCATTCCAATAACCATATCTGGCGCAGGAGTTTGTTGAAGAATTTTTGCCATATCATAGCAACCAATTGATGCAGAATCATTTGGAGATATGTCCCAGTTTTCTACAAAGCCAGTAAACTGTATAATCTCATGGTTGGTTGTAACATTATTAAGTGTTGTTGGGATAATAGAATAAATCTTTACCCCGACTTTTCTATCCAGCATTCCATAGTATTTTGCTGTTGTATTTTCATAGCTAAACTGATTAAATGTATTATCAAATGCTATAGATGCTGAGTTAGAGCTAATATCTCCTACTGGCAAAATTTCATTTTGCTCAAACATATTCTTTTGTACTGACCAATTAAGTACTTCTGAAGTTATATCAACTTCTAGTCTTGGCGACACCTCAATTATTTCAAGAGGTGCGTAGCCAACGTTTACAGTATTTACCAACACTTTAATTCCAGTAATTGTTTGAGTATTTGCTGTGATGCTAGGTAATGTATGAACGGTAGTAGTCCATGCAGTTCCATTGTAGTAAAGTACTAGTCCACCATTTGTAAGTGGAGTAGTAGATGTATATGCCTGAGCCCATGCTCCATTTATTTTTAAATAAACTGTATATGATTGAGGAACTGTATGAGCTGTTTCAAATTTAACTACTAGCTTATTTACCTTTACTTCTCTATCGTATACTGCATAGATAGACTTATTTACGCTAGTATTAGATTGCCCCTTACGAATAAATGCCCAATACTTATACCCGTCATCTTTTGATGCAAAGTAGTTTCTCTGTGTAGCCTTATGATCATAGTTTGATAATGCTGTGGTTGCCCCAAATACTGCTTTTACGATTCCGCCAACCTTTTGATTATTATGTGCAGCATATTCACCAGGTCTAATAAATGACACAACAGATGTCAATGGATAAATAGATTCGTAATATTTATTATAAACTGTAGAAGTGTCTAATAGTTTTAGGTTTGATTCTTCTGCGCTATACTCATAAAGCTTTACATCATCAATACCCATTTCAATAACACCAGCAGTAGCATTATAATTCCATTCAAGCATGACCTTCTGTGATGGATTTATATTATGGCTGGTATCTAGGGCTGTTTTTACTGCTGGAAAATTTAACATTAAACCTCCTCTAGGGATATGTTCATGTTCATTCTGATATATGGAACAGTAGCAGAAGGATTACGCTTCACCACATCCATAGAACAGTTTGTGAAATCAACTAAAAACTCCTGATATGCAGTAGAAGATGTTGGATTAATCTTCTGAGATATTTTAATATAGAATGGCTGCTTGTTATTTAGGTAGAAGTTATAGATATCTCCAGCACCCCAACCAGCATCCACTGTATATGTCGATGTATTTGGAACATCATTCCAAGAAAAACTAAATGTATGCTTCTGAGCTATAACGTTTTTACGCATAGTACCATTTGCAGTTCTTTGTGAATTAGAAATTTCATCTATGCTAATACCTAATGGTGACCTATTATGATCTGTAAGCTTATGGTATACCCCAGTAGTTGGATGCTTGATATACACCAAGGAATCCTTAAGTCCGCTAACTAGCCATGTCATATCTTCATGTACCTCATATCTGTGCTTCTCTTAACCGCTGCACCAAGATCTTTCTTAATTCTAGCAATAATTTCTTCTGGGGAGCAACCAGGATCTGTGATATTAATTGCATTAATACTTACCTTCACATCACCCTCATTATATGTTCCAGCATTACGCATAGTCTCAAATACTCTAGGGTCTAGGGTTCTACTATTAATCTTTTCCATATTTGCTACGCCATACTTAGCCACAGCTCTAGCATTCATCATAAACTCTTTATTAGATGCAGCAACATTAATGCTATCAGAAACAGTATTTCCAGCACCAGTTATATATCCTCCGCCATAATAGCCACGGATCTTTCCACCCATCCACTTCTTATCCTGTCTGATTAAATCATTTGTTGGCTTATCGTATCTATACTTTTCTCCAAATATGGTTACTATTTCATTCTCTGCAAATGACTCGCCTCTTCCAGCTAGGTAATCTAATATCTTCTTTTTCTGATCTTTTGAAAGAGCTGTCGCAACACCCTCGCTCTTAGTTCCCCGACCATTATCTGCGCTTGTAATTCCAACAGTTGCTGCTGTATTTGTAATATCTCGTGGATCTTTAGCGGTTCCTGTATCTCCGACTATTCCACCAATGTTTGCTAGGTCTGCTTGAAGTTTTCTAAACGATGCCTTTAATGTTTCCATAGCATTTTTTAGAGCATCCCCAGATAAGGCACCCTTGAACTTAGACTCAAAATTCTTGAACTCTTGGCTCTCTGTAAACTCTTTAAATGATACTGTAACCTTACCATCCTTTTGGAATCCTCCAAGGACTGCTTTGATTGCGCTATCAATATTGTTTTCTAGTTCTTTAGCTTTATTAGCAGTATTTGCAACTGCCGCACCAGCTGAGTTATCTAAAGCCTTTAACTTATCCTGTAATGCCTTCTTTTGGTTGTCTCTAGCAATTTCTTTTTCTGCCTGAGCTTTCTCCATTGCATAATTAGAAGACTCTCTCTGCATCTCTATTTGTGTTCTTAGAGCTTGCTCCATATCTCCACTAGAAATGGCAGTTAAATAATCTATTGCTAAACTTCTTCTCTTCTCTTCATACTTTAGGGAAAGTTCTTTAAGTCTATTAATATTCTTTTCTTTACGCTCAATTTCTTCAAGCGCATCAATTTGTGCTTGGATTGCTTTTTTAGCAGCTTCGTTATTTCCAGAGGAAGCCCCTCCAGCAAACATTCCCTGAAGGGAAGCTTGTAGGTCAGATTTTGCTTTATCCAGAGCTTCATTTGCTTGATATACCTCAAAGTAGGCACGAATTCTCATTCCATCAAAATCTTTTACTGCTTCTAGGCTAGGAATGATTCCTTCAATACGCATCTTAAGGGCAAGTGCCTGTGCTTCTGCGTCTACCCCATTTCTTATAAATCCTTGTAGAACGGTCTTGTCTGTTCTTGTTAGACCGCTAATTGAATCTGCTACCCCGTCAATTGTGTCTTGAGTAATTAATCCAGCACCAGCAAGTTCTTCCATAGATTTTGCAAAAGTCTCTGCGTCAGAGTTTGCCATTGAATTATTAATTGCCTCTACAGCTTGCTTAGTGTCCAGTCCGCTTATAGCTACCGATCTTTGTGCAGCATCTAGTTTTTGATATGCTGCTTGTAAGTCAGTTAAATACTTTGTAGTTGCATCGTTAAATCCAGTAGGTGCATATGTTGATCCAGCAATGTTTCTAGCAATTGACTGATCTACTCCGAACTTTCCTGCTTGTGAAATTAATGATGAATACTCTGTGCCTACTAAAGATCCTGGACCACCCTGAATTCTTTCAAGATTTCTCTTGAGTGCTCCTGATTGAGTTGTGCCAGATTCTCCAGCTAGTAGCATCTTTAGGTCTGTTGCAAATCCCTCTTTACCTGCGGCCTTTAGAATAGCAGCCATCATCTGCTTAGCAGTTTCTTCAGAAACCCCAGCAGCAATATAACTTAAATACTGGCTCAAGAACTCGTCTTGGACTTCTTTAAAGCTACCAGCGCCCTTTGTTTTTTCACGCAGAGCCCCAGTTGATGTGGATGTTGCTGCTTCTAGGGCAGCCTTTGATAATATTTCTAGAGCTGAAGCAGCTTCTTGAGACTTTCCAGTTACTTGTGTTAACTGTATGTCACCAATTGTTTTTAGGCTTAGTCCAGCTGCTGCAGCATACTCTTTATCAATCTGATACTGTTTGATACTTAATGCCTGAATATCTGCCAACTTCTTAAAGTAATCTATAGACATCTTAATTGCTGGAACAAGTGCTCCTAGCGCCGCACCAACTGCAGCTCCTGGAGCTCCAAACATCATTCCCATTGATGCACCCATCATTGCTCCACCAGCAATATTTCCTACAGCACCAGTTTGTGGGACCATAGATGTAGCCATACCTAATCCCATCATTGCCATTGATGAACCTAAGCCAGCTCTCCCAGTAAACATTCCACGAACACCATTTTTTGCTCTTCCTAAAAGACCTATGTTGCTTGCTGGATTATCGGCAGCTAGTGTTTGTATTCCTTGATTTTCTATATTAATTATCTCTTGAATCTCTTTAACTTTTTCTTGCTCAAGCTGTGACTTCTTGGCTCTCAACTCTGCAATCTTAGCCTTTATTTGTGGATTCTTTACTGCATCTTCAGACAATACTTTACCTGACTCAGTTATAACCTGAACAACTCCATCTACCATCTTAACAGTAGCGGTGCCAAGTGATTTAGTTCCAGTCTTTACTTTTATTTCTTCGGCATTCATAATTGCATCAATTTGTGCTGACGCTTGAGCTATTGCCAAAGATAGTCTTCCAGTTCTTTCTACGGTTGTTGCTGCTGCATTCTTTAAAACTCCGCCTTGCATGGCCGCAACTTCTCTCTTTGTTGCCTCAATAACTGCAGCATCTGCACCGTTATCTTCAAATGCTCTTAGTATGCTTGCGTTTGTTTCAGATATAACATCATCATAGCTAGTTCCAATTCTTTCTCTAGCTACTTGTGCTGCTGCTCTAGCCGCAGCTGCAGGATCTTGAGTTGCTGCAAATTCTTTAGTCCAAGCATCTTTCATTTGATTTGCAAACTTTTCGCCCTCAACTGCGCTTACCTTATAAGCATCATTAATTGCAGTCATGTTTGCAACATGTGTTGCCTGTATCTTTGCATACTCTTCGCTTGTTTGAAAAACTTGCTCTATTCCAATATCATATTTGCCTGGGTCTCTCATAGCTGCAGTCATTATTTTCTGAGCTTCTTTATTTGTGCCCCTAGAAGCTACATCAAGTAGCATTCCTCTTTTTTGCTCTAAAGTTGTTCCTGGAGCAACAATAGTATTTGGCATACTTTCACCAAACTTACCTTGTATCTGTGCAGCAATACTATCTGATGGAACAGCAATAACTGGAGCATTTAATGCTTCTAACGGATTATCTATGTTTCCAACTGTTGCCGACTTTCTTCCACCAGAAACTCCAGATACCTTAATCAACTCTTCGTCTGTTAATCCCACATCTCCCATGATTGCTCTACGTCTAGCTCTATTTAGTAAGTGCGATCTTTCTATTCCAGTAGGCCTTACACCGCTTCCCGTTCCAAATTCTGGATTTGGTAAGAATCTAGATCCTGTGAATCCTGGTGCCATTGTTGAACCAGTTGAATATGTATCTTGTAAATCAATTAGCTCTCTCATTTTATTAATAAGATTTTGAACTTGTAATCCTGCTGCCTGAGCTGCATCTGCTTCGTTATATAGAGTTCTAGTAGCCTTATCTCCAGATAGCTTAAGAGCCATCATAGACTCATCTAACATTTCAAACTTTTTAGTATTTGTAAATAATCTTCCAAGGAATCCGATTGACTTGACCACATATCCAATAAAGTTAAGGAACACACCAGATAGCATAATAAGAGGACCAGCAAGTCCTACGATTGCACCAATAATTGTAAGAACTGTTTTAGCTCCGTCAGGAAGCTTATTAAATCCTTCAATCACATTATTAATTCCGCCAAGAACCTTGGAGAAGACACCCAAGAATCCCTCTCCTGCTAAAGCCATATTAGCCTTTAATGTTTCCATTTGTCGTTGGAACTTTCCAGAAGCAGACTCTGTAAGTGTTGTTAATTCTCGATCAGCAATTGCTGCTAGGTCTGCAGTTGATGCTCCCATAAGTTTCATAACCTGAACTGTCTGGCTTCCAGATTTTCCAAGGTTATCAAATAGTGCTGACATACGAGCAAACTGGAACTTACCGAATATCTGCTCAATTGCTTGGGCTCTAGCCAATGGGTTTAGTGTATTAAGAGCATCCTTTAGTGCTGTTACAGTTTTTACAAGGTCTCCAGCATTACTATTTACAATGTTTTGGATATCAATTCCAAAACCATTCATTAAATCTCTAGTCTTTTCAGTTGGATTAATAATAGAAGCCAAACCAGACTTTAGTGCGTTTGCTCCTTCTGATGCATTAATACCACCTTCACGCATAGCTGTAAGGAATAGTGCAAGATCCTTTACATCTCCGCCAAGCTGACGGACAACTGGCCCAGCCTTTGGAATTGCAATTACTAGGTCTTGTAGAGAAGTTGATGTTTGGTTTTCAACTGCGTTAAGGAAGTTAATTGATTCTGCTAGCTCTCTTGTGTTAAGATTAAATGCGCTTTGCAATGACAATGTGGCAGACATAGCTTCTTGTCTATCTACTTCACCAAGAACTGCCAGTCTTGTGGTTTCTGAAACTGACTGAAGAAGTTCATTGCCAGTCTTTCCAGTAGCAGCAATGTCCGCTGCTAACCCAATTGTTTCTGTTGCTGCTGCGCCCATAGATGATGCTAAGCTACGTGCTAAGTCTGAAGTTTCTTTCTTTATAGAAGCAATCTCTGTAGTTGTTGCTCCACCAATATCTCCATAAACCTTTGCAAGTCTTGTTAGTTGCTGGTCTACTTCTTTAAATGCCATAGCTGCTTGTGATGCAAATATTGTAAGTGGCACAGTTAAACCTACGGTCAACTGACGGCCAGCCCACTGAGTGTTCTTACCTAAATTGATAAGCTCTGTAGAAACGCCCTGTACTGCTTTTCCAATAATCTTGAACTGCTCTGCTCTGAGAGCTTTCATCGTTGATGGGTCAAGTCTATCTAGACCTGTTGGGGTTGACAAAATGTTTCTAGCTTCACCCTGTGGGCCAACCGTAGTTGTTAGTATAGATCTCTGCAATCTGACCTGCTCTTCAGCAAGTCTTCTGATCATTCCTCTTTGGCCCCGAACTTGTGTATTAAATTCTCGGAAATAATCTTTTAGCTTTAATCTACCTTGGTCTAAGTGCCGACCAAACTCTCTTGTTTCATTTGCTACGTCAACAAACGATGAAGACCATAAACGTGTATTACGCATGCCTTCAATAAATTGCTTATTTAAGTTATTTAGGGAGCCATATGATGCTGCTCCTAGCCCATTTAGCTGAGATTGGAGCGTACCAATCTCTGCGTTTGCACGACGAACTTCACCGATTAAGTCGGAAAAGTTGGCATTCGCATTAAAGCTAATTACAACTTGTTGGGCCATATGCTATATTATCCCAGATTTTCGATCCTATTACGCTCTAGCGTCCCACTCTTCGTACATTAAGCCTTGGCCTACGCCAAAACCTTCTTGTCTTGCAAGTGATCCCTTAAGGTTTGCCACATCGTTTGTAGCAGGATCGTCTCCCAGTGCTTCCCTCCTAATATCTTCAAATGTTTTAGCACCTGAAGAATTATTTTCATCCAAGTCTACCCCTTGTAGGGCAGCAAGGAATTTCTTATCCTCATAGTCTTTTTTGTTAGCCTCTTCTAATGTTAGAATTAGCTCCACTAAGGACATTTCTTCTTCTAGTTCTTCGTAATTTTTCCAAATCCCTAAAAGAAAAGCTTGTTTTTCTAAGGCAGCGAGATCAAGGTTCTCCCATGTTGAGGAAGACTTGGTTTTATTAGTTAGTTTGTCCCACTCATCTTGTTCGCTGCCGCCATTAAATTTGGATCACCTAATTTAATTCCTCCGCAGATTTCCATAATCTTCCAAATAGTTGGAACGTCTAGGGCCTCTTCTAGGGCTTCTTTATTATCTGCTAAGTCTGGCAAGCTTTTTCTGAGAGCAATAGCACTTGCTTCAATAAAAATATCAATTGCTTCTTCTTCGTCTTTTACTGTGTCTAGCTTAGTAACGACCTTCATAAATTCTTTTAGTCGCTTAATTGGCAGGGGCTTAAGCACTGCCTTTCTTCCGTCTTGTAATTCAATTTCCACTGTATCGTATAGTGTGGTAGCCAAAGTGACCTCCTAAATAGTCTTAATAATTATAGCAAACTAGGGCTAAAAAGACAAGACCCCCATTTCTGGGGGTCCCGCTAATCTTACGATTTAAATTTAGATCAAGCGATCTACGATTCTACCGTATGTATCTGAGTAACGTGGGTCACCCAAGAGACGGAATGTCACTGGGAACACAGTTGCTTCGTTACGACGTAGAGAGTGGTTTGACGCTTCTACAGATAGAACACGACGAGCATAGTAAACACGCTCACGGTCTGCGCCTGTTGAAGTTGTTGGTGCGTTTCCAACTGCGATGAATTGACGCTCTGTTGGCTCTTCGTTAAGAGCACCTACTGAGAGATCAAGACGGGAGTCAGCTACGCTGTCATAAGACTTAAGATTTGCTTCTTTCTCACCGAAGACCACCATCATGTTACGAAGTGTACCTTCTGTAAGGGTTGTACGAAGCATAACACGCTGTGAAGACTTGAAGAGCTTCGCAACGTCGAGCTGCTGGTCTACTTCTACTTCACCATATGTTGGCTCATACATAACTTCAAGACCTTCAGATGTGAATCCGACGTCTTTCCATTTTGCTGAATCCAAGACCTTCCCAGTTGCAAAGTTAGCTTCTGATACGTATGAACCAGTTGGCTGTGTTGCTACTGCGAATGGATCTAGACCGTCCTGATATGAGTCAGACCAGTCTGGGGATGTTGAATCTTTTGCAGAAATGAAAATTCTTGCTGCACCGATAATAATATTACGAACGTTTGTTGCCATTTATTTATTTCACCTCCTCCTTTTTTTAGGATATAAGTTTTGCGGCATTTCCTCAAATCCAATAATACTTGAACTGGGGTTATTAGGCAAATCTTCCCTCCGAATTTAAATCCCTAGTGTAAGAATATACTATGGCTAGATCAGCCTCTAGTTCGCCCTGCAGCTCAGAAGCTGGGTTAGGCGAGTTTGCCTCAGTAAGGGAAAAGTATTTGTAGGCAAATGGGCTGGTAGGATCTACTTCCTTCACATACTCATTTACCGTTTTAGCAGACTCATCGAATCTTCTAAATAGGTCTAACATGACATTCATTATCTTGATTGTCTCTGTTAGTGTTGTTGAATAAATCTTAAATGTTAATCTATCTTGGCAAATAACCCAGTCAGTGTCATAGCCTACAATATCGTAGTCATACACAATGTATGGTGCATCTGCCTTTATAAATTGCTCTCGTTGTCCACTTTGCTGGACAGAAAATATTGGACCAAATGGGTCTCTGTAAATAGGTGGATAGTCATTAGAAACCATAGCTCCGTTGTCTCTTAGCTCTTTCCACAAGACCTTGAGGACATTTGTCAATGCTGTTTTACTATAATCAGCCATTTACATCACCATTCGCTTTCTGATATGTTCTTGCAACCTGGCGAATATGCTTAGATGCTGTAGCTTCACCAATTCTTTCAAAGGAGTTTCTTGACAGTTTTCCTGTGACAGACTTAGGCATCTTATTTCCCGCCAAAGACTGCGCTCTTTCTATTTCTCTAAATAAGCTTGACTTTGCCATATCCATATTTAATCTAGTTGAGTTAATAAACCTAAACATTGTTTTCTGGTAAGCATTCTTTACTTCTCTCCCCCCTGGAGTTCTAACGGTAACAAACTTGCCTCTTGGAATAAACACTGGGGATCCGTCATTTGAGTAAAAGAATAAAGCTCTTGCATTTTTTGCAGTAATTCTTACTGTCTGGCCTTTTTCCATAACTTCAGCTTTATACGTAAACTTGTGTCTTCTTGTTGTGCCATTTTTAATTGGAACATATGTTCTTGATTGCTTGAAGTCAGATGACAAAATAATAGAGCCTGTTTTATATTGACCAGATATTTTCCATAGTCTAGCCAGTGGCTTTCCTACTCCGTTCCATTCATAAACATGGTGTAATGATCTAGGGCTAAGCCTAGCCTCTGTATCTATAAATGCTGCTAAAGATTTTTCTGCGATAACCGTAATTGCTTGGCCTATTGCCTGATCTACTTCATATGTTCTGGTTGATTTTGCTACACCCTCAACATAAGCCATAGCGTTACCAATTGTGTCTGAGGCGTTTGTAATTACTTTAAGCGAAGGCATCCTGAATATCGCTCCTCTGTAAAGTGCTCTCATATTCTAGGATCTGTCCAAAGCCATCTACAATAGGTGTGCAGCCAACAACTGTAAACATTGTTGGTGGATTATGTAGAGTCTCTGCTTCTTCCCAAATAACATTACCGCTTAGGTCTCTGATATTTGTAATCTTAGAATTTCTAGACAGTTTATCAATTGTATTTACTTTAATAATTTCTTCAACGACATATCGTGAGTCTATGGTCTTGTCGTTTGATGGTGTTCTTACGCCAGATGAAATAATCGACTTAGCAAGGCATGGTACGGTTTCTGCGTATACCCACTGTCTTTTAATTTCCCCAGTATTCTCATCACGCTTCTGCTGGACACGATAAATGTCAGCTAGCATGGCATACTTAGCTTCTACTGAATATGACCCAATCACTAGATCACCGCCATGTTTGTAGACTTATACTCATCTAGGAGTTTGTCTGCGTAGAAGTTACCTGTCCCCCTGAAAGCTAGCTTTGAAAATTCCATGTCTGTATCGCCAAACGATACATTGCTTACATATCGTGCTCTCCAGATATTGTCCTTACCAAAGTAGTCCTTCATCAGCAAGAGCATGGCTGCCTGAACTTTTTCTGGAACATACTTCCACCCGAATACTCCAGTTATATCGTATCTGTATCCGTTATAAAAACTACCCTTAGATGGATAAACAATGTCTAGTCTTCCGCCCTCGTTAATGTCTTCATCGGAAATAATTCTTAATGAGTGGTTTGTGTCTGTAATCTCTACTGGAAAATTAAAATTATTAACACTATTTACTGTATCAATAACAGTCTTGGTATTCTCTTTAATAACTGTATATGAGACAATCCTTTCGCCAAGGTACAAAACATCTGCGTCCTGTCCGTACGCAGTAATTGTCTTTGCATACTTACCAAACTTTACGCCAGTATAGTTTTCAACCATAAAACGAGCAAACTTCTCTGCCTGCTGCATTTCATGTAGCGGAATATGGTTTTGATCACCCTCTTCACGTCCAGCGTGAAGTCTGGTGTATGCTTCAGAAATCTGCATATATGGAGTTGTTACTGTGTAATATTGAGTAGATGTCATTGGATTTCCATCTACTGCATAGTTCCAGACTGCTTTTAGGCTCTTGTCTGTCATTACATAGTTATCTAGAATTCTAAACGAATAGTGCCCTTCATCATTAATCTCTGGGCTTGCAAATCCGCTAATTACAAGAACGTCTGTATCACCGTCGTATATTGAAACGGTTGGATTAGCATCAGCTAATCTGAGTTCGTCCTCTTCATAGACATCTAG
>JACCDW011603415.1_pt1 | contig 28595 bp, 28 predicted proteins | sample 7449781 | NCBI WGS metagenome assembly JACCDW01 (sample SAMN15323449, study PRJNA562643) | freshwater metagenome | isolation source: river surface water | place: USA:Blue River Watershed | collected 2017-08-18
AAAAAGTGAAGCTAAAGCTTCACTTTTTCAAAATCAAATTGATTTGGTAGCCCCGACGAGAATCGAACTCATATCAAATGTTTAGGAAACATCTATTCTATCCATTGAACTACGGGGCCAAGGGGCTGCAAAATTAGCGCAAAGCAGTTGAATTTGAACGGCATTCGTAATCCTTGTAATTGTGTGGATTTATTCAAAGTCGCGCTTTTTGCGTTCTGCAATGGTTAAATTTGCATCCATATGCCTGAAACAGCCAAGGAATTTGCCTTTCAAAAAAACCTAAAAATCCTCATTTGGGTATTTGCGGCTCTCCTGGCATGGCCATTTTTACGCAGCCTAAGCACCAACAATGACCTGAATATTTTCTTTGGGGCTGCGGAGCGTTTGACACAGTTAAAAAACCCTTATACCCAGCCTTATAATGCGCAGGGATGGGCTTTGTATTATTACTACAGTCCCTTGTTTGCGAGTTTGTTAGCACCATTTACCTGGCTACCTAAGTTCATCGTATCGGAAGAAATCCCTTTCGGACTTTTCCTTCTGAAGTTGTTGTGGAATGCCCTGAACCTCTATTTCGTATATCAGTTGGTTCAATTTGTGAATCGGACCTTCCAACCCCCAAAAAATAAAAAAGGTTTTGTTTTTTGGTTCTGCTTTGCCCTGCTTACCTATCGTTGGGTATTCTTGAATTTGCTTTACGGCCAGATGACCATCCTCATCGTTTGGGGTGTTGTGAAAGCGTTTGAGGGTGTTATTTCTGGTTCAATACAAAAGAATTTGGGACTGGCCTTCGGAGTTACCCTGAAAATTTTGCCAATCTACATGGTTGGACAGCTTTTTCTCATGCGCAAGTGGTCGGCTTTCTTCAGTGCGGTGTTGCTTTCCGTGTTGATGGTGTTGTTGCCGTATGTCTATTTGCCAGCAGCGTATCACACAGAAATCTTGTTAAGTTGGCTTAACAACATCAATCCTTTTTCCAAGAACCACATTGTGGAATTGGGCGAGGGGGGGTTTATTGATATGGGCGCTTTGATTACCAAGTATTTAACTGGACTCAATGTTGAAGGGGAAGCAAGGATTGATTGGTTTTCTATGGGAGAGAGGGGTGTGTTTATTACCACCCAGGTTTTCCGATTGATGGTGCTGGCATCGTGTTGGTTTTGGTTGGAAAGATTCAGGAAATTGGCCATTCAACATTGGGAGTTGTTATCCATGTCTGTGTTTTTGGCCTGCATCCCACTTGCTTTTCCCCATCAGCGCGATTATAGTTTATTCATGGTTTGGCCATTGCTTTTGTTTGTGTTGAACGATGTGATATTTCAACGAAATTCATTGCACAGACTCACCGTCTATGGACTTTTGGTTGGTGCCATACTGATGGGTTCTGTGATTTTCTTTGAGGCACTTCCTTTCGATATGCGTCGCGACATCAGTGGTTATCGAATCCAAGGGATTGGTGGATTGATCTTTTTAATTTTTTCCCAGGGGTATTTGTGGACCAAATCGAATGGACATCGCGGTGATGTCGGGGTGTGATTGACAGAGTTTCGTATTATCTTTGACTCAATTCTAATTTCATGAAAAAATTGTTCTTTGCCCTTTTCTTTTCCGCCACGTTAATGGCGAACGCCCAATTGTGTACACCCGATACAACCATCAAAGTTCCTGGCTTTTATCCAAGCCAATTGGCCGATGGTGCAGTGGGAACGCCCTACAATCAAACAGTGATGATTTTGTCGTTCAAAGACACTTCAGCCATCGTAGGGGGTAGTAAACAAAAGGTGACCATTGATTCTTTAAAATTGACCAAAGTAATCGGTTTGCCAACTGGGATGGGATATGTTTGTTATGAGCCGCGCTGTATCTATTTGCCTTCAGCAGTTCGTTGTATCAAACTCAATGGAACCCCCACCCAAGCGGGATTGTTTCCGTTGAAATTCGCAGTAACAGCCTACGCCAAACTGAATGGGTTTTTCCCCGTTGCACAACCCGATACCATCAAGAATTTCAGCATTTTGATTACCGGTACAAGCGGAGTCGCCACCATTCATGAAAACAACCAACTATCGGTCTTCCCCAATCCTACCAAGGACATTTTGCATGTGGCACACCATAGTGGCCGTCAGCCCCAGATCATCTCCATGACAGGTTCAGTTATTCCCATGAATTGGGAATTGCAAAATGGTCTATGGATGGCGCAAACCCAAGGGTTGCCCTCTGGTGTTTACACTGTGTTTGTAGGAGGAATCAACCGCATTTGGATCAAAGAATAATGACAAAGTTTTACGTTGAAATTCCCAAGCAGAAAGCAGAATTGCCTGCCATCATTGTATTGGGTGTGGTTTGTTTTGTTGGATGGGCTTTTCACTTTGGAATTTGGGGCATGATGGGCGGTTTTATATGGCTTGGTTTGTCTGTACCCGCTGTTTATTGGCTCTACAAAAAGAGAACAGGAACCTATTTTATTCAAGCTGATGAGATTGGGATTTCATTCCGCATTCACTTTTTCTCTCAGTTTAAGTCAATCCCCTGGAAGTACTTACAGCGAATCGATTACCTCCTGTATGAAATTAACTTTATGTTGAAAGAAACTGCCCAGGTGGTTTCTTTGGCCACCAGCAGCATGGAGGATGAAGATACTGAGGCCTTGAAGCAGTACATCTCCGACGCCATCGCCAAACGAGAGGAATAATTTTCCTTTACCTTTGTAGGTATGTCGTTTCAACCCCATTTTGATTTTGTAGAAGAACTTCGTTGGAGGGGTTTGCTCCACGATGCCATGCCCGGAACCCATGAAATGCTCAACACAGAGCAAGTAACGGGGTATGTGGGATTCGACCCTACCGCCGACTCCTTGCACATTGGAAACCTAGTTCCCATTATGCAGTTGGTTCATTTTCAGCGGGCGGGACACAAACCAATCGCCTTGGTTGGGGGTGCCACCGGGATGGTTGGAGACCCAAGTGGAAAGAGCGACGAGCGCAAATTGTTGGATATCGCGACAATCGAACACAACATTGCTTGCCAAAAAAAGCAGTTACAAAAGTTCATTGACTTTGGCGATACTGGAAACCAAGCCAAAATGGTCAACAACCATGATTGGTTTAAAAACTGGTCGTTCTTGGATTTTATCCGCGACGTGGGCAAACACATTACGGTGAGTTACATGATGGGCAAAGACAGTGTTCGCAATCGCTTGGAGGCAGGGGGAATTTCATTCACAGAATTCTCTTACCAATTGGTTCAGGGCTACGACTTTATGCATTTGTACAAGCATGAAGGTTGCAAACTCCAGATGGGTGGCAGCGATCAGTGGGGTAACATCACTACAGGTACTGAACTAATCCGCAGAATGGCGGGTGGCGAGGGGTTTGCATTAACTGCGCCTTTAATAACCAAATCGGATGGGACCAAATTTGGAAAATCGGAAGGTGGCAACGTTTGGTTGGACCCAGCAAAAACATCCCCCTATAAATTTTACCAATTTTGGTTGAATGTGGCCGATGAAGACGCCGTTCGATTCATTAAAATTTATTCATTGAAAGGCAAAGCAGAAATCGAGCAGCTTATCGCAAATCATACCGGACAGGAACATATGCGCGCTTTGCAGAAAGCGTTGGCCGCAGAAATGACGGTTCGCGTGCATTCAGAGGCAGATCTCGCAATGGCACTCAAAGCCACACAAATATTCTTTGGCAATGGATCAGCAGAAGATTTGAAAGCGTTGGATGAAGCCACCTTGGCAGCCGCGTCTGAAGGAATGGAACGATTTGAAGTTTCCCGTGAGTCTTTGCACAACGGCATTCATGTCATGGATTTATTGGCTACACACACCCAGATTTTCCCTTCAAAGTCTGAAGCGCGTAAAATGCTCCAAGCCAACGGATTCGCCTTTAACAAAGACAAATATACCGATGTAGACGGCGTGGTAAATACGGATATGTTGATGCACAACCGCTACCTCATCGCCCAGAAAGGCAAAAAGCAATACTTCTTGATCGAGGCGGTCTGATAGGGAATCGCGTTGAAGCCGAATTGGTTACAACTTTTGCGTCACCATTTTCTCTAAGTACACCCCGTAACCACTCTTTTTCAATGGTTGTGCGATGGCCAATAATTGGTCGGATGTAATAAAGCCTTGACGCCAGGCGATTTCTTCGATACAGCCAATTTTGAGGCCTTGGCGGTCTTCAATCACTTGAACATATTGTCCGGCTTGCATCAGCGATGTAAATGTCCCCGTATCCAACCATGCGGTTCCGCGCTCGATGATTCTTACCTGCAATGCATTCTTTTCCAAGTAGATGCGGTTAACATCGGTAATTTCGAGTTCGCCCCGGGGCGATGGTTTGAGGTTACAAGCAATTTCCACAACTTGGTTGTCGTAGAAGTACAGACCCGGAACGGCGTAATTGCTCTTGGGTTCAAGGGGTTTTTCTTCTATGCTGATGGCATTTAACTGTTCATCGAATTCAACCACGCCATATCGCTCAGGATCGCTCACGTGGTAAGCGAACACGATGCCACCCTCGGGGTCAATACTGCTCTTAAGTGTTTCTTGGAATTTGGAACCAAAAAAGATGTTATCGCCCAAAATCAAGGCAACCGAATCATCGCCAATGAAATCTTTGCCCAAAATGAAAGCTTGGGCCAGTCCATCGGGTGAAGGTTGAACACAGTATTCGAATTTGCATCCAATCTGACTGCCATCGCCCAACAATTTTTCAAAATGTGGGAGGTCGTGAGGTGTACTGATAATGAGTATTTCGTTGATGCCCGCCATCATCAGAACCGATAGCGGATAATAAATCATGGGTTTGTCATACACTGGCATCAACTGCTTGCTCATGGCCAGGGTAAGTGGGTGCAATCGGGTGCCAGATCCGCCGGCAAGAATAATCCCTTTCATATCACAAAGGTATGATTTGACTGCGATTGGCGGTTAGCAGCCCGTGAAATCTTCATGAAATTAGGGAGTGCTTTGGGGAATCGCCTGATAAACCTGAACCCAATCTACTTGAAAATCTGATGTGTGGTTGCCGGATTCAACCAAATTGGGTAGGTACTTGTTTTCCAACGCGTTGTTGAGAATCAAATACATCGGTTCGCGGTAATATTGGCGCATCCACTTGTTCAGTTTAACCGATTTAACCCGCACGTTATCGGTGTAGAATTCAACGCGCTTGGGTGTCCATAAACAGGCGTAAACATGAAACGCGGTATCGGTATCTTCGCTTAGTCTGAACTTTTTCATCATCATTTGTTTGGTGTGGGTTTCCACCTTTCCCGTGTGGATGGTCATGGTTTGGGTGTGAACTTGTTTGCCTGTTGCGCCGCCATACATCTCAAAAATATCGATCTCCGGTGGCCAGTTGTTTCTTCCCGTAAGCCACCATGCTGGCCACGTTGCAGGTCCGGAAGGATTTTTACTGCGGATGGCAAAGAAACCGTAGGTGAAATTCTTGGAATGGAATGTATTGGCCAATCCGATGCTGTAAGGAATCAAAATGGCAGGTTTGAATTCGCTGTTTTGTGATTGGGTTTGGCTGGCAATGGCACTGGCCTCATCGATGTTGGATTGGGAAGATGCTACGATCCGACCTTGTGCGTCTACCCAGCCAGTTTTTACCAAATTGGGGAGGATGGCATTCGTTTCAATTTGTGCGCGCTTCATCCGTTCTTGTTCGTTTGGTGGTTGGCTTTCAAGGACCACCGGTGTGGGGATTGGTTCATTGAGAAGATGAAGGCAACCGTTGCCGACAAATACTTGGGGGTCACCATAGAATTGGTGAACATTGTCGGGGTGAAACCGGCCCCATGGCTGTCCTTTCGACCAAATATCCGCATTCCAAACATTGAAGGAATCTTCGAAAACGGGTTTGTAGTGACGAATCTTTTTCGGCAAGATGAGTGTTTGGCTATTTTTGGCAGACCATCTGGCGTTTAGACCGATGATGGCATTGCGGAAATCCCAGTTTTTCTTGAAGTACATTCCCACTTTGGCTCGACCGAACCCATCGCGTGTACTATCGATTTGGGGCGATTTTGGGGCCGAAGAACACCGCGCAAATGTGACCCCATGCATGTTCCCAAAAAACAGGGCGATACATAGTAAAAATCGCATTTTGAATGTGGTAAAAGAGGCAGAGCGATTGGCAGAAAACGGCATAAACAAAGTTAAGATTTTCATAGTAGGTTTGAAGTAGTGAGTGAAACACCATTTAAATCGGGATTTGTAAGCATCATCGGGATGCCCAATGCAGGTAAAAGTACCTTGTATAACGCATTGTTGGGGGAGAAGTTGGCCATCGTGAATTCGAAGGCGCAAACGACACGACATAGGATTTTTGGCATCAAAAACGGGGAGGGACATCAGATTGTATTTTCGGACACCCCCGGAATTTTGCGCGAAACGAGCTACGGTATGCACGAGCGGATGATGAAGTTTGTGAAAGAGAGCGTAGACGATAGTGATGTTTTGATTTTACTGATCGATATCAATGGCAAGGACTTTTCCGAGGAGGTGCACGAGCGTTTTGATCGTTCCAAGGCAAAGAAAATTGTGGTGTTGAACAAGATTGACAAGGTTCAGCAGCAGAAGTTGGAAGAGAAATTGGTGTGGTTGAAGAAGACGTTTGATGCAGATGTATATTTGGCCATTTCTGCGCAGGAGAAGTTTCAAATTGATGTGCTGGAGAGCTATCTTGTTCGTTTTTTGCCTGAGCATCCCGCGTATTTTCCGGAAGATCAACTAACCGATAAAACGGAGCGGTTTTTTGTGAATGAGATCATCCGAAACAATGTTCTGAAATTGTATGAAGAAGAGGTGCCCTATTCTGTAGAGGTTGTAACCTTGTTGTTCAAAGAGGAGCCCAAAATATTGCGATTGAGTTGTGAAATCATCGTGGAAAGACCCTCACAGAAGCCAATCATCATTGGTAAACAAGGCCAAAGTATCAAGCGATTGGGCATCGAATCAAGAAAAGAATTGGAGCAATTTTTCCAGAAGCAGGTGTATATGGAATTGTTTGTGAAAGTGCGAGAAGATTGGCGTAACAACAAGAAGATGTTGGATCAATTTGGATACGAATCGGAGTAATTTTGGTTAGCATGCCAATGGCTTGGATGGTTAAATATCAGCGAATTGGGAACTTTTTACGGCACATGGTTGCAGTGGTTGGAGGAGGCGTTTCTTTACTAGGTCGTACGCGGATCATTGTTGGTATTGGCATCGTGGCGATTACGCTGTTGGCATTCACGCTATTTGTAAAGACTGATCAACCGGGTATATTTTCATTTCCCAGAAATTTAGGGTCCAACGTTTCAGCCCAGTCTGCCAATCCGGATTCATCGTTGGTGCATGGTTTTGCTCGCGATACAGTGTATTTTGTTCAGTGCAATGGAAAATCGATCCGTGTTGAAATCCGTGTTGCTCGATTTGCGAATGCATCGACTCGTCGAAAAATGTTGCTGCTGTTGCCTGGTTGGAATTACGCCGATACGCAGTGGTATACACGAACGCGGGTTTGTGATGAGGCCAGAAAACGAGGCTACGATGTGATGTTGGTGGAAATGGGAAAGAGTGTTTACATGGATAGTTTGTACCCGCAGATGCGTGCTGATTACCGGTTGCATCCCACGCGGTCATGGTTGTGGGATTCTGTGCTGAAGCCACTGCAAAAGAGGGGTTATTTTACCGACCGAGGCATACCGGAAGATCCGATAAAGACCGTGGGTGGTCATGTTTACCATAAATCGATGCAATTGCCCGTTCCGTCCTTTGTGATGGGCTTATCGACAGGTGCAAGGGGGGCTTTGTTGTTGGCTTTGGAGCATCCTGAGGCGTTTGTGGGATGTGCCGGTTTGAGTGGCGATTACAATCCGTTGTTGATGAAGAGCGACAACCTGATAATCAATTGTCTCGGAAAAGACGATGAGGTGCCATGGCGATGGCGGGGTACGAACAATATCGAGATGCGGGTGGAGGCTTTTCGGGTTCCCCTATTTTTGGCCCACGGAACCGATGACAAAGTAGTTCCTTGGCAACAGACAGAATCTTTATTCAAAGCGATGGAGTCATCCGTTAATTTTCAGCAACGGGCATTGACTTTTCAGGAAAAATACGGCGAAGTGGGGTTGGTTCGCACACTGTTTGTGAAAGGCGCCGGACACGATTATTCATTCTGGAATGAGTCTGGCCTCAAGGCTTTGGATTACTTTGATTCGTTGGAGGATTAATCCGTGTTGATTAATCGATATTATATTCAAGCGTAACCGTAATGCTTGCCGTTTTTTCCTTGTTGCTTGTATTCAAGGTGCCCCCATATGAATATTCTTCGTCTGAATGCTGCCCAGTGATTTGAAAAATCCCCATAGAACTTTTAATCAATCGACCGTTGTCGGATCCCGCTTCCTTTAAAATGGTCTCACAACGTTTTCGCGCATCTGCGGCTGCTTGTCTGAGCAAATCGAGTTTGAGCTCTGCAAGTTTGGTATAATAGTACGAGGGAGAATTTGAACTGAATTCGATGCCCAACTCCAACAAATCGGTGATTTCACGTGATATGTTTTCGATTTTGTCTACTTCTTTCGATTTGATGGTGACGGTTTGAACCGCGTTATACCCGATAAATCTGCTGCCGCGGAAATGTCCTTCAGAGTCATAAATCCCTTCTGTTTCCTTGTTGACATCGGTAGATGAGAAGGTAATTTCGCTTTCTTTCACGCCTTTATTGAGCAAGAACGCTTTGATTTTGGCTTGATCACTTTTCAGAGCCCGATATGCTTCTTTGAAATCAGCGCTATTTCTTTGGTATTCTCCGCTCCAAACAACCAAGTCGCTGCTAAAGTCTTTTTCCGCTTTTCCAGTAACTACAATGGCATTTTTATTTTCGACATTGCGTTTGCTACTCATCCAGGCATTGCCCAATATACTTGCGGTGATGATAATGCCTGTGGCTATCACGATGCTTCCCAGATGCTTGTAAGCGATTGATTTTAAATTATCTGACATGATTTGTTTTGTATTCTAAACGATTTAAATACAATTATATTTTGATGGCTTTTTCCATAAATTAAGTGAGATGTAAACGGGCGTAAAACAAAAAAAGTCACCATTTCTGATGACTTTCTTTTTCTAGTAGCGGGAACAGGACTCGAACCTGTGACCTTCGGGTTATGAGCCCGACGAGCTACCACTGCTCCATCCCGCGATTTATTCGTAGCCCGTAGGGGAGTCGAACCCCTCTTTCCAGGATGAAAACCTGGCGTCCTAACCGATAGACGAACGGGCCATCTAAGGGGCTGCAAAGATACTAAGGAAGTTTAACTTTCCAAATGTTTTTTGAAAAATTATGAGTCGTGTTTGGTGATTGTTCCGTCACCCCAGAGCTCTTCTAACTGATAAAAATTTCGTTTTTCCTCGGAAAAAATGTGCACCACCACATTGATGTAATCCAACAACACCCATTCCGACTCATCGTTACCTTCTCTGTGGGCTGGCTTTTCACCCAAAGCTTTCCGTACCTCCGCTTCTACACTATCCGCCAATGCATCCACTTGTCGGGCAGAACCACCATGACAAATCACAAAAAAATCGGCAAAGGCGCTACTGGTTTTGCGCAAATCCAATGAAATTATATTGATACCCTTTTTCTCTTGTAAACCGTGTACAATCACGGCTACCAATGCTTCCACACCTGAAGTTTGAATTTTTTTCGCCATCTAATCACTTACTTTGCTGCAAAGAACGCCATTTTGTTAGACATTCAGTTCATAGAGACCCTTGGCGAAGCCCATGTTTTTTTTACACCGCACTGTGATTCAACCCAGTTGGAAATTCAGCGATTCATCTCAGCGGGGGCAATGGGACTTGTCAAAGAGAACAATCCTGTGGTGTTGTACACGCATTTTCAGCACAAAGGGGTCGGACAGCGTGGCGCGGAGTGGGTCTCGGAGCCAGGATTGAATGTGTTACTCACCATCGCTTTTCCCTATTCAAACGCCCGTGAATTGGATCTGGTGATGATGAACAAGGCCCTTAGCGTTTCGGTGGCTCAATCTCTGGAAAGCCATATTGAAAGCCATGTCAAAATCAAATGGCCCAATGACCTCATGCACAACGATTTGAAATTGGGGGGCATGTTAATGGAAACACTACAAATTGAACAACGCCGATTTTTGTTGCTCGGCTTGGGTATCAATGTCAATCAAAGGGTTTTTCCTGCCAATGCCCAAGCAACATCGCTCATCATTGCGCGAAATTCAGACATGAACAATGGATTGATGGCACACACAACTATTTCCGTTGAACCTTTGATCAAAGGCATTGTAAAAGGGTTGATAGGTGCATGGAAACATCCTTCCCTGCTTGCTGAGCAGTATTTATTGATGTTGTACAAGGTGACAGAGATCGTGAAATTTGTTGATGTAAAAAGCCAAGAAATCTTTGAAGCAAAGCTCATAGGGGTGAATCATTTGGGTCAGGTTTGCGTTCGGCATACAAATGGTGAGGAGGTTGCCTATCACCATGGACAAGTGAGGATGGCATATCTCAATGGGTCAAGCAATTGACATTTTCCATTGCATTGAGTAAACGATTATAGAACAAATGGCGTCAGTTAGTTACATTTGTTAATACCCATGGACCGTAGAGCATTTTTTGAATCCATCCGAAAAGCATCGCCCAGTGCAGACCTCAATAGAGAAAATGCACAATTCGATGCCCAATCCCAGTTTGCGACAGACGAAGCCAAACCTGGAGTTCAAAGTCTTTCTGGAAAAAATGGCTTAACGAGAAGAACCAACACGGGAACGGCTGCTTACAAAGGCACATTTGGCAAAGAGGAGTTGATGCACTTGCTCCGTAGGTCTTTGTTTGGTGTGAAAATATCAGACTACAATCTGTACAAAGGAAAAACATTAGAGCAAGTAGTGGATGCATTGTTGAATGTGTCTACAACCTTGCCAAATCCACCCGTCAATAACTACGGAAATCTGGTGAACGACCCCAATGTGCCTTATGGTTCAACATGGGTGAATGCCGCTTTGGATCCCGCTGTTGAGCCCTATAGAAAAGGCAGTGTCAAGTCTTGGTTTTGGGGACAAATGGTTACACAGTCGCCAGATATTCAAGCCAAAATGGTTTTGTTTTGGCACAATCATTTCGCAATACAATTTTTGGAAATACCCGATGCCCGTGCTTGTTATGTCTACACCAAAGTGTTGTATACGCATGCCTTGGGCAATTTCAAAGATTTAACGCGCGCAGTGACCATTGACCCTGCAATGTTGTTCTATCTCAACGGCCGTTTGAACACAAAAAAAGCCCCTGATGAGAACTATGCTCGCGAACTACAAGAACTATTTACTTTGGGCAAAGGACCGAACAGCAAGTTCACCGAAGACGATGTAAAAGCGATGGCGAGGGTATTGACAGGGTGGAGCATCAACCCATTAACGAATCCATTTAGTACTGCTTTTGTGAGTGTGAATCACGACAGTTCCGACAAGCAATTCAGTTCGTTTTACGGAAATACCGTGATCAAAGGTCAGACGGGAATCAACGCAGGCAACACCGAATTGGACGAATTGCTTACAATGATTTTCAAGGTGGATGAAGTGGCCTTGTTCCTTTGCCGGAAGTTGTACGAGTATTTCGTGTATTATGAAATTGACGATACGGTTGAAACCAATGTGATTGTGCCATTGGCCAAGGTCTTCCGCGACAGTGGTTATAGCATCAAAGCTGTTCTGAAAACCCTGTTGATGAGTGAGCACTTTTTTGATTCTTGGAATCGGGCTTGTGTAATCAAAGACCCCATCACCCAGCAAGTTGGGTTTTGCAGGGAAATGGAATTGAAATTTCCTGCGTCTACAGATTATTTCTTACTGTATCAAATGTATCAAATGGGCATGAATTTTGGGCAGTTAACCCAGTTGAATTTGGGAGATCCACCAAATGTTGCAGGATGGCCTGCATGGTATCAAAAGCCCTTGTTCCATCGCAGTTGGATCAACAGCGATACATTGCCCAAGCGGAACCAGTTTACCGATTATTTGTTGTTTATCGGACATAAGGTGGGAACGTATACCATGATTGCGGATGTTTGGATTTTTACCAAGCAATTGAGTAATCCCGGCAATGCAGATGATTTGATTGCAGGGTGCGTTTCGCATTTATTGCCAATGTCGATTAGTGCTGCCCAAACCGCTACGCTCAAAGAAATTTTGTTGCCAGGCGGTATCCCAGATTACAATTGGAGCGATGAATACCGCGCCGCCACCGACCCTTCTGATCCAAATTACACCACGGCTAAGTCTACTGCTACGGTGAAAATACAATATTTGATCAAGTCCATCATGAATCTCTCAGAATACCAATTGTCATAAGCCATGAAACGCAGATCCTTTTTTAAAGCAAGCGCCGCCGCTGGAACCGTTTTGCCCTTGACATTGAATGGCATGGGAGTGAAAACCTTCGAAGATTCACCATTGCTGAGATCGTTGGGTAGGCGAAGTGCCGATGGTAAGGTATTGGTTATTATTAATTTATCGGGCGGAAATGACGGGCTGAATACATTGATTCCCATTGATCAATATTCCAACTTGAGTAAGGCCAGAAACAATATTTTGATCCAAGAGGATAAGGTATTGCCTTTTTGGGACAAGCCCGCTGCTGGATTGCACCCAAAGCTCACTGGGTTGCGCGATTTGTACAACAATGGCATGTTGAGTGCGATACAGGCGGTTGGATATCCCAATCCCAATTATTCGCATTTTCGGGCCACAGATATTTGGATGAGTGGTTCAGATAGCAATGAAAACTGGACAACTGGATGGATGGGGCGATATTTGGATGGACAGTATTCTGGTTATCCGAAAGGTTACCCAACAACCGCGATGCCTGATCCATTGGCGATACAAATTGGTCAAATGGTGTCACTGGCATTTATGGGACCAGAAGTAAATATGGGCATGGCGATCACCGATCCCACCACATTTTATAATTTGGCGAACGGTACCACGGATCCTACACCAAATACCCCGGCCGGCAATGAATTGGCTTTTTTGCGATTGATGGCGCAGCAGACCAATCAATACGCGACTGTGATTAAGAATGCCGCGGCAAAGGGAACCAATAAATCAACCAAATATCCCACAGGCGGACGTCAGCCACTGGCCGATCAGTTGAAAATCGTCGCTAAATTAATCAGCGGTGGTTTGAAAACCCCTGTATATATGGTGAGCATCGGTGGATTCGATACCCACAGCGAACAGGTAGACAGCGCGGATCACAGCGTAGGATTACACGGTACTTTGATGCAACAATTGGGCGATGCAATTGCGGCATTTCAAGACGACATCAAATTGTTGGGATTGGAAGACCGGGTTGTGGGAATGACCTTCAGCGAATTTGGTAGACGTGTGATGAGCAATGCAAGCAATGGCACTGATCACGGCGCGGCAGCCCCAATGTTCGTGTTTGGGAAAGCGGTTCAAAATGGTGTGATTGGCGCTAACCCGACCATTCCTTCAACGGTAACCGTGAACGACAACCTGCCCATGCAGTATGATTTTCGGCAAGTATATGCCTCTGTACTTACCGATTGGTTTGAGTTGCCGGCAGCCGATGTAAAAGCAGCCATGGGTGGTAAGGATTTCAACACCCTACCCATTTTCAAAGCAAACAAAGCGAGTGTAGAAGATTATATTGATTTGGTGAGTCGCATATCGTTGAATCAAATTTACCCCAATCCGGCTGTGGAGAGCACCAAAATATCCTACTTTACAGAATCCGGACATGTGAAGTTGAGTGTGTTTGATGCTACCGGACAGCTGGTGAAGATATTGAAAGACGAGTGGCACGGGCATGGTACCTATGTGGTTGATATGGATGTATTTGGCTTGAGGAAAGGCAATTATTACGTGCAGTTATCTCAGGGTGAAAAGCGCATTACAGAAGTATTGCTGGTTCAATAATTTTCTGAATACATAGCGGGAAAAAGAAATTATCGTATATTTGCAGTCCTAAAAAATTGCCCTATCGTCTAACGGCAGGACAGCGGTTTTTGGTACCGTACGTCTAGGTTCGAATCCTAGTAGGGCAACAAGTTGAAGGTTTGATGATATCCGGTGTGTGAAAACACAGCCAGAGAGAAAGTAAAACAGTTATGACATCACTTATACACCCCGTTAAAATTTTTGCAGGCAGTGCGTCTGCCGCCCTGACCCAGGACATCTGTGATTTTTATGGATCTGTCCCAGGTGATTTGACCGTTTCGCGATTCAGCGATGGGGAGTTTCAGCCCAATTTCAATGAAAGTGTTCGTGGTTGCGATGTCTTTATTGTGCAAAGCACGTATCCCAACTCAGACAATTTGATGGAGTTGTTGATGGCGATTGATGCTGCAAAGCGTGCAAGTGCAAACTACATAACAGCGGTGATTCCTTATTATGGATTTGCCCGTCAGGATCGCAAAGACAAGCCTCGTGTATCAATCGCGTCAAAGTTGGTGGCCGATTTGTTGCAAACAGCGGGTGCGAATCGTGTGATGACCATGGAGTTGCATGCGCCCCAGATTCAAGGCTTCTTCAATGTGCCCGTGGATCATTTGGAAAGTTCGATCATTTTTGCGCCGTATATTAAAACATTGCCCCAAGAAAACATCGTGATTGCTGCACCGGACGTAGGCGCATCAAACCGTATTCGCGAGGTTGCCAAAATCTTGAATTTGGGCATGATTATCTGTGACAAGGAGCGTAAGAAGGCCAATGAAATTGCGAATATGACCGTGATTGGGGACGTGGAAGGCAAAGATGTTGTGCTAATCGACGATATCATTGATACAGGTGGAACATTGTGTAAGTCATCGGCGATGTTGATGGACAAAGGTGCGAAATCTGTAAGGGCACTATGCTGTCACCCCGTATTGAGCGGAAAGGCATATGAGAACATTGAAAATTCAGTTTTAACAGAGTTGGTGGTTACAGATACAATTCCGTTGAAGCAACATTCAGATAAAATCAAGGTGGTTTCGGTGGCGCCGTTGTTCGCCAGAGCGATTCGCAATGTACATGAGCATGGAAGTATCAGCTCATTGTTTAAGCAAGTGTTTGCTCACCAGACCAAAATCGAACTCAAGTAATTAATTAGATAAGTATATAAAGATGAAAACCATTTTTCTTAAAGGCGAATTGCGCTCAGAAGTAGGTACCCGCACTGCAAAAGTGTTGCGTGCTGAAGGCAAGGTTCCTTGCAACATGTATGGTTTGGCAGACGGCAATATCAACTTTGCTGTTTACCAAGCAGATTTCAAAAACTTGGTGTATACCCCCAATGTTTACAAAGTAAAAATTGAATTGGATGGCAAAAACTATGATGCCATTCTGCAAGATATTCAATTCCACCCCGTATCAGACATGATCATTCACTGCGATTTTGTTGCAGTTGATGAGAGCAAGCCTGTGATCATGGATATTCCAGTTCGCGTGGTAGGTAACTCTCCTGGTGTTCGTGCAGGTGGTAAATTGGTGAAGAAATTGAACCGCTTGCGTGTTCGTGGCTTGATCAAAAACTTGCCTGATTTCATCGATGTAAGCATCGATACATTGGAAATTGGTCAGTCTGCAAAAGTGGCTCATGTTGAAGTTTCTGGTTTCGAATTGTTGGATTCGCCTGCAAACGCGATTTTGACAGTGAAGACAACCCGTGCTTTGATGCAGGCAGCTGCAGAAGCGGGCAAGAAATAACTTTTTGCATGATGCAACAAAAAACCCCGGGCTTGCCCGGGGTTTTTTGCTTTAACAGCGTAGTTCTAAATAATCTTGAAATGAATAATTACTTTGTAGCAGCTTCAAAATGAGCATTCACGGCTGACCAGTTTACAACATTCCAAAATGCACCAATGTAATCAGGACGGCGGTTTTGGTAATGCAAATAGTAGGCATGTTCCCAAACATCCAGTCCCAAAATGGGCGCGCCCTTCACTTCCGCGATATCCATCAATGGATTGTCTTGGTTGGGCGTAGAAGTAATAACCAATTTGTGGTCGTGAACAATCAACCAAGCCCAGCCGCTTCCAAAGCGCGTGGTTGCTGCACTGTTGAATTGCTCTTTCATCGCATCGAAAGAACCAAATGAAGCCACGATGGCATCCATCAAGGCTCCCGTTGGCTGTCCGCCTGCGTTAGGACCCATAATCCCCCAAAAGAAGGAATGGTTCCAATGACCACCACCGTTGTTTCTGATGGCTGGGGTGTATTTGGAGATATTGTGGATCAAATCCAACAATGAAACTCCCTCTGCCGCGTTTCCTTTTACGGCATTGTTGAGGTTATTGACATACGCTTGATGGTGTTTGCCGTGGTGAATCTCCATGGTTCTTGCATCAATGTGTGGCTCTAAGGCGTTGTGTGCGTAGGGAAGTGCGGGTAATTCGAACATGGTCTTGTCTTTTATTTCTTTAGGTAAACAAAGTTAGGCGAAAGGGGTTTGCTTTTCAAATTGGAAAATACAGACTTGCCATAACGTATTTTTGCGGGACACCCCATGATTCCATTGCTCACCGCCCTGCCACAGTGGCTGCAAAAAATAACTTTCACGAACACCGAATTGGTGGCTGCAATTTTGTCGTTCTGGTGTGTTTGGCTCGCCGCCAAAAACAGCATTCTCAATTGGCCCGTAGCAATGGCAGGATCGGTGTTGTATGTGGTGGTTTTTTACCAAAGCGCCTTGTATTCCGATGCCTTTCTCAATGTAATCTTTTTGGGATTTCAGGCCTTTGGGTGGTACAAGTGGAGTCGTAGTGGCTCGCAAAACAAAATGCTGAAAGCCACTGAAAAACTGTCTAAAGAAATATTGAATCAACCCCTCGTTGCTGAAACAAAACAATGGTTGCCGGTTTTAGTCATTGGGTTGATTTTGTACATCCCTTGGACCTTTTTCGTTAAAAGTGGGACCATCCAACAGTGGATTTCTCCAGGGTCATTCCAAGCCCCTCGCTTTTTGTATATCGATGCTGCGCTGTTTGTCCTGAGTATTTGTGCTTTGTATATGCAAGGAAAACGCTGGATTCAGCATTGGTACCTATGGATTTTGGTCGATTTGATTTATGTACCGATGTACATTTTAAACAACAACTTCGTCACAGCCCTGTTGTATGCGGTGTATATTCCCTTGGCGTTGAAGGGATTCCAACTTTGGAAGGCTAATCTTCGGGAACGTAAAGCAGTTGACTAAACTGTTCCTCGCGAAGGATTTCGTTGGCCACATCCATGATATCAGAGGCTGTAACACGCTGTATGGATTCAATGGCTTGTTCAATTTTCGTGGCGTTGCCTTTGCGCAAGATGCTTTGTCCCAGATGCATCATCAAGCCGCTGCGATTTTCGTTTGACAAAACGAGCTGACCGGCATATTGATTTTTTGCGCGCGATAGTTGGAGACTGCCCAAAGATTGCGTCCTAATTTTTTTCAATTCCTTGAATATCAGTGAAACAGACTTTTCAATGTACTTGGGTTCGCTGCCGACGAAGCAATGAAACAAACCCGTTTCTGTGAATGTGCTGTAGCCACTTTCCACATTATAAGTGTAACCATACTTTTCCCGAATGGCAAGATTTAAGCGACTGTTCAAGACGGGACCGCCGAAGAAATTGTTGAGCAATAACAGCGTCCAGCGCTTGGGGTGGTCAATTTCATAGGCCAAGCTTCCCAAAATGGCGTAGGCTTGGTTGAAATCAGTTTTTTTGGTTTCAACAAACGTCTTTTGGGGCGTAAATGCGGGAATGGTTTCAAGGGTTAAACGATTTCCTTTTGCTGATGGGCCAACGGTATCAAGCTCTTTGGGTAAAAACCGATCAAGCGCAGCCAAAACCCTTTCGATGGATACGTTTCCAACCACAGAAAAGACCATGTTTTCATATCGATAGTGGGTTTTGACGAAATCGAAAAGTTGTTGTTGTTGGATGGTATTCACCGACGCCTCTGTGCCCAAAATGTTGTGCGCCAGGGGATGTCCTTCAAAAATCCGCTCTTGAAATTCATCAAAAATGTTCTCCTCGGGGGTATCGAGGTACATGTTGATCTCATCCACAATTACCTTTTTCTCTTTTTCCAACTCCTGCGATGGAAAGGTGGATCGAAAGATAACATCGCATAGAATATCGGTGAGTCGTGAAAGGTGTTTGCCTTGCGTTGTGCCGTATATGGTTGTGATTTCCTTGGTGGTGTAGGCATTGAGTTCGCCGCCCACAACTTCCAAATGATTCAATACATGGATGGTTTTTCGATGCTCGGTGCCTTTGAACAACATGTGCTCCAAACAATGGGCAAGCCCCGGATATTGGTCGTCGTTCTTGCTCCCAGTGTTGATGGAAAATCCGGCATGGACCAGTTGGGTTCCCCGCACACGTTGATGTACAACCCTCAAGCCATTCGACAAAGTAATTAGTTGATGGTTTTCGGTACCCATTAGCACACAAAAATACCTTCTGTTTGGCGTATTTTTGTACAATCTCATGTTAATCAACACCACAGCTCCCTTGGTTCAGCAATTGAACGAACGAAAAATCCAATCAATTGTCATCACCACCCACCACAAACCCGACGGAGATGCCATGGGTTCTACCTTGGGATTATGGGGTTTTTTGCGCGAGTTTGTTGAGGATGTGGTGGTTTGTACACCAACAGACTATTCAGAGAATTTGTTCTGGTTGCCGGGAAATGAGCGGGTGTTGGATTTCGAAAAAGACCCTGAATTGGTTGCGAATAAAGTGGCGAATGCCGATTTGATTTTCTGCTTAGACTTCAATCGCCTCTCTCGGATCAATCAATTGGGTGATTTGGTGCGGGTTGCTCGCGCTGAAAAAGTGATGATGGATCACCATTTGGAGCCGGAAGAATTTGCCCATTACACCTATTGGAATCACGAAGCATCAAGCACGTGTGAGTTGGTTTACCAATGGATTGCATCGCAGTTTGGTGCCGATCATGTTTCACCTTCCATTGCTACTTGTCTTTACACAGGTCTGATGACGGATACAGGCAATTTTCAGCACAATAACACCAAGCCTGGCACCCTCAGATTGGCGGCCGATTTGATGGAACACGGGGCGGATCACTTGGTCATTCATGCCAACATATATGATGTTTTCTCACTCGACAGAAGTCGCTTGTTTGGATACAGTTTGTACAAAAAGCTAGAAATCATTCCCGAATGTAAAACAGCCCTAATTTATTTGGATCGCGATGAATTGCGAAAATTCAATGTGCAAACGGGTGATACGGAAGGGTTGGTGAATTTTGGTTTGGGTTTGAAAGACATCGTTTTGAGCGTGCTAATTATCGATAGAACTGAGCGTGTAAAAATGAGCTTCCGAAGCAAAGGCGATTTCCCTGCCAATGAACTGGCGAGCAAGTATTTTGAAGGAGGCGGACACCGAAATGCGGCGGGCGGACAAAGCACAGACACCCTTGAGGCCACCGTAGCCAAATTCAAGAAGGTGGTTTGGGAATACCAAAATCAATTATTGGCTATTTAATGATTTCAATAAATTGCAAGAGAAACTCGTTTTTCAATCAAACAAACCAATGAAAATCTACGCAAAACAATCAAAACTTGCCGCATATACTTTTTTGCTTCCGATGATGCTGTTGTGGGCGTGCAACGGTGGATTTAAAACCTCTGAGAAAGGGTTGGTCTACAAATTTACCCAAGGAGAGCCCCTGAAAAAACCGTACGGACCCCATCATTTTATGTTGTTGAATCACATGCTGATAGGCCCTGGCGGAGATACCCTGGAGAACAGTTTTAAATCGGATACCCTGGAAGAGCTTCCCTATCCCATGCAAGCCAAAAACGAATTGTTGGAGGCCCTAATGATGATGGGAAGCGGTACTGAAATGGAGGTAAAAATTAGCACGGATAGTTTGAAACAAAAAATTGGGGGTTCACCCCTGATTGGTTTGTTGGAATCAGGCAAAGAAGCGCGTTTTATCATCCGGGTGGATCGCGTGTTAACTGCCGAGGATTACGATGCCTATCGCAATCAGAAATTTTTGAATCGGATAATGGCAGAAAATAAGTTGATTGATGATTATGCTGCGAAGAACGGGGTGGCAAATTTGCCCGATGGTGGTTGGTTGTTGGACTCAACGAAAATGATCAAGTATCGCATCAAACTGAAGGATGGGGTATATGATATTGCGCATCGCCGACTGGAAAACGCCCCGAGTTTAAAGAGCGCGAAGGCCGCATCATTTCATTGTGAAGTATATAACATTGACGGCACATTGCTCGTGAATTCATCCATGGAAGGAAGGCTGTATCGCGCGGAAAAGGTGGATACGGATCCCTTCGAATCTGCCTTGGCCATTTACGATGTAAAATGCTTGAACATTTTGCCTTTCTATTTGAATGCGGGTGAAGAGGGTGAGTTTTTGGTGACATCGGCCAGCGGATACGGCAACCGTGGTCGTGTGGGCGTGCCCCCCTATGCCCCATTGAGAGTGATCATTAAATCAGTGACGCCAGAGTAACACAAAGTTTTCAGTATAAAGCCAACAGAACATAGTAATTTTGAAATTTCATGGGTAAAAAGAACATCATAATCACAGGCGGAGCAGGGTTTATCGGCAGTCATGTCGTAAGGAGATTCGTAAACAATCACCCCGATTTGCACATCATCAACTTGGATGTGTTGACTTATGCGGGTAACCTGGAGAATTTGAAGGACATCGAACAAGCAAGTAATTATGAGTTTTTACGCATCGACATCACAGATAAAGCAGCGGTTGAATCATTGTTTTCTTCTAGAACCATCCATGGGGTGATTCATTTGGCGGCGGAAAGTCATGTGGATCGCAGCATCACGAACCCCATTGATTTTGTCATGACAAACGTCGTAGGTACCGTGGTGTTGTTGAATGCTTACAAGGCCTATGGCGACACAGAAAATGGTCGTTTCTATCATGTAAGTACCGATGAAGTGTACGGCACACTGGGCGATGATGGGAAATTTACCGAAGAAACGCCTTACGACCCCAACTCACCCTACAGCGCATCGAAAGCGAGTTCAGATCACTTTGTTCGCGCTTACCATGAAACCTATAAATTACCCGTAGTCATCAGCAATTGCTCAAACAATTATGGTAGCCATCAATTTCCGGAGAAGTTGATTCCCTTGATGATTCACAATATCACCAACAACAAGCCCTTGCCCGTCTACGGCAAAGGTGAGAACATTCGCGATTGGTTGTGGGTTGAAGATCATGCGCGCGCCATTGAGACCATTTATTTTGAGGGTCGGGATGGTGAAACCTATAACATTGGGGGTAACAACGAGTGGAAGAACATTGATTTGGTGCACAAATTGTGCGAGCTCATGGACCGCAAACTGGGCAGGTCTGCAGGCGATTCAGCCAAGCTAATCACCTATGTAACTGATCGCAAAGGACATGATTTCCGTTATGCCATCGACGCAAGTAAGCTGGAAAGCGAATTGGGATGGTCGCCCAGTGTTGCTTTTGACCAAGGATTTGAAAAGACCATTGATTGGTATTTGGAGAACAACGAGTGGTTAGATCGCGTAACCTCTGGTGCCTATGCCGATTATTACCAAGCCATGTATGCCGGCCGTTAAGGTTGTGTAATTTTTCTTATGAATACGCTACATCTGTATAATACCCTCAGCAAAAAACTCGAGCCTTTCGAGCCCATCACGCCCAAACATGTAGGTATTTATGTATGTGGCCCTACAGTGTATGGTCCCCCGCATTTGGGGCACGTACGCGGTCCCATTGTATTTGATGTATTGCGAAAATACCTGATTCTGCAGGGCAACAAGGTGCGGTATGTTCGCAACATTACCGATGTTGGTCATTTGGTGGGTGATGCGGATGAGGGAGAAGACAAGCTGGCAAAACAAGCGAAAGTTGAGCAGCTGGAGCCCATGGAGGTAGCACAAGCCTATACCGATGCCTATAACTGGGTGATGGACAAGATCAATGTGCTGAAGCCGAGCATTGAACCGAGGGCAACCGGACACATCATCGAGCAGATTGAAATGATTCAAACCATCATCGACAAAGGATTGGCTTATGAGGTCAATGGCTCTGTTTATTTTGATGTGATGGCTTACAGCGAACAACAACATTACGGTCAATTAAGTGGCCGAGTATTGGAAGATTTGCAGGCCGGTGCGGGCAATCAGAGTCGTTCTTTGGAGGGACAGGATGAGAAACGCAGCGCCAATGATTTTGCTTTGTGGAAGCGAGCATCTGCTGAACATATCATGCAGTGGAGCAGTCCTTGGGGCAAAGGATTTCCGGGATGGCATATTGAGTGCAGCGCGATGAGCGCCCGTTATTTGGGTGATCATTTTGACATACACGGGGGTGGCATGGATTTGCTGTTTCCCCACCATGAGTGTGAGATTGCCCAAAGTACAGCAGCGCACAATCACGCCCCAGCCAAGTATTGGGTGCATCACAACATGATTACCATCAATGGTCAGAAAATGGCCAAGAGTTTGGGCAATGGCATCATGGTGGAGCAATTGTTCAAGGGCGATCATCCGCTATTGGCGCAGGCTTTTGGACCGATGACGTTGCGCTTTTTTGTACTGCAAGCGCATTACCGTGGCACGTTGGATTTCAGCAATGATGCCCTATTGGCAGCCCAAAAAGGTTGGCAGCGCATGCAAACGGCGTTTAAGTTGTTGAATAATTTGCCAACTGTTCACGAGGGCGCGACCATTGAGGCCGATGATTTGTTGGCGGCTGTTGTATCGAGCTTGAACGACGATTTGAATACACCCCAAGTGATAGCTTCGTTGTTTGAATTGGCAAGGCGAATCAATTTGGTAAACGATGGCAAAGCAACGATGACCGAAGCCACGAAAGCCACCATGAAATCCTTGGTTGTTGATTATTGCCAAGGGGTCTTGGGCTTGGTTTCCGAGGATGCCGGTGCCGGCGATGGCTTGGACGATGCCATGGATATCATTTTGGCATTGCGCGGACAGGCAAAAGCGGACAAAAACTGGGGTTTGAGCGATCAAATTCGTGATGCTTTGAAGGCCAAAGGCTTTGAAATCAAAGATGGTAAAGACGGAACAACTTGGAATAAGTTATAATGTAATTTATTTTCTAATAGTTTGTTATGCCAGGTCATTTCACCTTTTACTGTAATTCAATTCAAGAAGGGATTGCTTTTTTTGATGAAACGGAAGCAAAACATGCCTTGCAAGTATTGCGTTATGGTGTGGGCGATAAAATTTCTTTTTCCGACGGCGTGGGAAATCGCTATGATGGGGTAATTTCCAAAGGCAATAAGCAAGGTTTTGAAGCCAGCATTGCCAAGAAGACATCGATTGCAAAGCCCACTGGGTTGCATGTATATGTTTCTATTTTGAAATCCGGTGATCGCATGGAATGGGCTGTTGAGAAATGCACAGAATTGGGGGTGAGTTCGATGGTTTTTTTTCAATCGCAGAATGGGGAGCGCGGCAAAGCCAATTTGGCGAGAATGCAAAAAGTTGCGGTTTCTGCAATGAAACAGAGCCATGGGGCATGGATGCCTGAAATTTCACAGCTTAGTTGGAAAGAAGTGTTAGAGGCAAAAACGGTTGGGGGTCGATATATTGCCTATTGCGGTGAGCAACAAAAAACACCTGTGTCGGCTGTGTCGTTGCCTGCGGCAATATTGATTGGTCCGGAAGGAGATTTCTCGAAAGTGGAAATCAATGAAGCCATTGAAGCCGGCTGGAAGCCATTGGATTTGGGCTCTCAAATACTTCGAACAGAAACGGCGGTAGTGGCCATCTCAGCGGCTTTGAGATTGAGATAATTGTGGGTAAATCCCTGCTCATTGCGGGCTTGAAGAAGTGTTCCGTTTGAGGGAATTGGGTATCTTTGTTTTGTGAATGTATTGCTATTAGGATCGGGTGGTCGTGAGCACGCTTTTGCCATGAAAATGGCTGAAAGTAGTCGTCTCGGCCAACTGTATATCGCCCCGGGAAATGCGGGCACTGCTAATTTTGGTATCAATGTAAATGTGAATCCTACCGACCTCGCTGCGGTGTACGATTTTTGCAAAGCACATCAAATCTCATTGGTGGTTCCCGGTAATGAAGATCCTTTGGTGGCGGGTATCACAGATTATATAGAAGCGGCAGCAGCAACCGATGGGTTACAAATAGCTGTTGCGGGTCCCAGTGCTTGGTGTGCCCAGTTGGAAGGGTCTAAGGATTTTTCCAAAGCGTTCATGGGCCGACACAATATCCCTACAGCAAGGTATCAGTCGTTTCAGTTGTCGCAGTTAGACGAAGCCGCGGCCTTTTTAAAGACGCTGGAACCACCCTTCGTGCTGAAGGCGGATGGATTGGCGGCAGGCAAAGGGGTCATTATCACTCCATCCTTTGACGAGGCGATGGAAACATTGCAAGCCATGACCGACGGTAGCAAGTTTGGTAAGGCTGGAGAGGTTGTTGTGATCGAAGAGTTTTTGAAAGGCATTGAGTTGAGCGTTTTTGGAATTAGCGATGGAAAAGATTGGAAAATTTTGGCTTCTGCGAAAGACTACAAGCGCATTTTTGATAATGACGAAGGTCCGAACACCGGTGGTATGGGCGCAATCTCACCTGTTCCCTTCGCAGATGAGACCTTTATGCAGAAGGTTGTGGATCGCATCATGAAACCGACGTATGCAGGGCTTGTGGCAGAGGGACATCCTTACAAGGGCTTTTTGTTTGTTGGTTTGATGAATGTTGATGGTGAACCATTTGTGATTGAGTACAATGTGCGCATGGGCGATCCCGAAACAGAGGCGATTTTTCCGAGGTTGCAAACCCCAATGTTGGATTTGTTGGAGGCGATGGCGACCAATTCGCTTTCAAGTGTGGATGTGAGACTGGATGACCGCACTGCAGCAACCATTTTTTTGGTATCGGGTGGGTATCCTGGCGACATTGAAAAAGGAAAAGAAATTCAATTGCCAGCCATACGGAGTGTGGACCAGTGGCTTTTTCATGCGGGTACCAAGCAAGATGGCAATCGGTTGGTAACGAACGGTGGTCGGGTCATTGCCGTTACCTCCTTAGGCGATGACATTGCTGCAGCGCTGCAGTGTTCGAACGAGTTGGCATCGCAAATATATTTTGAAGGAAAATTCAACCGCACGGACATAGGTTTGGATTTGATGAGATTATTATAAGTTGAATATTAACAAGATGACAAAACAACATTTTACGCCATACGATCAACTGCTGAAATCGCGTTTGAAAACACCCGGACAGTTGTTCATCAGTTATTTTTTACGTGGATTGTTGGTGGTTTTACCTGTAGCCATTACGGTAGGCATCCTCGGCTGGTTATTGAAAGGGATTGGCAAATATTTGTATTTAGACCAGCTATCCGTGGGTGCGATTTTGTTGTATGGAACCACTGGATTGTTTGCCATTGCCGTGATTGGGTTTTTTACAAAAGGAGTGATTGCCCAACAAATTATGGGGTTTTTGGAGGGCATCATTGACAAGGCGCCTGGACTGAATTTTATTTTTGGTACAACCAAAGACATGACCGAGGCCTTTGTGGGTGAAAAGAAGAAGTTCACCAAACCCGTGGTGGTGGAAATTTCTGAGGGTGTCTATAAAATTGGATTCCTGACCCAGGAGGACATGAGTGCTGTTGGTTTGCCCAATTGTTGTGCGGTTTATCTGCCTTATAGTTACACGCTATCGGGCGAAACCACTGTGGTTGAAAAAAGCCGGGTTCGACGGATCGACAAAGAAAGTGGCGATGTTACCAAATTCGTTTTGAGTGGCGGTGCAACCAACTTGAAATAGTTCCCCGTTGGATGGGGATAATTTTTGGGTTCAAATGGCGTTATACTGTTGATTTAACGCCTTAATTCGCAATCTATGTTATCACTAGCATTCACTTTACTTCAGGCGGCCGTGCCGCAAGATTCAGCCGCTGCTGGCGCAGCAGCCAAAGCCACAGAACATGTTTCGGCTCCCGTTTTGGAAATTATGACCAAAGGGGGTGTTGTTATGATTTTCTTGGCGTTGTGTATGTTGATCGCCATCTATTTCATTGTTGAGCGATTCATCTATATCAACCAACGCACCAAGATCGACCATAATTTGGTGAGTGTAATCAAGGACAACTTGAAAGAAAACCGTCCGGATGCAGCCTTGGCCTACTGCCAACGCACCAATACCGCTCAAGGACAGGTTATGGCAACGGGATTGAACTTCTTGGGTAGCAACATGCGCGAAATCGAGAGCGCGATGGAAACCAGGGCGAACGTAGAATTGAGTGCCATGGAAGGCAATTTGGGTTATTTGAGCTTGATTGCGCGTATTGCGCCGATGTTGGGATTCGTGGGAACGATTTGGGGTGTAATTAACATTTTCTATACCATCGCCCAAACCAATGGCTTGGAAATCGGCGGTATTTCTGAAGGTTTGTATATCAAAATGGTAACGAGTTTCGCTGGTTTGTTGGTGGGAATTATTTCATTCATCGGCTATCAGTTGTTTGTGCGTAAAGTGGACCGTTTTGCAGAGCGCCTTCAAGAACAGAGCTTGAGCTTCTTGGAAGTGCTTAACAAGTCAAACCATTAATTCCTGAAACCATGAGAGTAGGCAGACGCAGACGGGAAGAAGCCGAAGTGGAAGCTTCGTCAATGAACGATATCATGTTCTTTTTGATGTTGTTCTTTTTGATAGCAAGCACCTTGGCCAACCCGAATGTTATCAATATCATGTTGCCCAAGGCCTCCACGACCACCCAAATGGAAACCAAAACGTTGCCATTGACCGTGCGTATAGAGAACAAGGGCAGTGAAAATGAGGAATTGGGTATTTACATAGAACAAGATCGTGTTGCGTTCGATGACCTCGATGACATTCTCGCCGAGGAAAAGGAAAAGGCGGGAGTATCTGACGAAGGAAAGAGCTTGTTGAATGTGGTGTTGCGACTCGACAAAGACCTCAAAGTGCAGGACATGGTGGATGTGATGCAGGTAGGTGCAAACTTGGGTATCAAAATGGTGCTTGCCACCGACAAAACCAATCAGTAATGCTGTCGAAGGCCCTTGGTTTAATAGCACCGTTGCTGCTGAACCAATCGGCGGGGGCGCAAAATGTGGGTTTTGCCAATGAGTCGTTGAAGTCACAGGATTCGGCCAAGGAGCAATCAGAGATTGCGTTTGCGCCAATTGTAAACCAATCCGCCGAGTGGTCGGTTCAGCCCTTTCGCGGTTTTTTATTGCCCCATCATTCCGATATGATGGCCATGTATAAGCATGTTTCAGGGGTCGGTTTTAGGTATCGCGCAGCGATGAAAGCCCCAGAAGGCCTGGGTGAATTTAGGGACAAACTCACCTACGGATTTACTGTCAATTTGATGGATCTTGGCAGTGATGTTGCGGGATATGGAATTGGTTCAGGAGCCTTACTCATGGCTCAATCTGGGAGAAATGGATATTTTTTATTGAGTATGGGCTTGGGGTACCTTACCCAGAAATTTGATGCGATAGAAAATCCCAAAAATGTGGCGATTGGAAGTCGTTTAAATGGCACCATGCAATTGGGATATCACATAGAATTGGCTTCGTGGCCAGGAAAACCTATCCCCAAAAGTACGCAAATTGAACACTTGTGGAAGTTGAATATGGAAGTTGGAATGATGCATTTTAGCAATGCCAACTGGAGTCAGCCCAACTTCGGAATCAATGTGCCTTATCTGGCTTTGGGATTGAAGAAATCCTTCGTGCATAGTTACTTTCGGCCATACAACGACAAGCAGCGCGTAGGGGTACATCGCACAGAAATCAGTGATTTGCGCGAATGTCCGAATCGTGGTTGGAAGCACGCGTCAACCTATGAACAGAAAAGAACATTGGGAGGGCCCAGATGGTATCAAACCATTGGAATGAGAATGGGCAGGCGGCAAATTGAACTTGATCAGCGTCAAACATTTGTGAATACATTGTTGGATTATACCGCAGAATATGCAACAGGGAAAAGAGGTCATCGCTGGCGATATGGTGTCAATGTATTTTTCGACCACTCATATTTGTATACGAAATTCGGCATGGGTAGCGATGCATATTCACCCCATGATTTTACTGAAATTGCAATGACTTTTGGACATCGGTGGCAGTTTGGTCGATGGGGGATTTTGGCCGATGCGGGATTGTATTTGTATCGTCCAAAAGATACTAAGCGGGCTTATTACGAAGGGGTTGGGTTGAGTTATCAGGTGAACAAGCGTTTACAAGCCATCGCACGATTAAAGGCGCACTTGTCTACAGCAGATTACATGGAATGGGGATTGTCCTACACCTTGTAGTGGAATTTAATTGATAACTACATCGCGTATTTTAGGTACAGGCCCAAAGAATACAACAAATATTTATCATCTAAATCGTAGATGGGTTCTAGTCTGCTTTCGAGTTGGAAGCGCTGGGAAACCAAATGAAATCGCTGGATAAAGCGGGCGGCTACGATTTTCCGAACGGGATTGAAATAGATGGGATTGGTCTCATTCACACATTGATAAAAAGGTGCACCCAAAGGCGTCGTGA
>JACCDW010494978.1_pt1 | contig 28588 bp, 17 predicted proteins | sample 7449781 | NCBI WGS metagenome assembly JACCDW01 (sample SAMN15323449, study PRJNA562643) | freshwater metagenome | isolation source: river surface water | place: USA:Blue River Watershed | collected 2017-08-18
AAAAAAGTGATATCGTATTGTATACTAGTTCAAAATTATTTTCTTTTGATTCTATCATTAATTTCAATACTGATTCATTAATTATTAAAATTATTTTTTCTCTTAAATTTTGGTTTTCTATATATTCCATATCTTGTGTTTTTATGTATTTATATTATATTCAAAAAAAATATAATATACCTATCCACATGTTATGTTAAAAAATTGATTAATTATATATATATAATATTATATATATACTTGTATTATTATGTACTTTGATTTTGAAGACAATGAAGGTCGTTTAGATATTATTATTGGTACTATGTTCTCAGGTAAAACTAGTTATTTACTTGGTGAAATTGCAAAGTTAGCTGAACTTAATAATAAAATTCTTTATATTAATATTGAATTTGATAATCGTTCTGCTAATATATTTTCTACTCATAATCCTTTTTTTGATAATCATGTTGATTTTATTAAAAAAGAAAGTATTAGTAAAAATGTTACTATGGTAAAAACTAAAACCCTTATGGATATAGATATTAGTTCCTATAATATTATTATAGTCGATGAAGCTCATTTTTTCGATGAACTTGTTGATTTTGCTAATAAATGTTTGGAACAAAAAAAATTTATTATTGTCGCTGGATTACAAGCTGATTTTAAAGGTAATAAATTTGGTAAAATTCATGATTTAATTCCTATCAATACTAATATCACTAGACTTCATGCATATTGTGCTGAATGTGCTAAAGTTCGAAAATGCAGAGTGGCTATTTATTCCAAAAGAATTACTAAATCAAAAAAAATTAATGATATAGGTGGTTCGGATAAATATATACCTGTTTGTCGTGAACATTATAATGAAGTTGCTACTGAAACTACTAAACCTAAAGTTGAAAAACAAGTTGAAAAACAAGTTGAAAAAGAATCTGATATACTTATTGAGAAACAAGTTGAAAATTTTAAAGAATCAGTATAAAAAGATATTAAATTATCTTTATTATTAAATTTTTTAGTAACAGTTTATTTTTTATAATATAAATTATTTTATAAATTATAATATAAGTAAAAACTATATGGTATTTAATCCAAATCTATTTAATTATTTTGTTTATAATCAATTTGGTGGTAAAAAAAATGAAGAAGCAAAATGGACTACATTTTCTCATAATGGAGTATTATTTCCTGACCCATATATTCCACATAAAGTACCTATAATTTATAATGGGAAAAAAATAGTATTAGACCCAGAATCAGAAGAATATGCTACTATTTACGCTAAATTCACACAAACAGATTATGTTAAAAATAAAATATTTAATAAAAATTTTTTTAATGACTGGAAAGTTTTCCTTAAAAAAGGTGGTCATCCCGAAATTACTGAATTAGACAAAGTTGATTTTAGTTTAATTCTTGAACATATTCTTAAACATAAGGAAGCTAAGGCTAATATGACTAAGGCTGAAAAAGAAAAGATTAAGGAGGAAAAAGATAAATTTGAAGATAAATTTAAAACTGCTCTTGTTGATGGTAAAGAACAACCTACTGGTAATTTTAGAATTGAACCACCTGGAATATTCCTTGGTAGAGGTTGTCATCCTTTAGCTGGTAAAATTAAAGAAAGAGTTTTCCCTGAAGATATTATTATCAATATCGATGAAAAATCTCCAGTACCTAAAATGCCCCCTTTTTATAAAAATCACAAATGGAAAGATGTCATTCATGATAACACTTTAATTTGGTTAGCTAGTTGGAAAGATAATATTACTGGTAAAGTTAAATATGTTTGGTTGGGAGCAAAATCTGATTTTAAGGCTAAATCTGACCAACATAAATTTGATTTAGCCAGAAAACTTAAAAAACATATTGGTGAAATTAGAAGAAATAATTATAATAATATTACCTCCAAATCTTCTGATGAAAAAACTAAACAACTAGCTACTGCTCTTTATCTTATTGATAATCTTGCCTTAAGAGTTGGTAATGAAAAAGGTGAAGATGAAGCTGATACAGTTGGTGTATGTTCTCTTAGAGTTGAACACATTAAATTACTCGATGATTATAATATTTCATTAGACTTTTTAGGTAAAGATTCTGTAAGGTATACTAATACTGTCAAAATACAGCCTGAAGTTTATACAGCTATCGCTTCTTTCATCAAAGGTAAAAAACCTTCTGAAGACCTTTTTGACCAAGTTAATCCTGCTATGTTAAATGTTTATTTAAAATCTATGATGGAAGACTTGACTGCAAAAGTTTTTAGAACTTATAATGCATCTAAACTTTTTCAAGATGAACTTGATTCGATTGACAAAGAAATTAGTAACTTAAAAAATGATGATGCTTCTAAGATAAATTTAATTTTAGATATGTATAATAGAGCTAATGTTAAGGTAGCAATGTTATGTAACCATCAAAAAAATGTTTCCAAGTCTTTTAATGAACAAATTGATAAAATTAATACTAAAATTAAAGAATTAATAAATAAAAAAAAAGAATTACAAAAAGAAATTAGTGATACACAAGATAAAGATAAGAAAAAAAAACTTAGAGAAAAATTAACTAATATTGAAAATAAAATTAATGAATCCAAAAATAAAAAAGACCTTAAAATTGAACTGAAAAATTATTCATTAACCACTTCTAAAACAAATTATATTGACCCTAGAATTACTATTGCTTTTTTTAAAAAACATACTTTGCCTCTTGAAAAAATTTTCCAAAAAGCACTTATGGATAAATTCTTTTGGGCTATGGATGTACCCAAAGATTGGACTTTTTAATTTAATTTTATATAAATTATTATATATACTTTCTATTATTTTCTATATTTAATTATAATGGAATCTTCTTCTAAAAAAAATGAACATATTTCTATAATTGAAAATATTCTTGGGATTAAAAATAATATTGATTCACTTAAATATAATAATCCAAATAAATTTGTTAATATTTTTGATAAACCTAACTCTAATTTATCATCATATCAACAAAAATTACTCGAACAACTAGAAAATGATGTTAATATTTTAAGTAAAAAAGTTGTTGGTAGTAATTATCATTCTAAAATTATGACAAACTATATTAATTGGATTAATGGATTCAGAAAGGATTTTGTTTCTAAAGTTAAAAATAACGAATTATATTATTTCTTTAAATTCTCACCCAATAATTATTCTTTTAATGATATGAAAGATTATTGGGATATTCCTGATACTCCTAAATTATTCTCCTTCTGTTTATTTATTGGTAATATTGAAAATCTTACTTATCTTGTTGGCTTAGTTTATAATTATGTTATTATTAGAAAACATTTTCCTGATTATGTAATGAGAATTTATATTGATTTTCATAGTGTTTTTGGTTCACCTGAAACTTTTAATCTCCTTAATATGTTCTTAGATATCCTTAATGATGTTGATAAAACATTTGTTTCTAATATTCAATTTATTGTTTTCTTTTTAAATCCTTATTTCACTGTTGGTAATGATACTATTTACGATTCAATTGTCGTCGATCTTCCTGATGTTACTCAGTATTATAATGACATTTTTTTTAATACTAGTACTACCTACATTAAATCACCTTTGTTAAATATGCAAGTTAAATCTCATGAAGAATTAAAAAAAAAAGATAATAAGGATAATAAGGATAATAAAGATAATGCAAATAATAAATCCAAATCAAATTTAAATAAAAAAGATATTCTTGTTGATTTAGATAATCTTGAGGTTTCTTATACTAATATACCTGAAACTACAGATAAATCAACATTTGCAATGTTATCCTGTCATATTGCTGTTAATTTAAGATTTTTACCATTAAACGAAAACTGTGAGTTTCATGTAAGAGATTTGGATTGTAGATTAAGTTTAACCGATATTAAAATTATCGAAAAATTTTCTAGTCCTAAATTTCAACATGTTCCTTATTATGTCTTTCAATTTTATAAATTTTACTTTCCTTATTTAAAATGGAGAATTGATGTTAATCCTTATTTAGCTGGATGTTTTGGAGGTTCTAATAGAAAATCAGTTATGATTTCTAAAGAATTAGAAGACTCTGGTAATCTTAAAATACTTAAAAAAGAAATGTTTTTTAAATATATTCTTTTCGTTAGCTTTAATTCTACTAATTTACATATTGGATTTCTTAATGATGAATTTATTTTAGCTAATATATTCGAAAAAATTAAAGGTAAATATTCTGAAAATATTCTCTTTCTTAATCTTGGCTCTTTTGCTAATAAACATGTTAATGAATATTATTATGGACTTAATGACTCCTCTAATTATCCTTGTATGCTTAAACTTGGAATTCCAATTGATATTCTTAGATACCCTCTTAATGGTAAATATATTACTATCGACCCTATTACTGATTTCAAAATGGGAAACATTCCTTATAAATATCATAATGTTTTTAAAAACTTTATTACCGAACAATTATTAAATTATACTAGAAATAATAATGTTGGTGGTGAAAAAAATAAAATTGCTAATAAAATTAGAATTAATTATAAAAATAGACTCGGAGATGAAATTAATGATGATTTAGAGTCAGCCTTATTTTTTAGTATGATTCCATCTAATTACCAAATTACTGGACTTGATGAATTTAATGATTTTAATTCCTATACTTTTAATTCATTTAACAATGATTCATTTTCATCTGTAGGTGCATCTTCAAATATTATTAAAAATCAGTCAAACACAAATTTAAAAGCTATTAACTTTTTGTTTGCTGGATATTTACTTTCAGATGTATTAGAAGATATAATTTTCCCAAATAAACCGGAATACATTAATTCAAATTATTTCCTTAGTAAAGATAATTTTGATAGACTATTTAATTGTTTATATTTTGACGAAACTAAAAAAAAGTTTTTACAAAAAAAAATTAATATTAATGATGTATCTAGAAAATATATTAATCAAGATATTATTGATATTATTCCAAAAGAATTTGTTGAATTTGATGATAAAGAAGCTGTTAAAAATAAACTAAATTATGAATTTAATTTATATCTTAAAAATTCCACTTACTATCCGAGTATGTCTTTGTTTATTCATAAATATAAATTTTACGAATTTATACAGATAGATAATTATCTCATTAAAACTGGGATACTTGTTTTTATTAAAAATTATGATAAACCTATCAAAGATATAAATAATAAAACTATTAATAATATTAATAAATATGATGTTAAAACCCTTAAATACAGTATTAATTCAGATTCTAAAACTATTGATAGTATAGGTATTAAAAAAAATAAATTGAAATTTAATTTAATTCTTTTTGATGATACTTCAATTAATCAGCTTGTTTATCATCAAAATAATAATTCTAGAATAGATATTAAACTTGTTAAATCTAGACATCTTGAAAAATTATTGGATTATATGATTGATTCTAATTATGCTAATTCTAAATATCTGATTGTGGAAAATCTATGAGAACTAATTAAGATTGTGTTTTACATAATTCGTCTAGTTCTCTTTTTAATTTTATATTTTCTATCTTTAATTTCAATAATTTATTCTCTTTTTCATAATAATTTATTTTTTGTTCACTTTCCTTTTCTATATATAATTTTATCATTATTTTAACATTTTTATATACTAAATTTAAATCTTCACATATTAAATTTAAATCTTCACCTTTTGAGTATCTTTCATATATTATTTTTTTTAATTCACCAATTACACCACCATCTGTTCTTCCTAATTTTTTCCCTATTTTTCCTATTACATCATACTTTGTTATACTATATGCTTCGTTTTGTATTTTTTCTTTGTTTGTTTTTAATTTTTTTATTAATATTTCCCTCTCTTCTAGTGTCCATTTGTTTCCATAATTTTTTGGAAGCTTTTTTTTTATTATAGTGTTGTTTTCAAATTCTATTTCTAATTTATCTATTTCTGATAACTCTTCTTGTTTTGTTTTATCATCTTGACTATATTGACTATCTTGATTCTTTTCATTGTCTTTGTCACCGATCATTTTATTCATATACTCATCCAAGTTATTTGTAATAATCTTATTTTTTTCTTTTAATCCGTTGCTTATATTTGAATTCATCGAGTTCATATTTATTTTATATATTAACTTTTTATATAGACAATTTTTTATATATTTATTTTTTTATTTATAAATAATTTTTTTACCAAAACAATATATACATAAATAAATGTTTAGAGAATACATCGCTGAAGCTATTGGTTCATTTATCTTTTTTTCAATTATATTAACTAAAAATGACCCTATTTTAATTGCAGTTGGTCTTTTAATTGGTATATTAATTGCATCTATTGCATCACAAGCCCATCTTAATCCTGCTGTAACTACTATGGCTTATATGAATGGTGATATGGATGGAGAAAAATCTATTGGTTATGTCGCTTCTCAATTAGTTGGTGCAATCATGGCTGTTCAATGGGCTAGATACATGGGAGAAAAAAGTGACTTGTCTCAAAAATTATAGAACCACTTAATTTTATATATTTTTTACTAAATTAAAAAATAGTTTTTAATTTAATACAAAAACTTGAACTTGTTTTTAAAATTAATAAATGAATAAGATATATAAATATTATTGTTAATTATGTTATTTATTGATTGTGGTTCCAAAATAATATGAATACTTATTTCTCCACGAGAACAATCTATTATTTTTTCAAATTTGTTTTCAGATAATTCATCAATATCATCTGCTAAACTTAATTTTGTTGTATACAAATTTTCTTTTGTTAAAATAGTTTCATTGTCAAGAGTAATAAAAATATCAAAAATATATTTTTTGATACTTTTTGATAATTTAATTTTATTTATTGTTAATATATCTGATGATTTAGGAATTGCTATTATTAACTCTATTTTATTATTGGAATTTTTTGTTACTGAACTTATATCATCAAATATCTTGTATTTTATTTCTTGTTCTTTTGTTAAATAGTCATATTCTTCTACATGTTCTATTAAACATGTTTCTATATCATCAAATAACATATTGTCCTTGTTTACATACTGGTAGTATTTGTTCTCTTCACTTTCTTTAATCATATTAAAGTAATCATCTTTGGATTTAATCAAATAACTTGATAAAATTTCCATGGTAATCTATTAGAATATATAATATCCATATACTTTTTTATTTCTAAAAATAATTTTAAACGCATTCATCAAATTTTAATTATCTTATATTTTTATTTTTTCTTACTTAAAAGATGTTTTATACATTTATCAGTATTTTTTTTGTTTTATATTACTTATGTATCCATTCAATATACTTTTTACTCAGACCTAAATATTCATTCTTTTTTTTAGAATCAAAGCTTTTCCATCTTGATACAGATGATGCACTTGCATAAATTTTACTATATATATCCGAATAATTTGATATCAAATTATAATATAATGCATCAAAGACCTCATCCCATCTACATGTTGTGTTACCAAAAGTTATTTCTGAACTCTTGTAATCTGACATTTTCATCAAATAATTTGAAGAACAAAAATATGGTCTTGTCATCATTCTGCTCTTTCCAGCCATCGAATATAATAACATTCCATATACATTTGGTATCATAAACACATCATAAGCATCTATATACATTGTTTGAAACCATTTGTATATCTCATCTGGATGCACTCCTATTAACAATAAAAAATTACCTATACCCATCAATCTTTCTATATGATGTGAATATGCATAAGTATTTACTGTCAATATTATATTGTCTATTATCGGAATTAATGTTTTTCCTTCCCACACTTTCTTAGGTATATTATGCTTGTTTTTTTCATATATGCTCTCTTTTACTAATGTGTGGTAATATTTGTCATATACAAAATAACAATACTCTCTCCACCCTATTACTTGTCTTATAAAACCCTCTTTTGATGCTATATTTTTTTTATAGTTTTCCACTTTTTTTAATATTTTTGATGATGTTATTAATCCTATATTATTTAATGCTGACAGTAATGAATGGTATCCAAATTTAATTTTAGATGACATTGCATCTTCATATCTACCGAAATTATCTAATTTCTTCTGTACAAAATCATCTAGCCATTTGGATGATTCTTCATGTGTTATTGGATATATGAAATTATTTTTATCACATAAACCATAATGATCTGAAAAATTTTTATTTACATATTTTATTGCTTCTTCTATATATTCATTTCTTGATTTGGATTTAAATTCTGGAATCGGAGGTTCTTTTTGATTAGCTGGAAATTTTTCCCTATTTTCTCTATCAAATGACCATTTTGACCCTTCTGGTTCTATTTTTGAGCCTGATTTTTTTATCATTATGTTGTATTTTATTCTTTGATATTTATAAAACAAATCATGTCTTGTTGTTTTTATTGAGGACTCTATCTGTGAATTGGTTTCAAAATTTCCTGAATTTAAAAAGTATACTGATGGAAATTTTACTATCGGAACTGAACATTTACTTATCAGTTTTTCTGAATCTACTAATTTTATTAATTCTTTTTCTATTGGATTAAATACACGAATCTCATCTATCTTATTCGCTTTTATTATTTGATTTATTTCTTTGTCATGAGATTTTGATACATTTTCAATATATTCTACATTGTATTTGCGTTTTTTTAACTCATCTTGATAACTTTGCATTGTTGCGCGATGAAATGTTAACTTTAATTTATGATATTTAAATTTATTAAAAAAATAATTATGCTCCCAAAATACTATTACCTTGGTTTTGTTTTTCTCTTGTTCATCAGAATAATCCAATATCTTGTCCAAATATTTTGTTTCAAATAGCTGGGTGGGAAATAATATTAATAATACATTAACCATATCTTATTTATAATATATTTATATTTATTTTTTACTTTTTACATCTAATTTAACTATTTTATTTTTTATAAAAATTTGATTTTTTATATAAATATGTTAATTTATTATATATACACAATGGAGCATCAAAATTGGACTACTACAATTATTTCTAATCCTAACCTTATTAAACAAAAACAACAAAATGGACCTAAAAAAATTGTTGAAAGAACCGGAGATAAACAATCATTTGTTAAAACTGATGCTGAAGGAGAAGTTATTGGGGTTAAAAAAGTTTCATCACAAATGGCTCATGAATTAGTTAATGCTAGAGTCGCTAAAAAACTTACTCAAGTCCAACTCGCTAAATTATGTAATACTGACCCTAAAACTATCTCAGAAAATGAAAAAGGTGGTAATGTTTATAATGCACAAATCTGGAATAAACTTTGTAAAGAATTAGGTGTTAAAATTGAAAGAAATACTGTGTAAGATTTGAATTTTGTAAATAACTAAATTACTAGCAAAAAGTTTGATTTTTTATAATAATATAATATTATTATTATAAAACTTAATTTATGAGTGACTTTACTGATAATACTCCTAAAACTAAAATTAATATTGTTGGTTTTAGTGGAAAAATTGGAGTTGGTAAAAATTACATCAGTGAAAATATTATTGGTAAAAAATTTTATCAACTTGGTTATCAGGTTCATTTTATTGGATTTGGTGATTTTGTTAAATATGAAGTAGGTTCTAGATTTGAAAAAACTACTTCTATCGATAATAACTTTATTTTACAAATGAATAAAGTTTTTGATGGATTATTTGTTAATAAAAAAAAGGAAATTAGAAGAACTTTACAACTTTATGGTACAGAATTATCTAGACATGGTGGTGATATTGTATTGGATAAAGATAATAATATCATTTTACATAATGAACCTAATGTTTGGGTTAAATCTGTACATCTTAATATTATGAATATTCTTTCAAAATCTTATAATCCTCAGAAAGATTTATTTTTTATTACTGATGTTAGATTCCCAAATGAACTTCAATATATTAAGAGTATGGGAGGTATCTCTGTTAGAGTTAATGCTAATCAAAGAAATCATGATAAACTTATTCAAGAAGCAAAAAAATCAAATATATTACCTTCTACACCAGAGTTTGAAGACTTTATTTTTAAAGCAAAATCTCATGCATCTGAAATTAGTTTAGATTCTCATGATGATTTTGATATTATTTTAAATAATGATTATGATGATTTGGATTCAATCAAATCACAAATTAATCATTGTATTGAAAAAATTTCTAATCATTTCGCTTAATTTTACTTGTGTTTTTATATAAAAATTGATTTTTTTATTCAATAATTATCCTTCAATATATAATTAATACAAGCTCAATTTTTACTCGGAAATACTAACCAGTATATAATGGAATTTGATTCGCCAAAACAAACTTCACCTAAACCCTTGCCTAGGTTTAGGATGGAATACAATGTCAAAGGCATTAAAGCTCTGCCTAGAAAGGTTGAAGTTCTAAATAATAAATTCGCAGGAATGTACAGACAAAGTCCTGTTTTATCCTGGTTATTCGCTCATATTGAGTTCTTTTCTATTAGTTGTACTGTCTGTGCGGAAGGACAAGGTTGTCGTGCATTTACTTTGTGGCTTAATAAAGAGTGTGTTAGACTTGATAGAGTTTCTGGTAAGTCTCCTCCTCCCCAAATTAGATTATCTGATATGGAATTATTAGAATTCTTTCCCAGTGGTGTCATCGGGTTCGGATATTGTGATGTTAGAGGTCATTTTGATGAATTCAAAGTTATTACTAATGGGTTTGATATCAGGCAACAATTAGAAGATGAAAGAATCGCAAGGCTTGAGGAAGTTAATCAAAGAGAAAGACTTAAGCATATGGAATCTATTAAATCCAAGTTAAAATCTAGTGAAACCGAAGAAGTTGATGAAGTTGAAGTAGTTGAAGTAGTTGAAAAAGTTAGCCAAGCTCAAGATTCCCAATCAAGAAAAAGAACTTCCTCGATTATGACTGAAGAAAAATCGGAGTTAGTTGAATCTGGTTTATCAGGGTTATCAGGGTTACAAACCCACTTAATTAAACCCCCTCCTCTTGCACTCCAAACTCTTCCTGATTATATTCTTCCTCTCGCAAAAAGAAAAACTCCTTCACCAATAGAAAATTCCTCACCTGTTGTGAGAAATGGGATTAGACCTATTTCTCCTGCGGGTACCCAGTACCCCTCTGGGTTTAATTTTTTGGGTTTATCTCAATTACCATCACAATCACCTCTAGTTAATCCTTATAATACTTTAAGTCCTACCTCAAATGGTCTAATTCAGGGATTTTCTGGATTATCTATGAAAAAACAAGAACAAGTTACACTTAGTTCATCAAGTTCATCAAGTTCATCAAGTTCATCAAGTTTATCAAATTCATCCATTTCTGAGGAATTATTAAGTGCATCAAGTGCTTTAATAGGATTATCTAGTGAAGCTAGTTTATCAACTCCTTCAAGTCCTAAGATTGTGTCTGATTCTTGGGCTGATATATTTTCAGAAGCTGTCAAAATTACTCAAGGGTGTAAAGGAATTAGTTCAAGCGCCGGGAGTTCAAGTGCTGGGAGTTCAAGTGCTGGGAGTTCAAGTGCTGGGAGTTCAAGTGTTAAAAATGAATCTAGTTCTGTTATTTCTTCTCTACCTGGTCCTAATATTATACCAGAGTATTCGTTAACTCCGGATCCTTTTCCCAACAAGAAAGAATTGGATTGTATAATTAATGCTGAAGGATTTATTTTATATGGCGAAATTATATCGAATGCTAAAAAGCAGACTGAAATGGAGTTAGTTGATTTGATGAGTAAAGATGGTGTAAAAATCTGTCAATATGACACTATATATAATCTGTGTTATACTAAAAACATTAATATTAAAGTAAGTATGTTTATTCGTATGTATGAAACAAAATGGTTAGAAGCCGAAAGAACTATAATTTCAATGCTTCAAGGTTCATCAATACCTGAACAAAGACAATTTATAATTAAAAAGGGAGTATTTGATTTGTTATACAATACCTTTAATAAAAACAAGTAAACCATAAGACAAACACATAATTTTATTTATATTTTTATATAGACGTGTTTATAATTCTAAAAAGTATTATAGAATTATTTTAATAATAATAACTTATAATTAATGTGTTTAATTAGTACAGAAGTAAATCAAGTTTCTAATACTAAAATTTTTATTGCACCTAGTGCAGATAAAACTAGACAAATTACAATTTATTCAAATGATGTTGATAATATTTCAAATGGTAATGCAATGGTTTTACCAGTACCTCTTCCCCAAAGTTTAAGTTTTCATGATTTATCCCAATACAAAAACTTTTTTAAAGATTGTAAAAATTGTTTTAGTGATCCAACAAAAACTTTAAAATCATATAGTCTTAATATGATTGATAAAGCTGAAGGTTTAGAGGTTTTTAAAATTGGTTCATATTATGTTTCTGTAGCTAAGAATCTAGAACAACTTGAATTAGTTAATAATAAAGTTTTTAAATTGTCAGATGGACTTAAAAAAGTTCTTAATACATACTATTATCAACCTTATTGGGGATTTATTATTTGTAAGCTTTCTCCTGGTAAAAATAATTATCATCCATTTGCATATTCTCATCAAATCATCCAAAACAAAATTTATGTACCAACTAGACATTATCATGAACTTCCTGATTTTAATGATGTTGGAAATTGGAATTTAGGTTTAAGATTAGGACTCGATAATTCTAATCCAATTAGTACTAATAAATGGAATGAAAATAATATTGACAAGTCTCCTATGTTTTCTCAAAGTTTATCTTCTGGTAATACTGCTGAAGCATACGGATGGTTAGGTTCAGGTAATAAAAATAAATCTAACATACAAAAAATTAATCAAAAGGAAAATTATCAAAAAAATCCTGACCCCTTCAGTGAAATTGTAGATGATTGGGCTCATGAAATTTATTTTTATAATATTAATCCTTATGTATTTAAACCTTTTAGAACTATGAATTCTTCTAAATATGAATGGGATAATCAGTCTATTCCTGACTTGAGAAAAATAAATTTTCCTTTTGGAAGATGTATTAGTTTTGAAAAAATTATTATTAATGGAGAACATCCTAATATTGATGTTGCGTTTTGAATAAACTAGTTTTATAATTCTATCTTAAGTATTTCGTCTTTGTGATTAAAAAATATTAATTTTAATTCATTAATAATTTTATTTTTATTTTCCATGTTTTCTCTGTCTTCCTCATCATATAAATTTGTTAAATAATTTCTTGAATAAGTTATCCATTTTTCACAAAATTTTCTGGGATTTTCCTTAATAAATTTTATTGTTTTTTCTATTTTGTCTTTTTCAAATGGTTCCATCAATACATTGTGAACATTATCAAATATTTTATCAATTTTTTCATTTGTATTCGCAACTACCCATCTTTTACCATCATGATATTTACATTTGTTTCTTGCTAAATCAACTACACAAAAGTTTTTAAATTGTGGATTTTTATCATTGATATACAAATGTTTTGTCATATTTGGTATAATATCTTTAAAATTTACTGTGGACAAGTGATTCATTATTGTTTCTAATTCTATCTTATCAAACTGCTCTGAACCATGTGCTATTATAATGTTATTTTGATTATTTAATGTGTTATTTATTGTACTTTGTTTTATATTTTTGATTTCGTCCTTGAGCTCTTGATTTTGTTTTATTAATACTGATAGTATTAATTTTGTTTTATCATCTACTTCGTAACCTTTTATCAACTCTTCTACATCGTATTTTTTTTTATTATCTTGTCTATTTGTATTAGTTGTTATCATTTGCATTTGTATTGGATTTGGATTTTTATTATCTAATCCTTGTTTTATTTCTTTATTTTCTATTTTCTCTATCTCTTCTAATACATTTATTTTTTCCTTTCTTTCTTTTCCTTCAATTCCTTTATTATTTTCTAATTTACTTAAATCCAGGACAAATTCTTCATCGTTTTTACCCTTACAAAACAGTTTTTTATGTCTAGTTAAATTATCTTTTCTACTAAAAACTTGTGCACATATTTCACACATATGGATTTGTTTTACAGCCCTTTTTTTATATGGTTTTTTTAATGGAGTCATATTCAAGACCATAATATCTTCTTTTATAGAATTGGGTTTTTTTATATTATGGTCTTGGTCATCTGTATCGGACTTGAGAGGGTTGTGAGGGTTGTGAGGTAATTTGTGAGGGTTGTGAGGTAATTTGTGAGGTTGTGAGGGAGTTTGTGAGGTAGTTTGTGAGGGAGTTTGTGAGGTTATGAGGTAGTTTGTGAGGTGATTTTGAGGGTTGTGAGGTAGTTTGTGAGGGAATGTGAGGAGTTGTGAGGTAGTCTGTGAGGGAGTTTGTGAGGTGAAATTAGTAAAATTAGTAAGTGGTCCACAAGGATTCTTTCTTCTACCGTGTGCATCTAAATGGTGTTTTTTTGAAAAAATTTTATCACAAATTGGACATGAAAATGAATTCATAAAAGTTAATATATATAATAATATATATTTTATTTTAACTGAATTATTCTATATTTTTAAATTTACTAATTTTTTACTAAAATTTACTAATTTTTACTAATTTTTACTAATTTTTACTAATTTTTACTAATTTTTACTAATTTTTACTAATTTTTATTAAGTATCTGATATACATTTACTAATTTTTACTAATTTATTAGTAATCTAGTTTTTCTTATTTATTTAGTTTATTACATTTACTAATTTTTACTAATTAGTAAATTTCACTCACAAAATTCCCTCACAAAAATTGTGTGTGTGTAGGTTCAAAAAAAAAAATTTTTTTTAAGATTTTTTTAAATTTATCTTTTTTATTTTAAAAATTTTTTTCAGTTCAAAAAACTAATTATATATTATAAAACAGTAAAAAGTATGTATGGAGACAATAATAGTGACTAATTAAAAATAAAATACAGACCATAGTATGTAATAATAGGTTAATATATAGAGCATTATGGTCTAGAAAAAATATTATAAAGATATCAAAATAAAACTATTAATTTCAGATGATAATGTTAAGATTTTTTAAACAATAGACATAATAAAGATGACAAATGGTCTATAAAAATGTTTAATATTAACACATAGCATATAATAGTATTAGTATTATAATAGGTAAATAAAAATTGAATAATTTAGAATTTAGTTATTAATAACTAATATTAATCTAACAAAATGAACGAAACATTAATTTATGAAGATTGGAAGGATAAGAGAGTGTTTGAAAGGACACTTGAGTTAAATAGTACAAAACCAACTTTTGTATTTTACGATGGTCCTCCATTTGCAACAGGATTACCTCATTATGGTCATATTAGTGCAGGATTTATTAAAGACTCTGTTCTAAGATTTGCACATGAACAAGGACATAATGTACCAAGATTTGCTGGTTTTGATGTACATGGATTACCTATTGAGTTTGAGATCGAAAAAGAGTTAGGAATTAAAACAACTTCTCAAGTTCTCGAATATGGAATTTCAAATTATAATGATAAATGTAGAAGTATTGTATTGAGATATTCTGGAGAATGGAAAGATATTATGGGTAGACTAGGAAGATGGATTGATTTTGAACATCAGTACACTACTATGACTAAAGAGTTTATGAATTCAGTATGGTGGGTTTTTTCCGAACTTTATAAAAAAAACAGAATTTATCAAGGAGTTAAGATTATGCCTTATTCAACTACATGCGGAACACCTTTATCCAACTTTGAAACTCAACAGAATCACAAAGAAATTGCAGATGATTCTCTTTTTATTAAGTTGCCTGTGAATATTCCAGGGTTTTCTAATACTTGGATTCTAGTATGGACAACAACTCCTTGGACACTTCCTTCAAATTATGCACTTTGTGTTAATCCAAACATTATTTATGATATTGTTGAAGTCGATGGTTCTAATTACCTACTTGCTAAAGATCTAGTATCAAATGTTTTTAAAAAACAAGAACCAAAAATTATTGCTAGTATGGAAGGAAGAGAACTAGTTGGTTTATCCTACACACCAGCTTTTACCTTAAACACAATGGTAAATATTTCTGATTATAAAATTATTTCTGGAGACTTTGTTACAGCTACAGATGGTACTGGTATTGTTCATATCGCACCAGCATTCGGCTTAGATGATTATAATGTTTGTATTGAAAAAGGAATTATTAATAAAGAAAGTAAATTATTTTGTCCACTAGATACTAATGGATATGTTTCTGATGATATTTCTGAACTAAAAGGTATGTTTTACAAAAATTTTGAAGACAAATCAAAAATAGATTTTAATACTTGGGTTATTATTCAACTTAAACAATCTGGCTACTATATGGAAAAACGTCAAATAGTTCACTCTTATCCTTTTTGCTGGAGATCAGATACTCCACTAATTTATCGTGCAGTTAACTCGTGGTTTGTTAAAGTTGAAGATATGAGAGAACGACTTGTGGAATTAAACAAGGATATTAATTGGATACCTGGTAACATTGGTTCATCCAGATTTTCAAATTGGTTAGAATCAGCGAAAGACTGGGGAATTTCAAGAAACAGATTCTGGGGTACTCCTATTCCAATCTGGCAGAGTTCTGACGGAGATACTATTTGTATTAGTTCATCGTATGAACTAGAAGAATTAACTGGAAAAGAACCTGGTTCAATCCAAGACTTACACAGACAACATATTGACCAAATTGTAATTATATTAAATGGTAAAGAATATAGACGAGTAGATACCGTTTTGGATTGTTGGTTTGAATCTGGTTCTATGCCATATGGTTCAATCAATCAAATAGGAATTGTTGAGTTATTAAGAAATTCCGAATCTGGAATTCAATTAGATTCGCATAATAATCCTTTTATTCAAACAAGAGATGGTCATATTCATAAAATTTTACCAGCTGACTTTATTGCTGAAGGATTAGACCAAACAAGAGGATGGTTTTATACACTACTTGTTTTATCTGCTTCTCTATACAATACTATTCCTTTTAAAAATGTTATCGTTAATGGACTTGTGTTAGCTGAAGATGGTAAAAAGATGTCTAAAAGACTGAAAAATTATCCAGACCCAATGGAAATAGTTAGCACATATGGTTCAGATTGTTTAAGATTATATCTTCTCAGTTCACCGATAACAAAAGCAGAACCACTTAAATTTAGTAAACAAGGGGTTCATAATATGATGAAAGATATTATTATTCCTTTATCAAGTGCTATTGACTTTTTTAAGGAATATGCAAATTTATATTTTAAGGAAAATAATGTATGTGCTCTTGCACCAATTGAAGAAGTACCTGAAGTAATTACTAATCCTATTAATTGCTGGATTATTTATAAATACAAGTTAATTTCAGATAAATTTAATAATTTTATGAAAGATTATGATCTAAATAGAGCAGTTGTAGTTCTATTCGAACTTGTCGAAATATTAAATAATGGATATATTAAATTAGCAAGATTGTTATTGAAAGGAAAAGATACTAGTTCTGAATGGGCTCAAAGTCTCTGTACCCTATACTATATTCTTAAAAATATTATCGTGGATTTTAGAGCAATTGTTCCATTTTTCTGTGATCATCAATTTAATAATCTTAAACAGTTTATTCCAACAATCTTTTATAATGATGCGATTTATTCATTAGATAGTATTCATCTTTATGATAAAAAACAATCACCATATATTGAATTAACTCCTGAACAACTATCTAAATCAGATGATTTTGATATCATTTATAACATGATTAATCAAATTTATCAATTAAGAGGTATAAATAATATTAGTTTAAAAAAACCAATTAAATCAATCAGTGTTGTTATTGATGAAGAACTAGATTCCAAATATTCCTCTAGATATAAAGAGTGGTTAAGTTTTGTTTCAGAAGAATGTAATATTTTAGAACTTAGTATTGTACCGAAAGAAAACATTATTGTTAATAAAACTATTGTACCTATTAAAGCTTTGATTTTTAAAAAATATGGAAAAGAAGTATCTGGTATATTTAATGAATTAGTTACTTTTGATTCACAGAAACTTGATGAGGTTATCCAAATTGGAGAATTTAATGGATTTAAATTTGACCGTACATTTTTTAATTATACTACTAGTGTTAAGTTTGTTGGACATGGGGAAGATAGGCAAGAAAGTTCCCTATCCAATTTAGTTACAAGAGAATACAAATTTGATGGATTTAATATTCTTATGGTTTGTAATATGGAATGGGATGAATCTCTTGATAAACTGTATTATTATAGATTAATTGCAACTAAAATTCAAAGAGCAAGAAAAACAGCAGGACTTCATCCTTGGGACCCAGTGACTTCTTATTATTCAGGGGAACCAAAATATCTATTAGATAGCGATGAAGCTCAAGAATTTATTAATAAAATTACCAGGATTAAATTAAATCAATATGTAGATAATCCAGAAATTTCTTATATCTTTGAACAAGAATTCGAAGATATTGGGGTAAAAATTCATTTGGAAAAACATTAAATTTATATAAATAATTAAGTACGTTAACAAATTTATATTATATGTTTTGCGTTAAAAATATTGTTAGTAATATTTTTAATATTTTGCGTTAAAAATATATTATTTTTATAATTTTTTTATAATTCCCTACCAAAAAATCAAAAATATATAATATATATATATACTATGTCTAAAATTTTGAATTTACTTCACGAACTTAATGATAAGGACGATTGTAAGAAGAAGAAATGTGATTCGAAATGCGAATCAGGTAAATCAAACTGTGAATGCTGTTATTATTCAAAAACATATAACTCTATATTTTGGAATCCTCCAAACCCACCTTCCGTATTAAATCTTGTTGTAAAATGTGGATTATGTTATAGAAAAGGTACTATTGTAACTATTTCTGATGGTTAAGGTAATAATATTTTACAAGGTGTAGTTACCGATTATGAAGATAAAAATCTTCAAGTTAGTAATCTTAAGGTAATTTCTGGATTTGACACCGTCACTACAATTAAAAATGCTTATGTAAATTTATCTGGTCCTCAAGGTTATACTGGAGCTACTGGTCCTACTGGTCCTACTGGTTCTACAGGTGTTGGTATTGCATCAGTTGAAATTGTTGATGGAAGCTTAATTATTACTTACACAAATGGTGAACTAACTGATTTGGGTCAAGTTGTTGGTGCTACTGGTGAAACAGGTGCTACTGGTGTAGGTATCCAATCAACTGAAATTGTTGATGGAAGTTTAATTATTACTTATACAAATGGTAAACAAACTGATTTGGGTCAAGTTGTTGGTGCTACTGGTGAAACAGGTGCTACTGGTGTTGGTATTGAATCAACTGAAATTGTTGATGGAAGTTTAATTATTACTTACACAAATGGTGAACAAACTGATTTAGGTCAAGTTGTTGGTTCAACAGGTGAAACTGGTCCTACAGGTCCTACAGGTGAATCTGGTTCTATTTTTAATAGTGTAGGAGGTTCATTCACCTTTGGTCCCTCATATGTTGGATTATGTAGTGTTTTTAATGTTGGTACAGGATATGCTTATGTTCCTGGAACTTTAGTTACCTTATCAGATGTTTCTGGTGATAATGTTGCTTCTGGTGTCGTTTCATCTTATTCTGATGGTATTTTAACAATATGTGATTTACAAATTGTAAAAGGTTTTTCTGTCAACCAAACTCTTTTCCAAACCTTTATTAACTTAACTGGTCCTCAAGGTCCTACTGGTAGTGAATCAACTGTACCTGGTCCTACTGGAGTTGGAATTGCTGGTTTATATGTTGATAGTTCTGGTAATCTTATTATTAATTATACAAATGGTCAAAGTGGTTCAGCTGGTTATGTAGTTGGTTCAACTGGTGAAACTGGTCCTACTGGTGTAAGTATTAATGGAGTATCTATTGATGGATCCGGTAATTTAATCATCAACTATTCAAATGGTCAAAGTGGTTCAGCTGGTTATGCTGTAGGTTCAACTGGTGCTACTGGTGCTACTGGTTTACAAGGTTCTCTTTATTCATCAACAGCAAGTCCTTTTACTTACTTACCAACAATTTCTTGTCAAATTACCAATGTAGGTCCTGGATATTCATACCAACCCGGTCAAATAATAACAGTTTCAGATGGTGGTTCAAATCAACTTATTGGTACCGTTCAAAGTTATGATATTGTTACTGGTCAATTAGAAATTTGTGATATCACTATATTAAATGGATTTGTTTCTAATCCTACTATAATTTCACCTGCTTATGTAACTCTTTCAGGTCCTATTGGTCCTACTGGTATTGATGTTCAAAGTATGTATATTGATTCAAATGGTGATTTAATAATAAACTATTCTAATGGTTCAAGTGGAACTGCTGGATATGCTAGAGGTGAAACTGGTCATATTGGTCCAACTGGTGCTACTGGTGTTGGTGTAACTGGTATTTACATTGATGGAGTCGGTGATCTTATTATTCAATATACTGACGGTACATCTGGTAGTGCTGGTCCTGCTCCTAATGGTGGTCCTACTGGTTCAACTGGTCCTACTGGTTCAACTGGTTCTACCGGTGTTGGTGTTACTGGTGTTCAAATTGACCCTGCAACTGGTAATCTTATTGTAAGCTTTACTGATGGTACATCAGGTGATGCTGGATACGTTAGAGGTGAAACAGGTCCTACAGGTCCTACTGGTGTTGGTATTACTGGTGTCCAAGTTAATCCATCTGGTAATCTTATTGTAAGTTATACTGATGGTACATCAGGTGATGCTGGATACGTTAGAGGTGAAACTGGTCCTACTGGTGTAGGTGTTTCTGGAGCTACTTATGATTCAGGTACTAGTAATATTATTTTCACTTATACTAATGGTACAACTGGTGCTGTCGGTCCTGTCACTGGTGGTGGTGGTGGTGGTGGAGTTGGTGATTTATCTTATTTTGCTTTTACTTCACAAAATTCAACAGCAAATGGTGATTATATAGGTCCAGCAACTGGTAGTGGTATTTACCAAAGAGTTTCAGTAGTTGCTCCCCAAGCTTTAACTATATCCTCTTTATATTTCAGTTTGCGTGGTCAAACAGCTGAACCTGGTGGTCCAAGTTTAATCCCAACAACTTGTACATTAATTATAAATGGTGTAGCTACTAGTTTGGTTGCATCAATTCCTGCAAATACTGCACCAACTTCAAGCAACCCCAATAATGGTGTTTCTGCCTCAATTTCTCCAGCAATTGATGTAAATGCAGGTGATTTAATTTGTGTACGAGTAAATTTTGGTTATTCTGATGGTTGTAGTGCTACAGTTATTACTGCTAAAGCATAAACTTTTAAATTGTTAATGTAAAACTAAATAAATTTTTTTATTTTACAAAATTATTATAAACAATAATTTTATAATGTCAAATACTTTTAATAATCAGAATAATTCTAATAAAGATAATGAACAATATAAACCAAATTTATTCAATATACTTGAAAATCAGGTAAATGCAAAAGTAATTAACGAGACTACTAATACACAAGAATTTAATATGGGAGGGAGTGGGTTTGTAAATCCTCCAAATTTTGTTATGGGAAATAAAAATTACAATCCTTTTAAACCTATTCAAAGTGAAATTCAAGGGATTCAAGGGAATCAAACTAATAAATACAATAATTTTACACAGAATCCTTTGGTTAATCCTAATAATCCAGATAATAAAACTAAGAATATGGAATCTGTTAATCTTGCAAATATTCATACCAAACTATCTCCTAATATTCATAATAATAATTCAAGTGAGTTAGATTCAAGTGATTTGATATCAAATTCAAGTGATATAACTTCAAATTCAACCACAACTTTCTGTCCAAATCCCTATATAAATTATTCCCAAGTCCAAGAACATTCTATAAATTGTCCAACCCAAATTATAAATGTGCCTGGACCAGTTGGTCCTCAAGGTGCTCAGGGTCCAATTGGTCCAACAGGAGCAACAGGGCAAAAAGGTGATGCAGGTACTCCAGGAGGTCCAACAGGTCCTACTGGTAACACAGGTCAAAAAGGTGATACTGGTTCAACAGGTATTGTAGGACCAACAGGTTTAAAAGGAGATACAGGTTTACAAGGACCAACTGGATTACCTGGTGGTACTGGTGATAAGGGTCAAACGGGAGACCAAGGTCCAACTGGTGATAAAGGTCAAACGGGAGACCAAGGTACTATAGGTATTCAAGGTATAACTGGTGATAAAGGAGCTACTGGTGATAAAGGACCAACTGGTCAAATAGGAGCTACTGGTGATAAAGGAGCAACTGGTCAAATAGGAGCAACAGGTAATAAAGGAGCTACTGGTGACCAAGGTTCTCAAGGTCTTACAGGTGATAAAGGAATAACAGGTGACCAAGGACCAATAGGTCAAACAGGTGACCAAGGACCAATAGGTCAAACAGGTGACCAAGGAGCAACAGGTGACCAAGGAATAACTGGTGACCAAGGAGCAACAGGTGACCAAGGAATAACTGGTGATAAAGGAGCAACAGGTGACCAAGGAGCAACAGGTGACCAAGGAGCAACAGGTGACCAAGGAGCAATAGGTCAAACAGGTGATAAAGGACCAACAGGCGACCAGGGAGCAACAGGTGACCAAGGAATAACTGGTGATAAAGGTGTAACAGGTGATAAAGGAGCTACAGGTGACGTAGGTTTAGGAGGTTTAATTGCAGCATATGGTTCATTTTATAGTATTACAACACAGACAGTTTCCTCTACAGCAATTGGTCAACCAGTATTTGCAGAAGTTACAGATATAGCAAATGGAATAAGTATGGAATCAGATGGTTCATCAGGTCCAACAGGATTAAATAAAATAACAATAGCTAATCAAGGAACATATAATATACAATTTTCACTTCAATTTTACAATAATGGAGGAGGTGGTTCTGGTAAATCTGTTAATATTTGGCTAAGTAAAAATGGAAATGATGTACCAGATACAAATGGAGATGTATCAATTGACACAAATAGTCCTTATAAAATTATTTCATGGAATTATGTTGTTAATGCTAATGCAGGTGATTATTACCAATTAATATGGGCAACAGATAATACTAATATTATAATGCCTTATGGTCCTACAGGAGGAGTAACAGGACCAGCTGTTCCATCATCAATAATAACAGTAACACAAGTTACATATACACAAGAAGGTCCAACTGGAGTAACTGGAACTACTGGTTCTACTGGTCCAACAGGTCCAACAGGTCCAACAGGACCAACTGGATATACTGGTTCAACAGGAGCAACTGGTTCAGCAGGGATTAATGGTGTTTCTAGTGGATTGGTATTATATTTAGATGGTCCATCTGGTACTAATAGTTCATATCCCTCAATAATTAGTGATGATCTATTAGTACTTCCTAATACTGGGGCAAAAACTGTTATAACTAGTAGTAGTATAACAGGAGCAACAGGTTTGTTATTAGCAAGTTATTTAACTCCACCTAATTATTTATTAACAACAACAGTTATAGGAGGATTATGGATTACAAATTTATTTGGTAGTAGTAATTCAGGAGGTAGTAATATATTGTTTTATACAAAAATTAATGAAGTAGATTCAACAGGTTTATTTATAAAAAATTTAGCAACTGGTTCGTCTGCAGATGCTACAGTTATTAACAATACACAAGGTTTATTCGTTTATCAATTATATGTACCAACTACAACATTAACTGATTTAAGTAGCAGAATACAATTACAAATATTTGGAATAGCTACTTCAGGTAATGGAACAATAAATATAGAAATGAGAGATACAACCCTTTCTAATATAGTTACAACAATCGCATCGAATTTAATTGGTGCCACAGGTCCTACAGGCAATACTGGACCGACAGGTCTTAAAGGTGATACTGGCGATCCTGGAGTAACAGGTCCGACTGGAGTAACAGGTCCACAAGGAGTAAATATTATTCAAGCTAGAACGGGTGTAACAGGTTCAACGGGATTACCATCAGGAACAAATTTTATAGCATTAAATGGGTATACTGGACCAAATCCTGTATATTTAACATTAGCTGATCCAAATAATTCAACGACAAATAACTATATAATTGCAGACGAAGCAGGTTACGCATCAACATGTAATATAATTATTCAAGGAGCAACAGGTGCTGGTATAACAATTTCTGGTGCAAATCAATTAGTTTTAAATGTTAATTATGCAAACGCCTGGCTATATTCTGTACCAAATACATTAAATTATTATGTGTTATTTACAAGACCTTAATTTTACTCTAAATTTTTTTACAATAATTATAATATAAATCTAATATAATTATTATGTCAACGATTTACACAGGTTCTAATTTTGGTATAATATCAACTTTAAATTCAGGTTCAGGTACTTTATCTAGTTCGGGAAGTTCAGTAGCTTTTGCTTATGAAAATATACAAAATTATACATCAGGTTCTATTTTTATTAATTTATCAACAAATGGTTATGCCAAATTAACTTTATATTTTTCAAATGATGCTACTGGTACAATTGTTTTGACAGAATCATATGTTTTTACAAATACAGGTTCTCAAACTATAAATTTTACCCCAAATGGAAATTATTTAAAGTTAGTTTTAACATCAAATATTGATAATGTTGAATATACAATCCAAACTAAATATAATAATACAGGTGGTAATTTTGAATTAGATGATGGTGTTATATCTGCATCAAACTCAAAATTCTTATCATCAATAAATTCATCAACTATATATCAAGGTTCATATGATGATATTTCGAATTATAGTTTAATTACATTATTAGTACATGGAGAAGGAACATCTCCAGCAGATGGTACAATAAATTGCTATTTTTCATCGGATGGAACAAATATAGATAGAACTGTTAGTTATCTAGTTCAAGATTGTACAGCAAATTCTACAACGACAACAACATCAACAACATTTAATCCTGCTCACACATTATTACCAATTTCTAAATATTTTAAAGTAGATTATGTAAATGGTTCTCAAGCTTTAAATAATTTTAGATTAACAGTACTTTATCATAAATCAAAATCAAAACCATTAACAAGCAGAGTAACTCAGTTTTTAACAGATTATGTGGATACAGATACAGTTCGTTGTATATTAAATGGAAGAACAGAAGGAACAGAATTACCAGGTGGTAATTATCAAAATATTAATGTATCAAATGGTAATCTTAATGTTAAAATTAAAGAACCAATTAGCGCATTCGGTGAAGTACTTAATGCCCAACTTACTCCACAAATTCAATTTGATTTTACAAATGGACGCCCCTTAGATCTAATTGTTTTTTATCAAAATAATACCACATATACTTCCTACAATTTTATTGATTCAAAGTGTCAAATAAAGGGTTCAACAGGTTCAACTGGAGCCAGTGCACAAATAGAAATGACTAGTAGAACATTTACAAAATATAAACCTGGACAAGGAACTGATACTAGATTTACTGCTAGATTTCCAAACGGGTATATTGCAAATTGTGACCAATATGCTGGAATATTTACAGCAACTGATGCATTAGAATATGGATATTTTGGTGCTGGTGCTACAGGTGCTTCTGGTTCTACAGGTACTACAAGTGAATTTGCAATAAGGCATACAAGTTTTGGAATTAGGCAAATTAGTAGATTTACAATTAGTGGAAATGCAACTGGTACTGGATTAACATTAAATTTTGGTGGGACAACTTTATCTCCAAATATAGAAAACACAGATACTCCATTAATTATATCTAAAAAAATTTATGATGCAATAATGACTTATACATCAAATGGATATTTATTAAATACATATGGTTGGGCATGTTCTTATTATACTGTATCTGGAACAGGTAATTATTTTGTAGAATGTATTTATAACCAAGCACAATCTCCAAATGTTATTGTAGAAATTACTACAAATAATACAGGTTCAAATATATCAGTAGCCACAATAAGATCAGGTTCTTATCCAGTTATAAAAACCGTTGGACAATCAAATTGGAATATTGATACATGTAAAGATATGGGTTCTCTACAACAAAATTATATTTATAACAAAAGTGGATTTAGATTAAACCCAACTAAAGGTAATGTATTTAAAATTGCATTCCAATATTTAGGTTTTGGTTCTATAACATTTTTTATTGAGTTAACAGAAGCAGAAACTTTAGTTCCTGTTCATAGAATAAAATATGTTAATGAAAATTTAATACCTAGTATGAAAAATCCTAATATGCAGATAGGATTAGGTATTAAACAATTAGCTACTGTTAGTACTATTCCTCAAGTAGAATCTTCAAGTATGGCTTCATTTACACAAGGATTAATTGTACCAACAGGTATTAATCGTTCATATGGCTTAGTGCTAAATGTAAATACTTCAGCAGGTATTGGTAGTTTAACTAGAGCTAATCCTGCTGTAATATTTGGTTTAAAAAGTATATATGTTTATGATTCAATTAATAGTGATGGTACTATTAACAATACAATTAATAACAATAATATATTTTTCTCTTCAGTAAATATGTCAGTAAACACTGCTACAAATACTACTGCAAATATAATTTTTATGTTAGTTAAAAATCCAACAACTATCACAGTTAGACCTACATCTTCTCCTTCATATCCATTATTTACTAGATATAATGAAAATCTTATTGAAGTGTTAGATGGTGTTACTGTTACTGGTAATGCTAGTTCAGGTACAGGTATTACAATTAGTGGAGGAACAATTATTTTAGAATTCGCGTTAACTGAAAATCAAAATATAACACAAATAATTAATAGTTTAAATTTAGAAATGTCTAGATATGATAGTTACTATTTGTGTTTTTATGGTTCATCTACTAATAATGCTGATATTTCAGGTTCATTATCTTATCAAATTAATATGTAAAAAATTTATATAATAATGTTATAATTTTTACAATAAAATTTTTTTATTGTATAAGTTTATTAATGAATAATTTTCCTAATCAAAATCCTAATTCAAATCCTAAGAAAAATGGATATTCATCATTAAAACCAGTAACTAATAAATCAAATTCTACTGACCTTTTAAGTTCAAATACTGGTAACTTTATGTATAATACACCTTTGGTTCCAAATACTCCTTCTCAACCACCTATGCTTAATCAATCATTAAAACAAGGACAAACATTTAAACCAAATAATGTTAATCAACAACCGAATGAATATGTTAAATCTAATTTAGATTGTACTTCTGATTCTAGTTCTACCTCTACTTCTACCAGTTCTAAATCATATTCTCAAAGTTCATCAAGAAGTCATTCTAATTATTCAAGTTCCTCAAATTATTCTAGTTCAACCCAATCAAGTTCATGTTTTACCCCTAATTGTTATGGAGGAATTTCTGAACAAACATATAATATTCCAACTCAAGTGTATAATATACCTGGACCAGTTGGTCCCCAAGGTATACAAGGTCCAACTGGACCAACCGGTCCTCAATTTCAATTTGATGCTCCAGATGGTGTAGTGTTATATTATGATAGTATCAATGGAATAACTGGAACAACAAATTTTACTTATAATCCTGATGGATATGGCGGAGATGGAGAGTTATATATTGCTGGTAAATTAACAGTAGAAGGTCCTATTGACCCTATATATCTTCAATTAAAAATGCTTGATTCAGCACCTGAACCATTACCTGACTCAAGTATTTTATGGATAGATAATTCAGGTGAACTTAATGTTATTAATCAATCTGGTACTAGTATTCAATTAGGAGCTACTGGTCCAACAGGTCAAACTGGTCCAACAGGTCCCACTGGTCCCACTGGTGAAACTGGTCCTGCTGGTGATAGATTTACTGGTGGTTCAACTGGTACATTTGATTTATCAGTAATACAAGCAAATATTGGAAATACTGGAGATATCTGGGTATATCCAACAGGTCTTAACTTTACAACTGGTATGTTCGTAGTAGTAGCCTATGATGGTTCTAACAAATTTATTGGTTCAGTTAATTCTTATGATTCATCTACAGGTTTAATGGAAGTCATTTATAAATATGTTGTTGGTACAGGAAATTATAGTTTGTGGGAAGTTGGTTTAGTTGGTGGGTTTGGTTCTCAGGGTGAGACTGGTCCAACAGGTCCTACTGGCCCAACCCTCCCAATTGTTAGTGGAGGAACAGGTAATATTCTTGTAAATGTACCTGGTACAGATAAAGTTTCAAATAATACAAATCTTACAGTTAATGACCTTGATATTACTTCAAATCTAGATATCTTACCAAGTGTTCCTGGAAGTGTTGGTTCAGGATTAAATCTAGGTTCTGTAAGTTTACCTTGGAAATCTATTCATGCTTATTCAACTGATTTTACAGATTTATCAGTTAGTGGAAATGCTGATGTTCAAGGAACATTAGGTGTTACTGGTGATGCTATCTTTAGAAATGATGTTGGTGTACTTGGTAATATTGATGTAGAAGGAACATTAGGTGTTACTGGAGCAGCTATCTTTAGAAACAATCTTGGTGTACTTGGAAATGCTGATATTCAAGGAACATTAGGTGTTACTGGTGATGCTATCTTTAGAAATAATCTTGGTGTACTTGGAAATGTAGATATAGAAGGAACATTAGGTGTTACAGGTGATGCTATTTTTAGAAATGATGTTGGTGTACTTGGAAATGTAGATATAGAAGGAACA
>JACCDW010820331.1_pt1 | contig 28588 bp, 35 predicted proteins | sample 7449781 | NCBI WGS metagenome assembly JACCDW01 (sample SAMN15323449, study PRJNA562643) | freshwater metagenome | isolation source: river surface water | place: USA:Blue River Watershed | collected 2017-08-18
ATGTTATAGGAGAAAGATACTAGGAAAATATTTACTGCTACTATTAGGAATTTTTTACCTATTTTTATTCTAAATTCTTTATAGTTAGTTTTACTGTGAATATCTATAGGATGGAATAACTTATCTTTTTTTAGCTTATCCCACCAATGTTCTTTCCATTCTCTTGGAGCCATTGATTCATTTTTATGTCTCACTTCTCCAATGATCTTATAACCTTTTAATTTGATAAATATAAGATGTAATAACTCGAACATTTATTTAAAAAGATTAGAGAGGATATTTCACCTCTCTAAGATTATTGTCTTGGAGCTCCGAATGATGGTTGTTGTGTTACTCCACCTGTTGGGCTAGTATTATATTTAGGTTGTTTAGAGTCTAACATCTGTAATGTTTTTCGAATGTAAAGATCGATATTATCAACCCCTGCTTTATTAGCTTCATCTACAATATTAGTTTCATTTTGTCTTATACCCTGAGCAGTTACACCATTAGGCATCCATTTCTTAAAGATTTTTGCCATTACATCATCGATATTTTCTTGATTACTAAATGCTTTTGCTCTGCTTACTTGTTCTCTAAAAGCATTAACTTGCGCTGGAGTAAAGCCATAACCACTGCTCAATTTTGCATCAATAGCTTTCATTTCATTTTGAGCTGAGATATCATTTCGAGCCATAAGACCTTTATAGTGATTGATTAAAGTCATATATGGATAAGTGGGTAATGTATGTTTACCTGAATAATCATTCGGTGTATTCTGACTAATCTTTACCATAACATCAGTGAGGATTTCTGCTTCTTTTACATTTCCATTGTTTTCAAGAACAGAAGCAATTTTATTTAGCTTGTTCAAAGTGTCTAATTTATTCATGATATTTTCCTATACAAATCGTTTAATGCAAATTCTTACATGTAATATAAGAATTCTTATTTATTGTTTTTTGTACCTTTTTTTTCAATTATCGAATAATTTTACATTTGTTAACATTCACTTAATATTTAAGTAATTTCTAATTGGAATAATACGAATGATATTTCTTAAAAAAGGAAAAAACATGAAGAAAGCATTTACTCTTATTGAGTTACTCGTTGTCATTGCTATTATTGCTATTTTAGCTGCTATTTTGTTCCCTGTCTTTGCTCAGGCTCGTGACAAGGCTCGTTCTGCTAGTTGTTTGTCTAATGAGAAGCAAATTGGTTTAGGTCTTATGATGTACACCCAGGATTATGATGAAACATATCCAACTGCATATCAATACAAGAACAATACAGCTACTACAAATGGTGGAAGTGCTGGTGGTTATATTCATTATTCTGCCATGATCCAACCATATATTAAAAGCGATAAGGTTTGGGTATGTCCATCAGATAAGAATGGTGGTGTAGGTCCTGACAATCCTCCTTGTATGCCTTGGACAGATGTAAATACTCTAGGATGTGAAGCCCAGGTACCAAAGCTTTCTTATATTCCTAATTCAGCCGTATTACCACGCAAAAGAGGCCCACAAGATGCGCCGAGTGTTGTATCTATTGCTGCCGTAGATGCTCCTGCTGATGTTATTGCTATTGCTGAAGCTACTAATCATTTATCATGTATTTTCTTAGGATCTACTGGACAACAAAATACAGAACGTAGAAATAAGAGCCATAGACCTACTAATGCTATGATGAGAACTGTATCTGGCGGTCAGTGGGCTGGACAGAGCGTGGCAGATGCTACGGGTCCTATTTATGCTATTACTAAGGCTGTTGCTGAAGGTGCTGAGGGATGGGGTGGACCTTCTGATTCAGGTTTACAAAATGGTACTGGTGGTTGCAGATCAATTGCTGCAGACGGTGGAGTTCATATTCGTTTTATGGAACCAGGTCGTCATACAGGTGGAAGTAACTATGTATTTGCAGATGGTCATGCTAAGTTCTTCAAATTTGATTCTACCATTAATCCAAATAATTTCTTGTGGGGTAAGAGCTATTATCCAACAGGTCAATCTATTTTGGATCAGTTCAATAATCCAGTAAGATAATCTGAATTAACAAACAAAAATAGCCCAGAATATCTGGGCTATTTTTGTTTAAGATGATAAAATTTATTATGACCTATTTATCATTAGATTTAGAATTAAATAATACTGAAGAGGGATTGAAAGAGCCTAAAATTATTCAGATAGGAATTTGTATTGGAAAAGAAATTTCTGATATAAAAAAATATAAGTGGTATGTTTATCCAGAAGAACCTATTACTGAATACATTACTAAATTAACTGGAATTACTGATAATGATGTAGTTAATAGATCTAAAAGTATTTCCACAATCTCTCATGAAATCTCAGACCTAATTTCTGAGCATAAAACATATTCACATCCTATTGTTTGGGGTTGTGGTGATGTTGGAGCCCTTATGAAATTATTCTCTGATAATGACGTGAAATTCGACCATTTTGGGTATAGAGAATTAGATGTTAAGCAAATCTATTCTTATTTAACTTTAAAGGAAGGCAAAAAACCTTATGGTAGTTTATCTAGTAGTATGAAAAAAATGGGATATGATTTTAAAGGGGACAAACATAGAGCTGATATTGATGCTTATAACACATTAGTATTTTGGTTTAAATTACTTGAGAGGGCATAAAGCCCTCTCATTTTATTTGTTGATTATATTTGAAAATTGCTCAAACATTTTTTTATAGATTTCTTGATCAATTCCGTCTTGATCATTTTCATCATCTGTTTCAGCTTCTACAGTATTTTCCATAGGGCTGTCAATACCATTTTCTGCAGCATAATCATAACTTTCATAAGCTAACTTTTGCATAACATTAGTCAAAGTTGTTGCTTCAGTAAATAATCCTGTTTCATCTAATTCGTCGGCTAAGTTTTGTAGACTAGCTAATATTTCTTTTTTTTCCATAATATTCTTTCTTTTGTTGTTATATTAAATAATACCTTCGGGAAGATGGAAATAAGATAGCCCCGTCCGACAAAAAGAGGAAAGGGGCGATTGTTTTCCATCTTCTATCTTTTATCTAATTCTTTTTGACACAATTCAATCATACTACTTAATGTTTCTGATGGAAGTTCTTTAATAATCTTTTCTAACTCTTTGTTCTGCAAATCCCCAAAGATTTTTTTTGTGAGAGGATTTTTCATCAAATCTACTTCAGGAACTCCAAATCTAGCTTTTAATAATGATGAAACAATTGACATTTCTTTTTCCTTATCTATATTTACTTGACGGATATACTCCATCTAAAGTTATTGTTCCCGCTTTAATAGTTTGTATGGTATTTAATAATTTTGTAGTATTTTTATTTAAAATGTCTAATTGATTATATATATTGTTAATTGTTTCTTGATTTAGATTACTATGATATTCTTTTTGCAAAGTTGTCATAGAAGAAACTGCATTAGTAATTCTAAATTTTGGACTAATCCCATCTGAGAATTTTATAAATTGATCGTTTAAGTCAGTGTATTGATCTTTATATGGAGCAAATGTATTTATAGTACCAACACTAGCGTCCGTACTATATTTTGCTGCCGATCTAAGTGTGTTTAATCTTTGTGAATTGAAATTTTTATCTTCTTGATATGATAAAGTATTGTTAAATACAAATCCTGTATTTATAAATCTATTTACATCAGCTAAATAATGATTTTTCACTTGTTGGGCGGTTAAAGCAGATTGATAAATTCTGATTGTTCCATAAGCATAACCACCATTTGGAACTGTACCCCATCTAGAAACTTCAAAATTTTCTGTATTTGTGTAATCGTAAGTATCTATTGTCGCTCTAGTACCTTTTAATTCCCCATTTATATAAATTTTAATGTAACCTTGATCTTTACAAAATGCTAAATGATACCAATTACCTCTGTATACTTTTTGTGATGATTCAAAATAATAATTATCAGAGGAGCTATTAAAATTTCTCCATGTAAAAAAACCATCATCAAACATGTAAGTAGCCCAACCACCTACTGTCCATGTATATCCTCTTTTTTGTAATCCACCTAAGTTACCAGTAAAGTCTTGGCTTGGTCTTAATTCCCATGATTCTACAGTAAAATCAGCTGGGAAATTTATGGTAGGATTATTTGTGATGTATGCCCAGTCACTAGCTCCATCAAATCTAATTACACCACCATAATCAGGAATTACAGAAGGTCCATTTACTAAATTTAAATGATTATTATTACCACTTATATCTAAAATTCTGGTATTAGCAGGATCGTAAGAATTATTTTTACTAGGATCAATCCAAACCGTCATACCTGGAGTAATTGTGTATGTTCTTAGATTATTATATAAAGATGATGGGTATGGCATATTAATACCTATTCTGACCTGATGGATATCTAGAACCAGCATCAGGGAATTCTGTATATCCTGGCACTGTTTCTGTTTGCAATTTAACTGTTTTTTCTGCTAATATATTTAACATATATTGTACAGTACCTAATTTTCTAGAAATTAATGCCATCTCACCATTTAATGTTTTATTGATATATGATTTTTGAGAGGCACTGCTTGAATTATATTCCGCTATTGTAGATGATAACAAATTGGAATAATCATTTAGCATAGTAACAAGATTATCTAATGTTGCAGTATAGTTATTTAAATTTGCTGTACCTTTTGGAACATCGGTAGGGTATTTTGCAGATGATAGAATATTTACTTCAGAGGTCATTAGATTAATTGTTTCTAATGCTGAATCGAAATTATTGACAACATTACTACCTTGAGCGTTTGTAGTAATGTTGTCAGCTCTTTGAATACCCTTATATGATGATGATGGATATGGCATAAAATATTCCTTATCTATATTTACTAGATGGATAAACACCATCTTTAGTAATGCTATTTGCTTTCAATAATAAAATATCTTTATTTAATCTATTAGCTTCTTTATTGATATAATCTAATTGAGCAATAATATTATTAATTGTTTCTTGATTTACATTAGAAACAAAAGCTTTCTTATCATTAGCTACGGTTAGATTCTGAACAGCTTTAGGTTGATTAGATAAATGATTGAATGCAGTAAGTAATGTACTAAAATCAGCTACTGTCGATGTTGGGTTGTTTCTTCTAGTTGTTCCTTCAGTAATATCTGTTGCATATCTAGCTGCAGATTGAATAGTAGGAGTACCAGAATAATGAGTAGTTTTGATTTCTTTTTTGCTTGTTGTGGTACTTACTTCATTTTCAAATCTAGCTTTACTTGCATTATAATTTTGTAATACTTCAGCAGCAGAGAATCCCTTTTGATAAATTCTTAAAATAGAACCTTTCATTTGGGCATAAGCAATATTATCCCAGTGACCATATTGAATTGGATATGAGCTAGTGTAGTTATATGAATCGGTGTCAGAATCAATTAAAATTCCATTATGATACAATTTTACATTAGAACCATTACGAGTCCATACAACCTGATTCCATCTATATCTTGTATGATATCCAGCATCTAAATAATTTGTGTATGGTGGGAACATTTGAGACATCCACATATTTTCTCCAGTAGTTGCTAAAACCCATGTATTAGGCCCAGATCCAGATACTAAATCTCTCCTATGAATTAGACCCATTCCTGTCCATCCACCACCACCATCATATGAGGAGCCTTTGTAAGGAATCCAATAAAACCAGAATTCTAAAGTAAAATCACCTGCGAAGTTTATATCAGCGGAAGCGGGGACTCTAACTACATCATTAGAACCGTCACAATAAATACTTCCCCCACCAAATGAATCAAATCTAGCGCCATTAACTAAATCTGCATTATTTCCTCTTCCGGTTAAATCATAAAGAACAGTACCATAACCTGGATATGAATTTAAATTAGCAGGATCTAAATGTACTACTAGATTCTGAGTGACAATTGAGTTACCATAAATTTTACTACTTGATGGATATAACATAATTAGTACCTATTTCTGCTAGAAGGATATCTTGCACCACCATCTGGAAATTCTGTAAATCCTGGTTTAGGGAAGTTAGCATTAATATTCATAGTGTCAAATAATTTAGCAATATCAAAATTAGCTTTTAATATTTTTTCCCTGAGATTGTTCAGATCGTTTCCATTTGTAAATTCAATATATGATTTTTGAGTTGCTGATGCGGAACCAATCTCTGTAGAAATACTTGCTAAAACAGTATTGATAGCTAATAGATAAGCATTTAAATCTGCAAGACTACTTGTTGAATCTACTAATTTAACAGTACCTTGAGGAACATCTGTGGGATATTTAGCTGCTGATAAAATATTTGTTTCTGTAGATACTGTTACTACTGTTTCTAAAGCTGAAGTAAAATTATTTACAGTATTACTTCCAGGATCATTAGCAGTAACATTATCTGCTCTTTGTGTGCCTTTATAGGACGATGATGGGTATGGCATAATTTATTTTCCTTATCTGTATTTACTTGATGGGTATATTCCATCTTTGCTGATAGAGCCTGACTTAATATTTAAAATATCTTTATATAATCTATTAGCTTCTTTATTTATGTAATCTAGCTGAATTATTACATTATTAATATTTTCTTGATTTACATTAGAGACAAAAGCTTTTTTATTATTAGCTATTGATAGATTTTGAATTGTTGATGATGTTCCAGATGTGTCTTTAAAATAATCTATCTGCTCTTTAAAATCATCAATCGTTTTTGTATATAATCTTCTAGTTGTTCCAATTGTTTCATCTGTTGGATATTTTGCAGCAGATAATTTATTAGAAGTTCCAGCATATGAATAATGTTTTTTCTCAAGATTTTTAGCAATATTACTTTGTTTATTATTAAATCTTGGTTTGATAAAATTATAATTACTAATTACTTCTTGTGCGTTGAATCCCTTTTGATATATTCTAAATAACATAACTTCATTGGTCATAAAGGACCAATCGTTCCATTTACACATATAGATATTGTATTCAGAAGATAAATCATATGATTCTGTACCTGTATAGCATAATTTGCCATTTTGATACATCTGCATTGTTGTACCAGTGCGGGTCCAAATTATATGATTCCAATTTCTTCTTATATGAGTTCCACCATCGAATAGTACTCTACCAAAATTAGCTCCTGGACCTTCCCAAATTGTAGCTCTTCCAGAATCGCCATTAGTTTCAAAACCCCAAGCTCCAGGTAAAGAATGACCATTATCATATCTTCTATATAATGTTCCAATTCCATACCATCCACCCAATCCATCATAACTAGAATTGGGTAAAATTAATTTATTAAAAACAAATTCTAAAGTAAAATCTCCTGGGAAATCGAGATCTGGGGAATTTGGAACTACTATATGATCGTTAATACCATCAGATCTAAAAAACCCATTACACTCATCGATATAACTGATTCCATTAACTAAATTAGCATTGTTACCTCGACCAGTGAGATCATACCAAGTTGTATTATAGCCAGGATAGGAATTCTTATCTCCAGCATCAAGATTGACAACTAGATTATTTTTTATATATCCATCACCATATAAAAATGTATTAGAAGGGTACAGCATAATTATTTTGTTCTAAAATATATTTCGTTTGTCCTATATAATAGGAAATATACAAGAACCTATAACAATAGAACATTAAGGCTCATTTACAATAACCTTATATTGGCAAAAGGAAAAAAATATGAAAAGTAAGATAGCTGATATAATGTTTCAGGTTGCTTATGCTTTAAATCCTGATTCTGAAGTATTAAACGCATTAGTTATGGTCAAATTTAAGGATAAATTTGATTTATTGGAAAAATCTCTCAAAAGCGAAATACAAACAATTAAAAACGCATATGAGACAAGAATAGTTGATTTAGAAAATAAATTTCAAAAAACAATTGACAACTACGAATCGCACATTAAGAATGTTTTGAGGATTAGGTAGTTTTATATCTTGCATTAGGTATATAATTTTGTTGAATTTGTCCAGTATTTCTATATGCTTGGCTTCCAAATTGATTATTATTATATACCTGAGGATAATTTGTCATTGTGATTGGTTTTGTAGGTAATTGTTTGCTCATTTGCGCAATTGCTGTTGTAAGATTTTTATATTTCATATCGTTAGCATTGCGTTCAGATAACCATTTCCATTTGTCAGAATTTTCCCAGACTTTTGCTTCATTGCTTTTCAAGAAATCATCTATAGCTTTACCCATTAATGCAGCTTTATTAACTTCTACACCATTGGAATATAATGGCAATCTTGCTTTAATGAAATTCAAAACAGCTTGGACATCTGGATCTGAGGTATCTGCAGCTACTGATAAATTTTGTTCTGCTTGCTGTTGAATAGCTTGCATTTGTTGTTCATTTTCAAATCCACCAGCTTTAGTTCCTAATGAAGATGCTGTACCTTCAAGTAAATCTCCAACAAATGTAATGGCTAATATTGCACCACCTATAGGCGCTGTAGGAGGTATAGTCAACATGACATTACCGATAACATTAACACACTTTATTACAAAAACACGAATATCATTATTATATTGCGCTCTTTCTTCACCTGACATAGTTGAAGGATTATGATTGGCTCTTGAACGCATTTTATTAATGTGTTGTATTAGATCAGTTGTTGATAAAACAGTACCAAGGATGCCAAAGATTAGATTTGGCATATGAGAAGCATTTTCTCTTATGATAGTAGTTAATTTAGTTAAAGCTGGATTCTCGATAGTAGCATTAATTTCTTCTATAGCTGAAAGTAATCTATTACCCTTGCCTAAATTAGCCTGATCCATTGCAATTTTGTCTAAAGGAAGAATATTTTTACCGTTTGCTATTGTAGGATCACTTTTAACTATTGTTCTGATAGATTCTCGCCATTTATCAGGATATTTCAATAATGATTCTGCTGTTGCAGTAGGATCTTTTGCCAATAACACCAGTTCATCTGCTGTAAACATAGATGTTAATTTTGGATTTGTAAATACATCTGTCTTTTTAAGAGCATTTAATTGTTGTGTTAATTCTTGAATAGCTTCGACAGATTGTCCCCTTTCTGTCGCAAATTTTATTCTATTTTCTAAAATATTAATTTCAAGCCCTAAAAAATCCTTGGGGTTTATTTGACTTTTAAGAGATTTTAGTTGTTGAAATAATTCTTCAACAGGTTCTCCTCTTTGTGCTGCTGATTTTATTTCATTTTTGATATTTGTAATTTGCTGTGTTAAATCTTTTAAAGGAATCTTTTGATTATAATTAGCTAAATAACCGGCAGCTCTAGCATCAGCATAAGTAAGTACAGCTCTAGCAAATACACTTCTAGTGGCATTTGGTTCTGCTAGTAAAGCTTGTGATAAAAATCTTGCTTCGTTAGTCATACCTACTCTTGATGCCATAGCGATATATTGATTAATTTCAGTAGGTATTCTATAAATTTTATATGCAAATAAAGCTCTATTAACAGCTAAAACTACAGCTGGTATTCTTGCTGCATATCCTGAAGCGGTAGATATAGCATTATTAAAAAATTGTTGAGCCTGATTAGGTTGTTGTTGCGCATTCTCAGTCATAGGCATAGGAGGTTGTACTTGACTTTGAGTTTGAGCTACTTTTGTTCTATTATTGTATGTGATAGATTTAGGCATATTCACTATTTCTTTTACAGGATTATAGATTCCTTTAAAAAACATAAGAACTGCCTAAGCAGTTCTTATGTTTTAATCTTCTGTAAATCTAAAACCTAAAGAAGATAGATATTGCCAAAATGGATCATCATCAGCAGGTTTGGGCATATCACCAGCTAACATTGGAATAACATCTTGTTTGATGAAATTTTCAAATGTTTCCAAATCTACTGGTACTTCATGCCACGTTAGATGTCCCATAAGAGCGCATTGATTACCCTTATATTTAGCTTTGTTTGGTTCATATATAAGAAGTCCAGTAGTGTGAACATTATCATATAGAACCTTATTATTTTTGGGATATTTCATCGCATAAGCATAGGATGATAATTGAAGATGATATTTAATGATAGATTCTTCTGTTGCTTTAGATGTTTTATAATCAACAATACCGTAAGAGCCATCAGCATATGAAAGCATGCTATCAATTTTGCCTCGAAGTACTACTTGGATATCATATTCTTCATTAATAATAGGTTTACTAACTACCCATTCGTCACTATGCCCAATCGTAGCATCTGGAAAAGACTCGTTAATATCCTTTAGGTTCATCCCTTCCAATGTCTCTTTGAAGATATTATCAATCTGTGTAAAGATTGACGGAAATGGAACATATGGTCTCTTGATTCCATGACGATATTTCTGATAAAATCCCCAAGGAGATAGTTGGAACAGAAACGTAAGATCTGAAGGGCTAACAATTATTTCCATGCATTCATAATACATCTCTATATATAAGTTGTCAAATGGATTGACAAAATATATTTACTAGGGTATATTATTGATGTAAACAAACTTTCGAAAGGTTTATTATGGATAGTACAGTTACAAATGCAGAGTTGGTAGATCGTCCAGTAATCTCGCACGAAGATTATTTGGATCTTGTTGCAAAGCGTCAGGTAGTGCTTGAGAAGAAGAGCCGTAAGTCTGATCTTCAGGACTATCGTGATTCTCTTGTTAAGCAGATGGAAGAAGTAGATGCAACACTTGAGACAATCAAGGATGAGATTGCAGCCGACAATACTGCTCTTCAGGATCGTTTTGCAGAGGTAATCCAGCCTCTCGGTATTACTGGTGAGTTCTCTATTTCCGATACTGAACCACACTATGTTACTGAAATCGTTCGCACAGAAGAAGAAGTTCAGTAAGATATATTCTTAAACAAAAAAAACAGGCTTTACGCCTGTTTTTTTTGTTTCTTAGCTTCTTTTGCTAATTTCTCAGCTCTATAATTTTCATATGGATGTCTGAATCTTACAATTTTAATTTCACATCTTGGATTTGCTTTATCTACTGTAATTGTATGAGAACCATCATTAAGCCAATAAATCCACATATCATTAGCGATAATTCCATATTTCTCTAGAATATCGCCAATAGCTTGAAAATAGCCTGTAGAATCACCAATAATCCAAGAGTCCAGATAAACTTTGTAATAAATACCTACACCGCAATCAATAGGTTCTTTATTCTGATTCTTCCATGCATTTTCACAATGTTCTTTACAATGCTTTTCATACTTTTCATATGTAACAGAAGGTAAAATTCGCATTGTTTTACCCATTCTAACAATTCTTTGCGACGTTTTTTTAGTTGATGGTCTACCTGGAATTGTAAAAGATAGGATTTCAGTATAGTCTGGCAATTCTTCCATACTAAACTTTGTACATTAGGAAACGTAAGATGTAGCTCTTGCGAATGTCTTAAAGTCAACAGTTACAGTAGAAATACTATTAGAGGATAATTGTCTATTAATTGTAGCTCTCATACTCTGATCACCTAATAGTAATTCTTTATATGAAGCTTGACCAGGATATCCAATCTGCAAAGTAACAGCTTGATTGATATAGTTATTTTCAACAGCAGTAAAAGAACCTACGCTTTGTCCATCAATTACCCATTCAGGATATAAATCTGGATTGACAGCTATCTTTGCAGTTCCTTCAATTGAATAACCTTTAATACCAAAGAATGGTATTTGTGATTGATAGCCGATAAAGAAATTTTCATCTACTTCTACTTGGAATTTAATATCCGCATCAATAATTGGATAACTATTTTCGTAATTAATATCTGTAGATCCAATACCTAATCTAATATCATAAAATCTAGCTAATCTACCAATAAAGTTTGGTAATGTTGTTGACCCAGCATATGCGTTAGGTATATATATTCTTTGGAAAGGTGGTGTGTAATTAAACTGATCTATTTCTGCTTGAGTTCCATAAGACATAGGTTTTCCAGATACAAATGTCATATTAACATCCACTCCACCTTGATTAATATTAATATTTCCCCCAGACAGAATATACTCTAAACCGGAATAAGCACTGACTGGACCTGTAGAGTAGCCGTTAACAATAGGATTACGAATTACATTAAATGAATCAGCTAACAAATCAAAAGCGTCAGTTACAGCTGGACCTACTGTATATTGTTCTACGATAAAAGCTTTAGATTTGATATCTGTTTGCCACTTGATACCACCCACATCCATTAAACGTGTCCCAATATCTCCTTGGAGCATTTTGATAGGTTTAACGTCCTGAGTTTGTCTTTCATTCCAATCTTCCATAATTCGATATACATTATTTACATTGTCGTAAAATGTATACCAATTGGAGATGAATTTCGGGTCTAAAATGGGCATAAGTGTGTCCTAAATTGTGGTGTATCTTGCATATTCTTTGAATTTAATATTTGCTTTTACTAAATTATTGGAATCAAGAGTGAATGTAATCGTATCCAATAAACCAATTTGTCCTAAAGATAAATATTTATTACCAATACCTATAGATACATTGGCATATTCAGCAAATAGTTGGTTAATTTCCTGCGTAATAATAGTATTTAAAGGCCAATTAGCAGGATCCAAAACAAGTGTAAGTTCTCCACTAACAACATAATTTTGGAAAGAATAAAATGGTTCTTTAGTTCCTGAATTTATTAAGTAAGCTGGTTTGTAATTGTAAGATACATTTACAGATCCACTTTCGATCATAAATGAATGACCATCTACATAAAAATTAGTATCATAAAACTTTACAGCTCTAGCCACAAAATCTTTACCTAAATTCGTTGGCGATACTTTATTTAATACAAAATAATCTGTAGCAGCACCATAGAATGTTGCTGATGCGGTGACTGTACTATTGATATCTATTCTAAGATTATTAATTAAGTCTCTTCTAGTTAATGAAACATTGGAATTAATATGTTTCATTATTTGTTCATGTTTTATAACTAGATATCCGAAAATATCTATAATATTTTTAGATGTATTAGGGTTTGTATAATCACCAAATACGACACATGGACTATCTAATTTCATAGTCCAATTATCACCAGCAGGGGTTATAACATGAACTCCAGCATGTCCTTGTAATAAAATACTTTCTCTTACTTGATGACTTTGTTCTGTGCTAATTTTTTGACACAATATTTCTGTATTAGTATCAGCTACAGAAGTTGCATAATACCAACTAGAAATAAATTTAGAATTAATTACGGGCATATTTTTTAAGGTTGAACAACTTATTTGAATTTACAAAAAGAGATGGTGTTAGATTTTTCATAATATTAGATATCATAACTCTAATGTCAAAATTAGAATAATCTTTTTGCATGACCATCTGTTTTAAATCTTCTAATTGCTTAATTTTGCTTCCAGTAAATTCTTGAAGATGTTGTTCATAAGCTTCTCTGAAATTAGATAATCTTTGCTCGATATAATTTTCTTTTTCTTCATGTAACTGATTTATTCTATGTAATAATAAATCACTTCTAGATTCTAAATATTCAGCTTGTAATTGTTGAGATAAAGCTTCTGTTTCATTTATTTTTTGATTAATATCGTACATCATTGCTCTGTTCCAACCAAGATCTGATTTTGTCATTTCAACAATTTCTCTCAAGCCTTTTTTAACTTTAAGGTCGGTTATAATAACATCTATGTAATTTATTTGAATAGTTTTAGGGTCTTCGTATCTAGCTTTTAATGTTTCGATATTATAATATTTTTTATCTTCTTCTGTTCCGTTATTTTCAATCATTTTATAAGCTACACAAGAATTATTTGTGCAGAAATCAGAAGAATATACAATGAATTTCTGATCTAATTTTTCCATTATCAAATTAGGATCATCTTTATCTTTACTATTAAATCCAAGCGAACCAGCACCAACTATATGAGCTGCTACAGGATGAATCATTTTCTTCCATTCTGTTTTATATTTATATAAATCAGCTGAATCAATTTCCATTCCATCAAACATTTCCATTTGAATTCCAGCCATGTCTACAGTAGCAGCAGAACCGTCAGGATTAAGGAATGGCTTATCACTTGACATTACAGTATTCATTCCTCTGTAACCATCATAATATTCGCCAGTTAAAAATACTCTTCTTTGTATTCTAGGAACGTAATTTTGATCAAAACCAGCAACGATGTCACATGGAAGAATAAAGTCTGTCTCAATTACGTTACCTAAATTATATTCTTCAGGAACAGGTAGAGTTGTTTCGAATGGTACTGGATCTAAGCTATAATCTCTTCTCAGTATATCAAAGAAATTGCTTTCTCCTTTTGACCATAACAATAATCTAAAATCACCATATCTAGGACAAAATTGTTTTATATGTCCATCTTTTAGGAAGGGAACAACATCACCACATCCAGCTTTTAAAAGATCATCATAAAATCTTTCAATACTGCTGTTAAGAATAGTTTCATAATAATATTTGATCAACCTACCAGTGGCATCTAATTCAAAATCTAAACCTTCAGATTCAATTTTCTCCACCATTTTTTCCATTAGGCGTTCGTTTTCAAATCTAAACTTAATAGGAATAAGAATTTTAGAATTGTCATATCCATTACGCACACAGGTTCTTAACTGTTTTATTTTATATTGTTCTTTTTCTTCATCTGTAGCATTCGGTTTGTTTAATGTAAAGAATTCAGAAGGTTTTGAAGCAATACCAACAAAATCTAAACCTGCCATTTGTAAAGTTTCTACATCTTCCCATCTTGATGAATAACCTGAAATATTAGCTAGTTCATTAAAATCGCTATCTTCAAATGTTTTTCCAACAATTGCTCCAGGATATGGCTGGTTGTTCAATACTCTAATAGATTGCTTTACCATAAACAATTCTTTTGCTAAAGTATCTAAAACATCTTTATAATCTTCAATATTTACAGAAACATCAGAAAATGGATTTTGTTTAAAGTTAGCAATGATTTGTTCTACAGGTTGTTTTTGTAATGTAACTGCTAAATATAGCTGTTTTACATTATCAAGAGTAAATCCAGGAATAGCTGACATAATTTTTCTTGCTACTTCCATGAATTTATCTTTCATATCATTCGCTTTTTTCAATCTGTCGTGCTTGAATAATTCTTGCATCGAATTTTGAGATTGCTGGGAAGATAAATCAATTCCCTCAAATGATGTTTTTCTTCTCTGCCCCGCTTGATAGATTGTAGATAGTTGTGGGATAACAGCTCTATCTAATACAGACATAATTGGTTCTAATAAGCTGTGTAGTTCATAAGGATCAAAACCTTTATTTTTCTCAGCTTTAAGTTGGGCTAATAATTTATTAATAGCAGCTTGATACGGTCTTAATTCTTCAGCTACTTCTGCTATTTTTTTCTTATCATCAGGAAATAATAAATATAAGTCTTTATCTGTAATTTCTTGATTTCTATATTTTTCAATAAGGTTTTGAGACATATGCTCTTTTACATATTGAACTTTTTCTTCTATAGATGATCCAGGAATGTTATCAGGGTCTATGCTTGCTAGATTGTCAATTTGAGCTATTTTGTATATACGATTGTTAAACTTCATGCTAATTTCCTGAAACTTATATTACATTAATTTTCTGCCACAAAACATTTAGCTCCTACATTATGTATTTTGTACAGATCGATGGTAATATATGATTATACAAATGTGTATGTAGACAGGAGTAAAAATAATGGTACTACTATTTTTTGTTGCATTTACAGCAGGGTTGGGATTTTTGATGGGTCGTTTTGCTGAGTCTAAGGGTTATGGATTCTGGAATTGGTTTTTCGCTTCATCCCTTATTGGTATTATTTGGCTCGTTGCTATTCCTAACCTTACTAAAGATATGAACATGACAGCAGAAGAAGCGGATCGTAAGAAAGCAAGCTCAAATGTCGCTGGTATTATTCTCAGCTTTATTGGTCAAGCAATTGCTTTAGCACAACTAAATTCAGTACTTAAGGTATAAAAATGTCAGAACGAAAAGTTAGCGGAACAATCGACTCTCCAGAAATTGCTGCAGTAGCTACAGAAATGGCTCTACAGGAAATTCAAGATCTTAGTGGGAGTAACCATAATTTTCAATATGAAGTTGTTTTAGTTGAAAAAGATGGGGTTATGATTGAGATTGAAGTTCCTATTGATGATATTGATCTTCTTGAGGATTTTGATGATGATGATTTGACCGATGAGGGAAAAAGAAGCTTAGGTATAATTAATTCTGATCATGACACTGTTTCTGGTATGACATCTGATTCTTCTTCAAGAGATAAATTGCCATATGGTAAGATCGAAATTAATCCATCTGATCAGGGTGATATTTACATCATTACTTGTCCATTTACAGGTAGTACTGATGTTTATCAAATCTCTACTGGAATTTTTGCTAGCTACGAAACAGATCAGCCATTCAGAGTTGAAGTAAGACTTTCAGATTCTATTCAAGAATAGTTATTCTTCTTCAAAATCTTCTAAAACAGCTGAATAAATTGGGGAATTATTATCATATAAGAAATTGATTTTAGATTCCATTTTATTAACTTTTTCTTCTAAGTTTTTGATGATACTTTTTAGATCATTCATGTGCTTAGATAAAGATAATATGGTTTCTGAACATATTTCAATCACTTCCTTGTGAGAAACTTCCCCTTTTTCAGCTAACTCTTTTATTTCGTTTAATCTTGTAGCTTTCATAATTCTGGTTCTTGAGATTCCTCTGCAACCGGAGCTGGAACTGTATTTGGATTTGGCATTGCGTTTTGAATCATATTTGGTACCTGATCCATTTCACCACCAATACCACCTAAAGCTTGTTCCATTTTCTTAATTTTTTGTTCTAATAAATTTAATCTACTCTCTAAACTCACTGGTTTTTTTACAACACCTTGAGCCATTTTGATTAAGTTATTATCAATTTGATCAATTTCTTTTGAGAATCCGTTAGAATCTAAAATCTGACATCTTTCAATAAAATTATACATTATCTTCTTCTTACTGATATTTTTGGAAAACTAGCATTACTATCTGATGCAGGAGCCATTGATAATAATTGAATTAGTGAATCTATTTTAGATTTTGCTTGTCTACTTTCATCAGAAGTTACATCCATATTAGCTACAATAGCTCTTAGTTCATATAATTCTGATATAATCATATCTCTGTCTAATTTTACTTGCATATAATTATTATTATACTAAGGATATTATTGAACCTTGAAAATACAAGATTTATCTAATTCAAATATATATTATGACCATGGCAAATGTTTTGGTATTGTTTCTAATTTGAATTATTTATCTCCATCAAAATTCTTAGTAGACCACTATACTTTTAATGTAAAGCAATCAAGAATTATCCCGGTCTATTATCATGAAAATAAAATTACCAGTACCGTAAAGTTCATAGCTAACTCCGAGGTAATTATCTTTCAATTTAATTGTGATTATGATCTAAATAATAAATCATTTGTCGTTAATTGGAATAAAAGTGATTTCAAATGTTTATCTTGTAAATCGCATTTTAATATAAATAACAACTTAGATCAATGTTGCTCATTAATTGATGCTCCAGTGCAATTATTTGACGCTAAAATTGAATCTATAATAATCGCTCCTGAAGATTATTTAGAAGAAATAAGACAATGCAAGATTAATTTTATCAACTTGCATTTTTCAAGCATTATTGATACAATCATTCTATAGGGATAAATATGTCTGATCAAATCTACATCCAAAAAGTAAAAATCAAAAACTTTCAAAGCCATTATGATACTGAAATAGAATTCGGACCGGGTATTAACGTTATTACGGGTACGAGTGATGCTGGAAAAACTGGTATTCTGAGAGCTATCATGTTTGTTTTATATAACCAAGCAGATGCCGGTTTCCAAACTTTAAACAGTGAATTTGTTGAAGTATCTGTTTATTTTTCTAACGGTACAGTTGTTACCCGTAAGAAAAATCAGAAAAGCATGAACATTGTATCTGCTAACAATTCTTCTTGGGATAAGGAAATAAAGCTTACTAACTTTGGTAGAACCTATGACAAAGAGATTAAAGAAGCATTAGGTAATCCTCCTGTTTTTAATAATGAACCTTTGGCATATTCTGATCAAAATAGTCCTTTATATATGCTAGGAATGTCACCCAAAGAATTATCAACTTACATATCTTCTTTGATCGGTGTTGAAGATTATGCTGCTGCCACGGTCATTCTTAATAAAGCAAATAATTCCACAGACAAGATCATCAAAGAAAAAAAGACTAACGTTGATAAATACGAAAAAGATCTTGAAGAATTTTCCGATCTTGAAAGTAAATTATCAGATTTAGAAGCTTTAGAACAGGTATATGACAAATATTCAACCCAGAGTAATATCTTGTCTAACGCCAATAAACTAAAATCAAACATTCAAAACACTCATAGTAAATATAAAGATGCAAAAGCTAAGATTCAAAACAAGATTCAGCCTATAGTTGATTTAGAAGAAACAATTTTAGAAATTAATAATGACAATATATTGTTATCTAATAGCAAAAAACTAAAATTATCTTTAGATAATAATAATTTTAATACTATCGATGCTAAAAAGAAGTTAGATATTTTATCTAATGTTGACTTAGATACAATTACTGATACTTATTCTTCTATTAGCGATGAAATGATATTATTGTCAGATAGTAAAAAAGTTCTTTCAGGTATTAGAACAACAAATACTAATATTCAAGATACTAATATTCAAATTGATAAATATAAGCATATTGATTTTGATTTATTATCTACTAAATATGATGATGTTTTAAATTTTTTACAATCGTATAATTCTGCAATTAACTATAAAAATCAATTTGTAGAAAATCAGAACGAACGCAAAAACACTAAAGCAAAGATAGATAATCTTATTTCTACTATTGATACCTACAATGAGGAGAGAGAGCAAATAATTCAATTTATATGTGATAATAATCTATCTTGTCCTACATGTGGTGGTACTGTTAATGAAAATAATGTGGAGTTCTTAGAAAATTGAAAGTAGTATTTGTTGGAGATAACCATTGTCACTCAATTACACCTGAGAAGAGAAAAGATGATTATGCTTTAGCTTCTTATGAAAAATTTTTAGAATGCTTGAATATTGCTAGAGATAGAAATGCAGATGCTATTGTATTTTTGGGTGATATTTTCCACAAGATGGATTCAGGGAGCTTGATGGTTAATTATTTACTTAAAGCTTTAAAAGAAGATGAGGATGGATTTCCTTGGCCTTTTAAGAAATATGTTGTAATTGGCAACCATGATGTTTCTAGAAGACTTGAATATCTACCTAAATCATCTCTTGGTGCTTTAGTATCTTGTGGTTTTTTAGAAGTGCAAGATGTAATTGAAGATCTTGATATTTTCTGTGGACATTTCACCCCAGAACTAGATGAAGAAATTGCAGCAGGATATTTAGTTCATAAACCTTACACTATTTGTGCTTTACATGCATCTATCGTAAATCAAAAGATGATGGGACATGTAGTTATGTTTGATGATGTTCAATTAGCTACAAAAACACAAATGGTTATCTGTGGTCATATTCATAAACCAATGGAGCAGGTAAGAGCAGATGGACCTATATTTGTAAACCCTGGAAATGTAGGTAGATATGCTTATAGCAAAGATGATTACGATAGAGAAATAAAGATCTTACTCGTAGATTATGAGATTGGTAAAATCAACAGTTATGAATATATTAAGCTTAAATCTGCAAAACCATATGATGAAACTTTTAAGCTAGAAGAAATTATCGAAACAAAAGATAAGAAAATTGAGCAGCGTGGATATGTTCAAACTATCTCTTCTATTGACGCTAAAAATATTTTATGGATTGGTGATAATATAGACCATCTTAAAAAGGTAGCTGAAGTTAAGAAGATTGATGATATAATCCTAAATACAGCTATAGAAACTGTAAACGAAGCTACCGAAGAAAGATTAAAGAAAGCAAACAAATGAACATCTTAGAAGCAAAAGAAGCCCTGAAAACAATCAATAGCAAACTTAATGATGCTAAGGTAAATAAACGTACTCTTGAGAATAAGCTTGAGGATTTGAAAACAGAACTAGACAATCTTAAGCTTCAATGTACTACAGATTTTAATTGTGAAGTAAAAGATCTTCCAAAATATATTACTGATCTGGAAACAAAGATTATTGATACCGTTGAAGATATTCAGAGCAAATTGTCAGCATTAGAAGAAGAGTAAACATGGACGATTTTAATACTAGAATCAATTATATAAAGATTGATTTAATGAAGAAAAAGGGTGCTAAAGAAACACTTGAAAAGAATATTAAATCTTTACAGGGTGAAATAGAATCTCTTCAAGAAGAATCGTCTATCAGAACAAAAGCAGCTATTTTTCTCAATCAGGTTTTAGATGAGCAAAGAAACAAAAGCTTAGTAGAATTTGAAAAGATTGGTTCTGAAATGCTGAAATATGTTTATGATGAATCTTACAATCTCATTTTCGATACTCATAAAACTGCAAGAGATAATGGTGAAGTTGATTTTAGAATTGAAATCAAAACTAGTAATTTAATCAACGGGCAAGAATTAATCACAAACCCTCTTACTCAAAAGGGCGGGGGTGTATGTGAGACTATTGCTTTTGCGTTAAAGATGGCTGTACTTAATTTCTCTGGATATAATGGTCCACTAGTTCTTGATGAATCATGGAAATCTGTGTCCGCTGATACTAAGATTGATAGTGTTGCTAGATGTTTGAAAAGTTATTCTGTCAATCATAAGAGACAAATTATTTTTTCAACCCATAGAGCAGATGTATTTGGTAAATTTGCAGACAATATCTATAGAGTAGAACGTGAAAAAGATAAACCATCTACTGTTAGAGATATTTCTTATGAAACAATTTTGGAAGAATTAGCAGAACTAAATAATGTGAGTTTTTCATATGATAGCTAATGATGAGGCATATATAATTGTGAAAGAAATTATGTCACAAAAAGTACCGTCACAATCTTCTCTTGCTAATCCGTTTAAAATGACAAGAGCATCTAGTAAGAGAAAAGAACGAGGAGATATTGTTGAAGAATGGACCGCAAGAGATTTTGTAGATTATTTTTCAGATATTTATTCTCATGTTTTGGGAGGTAAGTATTTCAGAACATATAGTAGTGATGGTGCAGTATTTAGTGAAATAATGAGATTTATGTCATCAAATGGATTACAGAAATCTCTTTGGACTAAAAAATTTATCGATTGGTGTTTTGACAATGTTGATTATATTAGAAAAAATACTGACTATGTTTATCCTCAAAATATTAGAGCATTTGTAAATAAATTCTATCAAGATATGGTTATCCCAGAAGTAGAAGAAGAAACAATAGAGAGAATTCACTTCGAGACAACTATATTAGAGGATATAAAACAAGCAGATGCAGAAGGAAAAGCTAGTGAGATATTTGTCCGCTTTGGAATACCCGTGGCTGCAACATATTTTATTTGCTATAAGAATTTTAAACCTGAAGTTGTTGAATCTGGCTTAAGGAACTTAATTGAAAAATATATGTCATCTGATGTAGAATCAAAGAGTAAAATTGTTCAAATGTTCTATAGGTCTGTGATCAAATCCCCATATCCACAAGGCTTCGAAATGTTGGATTGGAGAGAACGTTTTAAAGAATATTGTGAAAAGTATCATGAGGATACTTGGTGGCGAAATAAAGATTATAATGGTAAATATCTCTCTGAATATGACAAAATTTTGAGAAAACATGAATAATAATAATAAGGAAACCAATCTTGATCTAATATCTAAAGAACTCGATTGGTTTCTTCGTTCTAAAAGACCAATAATACAAATAATATCCCATGAAGAACAAAGAGTCATGGGAGTGATTAAATCTGTCTGCTCAAATACTAAAGTAGAATGGGTAGTAATAGAATGGGATATAGTCAATGGTTTATTAGGCTCAAACAATGACTTTATGCCAGCTTCTAAAGAAAACAGAATGCTAGACCAAATTGAAGTATTACAATGGTTCGATGGATTAGATGTGCCCAGGAACCAATTTGTAGTGCTTGTTTTAAAAGATTACAATAAATACTTTGGAACTAAATCAATACAAGGGCAAATCGAACATAGAATTATCAGACATCTTAGAAATATATCTCATGAATGTATTACTAAAAATAAAGCTATAATTTTACTTGCTGCTGAAATTGATATACCAAAAGATCTAGAAAAATCTGTAGCTATTTTAGATTTCCCATTACCTGAAAAAGAACATATATACAATAAAGTTTCTGAAATGCTTAAAAAGGCATCTCAGAAAAAAGAACTTGTTGATAAATTAAAAATACAATATTCCTCCGAAGAAATGGAAGAAATTGTTAATAGTTTTTTAGGTCTTACTTTGGATGAAGTAGAACAGACTTGTGCTTATTGCATGATCAAAGTAAGCAAGCTTGATCCTAAAACAATTATCCAACAGAAAAAAGAAATTATCAAAAAATCTAGCTTATTGGAATGGATTGATGTAGATGAATCTTTATCTAATATAGGCGGTCTGGATTCACTTAAGTATTGGCTAGAAAAACGTAAGAATGCTTTTTCCGAAGAGGCTGCAGAGTATGGATTGCCTAGTAACCCTAAAGGTTTATTACTTGTAGGTGTGATGGGTGCTGGAAAAAGTTTATTTGCTAGATCGATTGCCACACATTGGAAAATGCCCTTATTAAGATTAGACATGGGTAAAGTATTCTCAGGTATTGTCGGATCTTCTGAACAAAATATGCGACAGGTTTTCAAATTAGCTGAATCTATTGCTCCTGCCATATTATGGTGTGATGAAATTGAAAAAGGAATGTCTGGTTCCAAGGGCTCCTCTTCTAGTGATGGTGGTACTACATCTAGAGTATTAGGGTCCTGGTTAACATGGATGCAAGAAAAAACAGCTCCAGTATTTGTTGTAGCAACTGCAAATGATATTTCACAATTACCAGCAGAAATGCTTAGAAAAGGTAGATTTGATGAGATATTCTTTGTTGATTTACCCGAATTTGATGAGAGAAAAGTTATATTTAAAATTCATTTAGAAAAACGAAACAGAAATGTCGATAATTTTGACCTTGCTGAATTAGCTGAAATATCAGAAGGTTTTACTGGTGCTGAGATAGAGGCTGCTATTGTGTCAGCTTTGTATGAGAGTTTTAGTGATTCTATGAGAGAGTTAAATAATGATGATATTATATTTGCTCTAAAAGAAACTGTTCCAATTTCTATAACAATGCAAGAAACAATTGAAGGCTTGAGAGATTGGGCAAATAATAGAGCACGAAACGCATCTAAAAAAATTAGCAAATCCATAAAACCATCTGATACAATAATTCAGGAAGAAGAAGATCTCTAATGGATGAAGAAAACTTTTTAGCATCAATGGGCGGTATATCAGTAGAGAAATTACGTGATAGTGCCAAAGCTTACAGAAAAGCCAACAATCAAGGTTGCGATGAATGTGATTATTTTGGACATACTGTTAATTCACAAGGTAAAGCTGTTTTATGCAGTTGTACCAAAAAGCGTATGTATGCTCAATTATACGAAATGGCAAATATCCCTTATAAATTGTGGCACAAATCATTAGATGATTGGAACACAAGATCTGATGCTGATGGATTTGATTTAGGCACACAAAGAAAAACTAGCGAACGTGTATTGATGTTCCTTAACTTCTATAAAATGCATCTTGAAAATATTATCAAAGGTTATCCTCCAGTATTTAAGCATTCTGGTAATATGAGAGATAAATTAAACTCAATCATATTTGAAGGTACTAATGGTTCTGGTAAAACTTTTATAGCAGCTTTTTTAACTCAATATGCTCTTCAAAAAGGTCGCACTGCTAAATTCTATGATTGGACAGAGCTTATTCCTATTCTTACTGATTATGAAAAGAAAGATGAAATGGAAAAGCTAACAGATGAATTTAAGAATTTAGATTTCATAGCTATAGATGGATTAGAAAGTTATCCATCAATGCCTCCTCTTTTCATTACTTCTTTAGATAGAATTTCCAAGGCTAGAATCAATAGCGGTAAACCTATTGTTTTTACAACTGTAGGAAGTTATAACAATATGGTATCTGGTAGTGGCTGGCAATCATTAATAAGTAAGTGTATAGTAATAAAACTACCGAAATCACAAAAGCTATGAAAAACAATCAAGAAGAACTAGAGATATTATGTATTGCTCATTTATTAAACAATACTAAAGCGTTTGATAAATTATTAAGTAGAAATGTCACTAAGGAACATTTTATTCATATTCCTGAAGGTTTTGAGAAATCTTATACTAGAGCTTTATTCAACATGGCTCTTAAGTATTGGAAAGATAGTGGCGGATCTTTATTTACTCCATTTGTACTTGAATCTCACCTAAAAGAAAAGAATGCTAAACCTAAGGATTCAGCTCAATTAGTACTTGTAATGCAATCTGCTCTTGATTTGGAAGTAGATTTTAATGATTTGCATGAAGTATTAACACAGCTAAAAAACCGTCATTGTCTTAGATTAATGACCGAAATGTTTAATCAAGGTCATGACACATTATCTAATCAAGGTTTAGTCGAATCTATCAAAACCATTCAGAATTTCGTAGATGAAATTCAAGAAGAAATGAATGAAATTGGTGGAGATAAACAATCAATTGACATCTCTGAATCTTCTGATTATTTTATTAATGAGTATCGTAAGAGGATTGAAAGCCCAGAGCTATTTAAAGGCATACCTTGTGGTTTATCAGATATAGATAATAAGACATTTGGTTTCATGCCAGGGCAGATTGTAGTATTTCTTGCTCCTTCTTCTGGTGGTAAATCTGTTATGATGCTTAATACCGCTATGCATGCAAATCAGGTTTCGGGAAAAAAAGTTCTATACATGTCTTTTGAAATGAACTCGTGGTTGTGTTTATTACGACATCTATCTTTGCTATATAACATCCCGTATTCTCAAATCAAAGGCAATAATCTGCTTCCTGAAGAGATTGAAAAGATTAAGGATGGATTATCACGACTTAAAGATGGTCCTTATTTTGAATACGATGTTAATATGGAAGATCCTACTCCAGAATATATTGATTCACGTATTAGAGATTTAATTGCAACTAAGGGTAAGCCAGATCTTCTTGTTGTTGACTATATTGGAAACATGACTGTAAGAAACGCCCCTAATAACTCTAAAGATTGGGAATTGCAATCATTAGCTGTTAAGCAATTGTTCATCATGGCTAAAAGATATCAAATACCTGTAGTCACTGCACAACAGATTAATAGAGATGCTATTAGGGATAGTAGAAAGTCAAAAGAAGCTAATAAATTTATGTCTTACGATCAGGCTGTAGCATCTGGAGGTCAAGCTCTCATGCACCTCTGTACTTATGCTATTGCTATGGAGCCTAATAGAGAACAAGGTTATTGCATCTTTCATCCTGTTAAAATGCGTGATGCTTGGTTCCATCCATTCCCTGTTCGTTTAGAAGCAGATTACAACAGAGTTAGAGAATTATCTGAATCTGAAAAAGAAACTATTATGGCATCTCACGCTATGGCATCCGGAAATACTAAATCTACCAAATCAGATGAGAAATCTAACTTTATTCCAGATATACTAGATGATAACAGTGATATTTCTTTTAGTAATGAAGAAGTAGTAGCTGTAGACGATGTTCTTGACTTAAGTGACTGGGACTTATGAAATACTCAAGGTTGTTTATTAATACTATTCTAGATACCGTAAATATTGTAGATTTATTAGAGAATGAATATGACTATTATTTAATCCCTAATAACAACGGATGGTATACCACTCATTGCCCTATGCCTAATCACAGTGATAATAGCCCTTCTTTTGGTGTAAATGAAGACAGTAACTATTATAACTGTTTTGGTTGTGGAGCTACTGGTGATGTTATATCTCTCGTCATGAATATAGAGGATATTTCATTTTCAGGAGCAGTAGCAAAATTAGCTGCTTTATGTAATTTGACAGATACTGCTGATGAATATACTTTAGAAAAAACTATTAAGGATTTTAATTCTTCTGTAAATGAATACCTTAACAGAGAAACAAACTCTTCTTTGCCTGGAGGTGTTAGTGAAAATGAATTTAAATTCATCTTTGCTACCAGAGTAAAAAAATTATCTGAAAATATAGATTGGCAAGAACAACAGTATAAAGTATTTGATGATTTGTGTTTATCTCATGATCATGTAAAGATTGCGAACTTATGGAAAAACTTGAAAAAGAATCTACAAAATTAGACGATATATTTGAAATAGCTCCTGATTTGAAGAATTTAGATAAGATAACAGATGCTATTCAAAATCCTCCAGATTATGTTGATTTATCATTTAGAGTTTCTGGTAAATCAGCACAAAGATTAAATCTTGCTAAATCATTATTAGAGATTGTTTATCCATCATTGTCTGAAGAAGATTTGATAAAATATTTGTTACGAGCTGGTGTTGAGAATGAGATTAAAAAACTAGCTCTTGTATGGAATAAAATTAATGAAGAAAGTGACATTATATCCTGAACTAATCGCATCTTTTTTAAGAATAAATCTAGAAAAAGAATTCTTAGCATGGAATATAATCAGAACTATCAATGATTCTGCTGGTGTTGTAAATTATTCTGATATAGTAAATATTATTTCAAATATATTTAATATATCTAAAACACAATCATATCAAATAGCTAAAAATGGAACTAATATTTTTTGGCGTAAATCAAATAACAATAAAAAATCACAAAATTGCGGATTAGTTTCACTAAGTAATGTTATTAAGTATGCAGATATAAACATTACAAAAACTAAACCTTTTGAAATACCGGCTAAAATATTTTTTCAAACATCAGCTAAAGAAAATAAAAATCTTCTTATATCTTTGGTTGCATCAAGATATGCTGAATACAAACCATTATCAATTAAAATTATAGCTGAAAATACTGGACTATCTGAAACAACAGTTAGAAATGCTTTACATCAGTGTCCTTATGTTAAAATAACTTCTAATTTTAATATCATAGAATCTTTTACTACTCTAGATGATGTTAAATCTCATAGAATAAATAACGCAAGATACAAGATTGAAAACATTAATGGTAAGTATAATCTATTGAGACAAGATGCTAATTTTTATGAAATAATTTGTTTTGATAGAAAATCATTAAAATCTAGACCTAAAGAATTAAAAAATAAAACGAATACTTTTAAGGAAAATATCCCCTTGCATATTTAGTGCTATGGGGATATTATGTTTATATGTGTAATAAAGATTTTGTTCACCTACACGCTCATACTCATTTTTCTGTCCAAGATGCTTTACCTTCCCCAACAAAATATGCAACTAAAGCAAGAGAAATGGGATTTAGGGCTGCTGCAATTACTGATCACGGCAAAATGGGTGGTGCTGTTGAATTTGTTTCTGGATGTAGAAATCAAATTGAAGGCTTAGATCCTATTAAGCCTATCATTGGAATTGAAGTCTACACATGTGAAGATAGGTTTGATAAATCCAAGACCGAAGATGGCCGTAGAAGAAAACTAAATCACCTTACATTACTGGCTCAAAATGAAGTAGGTTACAAAAATCTTTTAGCTCTTTCTGCTTTAGGAAATGATCCAAATGCATTCCATTATAGTCCTAGAATTGATTGGGGATGTATAGAGAAGCATTCAGAAGGTGTTATTGCTTTATCAGGATGTTTAGCTTCTGAGGTCAATCAGTCTCTTATTAAAGGTGATATTGAAAGTGCTGAACGTACCTGTGAAAAATACAAGAATCTATTTGATGATAGATATTTTGTAGAACTTCAATATCATGGCATAGATGAACAAAAGAATAACATGAAGCATCTTATTCATTTGTCTAATAAATTTGGTGTGCCTATTGTAGCTTCAAATGATGTTCATTACCTTGATAAATTGGATTATAAAGTACACGATGTATTAATCCAAATGAGAGACCAACGTGACTCTAAAAATGGTGGTGAAAAGAAGAATGGTAAACTTGATGCATATAGCACACACCAGTTCTTTCTAAAATCTCATGAAGAAATGATGAAGATTTTTGGTAAGAATGCTCCTGATGCTATAAAGAATTCTGTGTTAATCTCAGAAATGGTTGATGATTTTCTTAAACTAGACATTCCTCACCTTTTACCTAAATCTATCATTCCTGAATTTGATAACGATTTTAACGAATTCCGAAAGAAGAACTTACCATACAATAAGGTTAATGAAGCCTATTTGGCATACCGAGCTTTCAATGGTCTAAAAAATCTTGGTTTCAGTAATAACAAAGAATATAAGAGCAGACTTCTTTCTGAATTGAAACAAATCTGGTATATGGGTGTTACTGACTACTTCTTAATTCAAAATGAAATGGTTGAATTTATGAAGTCCAACGATATTATGTATGGTATTCGTGGTTCTGGAGTTGGTAGTCTGGTCAATTATTGTTTATCTGTATCTTCCGTAGATCCCTTAAGATGGAATTTGATGTTTGAGCGATTCCTTAACCCTGGACGTGGCAACCAATACAAGATTGATATTTCAGAATATCCAGCAAAACA
>JACCDW011656717.1_pt1 | contig 28530 bp, 29 predicted proteins | sample 7449781 | NCBI WGS metagenome assembly JACCDW01 (sample SAMN15323449, study PRJNA562643) | freshwater metagenome | isolation source: river surface water | place: USA:Blue River Watershed | collected 2017-08-18
CTGGGTCACTCCGGTCGCAAGGCCCGCACCCAACGCCCTTGGGAGGGCATGAAGCCGCTGACCCGGGCGATGGCAGAGGCCGAGGGGGTTGATGATTGGGATCAGTGGCAAGTCGTCGCCCCCAGCGCTTTGCCTGCAGACGATCACGCGCCCATGCCGCACGCTTTGACGGCATCCGAGATACAGGATGTCGTCCAGGCCTGGGGGCAAGCGGCGCGCCGCGCCCATGAAGCAGGCTTTGATGTGGTGGAAATTCATGGTGCCCATGGCTTCTTGATGCATGAGTTTTTGTCGCCCATGGCCAATCAACGCACCGATGCGTATGGCGGCTCGGAAGCCAATCGCATGCGCTTTGTCTGTGAGGTGGTGGAGAGTGTTCGCGCGCATTGGCCGGATGACAAGCCTTTGTTCTTGCGTTTGTCGGCCGAAGATGACGCCGGATGGGGCCCCGCGCAAAGCGTGGCCTTGGCCAAGCGCGTCAAGCCCATGGGTGTGGACGTGATCGATTGCAGTTCGGGCGGTATCTTGGGCAAACCGCCGGCCGGCGCAGCCCGTCCGGCTTACAGCTACCAAGTGCCTTACGCCGATCAAATTCGCCGTGAAGCCGACATCCAGACCATGGCGGTGGGCTTGATCGTGCACGCCGAACAAGCCGAAGAGATTTTGCAAAAGGGCCAAGCGGATTTGATTGCCCTGGCCCGCGAGATGCTCTACAACCCCAACTGGACGGTGGATGCGGCCCAAAAACTGGGCGTCGATCCGCAGTTCAACTTGGTGCCGCCGCCTTACCAGTACTGGCTGTCACGCCGCGCTGCGACCGTGCCCGATGTGTTGCCGTCCACGTTTCAGCGTTCCATGCCGCTGGCTTCATAAACCTTGACGGCTGCGGGGGTGGTCAGAAACTGAACCAAGGCCTGTGTGGGTGCAACCGCTTGGCTGCCCGGCAGCAAACCCGCTGAAAAAATAGTGAACAGCTGAATCTCGGCAGGCAAAGGCCCCAGGTACACCGTGCCCGGCACGCCTTTGATTTCGCTGATCATTTGAATGCCCAGTTCGGCTTCGCCTTTGGCTACCAACTCGGCCACATGGCCTCCTGCAGGTGTGATCGCTTTGGCCTTGACGGCAGGACCGATGCCTAACTTGTCAGTGACGCCCGCGAAATAAATGCCACTGGCGCCCGTGGCGGTGTAGGTCACGGATTTGGCTTGCAGCAAAAGGGCTTTGAAATTCTCCATGTTGCTGATGTCAGGGCGGGGCGCGCCGTCGCGAATGGCCACGCCAATGCCAGAGCGCGCCAGGTCCACTCGGCTGCCCGCCACGACTTTGCCTTGCTGGGTGAGTTGATCGATCAGCGGGGCGGTCAGCACCACCAAGTCGGCAGTTTCACCGCTTTGGAGTCGACGCAAAATGATGTTGGAGGTGTCGTAACTGATGGCCACTTTGTGGCCAGAGGCTTGCTCGAAAACCGGGAGCAACTGCTTGAACATGGTGCTCATGCCCGTGGAGGAAATCACCTTGATGTCCGCTGCCCAAAGCGACCAGGGCAGGCTTGTCAGCAACACCCAGCCCAGGATTCGTGTGATGCGCATAAAGTGCCTTTCAAAAATGTCAGAAGCCAAACAATTTGGCGGGGTTGTCGGTCAGAATTTTTTGTCGTGTCGCAGCATCCGGTGCCCAATCTTTCAACAAATTGAACAATGCCACCGAACCGACCTTGTCCGCAAACGACAGGTGAGGGTAGTCACTGCCCCAGATCACCCGGTCGGACTGGGTTGACAAAACAGCTTGGGCCATCGGCTTCGCATCTGCAAAATCGGGGGCTGTGGCCATGCGGTAGGTGCCCGTGAATTTGATCCAGGTCTTGCCATCGCCGAACCTGAGCAAATCCAGCAAGCGCTGAAAGCCTGCTTGTTGCGGGCCTTGTGAGGCCAGAAACATGCCCATGTGCGCCAGGCTGTGGTCGACCTTCAGTTTCTTGAACGTTGGAATCATGTCATCGGTCAGCCAGCCGGGCAACAAGAAGTCCAGATGCCATCCCAACTCCGCACACCGTGCATCCCAACGCAAAATGCGCGGAAGCATTTGATCCCGCAAGCCGTCTTGCTTGGGATGAACGGGGGAGACGTTGATGCGGATGCCGCGCACCCCCAGGGCATGCATGTCGGCCAGCGCCGTGTCGCTGACATCGTCTTCCAGGTCGACGATGCCGCGGCATACCTCGCGGTTCATTTGGCGCATGGCATCGAGCATGCATTGGTTGTCTCGGCCATAAGCCGAGGGCTGCACAAACACAAAACGTTTCAAACCCAGACCCTGGGCCAGGGACAGATAGTCTTCCAGGGGCGCATGCGGGGGTTGATAACGGAGTTGGCCGGCATACGGGTAATGTCCTGGCGCACCAAACACATGAAAGTGTGCGTCGCAGGCGTTGTCAGGCGTTGTGAAGGCGGGCTGAGCGTCTAGGGCATGCGTCACGGCAAGTTCCTTGGCAAAGTGTCAGGTTGCGGCACTGACTTGGCGCAAGGCTTGCGCATCCTGGCGTGCGGCATTCATCAGGTAGTTGACATCGTTGCCGGCAATGATGAAGCGTGCCCCGAGCTGCGTGAGTTGGGTTTGCAGCTCCAGATCACCGCGAATGCCGCCCACGCCCAAAAACTTGCCATGCTTTTGACAGGCCGCTGCGGTGACTTCATACGCTTCGCGAATCTTGGGGTGCTTCACCTGTCCGGGAATGCCAAGCTCGGTACAGAGGTCGTTGGATCCTATCAACAGCATGTCTATGCCTGGCACGGCCGCAATGGCCTCGGCGTTGGCAACGCCCTCAGGTGTCTCCAGCATCACAATCACCAGGGTGTCGTCGTTCAGCCGGGTGTTGTTGTCAGCCAGGGGAATGGCCTGGTAGCCCAAAGCAGGATTGGCCCCCATCACCGAGCGATGGCCCACCGGTGGAAATTTGCACGCGGCAATGATGGCGCGCGCCTGATCGGCGGTGTTCACATGCGGAATGATCACGCCTTGTGCGCCCCCATCCAGAACGCGGCTCATGTCGCTGGCAAGGTGGCCCGGCACGCGCACCAGTGGCGTGATGCCATGGCCCAGTGCGGCCACACAAATGGCGGAGGTGGTGTCATGCGAGATGGCGCTGTGCTCCATGTCCACATAAATGGCGTCGAAGCCACAGGAAGCGGCCATGGGGGCAATGTCAGGGGTGCGCGCCTGGCGCAAGCCCATGCAAAGCACCAAGCGTTGGTCGTGCAGGGCTTGCTTTGCCAAGTTTTTGTAGCTGGGTTTCATGTCGTGATCACTCCACTTTGATGCCGGCTTTGGTCACAACGCTTTTCCAGACGCGGGCCTCTTCATCGACTTTGCGTGTGAAGTCGGCGCTGCTGGTGGCGACGGCGCGGGCACCCGTGGCGGCAAAAATCTCGATCACTTTGGGTTGCTCGACGGCTTTTGCCAAAGCTTGCTGCAGTTTGTTCAGAATGGCCGGTGGCATGTTCGCTGGTGCCATCAGGCCAAACCAATACACCATGCCATACTGACCGTGACCCGCTTCCGCAAAGGTGGGCACCTCCGGGATCAGGGGATGACGGTCTTTGCCCACCACCGCCAAGCCACGAAGTTTTCCGCCTTTGATGTGCTGTGCCGCAGATCCGGCGCTGGACAAGCCGACATCGATGCGCCCGGCCATCAAGTCCAGCAAGGCCGCCGCGACGCCTTTGTAGGGCACATGGGTCAACTCTGCATTGACACCACTGAAAAAAAGCTCGATGGCCAAGTGCGCGGACGAGCCTTGCCCACCGGAGCCATAGGTCAATTGTTTGGGATGTTTCTGTGCGTGTTCCACCAAGTCTTTCAGGGACTTATAGGGCGCATCGCTTTTGACCATCATGACCGCTGGTGCTTCGGCCACGGTGCTGATTTTGACCAAGTCTTTTTCCGGGTCGTAAGGCAACTTGGGATAGAGCGCCGTGGAGACCGCAAAGGAGTTGTCGGTCAGCAGCAAGGTATAGCCATCGGGCGCGGATTTGGCCACCACATCGGTTCCCAAGGTGCTGCCTGCCCCGCCTTTGGTTTCCACGATAAAGGCTTGCCCCAGTTGGTTGGACAACTCTGCGCCAATGGCGCGTGCCGCTGTCTCCGTGAACGAACCGGCTGCGAAAGGCACCACAATGCGAACAGGTTTGCTTGGCCATGGCGCTTGGGCGTTGGCTGCCAAGCCAAGACTGAGGGAGGACAGCACCACCCCGTGCTGCAGCCATTTCTTCCAAGAAAATTTCATGTGATCAGCTTTCAGTGTGGAGAAGTTGTGAGGCGCGCCAAGCGGTGGCCTGGATGGAAGACGACACGGGTCGCCCGAACGTCTGGCTGAGGCTTTCCAGGATGTCTTGCGTCGGTAATTGCGAGCATGCAATGAACATGGCGTCGCAGTCATCGCGCATCACCTGATGGGCCATCGCCGCCACTTGGCTGGAGGTGATCTGGCCCAGGGCGGTCACGTCGGCCGCACGCAAGCTGTCAAAGGCGCTCACCTGAATGTCGGACTTCGCCAGATAGTGCTTGAGTTGTTCATTGACCTCGTCGAGGTAAGGCGTGACCAAGGCAATCTTGTGTGCGTTCAGATTCTGAAGCGACTGGACCATGGCACGCGCTGTGGTTACCACCGGTTTACCCAGCAATTGAGACAACTGGTCTGAGAGTGCCGCATCCTCTTGCGGGCCCGATAAAAAACTGGCAGCTGTACAACCATAGGCCAGCACTTCGATGGGCTCGCCAATCAGTTGCTTGGCAACCTCCATGGCTTGCGCTTTGTAGGCTGGAATGGTGTCACGCGTCAGCATGCCTTGGCCGCGGGGAATCTTGCGGGTTTCGCAGCGCGAGCCCGCAGGAAGCCAGCCTGGCAATTCCTTTTCCATGGTGGTGTTGTTGATCGGGACCATGAGGCCCACACAATGCGATGCCATTCAGTTCTCCACGCGGCGTGTGATGGAATGCGCTTGCTGGCGAATGCCTGAGGGCAGCTTTCGCCAGTGCAAGGCACGAATTTCGCCAAATTCATGGGGCAGCCTTTGCCAGCTTTCTCCGCCGTCCTCGCTGCTGAAAATTTGGCCCAGGTTGGTGCAGGCCCAAAGTCTTTGTGGGTCTTGCGCTTGCGTGGCCACGGTCCACAGCGTGCTGTTGAGCTTGCCGGGCAAGGCCACCGCTTGCCAGTGGTCGCCATGGTCGTGGCTGACCCATAAGCGGCCTTGGTCGCCAGGGGGGCCATTGCCGTTGGTCAGAAACACCGTGCCTGTGCGGTCGAGCCGTGGGACCACGGCGCGCGTGTATTGCCAAGGCGAGTCCAGTTTTTGAAAATGCCACTGTTGCCCACCGTCATCGCTCCTGTGCAGCCCACGGTTGGTGGTGGCCAGCATCACGCGCCGTCCATCTGGGCGGTCCAGGATGGCAAGGCCGTGCACATCCGCACTGACCAAGCCCTGATCACGCGCTTCCCAATGGTCGCCACCGTCGGGGCTGAAAAAAATGCCCCCAATTTCAACCGACACCCATATGCCGTTGGGGTTGAGTGGGTCAAACAGGATTTGGGTGACGCGCGTGGCCCCCATGTTGATTTCTGAAAACGTTTGCAAGCCAGGCACGGGCAATGCTTGCCAGGTGGCGCCTGCATCACGCGAGCGGTAAAAAGCCGCCGGTCGCGTGCCGGCCAATAATGTCTTGGGATCGTTGGGATGAACCGCGATGGCCCAGACGTCTTGCATCGGGGAAGGCAGTGCGGTCCAGCGCGCTGCGGCTTCGCTCCAGCGAAAAACCCCCATGTCGGTCCCTGCATAAAGCGTGTCTTCCTCAGAGGGATGGCTGGCAAAAGCCCAAACACGGGCTTCCAGGTACATGCCGGAGTGGCTGTTGGGGTGCACCCAGGTCAGCCCTGCGTCCTCGCTGAACCAGGCTGAATGTCCTGCTGTCCCGGTGTAGACATGAAAGGCCGTCGACATGGTGTTCCTTCCTCTATCCATAGGATGCCTCTTTGATTAGGATAGATGATAAGCAGATCAAGAGTTGGCAAGGTCAAGCCGGAGACACGCAAAATGAAAAGAATTTTCAGGGTTTTACAGATTATTGGCTTGGGTTGGGTGTTGTGTCTGGCCGCAGCATGCCATGCGCAAAGCTTTCCCAGCAAACCGCTTCGCATCGTGATCGGTTTTCCGCCAGGCGGTGGCATTGACATGGTCGCCAGGCTGATGGCCCCCAAACTCACGGAATTGCTGGGACAGCCCGTGTTGATAGACAACAAGCCAGGCGCCAATGGGGTGCTGGGCATGGATTTCGTGGCCAAGGCGCCGGCCGACGGGCATACGCTCTTTTTGGGAACCCTTGGCAATTTCAGCGTCAACCCAAGCCTGTATCCCAATTTGCCATTCAGTGTTGACAAACAGTTTATCCCGCTCACAGAGCTGGCATCTGTGTCTTTCGTGCTCTTTGTCAACCCAACTTTGCCGGTCAAAAACGTGGCGGAGTTGGTGGCGTATGCCAAACGTCAGCCCGATGTCCTGAATTTTTCCTCCAGCAGTTCAGGTGGCTTGCCGCACTTGGCGGGCGAGTTGTTTGCCAGTGCCATCGGTGCGAAGATGGTTCATGTGCCTTACAAGGGCAGCGCGGCCAGCATCAGCGATGTCATGGCAGGGCAAGTGCAAATGACCTTTGAGGCGGCCGCTGCCGGCATGCAGCATGTCAAATCGGGCCGCTTGCGCGCCTTGGCGGTGACGGGCAGCAGCCGGTTGCCGTTCTTGCCCGATGTGCCGACCTTGCAAGAAACCGTGCCGGGCTTTCAGGTGGTGAACTGGTACGGTTTGGCTGCCCCCGCTGGCACGCCCAAAGAGGCGCTGACGCGCTGGCATACCGAAATCGTCAAGGTGATGGCCATCCCCGAAATTCGCGAAAAAATGGTGGGAATGGGCACCGATCCCGTCGGCAGCACCCCAGAGGAGTTTGCGCAGTTCATGAAGATGGAAACTGCGAAATGGTCGCGCATCATTCGGGACGCTCAGATTCGTCCCGATTGAACAGTCCCCAAGGCGACGCTTTGCAAAGCTGGGATGTCACCTAATTCACAGCAGACCTCGCTCAACCCCCTTACGATTTTCACCATGATTCAAGCCGCCTCTGTGACCGCCTCTTCTGACAATGCCATTGAACTCGACGCCATCATCATCGGCGCAGGTTTTTCCGGCATGTACCAATTGCTGAGCTTGCGTGACAAGCTGGGCATGAAGGCCAAAGTGCTGGAAGCAGGCGCAGGTGTGGGGGGCACCTGGTACTGGAATCGCTACCCCGGGGCGCGCTGCGACTCGGAAAGCCATTCCTACATGTTTTACTTCTCCAAGGAGATGGTGAACGAATGGGAGTGGTCGGAGCGTTACCCGCAGCAGCCCGAAATTTTGCGCTACCTGAACCACGTGGCCGACCGCTTTGAGTTGCGCGCCGATATCTTGCTGAACACGCGCATGAACGCGGCCAGTTACGACAGCGGTAGCAACCGCTGGCATGTTCGCACCGAGCAAGGCCAGCATTTCATTGCGCAATTTTTGATCACTGCCGTGGGCTGCCTTTCCTCAGCCAATGTGCCGCAGATCCCTGGACTGCAGGATTTCAAAGGCCAGTGGTACCACACCGGCCAGTGGCCGCATGAGGGCGTTGACTTCAGCGGCAAACGCGTGGGGGTGGTGGGCACAGGCTCGACAGGCATCCAGACCATTCCCGTGGTGGCCGCGCAAGCCAAGCATTTGACGGTTTTTCAGCGCACCGCGAATTACAGTATTCCGGCGCGCAACGCACCTTTGACTGACACATTCAAGCGCTATGCCAAAGAGCATGCCGAAGGCATTCGGCACATCATGAACACCAACACCAATGGACACCCGTTCCGTATGGTGGATCGCTCGGTCACGGCCACCCATCCTGCGGAACGTGAGGCCATCATGGAGGCTGCATGGATCAAAGGTGGCCTGGAGTTTCGCGCGGCCTTCAAAGACACCTTGCTGGACCAAGAGGCCAACGACATCGTCGCCGATTTTGTGCGCAACAAAATCCGACAAATAGTCAAAAACCCAGCTGTGGCCGATTTGCTGAGCGACATCGACCACCCCTTCGCTGGCAAGCGCCCTCCGGTCGACTCGAACTATTTCGAAACCTACAACCGCGACAACGTGAGCTTGGTCAATTTGCGCGCCACGCCCATCGAGTCCATCACGGCGCAAGGCATCAAAACAAAAGACGCCGAGTACCCGCTGGACATCATCATCTTCGCCACTGGGTTTGACGCCATGACGGGCTCCCTGCTGAAAATGGACATCCAGGGCCGTGATGGCCTGACACTCAAGGACTATTGGCACGCGGGTCCGCGCAACTACCTGGGCTTGCAGGTTCCAGGTTTCCCGAACATGTTCACCATCACCGGCCCAGGCAGCCCCTCGGTGCTGTGCAACTTGCCGCCGGCCATCGAGCAACACGTCAACTGGATCACCGACTGCATTCGAACCCTTCGCGACCAAGGACTGCAACGCATCGAAGCCACTGAACAGGCCAGCGACGAATGGTGTGCGGAGGTGAACCGCGCGGCCGATGCCACTTTGCTGGGCAAAGTGAAACATTCATGGTACTTGGGGGCCAATGTGCCTGGCAAACCGCAAGTGTTCATGCCTTATGCCGGTGGCTTTGGCCACTACACCCAGATTTGCAACCAGGTGGCACAAGACAACTACAAGGGCTTTAGCCTGTCGCGTTGAATCGGGTTTAGCGCATCAGGATGCCGCCATTGGCATCGAGAATGCAGCCCGCCATGAACGAGGCGCCGGGTGAGACCAGGAAGGACAGGACGTGGGCAATTTCTTCTGCCTGGCCCAGTCGCTTCATGGGTTGGGTGTGCGCCTGGTAGCCCTGGCCAGAGGTCATGCCCGTGTCAATCACGCCAGGCGCCACGCCGTTGACCATGACGTTGTGGGGCGTGCCGCGTTGTGCCAGCCAACGCACCAAGGCATGCACGCCGCCCTTGGAGGCCGCATAGTGCGGGCCCGCCCGAACGCCGCCCATCCAGCCCGCCACCGAACCGCAAAAAGCCATGCGGCCGTGTTGCCTTTCGATCATGCCGGGCAGCAATGCCCGGGCCCAATTGATGGGTCCCAGGACATTGACTTGCATGACCTTTTCGAAGGCCTTTTCATTCCAGTCGGGGCTGAGCCAGTCATCGTCGTAGGGGCAAATGCCTGCGGTGTCGATCAGCGCAGAAACATCGCCTTGGCTGCGGACCAGGGCCTCTACTTGCAAGCGCTGGGTTACGTCGCAAGCTTGCACCGCTTGCACGCCTTTCAGGGAGGAGGCCAGGCGTTCCAGCTCAGGCGTGATGTGCAAATCGGTCAGGATCAACCGTGCGCCAAGCTCGCTGCACAAGCGCGCCGCAGCCGAGCCGATGCCGCCCGCAGCACCCGTGATCAACAGCCGCGTGCCTTCCAAGGAGTGAGGCGGGCGGACGGGCGTCATGGCTTACACCGACAGGTAGCGTTGCTTGATGTCGTCGTTGGCATTCAACTCACGGATGGTGCCCACGAAGACATCGGCGCCCTTGTCGATGACCACGGCACGGTCGGCCAGGCCCAGACAAAAATGCAGGTTTTGCTCCGCCAGCACAATGGTGGTGCCCACCTTGCGCAGCGCATCGATCAGGTCGCCAATTTTTTGCACCATGATGGGTGCCAGCCCCTCGCTGGGTTCGTCCAGCAGCAAGACGTTGGGATTGCCCATCAACGACCGGCCCACGGTCAGCATCTGTTGCTCGCCGCCTGAGAGTTGGCCGCCCAGACGATTTTTCAAAGGTGCCAGCAGGGGCAGCATGTCATACACCCGCTCCAGGCTCCAGTCGTCGGCACCGTTGACGCCGCGCTTGATGGCGATGAGCAAGTTGTCTTCCACGCTGAGGTCCGGAAAAATCTGGCGGTCTTCGGGGACGAAGCCAATGCCAGCGCGGGCAATCAGGTGGGAGGGCTGTCCTTGAATGGGTTTGCCATGCAATACCACCGTGCCTTTGCGCGCGGGAATGACGCCAGCAATGGCTTTCATGGTGGTGCTTTTGCCCGCGCCATTGCGGCCCAGCAAGGCCAGGGTTTCGCCTTTGCGCACGCTGAGCGACATGTTGAACAGCACCTGGCTGGTGCCATAAAAAACATCCAGGCCTTGGGCCTGCAGCACTTCTTCATGCATGCTGAACCTCGCGCGGTGTGCCCAGGTAGGCTTCAATGACGGCTGGGTTGTTGCGAATTTGCTCGGCATTGCCTTGTGCCAGCAGCTTGCCATAGGACAACACATGGATGTGCTGTGAAATTCGGAACACAATGTCCATGTCGTGTTCAATCAGCACCACGGTCAGGCCGCCCTTTTTCCAAAGCGCATGCACGGTTTCAATCATTTGTTCGCGCTCTTCCGGACCCATGCCCGCCACCGGCTCGTCCAGCAACAGCACCTTGGGTTGCAGCACCAGGGCCAAGGCCATGTCCAAAAGCTTTTGGTCGCCATGCGACAAATTGCCACTGATGACCTGGGCCTTGGGCGTCAGCCCGAGTTGGTCCATCACTTCATAAGCGCGGTCGCGTGTTTCCGGCAAAGGAAAGCGTCCCGACATCTGGGTCGATTTTCCAAGGGGTGACAGCAAGGCGCCCCGCAAAGACTCTTCCACCGTGAGTGATTTGAACAGCTTGGCCACCTGGAAGGCGCGGCCAATGCCCTTGCGCACAATGGCGTTGCCAGACAAGCCCACAATGTTTTCACCATCCAGATAGATGCTGCCAGAGTCGGGGGGAAGGGCGCCAGAAATCAGGTTGAAGAAGGTGGTCTTGCCCGCGCCATTGGGGCCAATGACGGCGCTGAGGGACTCTTTGGGAAAGTCGATCGACACATTGGAGGTCGCAACCACCCCGCCAAACGACTTGCAAAGATTTTCAATTCGAAGCATGGTCTCTTTTTCCAAATCAGGCGGTGCGCGGGCGAGCAGGTGGCACGCCGCCATAGGTCATCCAGGTGGAGCCCGCCAACCAGCCCGCATCGACGGGCAAGTTGATGCCAGTGATGGCGCGTGCAGCGTCCGACAACAAAAAGCCTGCCGCATCGGCCACTTCAGACACATCCACCAAACGGCCCATGGCTGCTTGAGACGTCATGTCGTCCGGATTGCGATCGCCGCGGGCAATGGCTGCCTGCATGGCTTCTGTCAACACATAGCCCGGCGAGATGGCGTTCACCCGAACGCCAGAGCGGCCCCATTCGCCGGCCAGGCACTGGGTGATGGACAAGACCGCCGCTTTGGCTGGTGCATACGCATGCAAAGGCACAGAGCGGGTCGAGGTGATGGAGGCAATGTTGACGATGGCGCCGTGCCCCCGTTGGACCATGGCATTGCCAAACACCACACAGGCCAGGTAGGTCCCGCGCTGGTCAACGGCGATCACCCGGTCCCATTCCGCCATGGTCAACTGGTCGGGGGGCAAACGGCGTTGCAAAATCCCCGCGCTGTTGACCAAAGCGGTGACTGGGCCGTGTACCTTTTCGATGGCCGCCGCCACTTCATGAAGGCCTTGGTCGTCGGTGACGTCGCAATCGTAAACCCCTGCAACATCCACGCCCATCTTGGCGGGCTTCCACGCGCCGGGCAGATCGACCACCACCACTTTGTCACCGCGCTTGACCAGGTGCTTGACGCACGCTGCGCCGATGCCACTGGCACCGCCCGTGACCACACTGATGCCTGAAGTGTTCATGATGATTTCCCTGAACGTTGAAGCCACTGCCAGCCTTGGCCCACAAAGTCGGTGATGCCGCGCTTGAAGCCCAATGCAAACACCAACACCACCACGCCCAATGCCAGGCCGTGGTATTCGGTGGTCCGGGTGATCACATCGTTGAACATCAGCAGCAAGGCCGATCCCACCAGCGGGCCGATGAACACATTCACGCCGCCCATCATGATCATGAAGACCGCTTCGCCGGACATGGTCCAGTAGCTGAAATCGGGGAAGGCACCCGACACAAACAAAGACATGAGGACGCCGCCAATGCCGGCAAAGCTGCCCGCCAAAATAAAGGCATACAGCTTGACGCGCCAGACATTGATGCCCAGGAACTGGGCGCGGTCGGCGTTGTCACGCACCATGCGCAGGGTGTAGCCATAGGGCGATTGCAGGATGTAGCGCATCAGCAGGAAACACACGACGCCCACCACCGACGCAAACCAGTAGAGGTGGGTGGTATTGGCCAAATTCAGTCCCAGGAAAGGCGGACGCGGAATGCCACCGGTCAGCCCCTGGTCACCCCCCGTGAGCGAGGTCCAGGTGAGGATGATGCTGTGCAGCAGCATTTGAAACGCCAGGGTCAGGAAGGAAAAATAAATTTCCTTCAACCGCACGCAAATGGCGCCGACCACCAGGGCCACCAAGGCAGAAAACACAATCGCGACCAGCATGGCCGCTGGGATGCCCAGACCCGTTTTTTGCAAGGTCAGGGCAAAGGCATAGGCGCCGCCGCCAAAAAACATGGCGTGACCAAAGGACACCATGCCGCCATAGCCCACCAAAATGTTCAAGGAGGTGGCAAAGATGCCAAAGGCAGCGAGGCGAATCACGAAGTCCAGCGCAATGCGCGAGGAGGTGAGAAAAGGAATGACCAGCAGGACGGCCAGGGCGATCAAACCCCACAAAAGCTCCTTGCCAAAGGAGGGTGCTTTCATGAGCGTGTCTCCTTGCCCAGCAAGCCACTGGGCTTGAGCACCAGGATCAGGGCCATGGCCAAAAACATGATGCCTTCCACGAAGAGGGGAAAGCCAATCGAGCCAAAAGAGCGCACCAGGCCGATGAGCAGGGCACCGACCAGCGCGCCACTGACCGAGCCCATGCCGCCGATGACGGTGACGATGAAGGACTCAATCAAAATGGAGAAGCCCATGCCCGGGGACATGGAGCGCACGGGGGCGGCCAGGCCTCCTGCCATCCCTGCGAGCATGCCACCGAAGGCAAACACGCTGGCATAAATCAAGCTGGTGTTGAGGCCCAGGGCCGAGGTCATGGTGGGGTTGTGCGCCGCGGCTCGAACAATTTTGCCGATGCGTGTTTTGGCCAGGATGTACCACAGCACCACGGCAATCAGGCCCGCAGCTGCGATCAGGTAGATGTAAAAAATGGGGACAATGCCACCGCCGATGAACAAGGGGGGCGCTTGAAATGCCGCAGGCATCCCCATCGATTGAAACTCAGGGCCCCAAATGATTTTGACGGCATCGTCCAAGATCAGAATAAAGGCATAACAAACCAGCAATTGCATGAGCACATCGGCGTTGTAGACGCGTCGCAAGAAAAAGCGCTCAAACACCAAGCCGAACAAGCCGACACCCAGACCGGCGGCCAAGGTCGCCAGAATGTAGCTGTCGGTCATGCGGTAAGCGGACAAGGCAATGTAGGCGCCCAGCATGTAAAAGGCGCCATGCGAGAAGTTGATGACGCGCAGCACGCCAAAAATCAAGGTCAAACCGGCGGCCACCAAAAACAGCAAGGCGCCCACAATCAGGCCGGTGCTGGTTTGGGTCACGATGCATGACATCGAGGTCATGCAGTCAATCAAAGCGTTGGGATCCAAGGAAACTCTCCGTTCAAGGCCGAAATGGCCGAGACCCGGGTGCAAGCACCCGGGGTGAACTCAGTCAGCGCAGCAGGGCGTCAAGCCCAGCCCTTGCGCTTTTTCCACTCGAGCTCGAGTTCGGCGATTTGTTTCCAGTTGCCCGGGTTGGGCTTGGACATGAAGGGCTCTTTGGTGTCCAGCGTGCCCCAGCCCACGGCGTAATCGACCACCGTGTTGTCTTCTGCACGCATGGTCAGCTTGCCGTTGGCGCCGAACGGTGAGTCGATGGTCAGGCCACGCAGGGCTTCGGCCACTTTCTTGCTGTCCGAGCTGTTGGCTTTCTTCATGGCCGCGGTCAGGAACTGAATGCCTGCCGCATTTTGCCAAGACCAGTTCAATGGCAGTTCCTTGTTTTTCGCAAAGTATTCATTGGACCAATTGGTGTTGGCTGGCGTGTTCGGGAAGCTCTTGAGGTAGCGGTTGCCAGAGTGTAGGTTCTCGGGCACGCTTTTCACAGCGGTCAGCACGGCATAGTCGGCCATGTTCACAGCGAAGAATTGGCGGTCTTTGAACAGCGCATAGATGTTGGCCTGGTCAATGAACGAGGTCAGGTCGCCGCCCCAGACGCACGAGTAGATGGCCTGAGGGCGGCCTTGCACCAGTCGGGTGATGGATTCGCTGTAATCGGGCTGGAACAACTTGGGCCAGACTTCGCCGATGACTTCAATGTCTTTGTTGAAATACTTCAGGTATTCGATGAATTCGGCGGTGGTGTCACGGCCATACGCGTAGTCGGGCGAGACGGTCATCCAGCGCTTGAGGCCTTTTTCCTTGGCGACCTGAGCCGCATAGGCGCCACCCACCACGGCATCGTGAATGCCTTGGCGTGCGCAACGGAAAGCGGTAGGGACGCGAAGTTTGGGGTCGGCTGTGAGCGAGGATGTTTCGGAGCAGGTGTGAATCACCAGAACACCCAGATCGCGAGCCACTTCATGCACGGCGAACGAGCCAGAGGAGGCCTCAGCGTCGTAAATCATTTCGCAACCGTCGGCGGTGACCAATTCGCGCGCAACGCGCGAGGCTTCTTGCGGTTGGCCTTTGGAGTCGCGAATCACCAGTTCAATTTTGCGTCCGTTCAAGCCGCCTGCTGCGTTGAACTTTTCAACTTCCATCTTGGCAGCGTAGGTGGAGGACATGCCCAGCATGGCCACGCGCCCCGACAAAATCGTGGGCATGCCAACACGAATGGGTTTGTTCTGTGCGAAGGAGAGGGCAGGCATGCCCAGGCTGGCCATGCCTGCCAGGGCGCCAGCGCCTTGCAAGATTTTGCGGCGGCTGGAAGAGGCTTGAACGGGGGGCTTGATCATGGTCTTTGTCTCCTGAAAAAAAGCGAACTTGCGCACTATCACGTGAACCTCTGAATTTGTCATCGGTAGGAACATCGTATAAGACACAGGCGCGACAGACACTAAGGCAAACACTGATGTCCAGTGTCATTGGCGTGACAAGCTGTAACGTTGGCGTTAGGTGTTTGCAGGTCGCCTCATCTATAAGTCTGAGAATGAAATATCGGCTACCCGATGGAAAGGCTCTCCATGACTTATTTTTCATCCAGCGCACCCGATCAGGCGCTCGTTGAAAGGGTGAAAGACTTCGTTTGCAACAAGGTCATTCCGTACGAAAAAGACCCGCGTTGCGCTACCCATGGCCCGACCGAGGACTTGCGCAAGGAATTGAACCAATTGGCCCGGGAAGCCGGCTTGTTGTCTTTGCATGTGGAGCCTGAGTGGGGTGGCCTGGGCTTGAACCAGTCGCAACGCGCCCTGGTCTTTGAAGCGGCGGGTTATTCCGTGCTGGGCCCCATTGCCCTGAACTGTGCTGCGCCTGATGAAGGCAATATGCACCTGTTGAGCCTGGTTGCCACCCCAGAGCAAAAAGCGCAATACCTTCAGCCGCTTGCGGCTGCGGTGCATCGCTCTTGTTTTGCCATGACCGAGCCCACGCCCGGGGCAGGGGCCGATCCGGGGCAACTCAGCACCACAGCGGTGTGGGATGGCGAGGCCTATGTGGTCAACGGCCGGAAATGGCTGATCACCGGCGCCATGGACGCAGGCTTCATGATCCTGATGAGCCAAGTGGTCCAGGGGGATCAAACCGTGGGCGCCACCATGTTTCTGGTGCCCTTGCCCCATCCTGCCATTCGCATCACGCGACTGATTGATTCCATGGATGCCTCGTTCACCGGTGGTCATGCGGAAATCGAGATCAAGGGCTTGCGCCTGCAACCCAGCGATGTGCTGGGCGAAGTCGGGCAAGGTTTTCGCTATGCCCAAGTGCGACTGGCGCCTGCGCGCTTGACCCACTGCATGCGCTGGCTTGGTGCGGCCCAACGCGCGCATGACATTGCTGTGGGCTATGCCAATGAGCGAACGGCCTTTGGCAAAACCATTGGCAAACACCAAGGCATCGGCTTTCAGTTGGCCGACAACTTCATGGATCTGCATGTGGCCCGACTGGTCACGCGCCATGCGGCTGCGGTGCTCGACCAAGGCGACAAAGGCTCGCTGGAATCCAGCCGGGCCAAGGTGATTGTGTCGGAGGCCCTGTACCGCGTGGCGGACCGCTGTGTGCAGGTTCTGGGCGGCATGGGCCTGACCACCGATACCCCCATTGGCCAAATTTTTCGCGAGCTGCGGGCCTTCCGAATTTACGACGGCCCTTCCGAAGTGCACCGTTGGTCCATGGCCAGAAAAATTCTGTCCGCTGACAAAGGTTCGCTGTGACGCGACAGCCCATGCAGGATTACGCCGCAGCCCATGCCGCATTTCGTTGGCAAGTGCCAACGCGCTTCAATTTTGGCCGCGATGTGGTCGATGCGCAGGCGCAGCGCAACGACCGCTTGGCCCTGGTGTGCACCAGTGACCAAGCGCCCACCCAGCGACTGCTGTTCTCTGACATTGCCAATCGTTCGTCCCAGTACGCGCTGGCCTTGCAGCGCGCCGGACTGAAAACCGGTGATCGTGTGCTGGTGCAATTGCCCCGCATCTCCGCGTGGCACATCGCCATGACAGCATGCACCAAGCTGGGCTTGGTGCCGGTGCCCTGCATTGGCATGTTGACTGCCAAAGACCTGCTCTACCGCATCGCGCATTGTGATGCCAAGGGTGTCATCACAACGCCGGAACACACCCACAAGTATGTGGACGCCACAGGCGTGCGCGTTCGTGCTTGCATTGGCGATGCCGCGGGCTGGTTGAATTTGACGCAGGAGTCTGCGCGAGAAAGCACCGACTTCAGTGGCGTGGACCCCGACAGTGAGACACCGGCGATTTTGTTTTACACCTCGGGCTCCAGCGGCTTGCCCAAGGGAGTTTGCCATGCCTCACGCGCGCTGTGGGCCTGGCGGTACTCTTCAGACTATTGGCAAGCCATTGGCGAAGGCGACTTGATTTGGTGCACCGCCGACACGGGTTGGTCCAAATGCGGGACGGGCTCCTTGTTTGGCCCATGGGGCGCGGGGTCGGCGGTCATGGTGCATGACGGTGTGTTCAACCCCCAGCGCAGGCTGGCCTTGTTGTCGCAAGAGCAGCCCACGGTTTTTTGTGCGGCCGCCACAGAGTTTCGCCAATTCATCACCATGGACCTGAGCGCGCTGGATTTGTCGCGCCTGCGCCTGACGGTATCGGCAGGTGAATCGGTCAACCCTGAAGTGGTTGTGCGCTGGCGGGAAATGACGGGCGTTGATTTATTGGACGGCTATGGCCAAACCGAAACCTTGATGACCATCCTCAATTACCCTGGCATGCCTGTGAAGCCGGGTTCGATGGGGCGGCCTTTGCCTGGGTCTGAGTTTGAAGTGCTGAACGATTCGGGGGACGCCTTGGCAGCTGGTGAGGTGGGTCAAATCGCGTTGAAGTTGCCCAGCCCTCAATGGATGCTGGGTTACTGGAATGACCCTGAGAAGACGCGCGCCAACCTGATGGCCACGCCCCGCGGGGAGCGCTGGCTGACGGGTGACATGGGCTACCAGGACGAAGACGGCTATTTTTTCTACACCGGCCGCGCAGACGACATCATCAGCTCAGCGGGTTACCGCATCGGCCCCATGGAAGTTGAGAACGCCATCATGGAGCACCCCAGCGTGATGGAGGTGGCCGTCATTGGGAAGAAAGATGCAGAGCGCGGGGAAATCGTCAAGGCCTTCGTGGTGCTCAAGCCTGGCTTTGTCCCAGGCGATGACTTGGTGCAGGCCCTTCAGCAGCATGTGAAAACATCCACGGCACCCTACAAATACCCTAGAGAAATTGAGTTCTTGGAGGGCTTGCCCAAGAACCCCGCGGGCAAGTTGCTCCGCAGGGTCTTGCGCGACCGGGAAGTTTGATCAGATCGTTCGGCCGCCGTCCACCGGAAACTCGATGCCAGTGAAAAACTCGGCCGCATCGCTGGCCAGGAACACCGATGCCGCGGCCACATCGGTGGGGGTTGCAAAGCGTCCCATGGGGATGGTGGCGATGAACTTGGCGCGGTTTTGCGGGGTGTCTGGCAAGCCCATGAAATCCTCGAACAGACCGGTCACGCCCATCACAGGGCAAATGGCGTTGACGCGAATTTTTTCCGGGCCCAATTCCACCGCCATCGACTTGGACAACAAATTCACCGCACCTTTGGACGCGTTGTACCAGCTCAAGCCGGGGCGCGGGCGAATGCCGGCCACCGAGCCAATGTTGAGGATGACGCCACCGCCTTTTTGCCGCATGAGGGGCAGGACGGCGTGGGTCATGTGGTAGATGGACTTCACATTGACCGCAAACACTTTGTCGAAGGTGGCCTCGTCGACTTCCAGCATGGGGCGGTTTTTGTGGGTGGTGCCAGCGTTGTTGACCACAATGTCAGGGGCGCCAAAGGTGTCCACGCAATGTTGCACCAGCGCTTGCACTTGCGCTTTTTGGGTGACATCGCAGGTGAAAGGGGAGGCATGGGCGCCCAATGCGCTTGCCACCTTTTGTGCAGCTGCGCCATGGATGTCGGCCACGATCACTTTGGCGCCTTCCTTGACGTAGGCTGCTGCAATGCCCTCGCCGAAGCCGCCGCCGGCGCCGGTGACGATGGCAATTTTGTCTTTGAGTTGGGTCATGGTTGTCTCCTGAAGCTTGCTGGAAATTATCTGTATCGCGACGGATTTGACTGTCGTAGCAGTGACATGCCTCTTCTAAAATGAATGGATCACCTTGAGGGCGACGCATGGACCAAGTGGAATTTTTGAACGGCAAAACCCGAGTTTTTGGCATTGTCGGTGATCCCATTGAACAAGTCCGTTCTCCCGAAATGATCACCTGGGAAATGCAGCAACGGGGCATGAACGCCGTCTTGGTGCCCCTGCATGTGCGCGCCGCAGACTTTGATGACGTCATGCCTTCATTGATACGTTTGCACAACCTGGATGGCTTGGTTTTCACCATTCCCTTCAAGGCGAAAGCCTTGGCTTATGCGAAGTCCTTGGGGCCTCAGGCCACTCAAGTGGGCGCCATCAACGCGTTGGCGCGCCACCCGCATGGGCACTGGGTTGGCGAAATTTTTGATGGGTTGGGCTGTGTCGAGGGCTTTCGGCGCCGGGGTCTGGCATTGCGAGGCCAACGTGTCATGCTCATTGGCCTAGGGGGCGCAGGCGCCGCGATTGCTGTGGCGGTGGCTGGTGAAGCGCCCGCGTTGCTGCACATGTTTGACCTGAACCCCGAGCGCTGTGAGCGCATGGCCGCCGTGGTCCGGCGCATCAGCCCCGACACGCAGATCGTGACATCGCCCCCCGATTTGCAAGGCATCGACGTCTTGATGAATGCCTCGCCCGTGGGCATGCTGGACGATGCGCGCTTGCCTTTGGCGGTGACAAGTTTGCCACCCGAGATGCGGGTCTTTGATGCGATCGTCAAACCCGAGCAAACACCCTTGCTGGCTTTGGCCGAGGCTTGTGGATGCACCGTGGTGCGCGGTCGGGAAATGATGCGTGGTCAGATCGCCAAGATGGTGGATTATTTCAAACACCCGGTGGGATGACGCCATGCGCAGGCGTTGACTTTTCCAAGGCCTCCAGGTTTTTGCCAACACTTTCATTGCTGCTTTTGATTTGCTCAATCCGGCGATGGAATTCATCCTTTTCAGGTTGGGCATCGACCGACATCACAGTTGACTTTTTTCGCTTCGGCGCATGGCTTGGATTGCTTTCAGCGCGGGTGGCGGCGTCTGCGGGCAACGGACTCAATGAAGCAGCGGCATTGGTGCTGTCCTGGATTTTGACGCGCTGGTGGGTTGTCAATCGACGTGAGGGATCGTCAAATTGTTCGCGATGTTGCGTGTCAAACTGATCTTGTCGCAGGGGGCCGGTAGAGGCTTCATTGTCAGGCAGGCTGGTGTCGAGCTGAATCCGATGGTCGCTGAGCGCGCCTTCGCTGGGAATGGCCTCGCGATGGTCGCTGCCAAGATCGTCACCCTTGAGCAGGTCTGGCGCATGTTTGGCCAAAGCATTGATCCCGCCCGTTTTGGACAGCACGGCTTCCACCTTGAAGGGATGGTCGCCTTGAATGATGGCAGGGTCAGTTTCAGACATCCGACAGTGTGTGATGTGTGAGTATCAGAAATTGTACGCCCCCAAGGAATTTTCAGGGGGAAGTTTTTCGCGTGGGCATCAGGACCACCGTCATGGCTGCCAGAATCAGGCCCAAGGCGTACAGGTCCGATTGCGCAATGCTTTCGCCCAGCATCCAGGCGCCGCCCATCAGGCCCACCACGGGAACCAACATGATGGACAGGCCGCTGCTCACCGGCGTGAGTTTGCGGGCCACGCGAAACCAAGCCACATAGCTGATGGCAAAGGTCACCACGCCGCCGTACAAAATGGCCAGCCATTCCACCCAATGCGGCCAGCGCCAGGCTTCGCGCTCAAACATCACCGAGATCAGGCTGAAAATCAGCATGCCGCTGCAAAGCATCCAGAACGTCAGGCTGATGCTGGAGATCGACAATTTGCTGTGCTTGATCATGGCATTGCCCGTGCCCCAGGCAATGGCCGCGCTCAGGGTCATGGCCAGGCCCAGGGGCTGGCCGGCAAAATGAGCCATCTCTTCTTTGGCCAAAAAATAAGTGGCAGAAAGCGAGAGCACAACGCCCAGCGAGGTGCGCCATGTGAATTGGGCCTTGTAAAAGATCACGCTGGCCAACAGCGCCCACACTGGCATGGTGTAGCCAATGATCGCGGTTCGGCCAGACTTCAGCAAGGTCAGGCCCAACACCAAGCCCAGGTGCCAAAGCACCATGTTGCCCAAGCTGAGCTTGAAGGTCAGCCAGCGCTCTTGCGGCGGCACGTAAAGGCTTTCGCGCGTGTGCCAGACATAGGCGCCCAGTGACAGGCAGCCCAGCACGAAGGTCAGGGCGCGAAAGCTCACAGGGGGGAAATGGGTCACCACGAATTTCATGATCGGATAGTTCATGCCCCAGGAGAGGGTCACGATCAAGATCATCAGCAAATCTTTGCCCGTGATGTTCTGCGCGGAGGATGGGGTCATGCCTGGCTTCAAGCGAGAAAGTCGCCTTGGCGAATGGCGTTCAGGTCTTTCGCGCCCGCCAGCCCCATGGTGCGGTCCAGTTCGGAGATCAAGATGTCCAGCACCGCCTCGACACCTGCCTGGCCTGCCGCGGCCAAGCCCCACAGGTGAGGGCGCCCTATCAGCACTGCGTGCGCGCCCAGGGCCAGTGCCTTGAAAATATCGCTGCCACGCCGAATGCCGCCATCCAGCAAGACTGGAATGCGTCCCGCCACGGCTTCGGCAACGCCAGGCAAGGCGCGCACGCTGGCCAGTGCGCCATCGACTTGACGGCCACCATGGTTGGAGACAATCAACGCGTCGACACCGCGGCGCACGGCCTCGTTGGCGTCGTCGGGGTGCAGCACGCCCTTGAGAATCAAGGGGCCCGACCAATGCTGTCGCAGCATGTCCACGTCGTCCCAATTCATGGCCGGGTCCAACAAGGAGGCCATGCGACCGGCCAAACCCGCCACCGACTCGGGCGAAGACGCGCGGACATAGTTGCCAAAGGTGATGCGCGGCAATTCCTGCCGCATGGACCACCACCAGGCTGATTTTTGGGCAAAGGCCAGCCATTGCGAGGGGCCAAAACGCGGGGGAATGGCGAAGCCATTGGCCAGGTCACGCTCGCGCTTGCCGATCAACTGGTTGTCAATTGTCAAAATCAAGCCCTGGTAGCCTGCGGCGCGCGCACGGTCAGCCAATTCGCGGGTGAAGCCGCGGTCTTTGTAAATGAAGACCTGCATCCAACGCGGGCCCTCATGCGCTTGTGCGAGTTGTTCCAGGGTGCACACCGAGCCGTGGCTCAGGCAATACACCGTGCCACGTTGGGCTGCCGCTCGTGCGGCTGCCACTTCACCTTGCGGCCAAAACAGCCCGGCCAAGCCTGTGGGGCCAATCAGGATGGGGCTGCGAAGCTGATGACCGAGCAACTCGGTCGACAGGTCGCGCGTGCCAGCGCCGTTCAACGGTCGCGGCAAGATGGCCCAGTCGTCAAAGGCCGACTCGTTTTGCCTGAGCGTGTGTTCGTCTTCTGCCGCACCGTCAATGAAATCAAAAATGGGCTGCGGCAAGCGCTGCTTGGCCACGGCGCGCATGGCCGCAACGCTCCAGGCGTTTTTCAGCGCAGCTGCTATGTGGGGCATGGGCTTTATTTCAAAAAGGCGGGAAGTTTGGCGCCTTGGCGCACGGCTTCATCGGCCGCAGCTTCCGATTGGCGAATGCCAGGCAGCTTGGACAGCACCGACGCAATCATGTCCTGAGGTATCACCACCACGCCGTCCCGATCGGCCACCACCACGTCGCCGCTGCAAACTCGGTGGCCCGCCAGTTGAATGGGAAAACCAATGGTGCCCGGGCCACTGCGATGAGGGGAGTTGGGCGTCACGCCCAAGGACCAGGCGGGCAGGCCCACGGTCTCAATGCCGACCAAATCACGCACGCAACCATCGGTGACAAAGCCGACCGCGCCCCCGTTTTTGGCCATCCCCAATACCAAGTCGCCGGTGACAGCGCAGGCGGTGAACTGGTCGGTGCCCACCATCAGCACATCGCCCGGCTGCACATGCTGCAAGGCATGCACCAAGGCAAGGTTGTCTGCGGGGCCGGCGTGGCAGGTCAGCGCCACGCCACAAAACGCGTACTGGTGGGCAATGGCCGGGCTGATGCGGTAGTCCAGTGCGCCAGTGCCGCCCATGGCATCGACCAAAAAACCTGTGGGGGTGTTTTGAAATTGCGCAATCAGCGAGGCATCCGGCCGTTGAAAGGCCTGCGTTTGGATCTGGGGGACTTCGTCAATCATGGCATCTCCTTGCGCTGCAGGATATGCCGTATTGCTATGGAAAGCAATTCAGGCTGTCCGCCCTGTGACGAGGGAGAGACTTGGTGCTCGATGCCGGTGTGATGGATGCGATGCGGCAGACATGAAAAAAGGACTTCGATGTCTCGAAGTCCTTTTTGGAGTTTGGCTCCCCGACCTGGGCTCGAACCAGGGACCTACGGATTAACAGTCCGGCGCTCTACCGACTGAGCTATCGGGGATCAAGACTTAAATTGTAGCGCAATTTTCAGGGTTTTTGGCAGTCACGCATGATTTTCTGCAACCGGGCCGCAGCCGCTTCAGCATCCTCGGCACCCGTGATGGCGCGAACCACAGCGATCGAGCCGACGCCACTTTGCATGACAAGCGGAATCCGTGCTTCATCAATGCCACCAATGCCCACCAGGGGGTGGTGTCGCATCAAAGCCGCATAGGCGTTCAGTCGGCCCGTCCCCTGTGGTGCGGTGGCCATGCGTTTGAGGGTGGTGGGAAACACCGCACCCAAAGCCAGGTAGCTGGGGCTTGCCGCATCGGCCTTCAACATTTCTGCATAGCCATGGGTGCTGAGGCCCAGGCGCAAACCAGCGGATCGAATTTTTTCAAGGGGCGCTTCGGCCATGTCTTCCTGACCCAGGTGCACGCCATAAGCGCCAGCAACAATGGCTTGCTGCCAATGGTCGTTGATGAACAAGAGGCTGTGGCTTCGTTCGACCGCACGCACTGCAGCCTCTATCTCGCGTGCAACAGCCAATGCATCGTCGGATTTGAAGCGCAGTTGCACGGTAGGAACGCCCGCATCGGCCATGCGTTTCACCCATTGCGCATCGGGCAGCACGGCGTACAAGCCAAGGTTTTGCGGGCAGCTTTGAAACGCATTGGCGCGCGGCATGGGGGCGATGCCGAAGTCTTGTGGCGCATCGGGCCAATGCTCCGGGTCAAAGCCCCCGAGCCGATCAGACTGAGCCTGCCAGGCCTTGGCAATGCAAGCGGCATCGTGCGCCAAAAAGCCCAAGGAAGCGCATGCGAGAAGGATGCCGTTTTGCCATTCAGCCAGACGAGGATCCAGCGCCGGCGCTGGCAAGCTTTCTCCAGCCTGCATCGTGGCGTAACGCTGGCTCAGGTGCTGTGCAATGTTTTGTGCAGTGGCCATGGCTTCAACCTTGGTGCCAGAAGGGGGTGCCCAGCACAGGCGTGCTCGGTTGGGCACTTTCTTGGGCCTGCATGGCCCCGGCCTTGAATGCGGCGCGTCCGGCCCGCACCGCATCGGCAAAGGCAAGTGCCATGGCCACGGGGTCATGTGCCAATGCAACCGCTGTGTTCAGCAGCACACCGTCATAGCCCCATTCCATGACCTGACAGGCATGCGACGGCAGGCCCAGGCCCGCATCCACAATCATGGGCACCGCAAGGCGCTCGCGCAATGTGCGCAACGCATAGGGGTTGATGGGGCCCTTGCCCGTGCCAATGGGGGCCGCCCAGGGCATGACCGCTTGGCAGCCCACATCGACCAGTTTTTGGCACAGCACCAAGTCGTCCGTGCAATAGGGCAGTACTTTGAAGCCAGACTGAATCAACTGGCGCGCCGCCTCGGGCAGGTTCAAGGTGTCGGGTTGCAGGGTGTAGTCGTCGCCAATCAGTTCCAGCTTGATCCAATCGGTTTCGAAAACTTCACGCGCCATTTCTGCGGTGGTGATGGCTTCTTGCAGGCTGTGGCAACCGGCCGTGTTGGGCAGCACGGGCACGTTCGCTGCACGCAACAGGTTCCAGAAATTTTGCGAGGCTTCGCCGCCGCTGGCTGTTTGGCGGCGCAAGGACGCGGTCAGCATGGCCGGTTGTGCGCGCTCAATGGCCGCGGTCAGCACGCTGGGGGACGGGTAACGTGAGGTTCCCAGCAACAGCCGGCTTTCAAAATGCTCGCCATACAAAACCAGGTCGTCGTTCATGGGCTCAGCCTCCAGTGATGGGTGCGATCAGTTCAATGTGGTCCCCATCGCTCAGCAGGTGCTGCGCATAGCGGCTTTTGGGGACAAAGTTCAGGTTCACGGCAGCAGCAAAAGGCGGTTGAATGCCGATGCGGGCCACCGCATCGGCCAAGGTGGCCGGGGCAGGCAGTTGATGCGGTGTCTGGTTGATCCAGACTTGGAGCAGCAGGTCATCCGCCATGTTGCACACTCAGTTGAAATTGTTGCGCCAAGTTCAGCGTGCCGTGCTGCACCCATTCCAGTGTGGCATCCAGCAGGGCCGGCGCAATCAGGAAGCCATGGCGGTACAGGCCATTCAGGCTGATGTGGCGTGGGTTGTGCACGGTGAGCAAGGGCAGGTTGTCCGGCAGGGTGGGGCGTGCCTGCGTGGCAACTTCCAGAATGCGCGCCTCGCCAAAGCCAGGGTGCACGGTGTAGGCCGCGCTCAGCAATTCCAGGGTGGAACGCACACTCGCGGGCGACAGGTCTTCGGTTTCGATTTCGGTGGCCCCGATCACAAACACATGGTCTTGCTTGGGCGCGATGTAAATCGGGTAGCGTGGGTGGATCAAGCGTGTCGGGCGCTGCAAGCTCACGTCCGGGGCGTGCAAGCGGATAACTTCGCCGCGCACACCGCGCAAGGCGGGTTGTTCGCTGCGCGCGCCCAACCCACGGCAATCGAAGACCCATTGCGGCGCGTTTGCGCCGTTCATGTCGAAATCTTGGGGCTTGCGCGCGCTGTTCCAATGCATTTGCACCGAAGCGCGCGCCGTCAGGTCTGTGAGCAAAGCTTGCAACAATTGCCGATTGTCGAGTTGCCCTTCGCCGGGCAAATACAAGCCCTGTTGAAAGCGCGCCTCTACAGCGGGCTCGATGGCTTGAAGGGCTTGGCCTTGCAGGGCTTGCAGTGCAGGCAAAGTGACATGCTCGCGTTGCGTGCGTTGCAGCAGTTGCTCAAAGCGTTGGGCCTCACCCGCATCCTGGCGGTGCCACAAAATCAAGGTGCCGTTTTGCTGGAAAAAAACAGGCGTGCTCAGGTTTTGCAAAATCTCTTGCCAGCGGGTCAGCGCATGCTGACCCATGCGCACCACCGGCGCCTCGGTGATGGCCGATTCCGCCAAAGGTGCCAGCATGGCTGCGGCAACCCTTGCTGCGGCGCCTTGAGCGTCTGGCCCGTGTGCCTCATGAACCTCGACGCGGTGGCCGAGTCGGGCGAGGCTGTGGGCCAGCAGGCGTCCCATCAGGCCAGCGCCCAGGACCACGCTCAGGGGTTGCTGGGCGCTCATGCGGGAAGGCCCTTTCTTTGCGCATAATTCGGCTCATGCAAAACCCCAGCCTGACCCATCGCTATGTGCGCGTTCTGACCATTGCCGGCTCCGACAGCGGTGGCGGCGCAGGCATTCAAGCCGACATGAAGACCATTGCCGCGCTCGGCGGCTACGGCATGACGGCGATCACCGCTTTGACGGCGCAAAACACCCAAGGCGTGCAAGGCATTCACGCGGTGCCCCCGGAGTTTTTGAAAGCCCAGATCCAGTCTGTGATGGACGACATTGGCGTGGACGCCATCAAGATCGGCATGTTGCATGCCCCCGGCATTGTCGAGGTCGTGTGCTGGGCGATCGACCATTACAAACCCCGTCATGTGGTGCTTGACCCGGTGATGGTGGCCACCAGTGGGGACCGCCTGATTGCGCAAGAAACAGTGGCCACCTTGGTGCGCGATTTGTTTCCCCGTGCCAGCTTGATCACCCCCAATTTGGATGAGGCCGCCTTGTTGCTCGATCATCCCTTGCAGTCCATCGATCAGTTGGAAGGCGCGGCCCAAGGCTTGCTGGCCATGGGCGCTAGCGCGGTCTTGCTCAAAGGCGGCCATTTGTCGGGGGACGATGTGGTGGACGTTTTGTTGCAGGCCCACCAACCGGCAAAGCGATTTGCTTCCCAACGCATTGCCAGCCACAACGTGCATGGCACAGGCTGTACATTGTCCTCGGCCATTGCCGTGGGCTTGGCTCAGGGCTTGGACATGGCCACTGCTGTGGCGCAGGCGCGAAGCTTTATTTTGCAGGCGATTGCTGCCGGGGCGTCGGTGCGCACCGGCCACGGACACGGTCCGTTGAACCACGGTCATCAACCGATTGCCACCATGTTGCTGCCAGCCTGACACACCACTCCCTTGTTCAAAGGAAAATTATCGCATCAGACCCCCAGTCGCTGGTGCAACCGGGGTGATGCTGTGGTGTATTCAAAGGGTATTTTTTCACCTGGGCGAAGGTGGGCTGCGACAGCATAAGCCGCCAGCGTGGCTTCATGAAACCCACTGAGAATCAGTTTGCGTTTGCCGGGGTAGGTGTTGATGTCGCCCACTGCAAAAATACCAGGCTCCGAGGTGGCGAATCTTTCGGTGTCGACGCTCAACTGCTTGCGCGCCATGGCCAGCCCCCACTGCGCGATGGGACCCAATTGTGGGCTCAGACCCAACAAAATCCACAAGGCATCGCAGGGCAAGTCGCGCGTTGCCCCTTCAGGGGTGGCGATCTGCAGGCTTTGCAGGTGCTGCTCCTGCAAACCCAAGCCTGTGACCTGGCCCAGCACGAAGTCGATTTTCCCGTCGACTTGCAAGCGGTGAAGTTCTGCTTGCAAGTCCTGGGATGCGTCGAGCGTGTTTCGCCGATGGAGCAAGGTCACACGCTGGGCTGGGACCTTGCTGGCTTGCTGCGTCAAAAGAATGGCCGTTGCCAGCGCGTCATCGTCACCGCCCACCACCACCGGATGCAGTGCCGTTGGGTCAGGGCGTCCATCGCTTTGATGGAAGACCTGTCGTCCCTCTAAATTGGACAAGCCTTCCAGGCTGAGCGAGCGCGGCAAAAAGGCCCCTACACCCGCGGCAATGATCAAGCTGCGGGTGATGAAGGTTTGTGGCTGGCTGGTCTGCACCTGCAGCCGTTGGTCGGGCATGCGAACCACGCCTGTCACTTGCTGGCGCAAATGAAAAGTGGGCGTAAAAGGCTTGGCTTGGGTTTGCAGGCGATCGGTGAGTTCGCGGCCGGTGCAGCGCGGCAAGCCGGGGATGTCGTAGATGGGTTTGTCGGGGTACAAGGCCATGCATTGGCCGCCCACATGCGGCAGCACATCGATGACATGGGCGGAAATACCCAGCAGGCCCAGCTCGAAGACCTGGAACAGGCCGACAGGGCCGGCACCGATGATCAGGGCATCGGTTTCAATGGGAGAGGGTGCGTTGGCCACCGTCATGCAGCCAGCCGTCCAGCGCTTCAGCGAACCAGTTCGGGCAGCTTGCCGGTCTTGTCTTTCCAGGCGTCGGCGTCCGGCAGCGGGGCCTTGCGCTTGGTGATGCTGGGCCAGCCAATTTGCGACAGCTCGGCATTGAGCGCCGTCATGTGCTCTTGGCCTGCAGGCACGTCTTCTTCTGCATAGATGGCATTGACCGGGCATTCCGGGATGCAAACTGCGCAATCGATGCACTCATCGGGGTCGATGGTCAGAAAATTCGGGCCTTCGC
>JACCDW011709761.1_pt1 | contig 28522 bp, 26 predicted proteins | sample 7449781 | NCBI WGS metagenome assembly JACCDW01 (sample SAMN15323449, study PRJNA562643) | freshwater metagenome | isolation source: river surface water | place: USA:Blue River Watershed | collected 2017-08-18
CCGGCGTCGAGCAAATGGTCTTCACCGAGCTTGGTGGCCCAGGTGGGAAAGCGTTGTGTGATGGCTTCGCGCACCGCCAATCGCGCTTCCAATTCAACGACATGGCGCTGGCCGTAGTCAAACGCGAGGGTTTCGACGCGCTCGTATTTGGACAGGGCGTGGGCCAGGCAGGTGGTGGAGTCCTGACCGCCGGAGAAGAGGACAAGGGCGGTGGTGTGCATGGGCTGCAATGTTAGCTTGCTGGTCTGCGTGTGCCGCGTTGGGGGAGAGCGGGGGGTGGGCGGGGCGCATGGTGACGATTTGCGGTACCCCGCCATGAGGAAACAGGCGCCCACGCCGCCCCATCCGAAAAAGACCCACCCCCCAATAGCGGACAATCAGAACAAAACAAAAGCTGTCACACCACCGTGTCCCCCCATCTCCCGATCCTGCGCGAAGTCTTCGGCTACGAGGCCTTTCGCGGCCCACAGCAAGCGATCATCGACCATGTGGCGGTAGGTGGTGACGCGCTGGTGCTCATGCCCACGGGCGGCGGCAAGAGCCTGTGTTACCAGATCCCGGCGATCGCGCGCCAACGCATGAACAAGGGCGTGACGCTCGTCGTGTCGCCGCTGATCGCGCTCATGCACGACCAGGTGGGCGCGCTGCATGAAGCGGGTGTCGAGGCGGCTTTCCTCAACAGCTCGCTGAGCCCGGAAGACGCGCAGGACACCGAGCGACGGCTGATGCGCGGCGAGCTCACGCTGCTGTACGCCGCGCCCGAGCGCGTGACGACCGCGCGCTTTCTCGCGCAATTGGATTCACTGCACGAACGCGGCCTGCTCGCCCTGTTTGCGATCGACGAAGCACACTGCGTGAGCCAGTGGGGCCACGACTTCCGGCCCGAATACCGGGGCCTCGCGGTGCTGCACGAGCGCTATGCCGATGTGCCGCGCGTGGCGCTCACCGCCACCGCCGATGCGCTCACGCGGGCCGACATCGTCGAGCGCTTGCAGTTGCAGGGTGCCGAGCAGTTCGTCAGCAGCTTTGACCGGCCCAATATCCGTTACACCATCGTCGAAAAGAAAGATGCGACCACACAGCTGCTGCGCTTCATCGAGCGCGAGCATGCCGACGACGCGGGCGTGGTCTATTGCCAGTCGCGCAAGCGCGTCGAAGAGGTGGCCGAACAACTGGTGCAGGCGGGCATCCGCGCGCTGCCTTACCACGCGGGCCTGGCGCCCGAGCTGCGGCAGCAGAACCAGAACACCTTCCTGCGCGAAGACGGCGTGGTCATGGTCGCCACCATCGCCTTTGGCATGGGCATCGACAAGCCCGATGTGCGCTTTGTCGCGCACCTGGACATGCCCAAGAACATCGAGGGCTACTACCAGGAGACGGGCCGCGCGGGCCGCGACGGCCTCGCGTCGGACGCCTGGATGGCCTATGGCCTGCAGGACGTGGTCAACCAGCGCCGCATGATCGACGAGAGCCCGGCGGCCGAAGAGTTCAAGCAGGTCATGCGCGGCAAGCTCGACGCACTGCTCGCCCTGGCCGAAGCCACCGACTGCCGACGCGCGCGCCTGCTCGGTTATTTCGGCGAGGCCTACAGCGGCCAGCAAGACAGTGGCAGCGGCGTCTACATGCCCTACTGCGGCAACTGCGACAACTGCCTGAACCCGCCTGAAATCTGGGACGGGACGGATGCCGCCCGCAAACTGCTTTCGACCGTCTACCGCTGCCAGCAGGCCAGCCGCAGTGGCTTTGGCGCGGCGCACACCATGGACATCGTGCGCGGCAAGCTCACCGACAAGGTCAAGCAGCGCGGGCACGAGCAGCTCAGCACCTTTGGCGTGGGCGCCGAGTACAGCGAGCAGCAGTTGCGCGCCGTGCTGCGACAGCTGATCGCCATGGGCGCGCTGCAGGTGCGCAGCGAGGACGGCTTCAACACCCTGCTGCTGACCGAAGGCTCGCGCCCCGTGCTGAGGGGCGAGCAGTCGGTGCTGCTGCGCGAATCGGTCGGCGCCGAGAAAGCGGCCCGCAGCAAAGGCAAGGGCCGCAGCGCGCCGCCCGTGGCCGCAGCCAACCTCGACCCCGAGGCCATGGTGCGCTTCATCAATCTCAAGGCCTGGCGCGCCGAGGTGGCCAAGGAACACAACCTGCCGGCCTATGTGATCTTCCACGACGCCACGCTCGCGGCGATTGCGCAGGCGGCGCCGCAGTCGCTGGTCGATTTGCAAGGCATCAGCGGCATCGGCATCAAAAAGCTCGAAGCCTACGGCGAACAGGTGCTGCGCGCCTGCGGCGCCTGAAGCGCCCCTGAGCGCGGCGGCGAACAGACCCGGGTGCGGGCGCGGCCTAAGGTGGTGCGTCTGTTCACCGCCACGGAGTTCGCATGTCCGCCCCACGCCCCCCTTTCCCCTCGGTCTGGCCTTGGTTGTCCTGTGCATTGCCTGCTTTGGCCTTGGCGCAGTCCGCGCCCCCACCGCCAGGTGGCGGACCCGAGCATCCAATGCACCAACGCATGCATCAGACTCAACACGCCGCACCCCGGGCGCCGCATCCGCGCATGCACCCGCACCAGACCCCGCGCCCAGCCCAAGCCTGGACGCCAGCTGTCGCCGCCCCCATGACGGGGGGCATCGTTTTCAGTCCGGCGCAGCAACACATGGCGCGGCAGTATTACCTGCAGCCCGAGCACCAGGGCTTTGTGCCTCCGGGCCTGGCCAAGCGCGGCGGTGTGCCGCCCGGCCAGCGCAAGCACTGGCGCGTGGGCCAGGTGCTGCCGGCGGGCGTGGCCTGGTACGCGCTGCCGGGCACGCTGGCCTGGGCTCTTGGCCCAGCGCCTGAAGGCCACCGTTATGTGCGCGTGGCCAGCGACATTTTGCTGATCGCCATCGGCACCGGCCTAGTGGTCGACGCGATGGAGGACATCGTGCGATGAGTTCGGCCATCGAATTGCTGCGCGACGAACACGCCGCCATCGTGCGCGCGCTGGCCGTGTTGGCCGAGATTGACCGGCACCTGGCCGCTGGTGACCCGGTGGACCCGCACGATGGCCGCGCGCCTGCTCTCGGCCAAACAGCTCGCACACCTGTGGCGCGATTTCGGCAGCTACGAGGACAAGGTCATGGGCACCGGCCGCCACCAGGCCCTGCACGGCCTGCTGCACAAGCTGCAGGACCGCTACCCTGTGTGAACTCAGGCCGCCGCCGCACGCGGCATGGGCTTTTCGCGGATGGGCAGGTTGATGAGCGCGGCGCCGGCGGCCAGCACGATGTCGGCGTACCACATCCAGGTGTAGTCACCGAAATGCGTGATCGCCAGGCCACCGAGCCAGGCGCCCATGAAGCCGCCGATCTGGTGCGACAGCAGCGTCATGCCAAACAGCGTGGCCAGGTAGCGCGTGCCAAAGAGCTTGCCCACCAGCGTGGCGGTGGGCGGCACCGTGGCCAGCCAGGTGAAGCCCAGGCCGGCCGCAAAGATGTAGAAGGTCCACTCGGTCTTGGGCAGCAAGAGGTAGGCGATGACCAGCAGCGCGCGCGAGCCGTACATCCAGGCCAGCACATGCTTGCTGCGGTATTGGGTCACGGCCGAGCCCGCGTACAGGCTGCCCAGGATGTTGGCCAGGCCGATGATGGCCAGCGACCAGCTGGCCACCGAAGGCGGCAGGCCGCACAGCTGCACCTCGCCGGGCATGTGCGTGACCAGAAAGGCGATGTGGAAGCCGCAGGTGAAAAAGCCCGCGTGCAGCATCCAGTAGCTGGGGTCGGCAAAGGCCTCCTTGAGCGCCTGGCGCAAACCCTGGTCGGGCTCGGGGTGCGGGTGGGCGGCGTGGCTGTGCGCAGTGAGCTTGCCCACCAGCGGCAAGGCCGCCAGGGTCAGCAGCGCGGTGGCCCACATGGCGCCCATCCAGCCCAGCGATTGGATGAGTTTCTGGATCAGCGGCGCGAACACAAACTGGCCAAACGAGCCGCCCGCGTTGATCACGCCCGAGGCGCTGCCGCGCGCTTCGGCGGGCATGCGCTGCGCGGCCGCGCCGATCAGCACCGAGAAACTGGCCGCGCCCGAACCGGCGGCCGACATCACACCCAGCGTGAGCGCCAGGCCCAGCCCGCTCGTCATGAAGGGCGTGAGCGCGGTGGCCAGGGCCAGCACCGACACGCCGCCGAGCAGCACCCAGCGCGGGCCGTGGCGGTCGGCCAGCATGCCTGCGATCGGCTGGACCGCCCCCCACATGAATTGCCCGATCGCCATCGCCAGGCTGAGCGTGACGATGCCCAGGCCGGTGGAGGTGTTGATGGGGCCCAGGTACAGGCCCAGCGACTGGCGCATGCCCATGGTGACCATGAGGATGCCGGCCGCGGCCAGGGTCACGGCCATGACGCCGGGTTGCTTGAGGGAACGGAACACGGGAGAGCTTTCAGACGGGTGCGGTAAAGCCCGATGTTAGCGGGCGAACGCCCAGCCTGCAGGCCGGTGCGCGACAGGGGTCAGCGCTGGCGGCGGGCGCGCACCGCCTGCGCCAGCGCATCGAGCACCGGCACCGTCTGCTCAAAGCCGATGCAGGCGTCGGTGATCGAGACGCCGTATTGCAGCGGCTGACCGGGTTTCTGGTCCTGCCGGCCTTCGTGCAGGTGGCTCTCGACCATCAGGCCCATGATGCGGCGCTCGCCACCCGCGATCTGGGCCGCCACATCGTGCGCCACCTCGATCTGCTTGGCGTGCTGCTTGCTGCTGTTGGCGTGCGAGACGTCCACCATGACTTGCGGGCGCAGACCCGAGGCCTGCAGCACTTGGCAAGCGGCATCGACATCGGCGGCCGAGTAGTTGGGCGCCTTGCCGCCGCGCAGGATGATGTGCACATCCTGGTTGCCACGCGTCTCGAAGATCGCGGCCTGGCCCATCTTGGTCATGCCCATGAAAGCGTGCGGCGCCATCGCGGCCACCACCGCATCGGCCGCCACCTTGACGCCGCCGTCCGTCCCGTTCTTGAAACCCACCGGGCACGACAGGCCGCTGGCCAGCTGGCGGTGGCTCTGGCTTTCGGTGGTGCGTGCGCCGATCGCGCCCCAGGTCACCAGGTCGCTGATGAACTGCGGGCTCAGCAAATCCAGAAACTCGGTGGCCACCGGCAAGCCGGCGTCGAGCACATCGCGCAAGAGCTTGCGCGCCATCTCCAGGCCCTCGTTCATGGCGAAGCTGCCGTCCAGGTGCGGGTCGTTGATGTAGCCCTTCCAGCCCACGGTGGTGCGGGGCTTTTCAAAGTAGACGCGCATCACCACGATCAGGTCTTGCGCGTGCTTGTCGGCCTCCGCCTTCAGGCGGCGCGCGTAGTCCATGGCCTGGTCGTGGTCGTGGATCGAGCACGGTCCCACCACGACCACCAGGCGGTCATCGCGCCCGTGCAGCACATCCGAAATCGCCTGGCGCGAAGCCTCGACCAGGGCCAGGTGGGCGGGCGTGGCGGGCAGGCGCTCTTCGAGCAGGGCGGGCGTCATGAGCGGGCGCACCGAGGCGATGCGGGTGTCGTCGATGCGGGTTTTGTCTTGGGTGGAAAGCATGGGTTCACCAGATAATCTGCGCGAAGTGTAAAGGCCCCCCATGACCGAAACCCTGCCCCCACCCACGCTCGAACACGTCTGCGACCTCGCCGTCACCATCTCGGCGCCCGTCGAAGTTGGCCAGACGCCCGCCGGCCTGCGCCGCATGATCCCGATCACGGGCGGCGTCGTCCAAGGCCCGCGCGTGAACGGCAAAGTGCTGGCCGGTGGCGCCGATTTCCAATTGATTTTGGGCGGCGGCACGCAGGCGCATCTGGACGCGCGTTACGTGATCGAGCTCGACGATGGCACGCGCGTGTTCGTGCAAAACACCGCACTGCGCGTGGCCTCGCTGGAAGACTCTCAGCGCATCATGCGCGGTGAGCCGGTGCAGCCCGACGCGGTGTATTTCCGCTGCCAGCCCAAGTTCGAAGCCACTTCTGAGAAGTGGGCCTGGCTCAGCGAGAGCCAGTTCATCGGCAACGGGCGGCGCGCGCCCGATGGCGTGTTCCTGAGCTTCTACCGGGTCTGCTGAACGCTCAGCGTGTGGCCGCTTGGGCCTTGTCCGGCGAGCCTTCGAGGCCCGCCAGCAGCGCGCTGTTGTTGCCGCCAATCACCATCTCGAACTTGTTGTCGACGAAGGTGTAGTCGTAATAGCCCATGCGCGCGAGCGGCTGCATCTTGAGGATGTCGAGCATGCCGCTGCCGTCGATCACGTCGTCGTCGATGTGGATGGCCACCACACGGCCAAACACCACATCGGCCGTGCCCATGGGCGGCACACCCGGAAAGCGCACGGTGTTCAGGTACACGCACTCGAACTGGATGGGCGATCCCGCCACGCGCATGGGTTTGACCTTGCGCGAGGGCAGCTTGACGAGGCCCGCGTGCGCGAATTCATCCACACCGTGCGGCAACTCTTCGGCGCTTTTGTTGACGGCTTCGCGCAACGCATAGGTCGCCATGTTCCAGACAAACTCGCCCGTGTCTTCTGCGTTGCGCACCGAGTCCTTGCGCTCGCCACCCGTGTTCTGGTTGGCCGAGAACATGACGATGGGCGGGTTGAAGGTGACGTTCTGGAATTGGCTGTAGGGCGCGAGGTTGTGGCGGCCCTGCCGGTCCACGGTCGAGATCCAGCCGATCGGGCGCGGCACCACGCAGGATTTGAAAGGGTCGTGCGGCAGGCCATGCGGCGTGACGCCGGGTTCGTAGTACATGCGGGTCTCCGGAGTTTGCGCTACAGCATAGGCAATGCCCTGCATGAGGCCAGTTCTGCATGCGACACGGCGCCACCCGTGCCCCCGTCAGTCCACCAAGAATTCGGTCTGGAAGGTGTAGGGCCCCAGGGCCTCGCGCATGCGGGGCTGCTCGTCGGCGCTCAGGCGGATTTGGGCGACCAGACCGCGTTGGGGGTCTTGCACCACTTGCAGCGCCTGGAGCGTGAGGCCTTGCGAAGCGGCCAGTGCGCTGACCACCGACTCCACCTCGCGCACCAACAAAGCGGGCTTGAAGATTTTGCCGATCGCCGTCACCGGCAACGCCGGCAGGATGTGCACGGCCTTGGGGTGGGCCGCCCGCTCGTGGATCTGGGCTTGCGCAAACGCCAGCAGCTCGGCTTCGCTGGCCTGCGCCTGCGGGCGCAGCTGCACAAAGGCCACCGGCACCTCGCCCGCATGGGCATCAGGCCGGCCCACCGCCGCGCAAAGCGCCACACCGGGGTGCGCCGCCAGCGCCTCTTCGATGACCTTGGGGTCAATGTTGTGCCCGCCGCGGATGATCAATTCCTTGGCCCGACCCGTGAGCCAGAAATAGCCATCCTTGTCCTGGCGCCCCAGGTCCCCGGTGTTGAGCCAGCGCTGCACCTGACCCTGCGCGTCGGGCACCTCGATCCACAGGCCCCGGTTGTGGTGCTCGCTCAGGTAACCCTTGAACAGGTTTGGGCCCTGCACCACCAGGGTGCCCACCTCGTCCACAGCCGCGTCGCGCTCGTAGCGACCTTCGGCGTCCAGCCGCACCGCGCGCATGGCTTGCCAGGGCATGCGCACGCCGATGGAGCCCACGCGGTTGTCGCTGCCCGGCGGGTTGAGGCTGGAGACACAACCCGCTTCGGTCAGGCCATAGCCCTCCAGGATCTTGATGCCGGTCTCGGCCTGGAAGCGCTTGAACAGCTCCACAGGCATCGGCGCCGCCCCACACACGGCAAAGCGCAGGTGCTGCAGCTGACGGCCCTCGCGCGGGCTTTGCAAGAGCGCGGCATAGACCGTGGGCACACCCGAAAAAGTGACGATTTGGTGGTGCTCGCAAATCGACCAAAACTGTTCGAGCAAGCCCGGCGTGCGGTAGCCCTGGGGCGTGCCCAAGAGCACATGCCTGCCGTTGGCAAAAAAACTCAGGCCCGTGCCGATTTGTGCGTTCACATGGAACAGGGGCAGGCCACAAAACACCGTGCTGCCCGGTCCGACCGCCGAGCCAAAAGCTTGGGCCAGCTGCTGCGCATTGGCGATCTCGGTGCGGTGGCTGCGCATGGCGATCTTGGGCAGGCCGGTGGTGCCGCCGGTGCAGAAATACGAAGCGACATCGTCAATCCCCGGCGCTGCGAAGCTGAGTTGTCCCTGCGGCTCGCGCGCGATTTCGGCATGGAAGTCCAGCACCGGCAAACGCCCGAGGCGTCGAGGCCTGCGCCAGCGCGCCAGTGCGGACAACACGCCGCCTGCCGGGCCCGGCAAGTGCCTCAGAGGCGAGACCGTGACCACCCCCTGCAGGCTGGGCACCTGTTCGGCCACCGCCGACACCTGTTGCCACAGCGTGGTGCCCGGTGTGGGCGCCAGGGTGACCAGCCATTTGGCACCAGCCGCGTTCATCAGCTCACGCAGGGCCTGGCCTTCGAGCAGCGGGTTCAGGGCCAGGGCGATGCCCGCCGTCTCGGCGCCCCAGATGGTCCAGTGTGTCTCGGGCAGATTGGGCAGCACATAGGCCACCACATCGCCCCGCTGCACGCCCAGCCTGCGCAAAAAGTTGGCCGTTTGCGTGATGCGCGCCAGCCATTCGCGGTGCGTCCAGCGCAGCGGCCGCTGGTGGTCTTGGGTGCGCATGAAAAACGACAAGGCCGGAGCCTGCGGTGCGATCTGCGCGCCGTGGCGCAGCAGGTCGTAGGTGCACTGCACACCAGCGGGCAGCCAGTCACGGCTTTGCTCAATGGCTTCGATGTCGGCCAGGGATCGGACCGGTGGTGTCTGGATCATGACCGTCCTCAGCGCTCAGGCACGCATGTAGACGGGCAGGAAGCGCCCGTCGTCGACGCCGATTTCGCGCGCGATGCGAGCGTTCAGCTGTGCGTTCATGCGCATCACGGTGTCGCGGTGCTCCGGGCGTTCGGCCAGGTTGTGGATTTCGCGCGGGTCGGCCTGCAGGTCGTACAGCTCGATGTCGTTGGCCGCCAGCAGCGCCTCCCAGCTTTGCGGGCTGTTGTGCTCCACAGGCTTGAAGTAGCGGGCGAACTTGTAGCGCGCCGTGATCAGGCCGCGCATGGCGCCGCGCTGCTCTCGGATGGTCTCGCGCATCATCTCCAGCATGGCCAGCTGCCGCAGGCCTGGTGGGCGTTTTTGGATAGCGTCAAAACGGCGCACATTCTGGTGGCTCAGAAAAGTCAGGCCCGTCCAATAGGCCAGGACACCTGCTTCGTCACGCGCCGTGGCGCTGCCAGGTCGGGCGGCCAGACCAGAGAGGTCAAAGCCGGCCATGCGCGGCAGCTGCGCCAGGTAAGACCGGGTGTCCAGCCCCGCCAATCCCAGCAAGGTGGGCACCAGGTCGGCCGCCGAAAAGAGCGCCTGGGTGCTGCGCGCCTTTGGCCCGTCCGGGTGCACGATGAGCAAAGGCACTTCGCTGGCTTCGCGGTAAATCGAAGACCCCTTGCCGCGCAAGCCGTGCGCGCCTAAAAACTCGCCGTGGTCGGAGGTGAAGACGATGATGGTCTTGTCCAGCTGTCCACTCTGGCGCAGGCCGTCGAGCACGATGCCCAGCTGCCGGTCGCAGTCGCGGATGCAATTGAGGTAGTAGTTTTGGAACTCGCGCGCCACCGCCTCGTTGTCGTAGGGCATGTGGCCCAGGGCCTCGTCCATGGTGCTGGAGAACTCCTGCACCGCGCGCGGCTTGCCCGCGCGGGTGGCTGGCCCCCAGGTGCCGAACACGGGGTAGCCCAGGTCCTGCTGGTACAGCGGCGTGCTGGGCGGGCGCGCGCTTTCGTCGGGGAACTGTGTGACGCGAGAACGCGTCATGGCGTCACCCGCCGTGTAGTACATCACGTCGTGCGGGTTGACCAGGTTGACGGCCAGCATCCAGGGCTTGCGGCCCTGCCGGTTGCGCTGCATGAAGTCCACGGCGCGGCGGGCGATGGTCTCGTCCAGGTTCAGGCCGGCGTAGGCACCATCGGCATCACCGCTGAGCAGGGCTTCGTCGAAACCGAAGGAACGCACCAGCGGCTGCACCTGCTCGGGCCGCGCCGCCACGGTTTCGTTGAGCATGTGCGTGAGGTGCCATTTGCCCGCATAGCCGGTGTGGTAGCCGCCGTCCTGGAACACCGAGCCCAGCGTGGGCACATCGCGGCGCAGGCCCTCTGAATAAGGCAGCGGCGTGTTTTCCCAAACGCCGGTGTGCGGCGCATGCACGCCGGTGTAAATGGTCGAGCGGGCCATCGAGCACAGCTGCGAGGTCGTGTTGGCGTGCTGGACCTCGAGCGCGCGCTGGCGCAACCAGGCGCGGTGGGGGCAATGCCGGTCGATGAAGTCAGCGGGCAGCTGGTCCCACGAGCGCTCCTGGTCGGTCAGGATGAACAGGATGTTGTGGGCCGTGCTGGGCGCGGGCCGGACATCGGCACGCGGCAACGCCGCCGCGCGTGCGCGGTAGGCGGCCAGTCCCACGCCGGTGGCGCCCAGGGCGGCGGTGGCGCCCAGCAAGGTTCTTCTTTGCAGCTTCATGCGCGCACTCCATCGGTTTGAAAGTGGTCCAGGGCGGCTTGCAGCAGGCGCTCCACCTGCGCGGCCGGTCCTTCGGCAAACACGCAGCGGTCCGGGCGCACGATGCAGGCCCAGCCCAGCGGCACCACGCGGGGCAAAAAGTTTTCGTCCAGGCACTCCACACGTTCGCTGGCGGGTGCCAGGTGCAGGCCTTGCGCGCGCTGGCACCACTGCCAGACCTGGCCGCCAGCGGCGCGCCAACGCGCCAGCATCTCTGGCGAAACACTGGCCGCAGGCGCGTCACCGAAGGTGATGAGCGACCACTGCTGGCCCAGCACCTCGTCGCTGAGCGTGGGCTGCTGCGTCCAGGCTGGCCGCACCCAGCCTTGCGGGAATGTGGCGCCAGCCAGCAAACGGCGGTGGCCGCGCTCGCGCACGAACAGGCCCTGGTCAAAGGTGTTGTCGGGCTTGATCTTGAGGTCTTCGAAAAAGGCCCGTGTTTGCGGCAGCACGCGCAGGGCTTTCATCAGCCCGTGCACGAGCAGCGCTTTGGCCCGGTTGCTGGGCATCACCAGGCTGCCCAGAAAACGCGCCAGCTTGATGATCTTGCGGGCGTGTGGTCGGCGCTCCTGGTCGTAGCTGTCCAGCAGGCGCGCGGGCGCGCGCCCCTGCACCACCGAGGCGAGCTTCCAGCCCAGGTTGGCCACATCGCGCAAGCCCGCGACCAGGCCCTGACCGGCAAAGGGCGGCGTGATGTGGGCCGCATCGCCCACCAGAAAGCAGCGCCCGCGCGAAAAGGCCCGCGCCTCGCGCGCATGGAAGCGGTAGACCGCTGTGCGCTCGATCTCGATGTCTTCCATCCGGCACCAGGGCGCCAGCAGCTGGCGGATCGCCTCGGGGCTTTGCATGCGTTCGCGGTCTTCGCCCGGGTGCAGCATGAATTCCCAACGCTGACGATCGCCCGGGGCCACCATGTGCGGCGTGGGGCGGCGCGGATCGCAAATGAATTCGCAATGGTCGATGGGGTTGGGCACGTGTTTGGCGTCCACGATCAGCCAGTCCTGCTCGAAGGTTTCGCCCTCGAACTCCAGCCCAAGCTGTTGCCGGACCTGCGAGTTGGCGCCATCGGCACCCACCAGGTAGCGGCAGTGCACCGTGACGGTCTGGCCCTGCGGGTCTTGCAGCCGCACACGCACGCCCTCGGCCTGCTGCTCGACATCGAGCAGGCGGTGGCCCAGCCAGGTCTGTACCTGCGGGTACTGACGGAGTTTGTCGCGCAGCAAGGCCTCGAGCTCGGGCTGGTAGAAGGTCACCAGCATCGGGTGGCCATCGATGATGCCGGCCGTGTTGATGCGCGCAAAGCAGCCGTAGACCGGCGAGTGGTAATGAACGCGCGGGATCGCGGTGGTGGTGAACTCGCCATCGCGCACCCCCAGCATTTGCAGGATGCGCAGCGCCTCGTTGTCCAGCGCGATGGCGCGGGGCTTGGTGAAGATCTCGGTGGCCTGCTCACACACCACGGTCTGCACGCCATGGCGGCCCAGCAGGTTGCACAGGGCCGCGCCCACCGGCCCCAGGCCGATCACCAGCACATCGGTTTGCACCATCTTCTCGCTCTGCGTCATGGCGTGGTTCCTGAAATAGAGGTTTCGGAAAAAGCCGTGGCTGCGGCATCGCCCAGCAACACGGCTCGGCCGGAGCGGCCAGCCAGGACGTGCTCAAACGCTTGCTGACCCTGGGCCAGAGGCACTTGCAAACCCAAAGGCAAGGCCAACGGCGCCTGTTGCAGCTCACTCAGCAACGCGTCCAGGTGCTGCGCGTCGGGCCGAAAAACAGTCCAGGCGTAGCGGCAGGCGGGGCCGGCCACTTGCCGTGCGAGGGCGCGGTGGCTGCGGTGCGCATGCCAGGCCTGCCCTGCACCACGCCACCAACCGAAACGGTCAAAGTGGCCCAGCAAAGGGTGCACGGTGCTGGCATGCCCGAGCGCGCCGGGCTTGAGGCGCTGCAACAGCCAGCACTCGTCGTCCCAGCTGGCGAAGTTGAGGGTGGCGTCGAAACGGGCTGGCACATCGCGCCAGCCCGCCTGCTCGCGGTCGAGCACGCGCTTGGCCCCGAGCGAGAGGCACAGAGGCGCGTGTTCACCACGGCAAATCGCGGTGACCTCGGCGCCCCAGGCGTGCAAGGTGCGCAACGCCAGCTGCCCCAGCGCGCCCGATGCGCCATGCACCAGCACCTGCAGGCCGACCGCCTGCGCAGGGTTCAGGCCGGCGCCCGCCAAAGCGAGACGCACCGTGGTGTAGCTGTAGGGCAGCGTGCTGCTGGCCACCGGCTCGCAGCCCGGTGGCAAAGGCCGCAGCAGCGCAGCGTCGAGGTTGAAGCCACTCGCATGGGTGCCGCCACGGCCCTGGGTGGGGCGCAGGCCGATCACCCGCCGGCCCACGGACAGCCCCTGCACTTGCGCGCCCACAGCCACGACGTCGCCAACCAAGTCATTGCCCAAGACCAGCGGGTAGGTGCCGGCTTTTTTGAGCGAGAGCAGACGCTGGCCGTAGCCCGTGGCGCGCTTGGCATCGATCGGGTTGACGCTGGCGGCGATCAGGCGCACCTGGACCTCGTGCGCGGCCGGTGCGGGCAACCGCAGCTCGACGGTCTGCAAGCGGGGCGGGTCCGCTGGCACCAGGGCCTGCAGCTGAAAGATGGGCATGGTCTTCACGGCGCCGTGATCAAGGTGTCTTGCTGGCCCAGGTCGATGGCGCCATCGTCGGTGCGGATGGTCGCGACGATGCGGTCGCCCGGTCGCAGGTAGGCCGGATTGCGCAAGCCCTTGCGGATGAACATGCGCCACTTGCCGGCGTCACTCATCAGGTGGCGCACCACCAGCATGGTGAGCTTGCCGGGCGCGCGCGCGGCGCAGCCGGCGGGTGTGCCGGTGGCGATCAGGTCGCCCCCGTGCATGTCTTGCAGGCCGGCCAGCTCCGTGAGCGTGGCGGCAGGCTGGTGGATCATGTCGCCGCAGTAGCCGTCCTGCCTAGGCTGGCCGTTGACGCTCAGGCGCATGTGCAGCTCGGGCCAGCGCGCCCAGGCCTCGGGTTCAAGCAGCACCAGGCCCGGGCCCACGGGTGCGAAGCCCCGGTAGCTCTTGCCCTTGTAGAACTGGGTTTGCGGCAACTGGATGTCGCGTGCCGAGAGGTCGTTGACGATGGTCACGCCAGCCAGCCAGTGGTGCAGCTGGTCAGGCGCCACCACGGTGCCCTCGGGCAGGGCGCGGCGCAGCACCAGGCCCAGCTCGACCTCGTAGTCGAGCAAGCGCACATGGGCCGGGCAGACAACGGGGGCATCGGCCGCTGTCAGGCTGGAAGCGGCCTTGGTGAACAGGGTGTTGAACGGGAAGTCGCTCAGCTGCAGGCCCGACTCCTGCACATGGCTGCGGTAATTGACGCCTTGGCAGACCAGCTGCTGATGGCGCGTGACGGGCGAGCGCAAGCGCACATCGGCCATGGCGATCGTGGCCGCGCTTTCTGGCAGGCGCCAGATCTCGTCCCAATGCCGCTCGAGCACCTCGCCGGTGCTGGTGGCGGTGGTCTGCAGTGGGGCGATCCGCTGGCCAAACTGCACGCCCCATCGGGCTTGCGCTTGGTGCGTGAAATGGATCAGGGTGCGGGGCATGGTGCGGGTCCTTGTGGGGTGTTCAAAGCCAGGGGCGGGCGGGCGCAGACAGGGCCTGATCCATCTGCCGCAGGCGGGCGCCGGAGATTTTTTTGCGCAGCAGCAGGCCCAGGATGCGCAGGGCGTTGCGCAGGTTTTTGGGTGGTTTCATCGACTCGGGCGCATCGGCGCCCCAGGCCCAGATGCCACCGAAATCGAGCTGCGAATACTGCGTTTCAAAGTCGGCGGTGAACACATCGCCGTCGGTGTAGTGCTCGTACTCGAAGCCTTCGGGGTCGCGCCAGTAGTCAAACAGCTGGCTGCCCAGCAAGTGCCGGCCAATGCCCCACATGTGGCGGTGGCCTTGGGCGCGCAAGACCTGCTGGCCCTGGCCCAGCGCGTCGAGGTCGGTCACCTCGTAGGCGCTGTGTTCGTATTTGTCCTCGATGCCGCCCACGATCACCAGGCTGTGGTGGTCCGCTGGCGTGGCCCCCAGGTTCAGGCGGAAGAAGCACAGGGCCGGCAAGCCATCGGCCAGACACTGCACATCGGTGGGAATCAGGCCGAGCACACGCATGTACCACTGGGCCATGGCGCCAAAGTCCACCGTCTGCAAGACCACATGGCCCAAGCGCAGCACCTGGGCCGGGGCCAGGGGCGTGCGCACCATCTGGTTGACGCGCCGCACGGTTTGCCCATCGTTGGTCTGCAAGGTCACAGCGGCGCGCTGGGGCAACGGCGACAGAGTGGCTTGGCCCTGCAAAAGCCAGACGCTGCGGCCACTGGGGTCTTGCAGCGCGACACCCACGCCGCCATCCGGCAGGTCCTCGGGCGGCAACCACTGCGCGCCCTCTTGCTGCACATAGCGCTGCAAATCCGTGTCTGCGGACATCTCAAACGCCAGCCCGAGCAAGCGGTTGTGCCGGCCTTGTTGCGCCATGACGATGCAGGCGCTGGTGCCTGCGCCGCGCGCGCTCAGGCGCTGTGGCGAGCTGCTGCGGATGTGAAAGCCAAAGTCACGCCAGAAGCGCTCGGTGGCCGCCAGGTCTTTTTTCTCCCAACGCAAAAAGGCCAGGGCCTGTGCGCGGCCGATGGCGGCAGGCCGCTGCAGGGGCTGGACAAAGTCCGGCAAGCGGCTTTCAGACCACGACTGCGCCTGACGGAGAACAGCGGATGAAGAAGACATGGGGTGTGGGCAAGGGGTGCAATGTCTTCATAATATGCACGTTGTCATCATGACAATATTGTCGTTTTTACCTAGGGTCGCTGGCCAAAGACCTCGCCGTGATCGCGCACAATGGCGCCATGCAAGCTTCTGAAGACCACCGCAAACGGGTTGCCGCCGCACGCCGCGAGAAGATGCGTGCGCGCTTGCTGGAGTCGGCCCTGCAAACGATTGCCGCCGAAGGCGTGGCGGCGCTGACGATCGACAAACTGATTGCCCAGGCCGGCGTGTCGCGGGGCACCTTTTACAAGTACCACGACGCACCGCAGGCGCTGGTGCGCGAATTGGCCCTGGGCATTTCCAACGAACTGATCCAGCACGCAGAACCGCTGGTGCTGCAGATCGACGACCCCGCCGCGCGCGTGGCCACCGGGGTGCGCGCCTTGATCCACAGCTGCACCAGCCACCCGGTGCTGGGCCAATGCCTGGTCCACCTGGGCTGGCACGACGTGAACCAGCAGCACCTGGTGTTCAACTATGTCCAGCGCGACCTCGAAGAAGGCCAAAAGACCGGGCGCTTTGACAAGATGCCAATCGAGTTGGCGCTGTGTCTCGTGGGCGTGAGCGTGATCGCTGGCATCCAGGTGGCCTTGCAGTCACCGAAAAAAGCCAAGACCACGGCCGAAACCACGGCGCTGGCCATCCTGCGCGCCCTGGGCCTGCCCGACGCGCAGGCGCGGGCCATTGCGAGCGCCCCCTTGCCCAAGCTGGGCCTGCCTTCAGGCGGTCTGATCGACCGCGCCACCCGCCTGGCCCAAGCGGGCGACCGCGCCTGACGCCCTCGCCGGCCTAGCGCGCCGGCATGTTCTCGGTGGTGTAGACCAGGTGCGTGCGGGCATCGGGCGGCACCGGCGGGATCTGGGCGTTCCAGTCCTCCCACGCGGCGCGCATGGCGCGCAGGCGCTCGGGCTCGCGCAGCGCCTGGTTGGCGCGCTCACGCGCATCGCGCTCAATGTTGAACAGGTACTCGTGCTCGTCGATCCGCAGGTATTTCCAGTCGCCCTCGCGGTGGGCGCGCTGCTGGCGGTATTTCATGCGCCAAAACATCGGGCGCGCGAAGGTCTGGCCGGGTTGGGCGAATGTGGACCGCATCGAGCGCCCATCGAGCTGGTGCCCCGCAGGGACCTGGGCCCCAGCGATGTCGAGCACCGTGACGCTCCAGTCCATGGTCATGCAGTGTTGCTCGCAGACCGCGCCGGGCGCAGCGATGCCACGCGGCCAATGCACGATGTAGGGCACACGGATGCCGCCCTCGGTCAAGTCCATCTTGCCGCCCACCAGGGGCCAGTTGTCGGAAAAGCGTTCACCGCCGTTGTCGCTGGTGAAGATGATCACGGTGTCCTCGAGCTGCCCGGTCTCGCGCAAGGCATCCACGACCCAACCAATGCCCTCGTCCATCTCGCGGATCATGGTGCGGTAGGTCTCCACGTTGCCGCCATCGAGGTGCATGATGTCTTTGACCACTTCGGGGTCGATGCCGCCTTGCGCACGCGTTTCCCAGGGCCAATGCGGTGCGGTGTAGTGCAGGCTCAAGAAAAACTTTTGCCCGGCCGCCGCACGGTCGCGCACATACTGCGCTCCGCGGCGAGAAATCAGGTCGGTCAGGTAGCCCGGCTCGTCATAAGGCTGGCCATCGAGTTCCAGGTCGGACTCTGGGCCCCGCGCGTTGTGCCCGTAGTAACTGACCCCGCCCGACATGGGCCCGAAGTGGTGCATGTAGCCCGACTTCTCCGGCCCGAAATGCGGCCGAAAGCCCAGGTGCCATTTGCCGATCAGGGCCGTGTGGTAACCCTGCGCCTGCAACATCGAGGGCAGCGTGGGCAGATGCGGGTGCAGGCCGATCTCGGGGTTGCCACGGCTGGCGCCGAGCAAAGGCTCTTCGCTGGCGCCACGCACCCAGTACTGGTAGCGCCCGGTCATGAGCGCAAAACGCGTGGGCGAGCACACCGGCGAGTTCGAATAGCCATTCACATAGCGCAGACCTTGGGCCGCCAGGCCGTCGAGCACAGGTGAGACCGCACCAAAAGACGCCTCGCGGCCACCGTAGCAACCCAGATCGGCATAGCCCAGGTCATCGGCCACGATGAAGACAAAGTTGGTCATGCGGCGGGTCGCCTCAGGCGGGCCAAGGCGTGCCCTGGTGGGCGCGCATCGTCCAGACGGTCGTGCCGTGCGCGTCGGTCTCGGCGGCCCACACGGTCATGAACACGCTGCGCACCGGTTTGACCTGTCCGTCCTTGAGGACCTCGGCCTGCATGCGCCCGGTCACGACCACCGCATCGCCCGCCTGCACCGCCTGCAGGTCTTCAAACCCCGCCGCCAGGTAGCGCAGGGCGCCGCTGTGCAACTTGGCCAGGTAAGTGCTTTTGCTGTCGCTGGCCGCGTTCGAGTGGACATAGACCAGCCCGTCGGACAGCAGGGCTTGCAAGGCGGTCAGATCGCCCTCGCGCATGGCTTGGGCGCGCTGGGCCTCGGCCTGCAAGACGGCTTGCAGCACCGCAGGACTGGGGTCGACCATGCCCATGTCAGTCCATCTTGATGTTGGCGCGGCGAACCACCTCGCCCCATTTGGGGATTTCCTTGCGCACCCATTCGCCAAAGGCGGCGGGCGTGCTGGTCTGCAGGTAGACCCCCATCTGCGCAAAGCGCTGGGCCAGGCCGGGCTCGGTCAGGGCCTTGTGCACCTCGACCTGGAGGCGCTCCACCGCATCGGCAGGCAGGCTGGCGGGCCCCACCAGGCCAGCCCAGTCGCGCACATCGAATTGCGTGAAACCGGTTTGGGCAAAGGTCGGGGTGTCGGGCAGCGCGTCCAGGCGCTCTGACGAAGTGACCGCGAGGGCACGCAAACGCCCGCTGCGGATGTGTGGCAAGGCCGCCGCCACCGACGCGAACATCATGTCCGACTGCTCGCCGATCAGGTCTTGCAAAGCCGCCACCGGCCCCCGGTAGGGCACATGCAGGATGAAGGTGCCGGTCAGTTGCTTGAAGGACTCCCCCATCAGGTGGGCCGGCGAGCCGTTGCCCCCAGAGCTGTAGATCAGCTTGCCGGGGCTTTTGCGCGCCAGCGCGACCAGCTCCTGCATGTCGCGCACCGGCATGCTGCTGCGCACGACCAGCACGTTGTAGGTCCACTGCGTCTGGCTGATGGGCACCAGGTCCTTGAGCGTGTCGTAGGGCATTTTGGCGACCAGGGCCGGCAGCACCGTGTGCGGCATGAACATGATGCCCAGGCTGTGGCCATCGCTGCTCTTGGCCACCTGGTCCATGCCGATCAGGCCGGTGCCGCCCGAGCGGTTTTCGACAAAGAAGGGCTGGCCAAAGGCCTTGCCCAGGCGCTCGGCCAGGTGCCGGGCCATCGGGTCCCAGGGGCTGCCCGGGCCCGAGGGCACCACGATGCGCACCGGCTTGCTCGGCCAGGCCTGTTGCGCCCAGGCACCGGGCGCCGCCCAGGCACCGAGCGCGGTGGCCCCCAGGGTGTGCAGAAATTGTCGACGGGCCTTCATGGGCGCGGCCTCAATCGAGCTTGACGCCGGCCTTGCGGATGGCCGGGCCCCACAGCGCGTCGTCCTGCTTGAGGAAGGCGCTGAACTCGGCCGGTGTCTGTGCTTTCAGATCACCGCCAAAGGCGCGCCAGCGCGCGATCAGCTCGGGGTTTTGTGCGGCGGCTTTTTGCATGGCCTCGCCCAGCCTGGCCACGATGGGCGCGGGCGTGCCGGCCGGCGCGAACAGGCCGATCCAGGCGGTGGGCGCGTAGTCGGGCAGGCCGGCTTCGGCAAAAGTCGGTACATCGGGGAAGTTGGGGTGGCGCGTCTTGCCCGTGAGCGCGAGGATCTTGAGCTTGCCCGCGCGCACATTGCCGATGGCCGCTGGCAGCGCGTCAAAGATCACATTCACCTGGCCCGCCACCAGGTCGGCATAGGGGCTGGTGGTGTTGTAGGGCACAAAGTCGATCTTCACGCCGGCGCTGGACGCAAACCACTCACCGGCCAGGTGCGAGTAGCTGCCCACACCCGAGGTGGCGGCGGTGACCGAACCCGGTTGTTTTTTCAGGCGCTCGATCAGCTCCTTGGCGTTCTTCTCGGGCAGGCTGGGGTGCGCGGTCAGCGCGGTGTTGAGCAGGCCCACGATGCTGATGGGCACGAAGTCGCGCTCGGCCTTGTAGGGCACCTTGGCGCCATAGGTGTAGGGCACCACCGACATCGAGGTGGTCGAGCCCATGACCAGGGTGTAGCCATCGGGCGTGGCCTTGGCGCCGGCTTCCATGCCGATCATGGTGGCCGCGCCCGGGCGGTTTTCCACCACCACCGACTGGCCCAGCACCTTGGTCAGCTCGGCCGCGATTTCACGCGTGTTGGCATCGGGCCCGGTGCCGGCGGCAAAGGGCGCGATGATCTTGACGGGCTTGTTCGGGTAGTCCTGCGCGAAGCTGGGCATGGCGGCGGACACAGCCAGGGCCAAAGCGGCCAGGCCCGCGCGGCGGGTGATGCGGTTCATGGGTTGTCTCCTGTGGATGGGGGTCAAGACGCTGGGTCTGGCCGAATTCTTCTGAAAACCTTCAATTCTCATAACAGGATAAACCACTAGATTTTTATGGCCGGTTGGTTTCTAGAATCGATCCCGTTTTCAATATCGGGAGGCCAATCATGTCCAATCCCCTGGGCCAAAAGCAATCGCTGGTGTTCAGCCACATGGGTTTTTATGTGCGCGACATCGCGCGCATGGCGCGCTTTTACAAAGAGGTGATGGGCTTTTTTGAAACCGACCGCGGCCAATTGGGCGCGGTGGAGCTGGTGTTCCTGAGCCGCGACCCCACCGAGCACCACCAGATCGTGCTGGCCACCGGCCGGCCCGCCGACCTGACGTTCAGCGTGATCAACCAGATCTCGCTGCGCGTGCCCGACCTGGCCACGCTGCGCGCGGTGCGCGCGCGCGCCAGCGCCGACCCGGACGTCACCGAGCTGCTGTGCGCCACACACGGCAATGCCGTGTCGATCTATTTCCGCGACCCCGAGGGCAACCGCCTGGAGGTCTTCATGGACATGCCCTGGTACTGCGAGCAGCCGCTGCGCGAGCCGATCGACCTGGACCAGAGCGACGAAGCCGTGATGGCCGCCGCCGAGGCGCTGGCGCGCAGCCGCCCCAAGTTCCGCAGCCGCGCGCAGTGGGTGGCCGAGATGGAACAGCTGATGGGCTACCGCGCATGAGCAGCGCCGTGTTCGATGTGGCCATCATCGGCTACGGACCGGCTGGCGCCACGCTGGCCAATCTGCTGGGCCAATACGGTCTGTCGGTGCTGGTGCTCGAGCGGGAGGCCGAGATCTACCCGCTGCCGCGCGCCATCCACTTTGATGGCGAAGTCATGCGCGTGTTCGAAACCGCCGGTCTGCGCCGCGAGGTCGAGGCCATCTCGCGCCCCGGCCTCAAGGGCATGTACTTCAACAACGCCGCCGGCGAGACCCTGCTGATCCGCGCTGGCACCGCCGCGCGCGGCCCGCACGGTTGCGCCACCAACCATTACTTTCACCAGCCCGAACTCGAAGCGGTTTTGCGCCAAGGCCTGCGGCGCCACCCCCAGGTGCAGGTGCGCACGCGCCACGAAGTCACGGCCATCGACGACGGGCCTGAGGTGGCCACGCTGCAGGTCAAAGACCTGTCTCAGGAACGCGCCTATGCCGTGCAAGCCCGCTACGTGGTGGGCTGCGACGGCGCCCGCTCCATGGTGCGCAAGGCGATTGGCACGACCATGGTCGACCTGGGCCTGCACCAGCCCTGGCTGGTGTTTGATGTGCGCCTGAAAACCGAGGTGCCCGGCCTGCCCGACCACACGGTGCAGCACTGCGACCCGGCGCGCCCCATGACGTATTGCAACGTGACGGGCAACCGCCGCCGCTGGGAAATCATGCTCATGCCCGGCGACGACCCCGAGCAGCTGGTGCAACCCCAGACGCTGTGGCCGCTGGTGCGCCGATGGGTCACGCCCGCGCAAGCCGACATCGAGCGCGCCGTCATCTACACCTTCCACTCGGTGATCGCCGAAACCTGGCGCCAAGGCCGCCTGCTGCTGGCCGGCGACGCCGCGCACCAGACGCCGCCCTTTCTGGGCCAGGGCATGTGCGCCGCCATCCGCGACGCCGCCAACCTGGCCTGGAAGCTCGACGCCGTGCTGCGTGGCGGCGCGGGCGATGCCCTGCTCGACAGCTATGGCAGCGAACGCGCGCCGCATGTGCACGCCTTCATCGACCTGGCGGTCAAGCTCGGCGACATCATCCAGACCACCGACCCCGAGGCCGCGCGCGAGCGCGACGCCAAGTTCAAGGCCGGCCAGCCCGAGATTTTCCAGTTCCCCACGCCGCGCCTGGGTCCGGGCGTCTGGCGCGGCGAGCAGGCACCGGTGGCCCAGGTGTTTCCGCAGCCCCAGCTCAACGATGGGCGTCTGCTGGACGCCGCACTGGGCCTGAACTTTGCCGTCATCGGCGAGCCTGCGCTGCTCGATGGTGTGGGCGCCGAGACCCTTGCCCTCTGGCGCGCCCAAGGCGTGGTGGTGCTGCCCGCGCACGACGGCGAAGTGCGCGCCTGGCTGCAGCAGCACGGTGTGGGCGCGGTGCTGCTGCGGCCCGACCGCTACATCGCGGGGGTGGCGCAGACCGCCGCCGAACTCGAAGACCTGAGCACCTTGCTGCCCGACCATGCCGGCCTCCAAGTCCACTGAAGGCTCACCCATGAGCGAGCGGGCCGATTCGAGCCTGGCGCGCATGCTCGGCGTGCTCGATTTGTTTTCGGACCAGCGCCTGCACTGGAGCGCCGAAGACATCGCCGAGGCGCTGGGCGTCTCGCTGCCCACCAGCTACCGTTACCTCAAAACGCTCAGCGACGCGGGCCTGTTGCGGCGCGGCCACGATGCGCGTTTCACGCTGGGGCCGCGCATCGTCATGCTCGACCACTACATCCGCCAGGCCGATCCGGTGCTGCAATGCGCGGTCCCCTTCATGAAAGAGCTGGTGGCGCAAACCGGCTTCGACTGCGTGGTCTCCAGCCTGCACGGCGAGCAGCTGCTCGACACGCACCGCGAATACAGCACCTTGCCGGCTGACCTGAGCTATGGCCGTGGCCGCCCACGCCCACTGTTCCAGGGCGCCGCCCCCAAGGTGATCCTGGCGGGGCTGCCCACACCGCAGCTGCACCGCCTGCTCGATGCGCGCACCGCCGAAGCGGGCGCCGCCGGCCTGCCCACCGACTGGCCAAGCTTTCGGCGCTACTTCGGCCAGATCCGCAAGGCCGGTTTTTATTTTTCCAACGGCGAGCTCGAGTCCAACCTGGCCGCGATCGCCGTGCCCTTGCAGCAGCCCGATGGCAGCGTGGTCGCGGCGCTCTCGCTGGTGACCACGGTGCCGCGCATGTCGGTGATCGACCAGGGCAAGATCACCCCGTTGGTTCAGCGCGCCGCACGCGAAATTTCGGCGCGGCTGCCCTGAGCCCTGTTCTTTTTTTCTTCACTTGAAAGCCACTCCATGAAACTCATCAGCTTCCTGCACCAGGGCCAGCCTTCGTATGGCGTCGTCAACGGCGACGATGTGCTCGACCTCATGCCCATCCTGGGCGCGCAGGCCCCCGACCTCAAAGCCCTGCTGGCCAAAAACCTGCTGGGCGCCGCGGCCGAAGCGGCCAAGACCCACAAGCCGACACTGAAGTTTTCGCAGCTCACGCTGCTGCCCGTGATCCCCAACCCCGGCCAGATCTTTTGCATCGGTCTGAACTACGGCGAGCACGTGCGCGAGACCGGCCGCGAAATCACCGAAGTGCCGACCATCTTCATCCGCCTGGCCGACTCGCAGGTCGCGCACGGCCAGGACATCGTGCGCCCACCCGAGTCGCACCGCCTTGACTACGAAGCCGAGATCGCCATCGTCATCGGCAAGGGCGGCCGCCGCATCCAAGAGGCAGACGCCTGGGACCACATCGCCGGTTACAGCTGCTACAACGACGGCTCGGTGCGCGACTGGCAAATCGCCACCTCGCAATGGACGCCTGGCAAGAACTTCTACAAGACCGGTGGCTTCGGCCCCTGGATGGTCACGAGCGACGAGATCGCCCCCGGCCAGGTGATGCGCCTGCAAACCGTCCTCAATGGCCAGGTGCTGCAAGACACCACCACCAACAAGATGATCCACAGCATCCCGCGCCAGATCGCCTACATCTCCACCTTCATCCCGCTCTCGCCGGGCGATGTGATCGTCACCGGCACACCGGGTGGCGTGGGCAACAAGCGCAACCCGCAGATCTTCATGAAGCCCGGTGATGTGTGCGAGATCGTGGTCGACGCCATCGGCACGCTGCGCAACGGCATCCGCGACGACGCATGAGCACCGGCCCGTTTGCCACCGCCGATGCCAACGGCTACTTCAGCCGCATGCTGCGCGGCGAAGTGCCCCCGGCGCCCGCGATCACTGTGCTGGGCAGCCGCATCGTGGCGGTGGACGCTGCCGCAGGCACGCTCAGCGCCACTTACCAGGCGCAGCCCAACTTCCGCAACCCGGCGGGCACGGTGCAAGGCGGCATGCTGAGCGCCATGCTCGACGACCTCACGGCCAGCCTGGTGGACGCCACGCTGGCCGCTGGCCAAGGCGTGGCCACGCTGAGCCTGAACGTGTCTTTTCTGCGCCCGGCGCAGGTCGGCACGCTGCAAGGCCAGGCGCGCATGCTGCGCCGTGGCCGCGATGTCTGCCATGTGATGGGCACGCTGCTGCAAGACGGCAAGGAAATCGCCACCGCCGTGGCGGTGTGCAAGGTGGTCCAGGTCTGAACGCTCAGTTCAGAAAGCCCACACTGCGCCGCTCGCGCACCTCGGGCTTGAGCCGGTGTTCGGCCTCCAACTGGGCCATGAAGGCCTCGGCATCCAGCGCCTCGCCCAGGATCTGCGCTTGCCGCTGCACCGCGGCGAAATCGCCCAGGCACAGCTGCTCCAGCGGCGCCAAACGCCGACGCAGCGCGGGCGTGAGGGCCTCGGCCTCGCCACGCAGCACCTCGGCCACGAACACCGCCTCGCGCTGGTCCGAGCGCAGCGGCTTGAATTCCACCTTGAAGGCAAAGCGCCGCAGCGATGCGGCGTCGAGTTGCTCCATGCGGTTGGTGGTGCAGATGAAAACGCCGCGAAAGCGCTCCATGCCCTGCAGCATCTCGTTGACTTCGGTGACCTCGTAGTGGCGCTGCGCGCCGCGCCGGTCCTGCAAAAAGCTGTCGGCCTCGTCGAGCAAAAGCACCGCGCCGTCGCGCTCGGCCTGCGCGAACATGGCGGCCATGTTCTGCTCGGTCTCGCCCACGTATTTGCTCATGAGCTCGCTGGCGGGGTGAACGCGCAGCGGCTTGCCCAGCGCCTGCGCGATGTGCGCGGCCAGCGCGCTCTTGCCCGAGCCCGGTGGCCCGTGGAAACACAAGGTGCCGTGGCCACGCGCCTGCAAGGCGGCCACGATGCGCGCGGTCTCGTGGCGGCTGTCGACGTTGAGCCATTCGAGGCGGTAGGCCAGGGCGCTGTCGGCTTCGGGCGCGGCCTGGCGCCGGCGGCCCAGGGCCTGGTCGGCATGGGCGAGCTGGCGCTCGATCAGGGTTTGCAGCGGCGCGTCGTCGGCCTGCGCCAGCGCCGCGAAACGCACGGCGGTGTGGATTTGCGCCGGCGTCAAATCTTGCCGTGCGCTCAGGCGCGCGACCAGCGCCTCGTCCACCGCGTGTTCGGCCAGCGCCTTGCGCACCAGCTGCTCGCGCGCGCCCGGCGGCGGGCTTTGCAGCTCCAGGTGGTAGGCGAAGCGGCGGCGAAAGGCCGGGTCGATCTGCTCGATGCGGTTGGTCACCCACAGCGTGGGCACCGGGTTGCTCTCCAGAATCTGATTGACCCAGGCCTTGCCGCTGACCGATTGGCTGCTGCGGCCCGCGACCTGCTCGGCCCGCGCCATGAGTTGCGCGGCCTCGTGCGAGAGCGGCGGGAACACGTCTTCGACCTCGTCAAACAGCAGCGCCGCCTGCGCGCTGCCCTTCAAAAACGCCTGCGCGATCTGCAGCGAGCGGTAGCGGTCGCGGCCCGAGAGCGAATGGCCTTCGCGGTCGGCGTGTTCGACCTCGAAGAGCTTGAGGCCGGCCGCCTGCGCCAGCACGCGCGCCAGTTCGGTCTTGCCGGTGCCCGGCGGGCCATAGAGCAGGATGTTGACGCCGACCTCGCCGCGCTCGACCGCGCGCGCGAGCAGGTTGCGCAGCACGCGTGCGTCGTCGGCCACGTAGTCGAAATCGGCCAGGTCCAGGGCGCTGGCGGGGCTGGGACGGGTGAACACCGCCATCAGTTCGGCGCTGTCGCTGTACTCGCGCATCAGCACCGGCGGCAGCTTGTCGCTCACTTTCATGAGGTCCGACAGGTCGGTGATGGCGTGTTCGGACAAGAGGTTGTCGACCAGGCCCACGCGCTCCAGGCGCGAGCCGGCGCGCAGGGCCTCGGCCACCTCGCTGGGGTTCACGCCGGCCACCTCGGCCAGCGCCGCATAGGCCTCGGGCGCGTTGCTGACCTTGAACTCCACCAGCAGGCTGCGCAGCTCGCGCTGGTAGCGCGCCAGCGTGCCATACAGCAGCACCGCCTGCTCGGCGCGGTTGAGCTGCAGCAGCTGCCCCAGCACATCGATGTTTTGCTCGACGCGCGTCGATTGCTTTTTGAGTGTGCCCGCCAGCCACTGCGCGGTCGCGGCCAGCACCGCCATCACATCTTTGGGGGCCTCGCGCGCGTAATCGTCGAGGTGAAAGTACAGCGTGGCCTCGTCGTAAGGGCCGTGCCACTGCGCATAGCGGTCCAAAAACTCGCGTCCGGAAAGCGGCTCGTGGCCGACCCAGGCCACATGGCCCTGCACACGCGGCGCCAGCCAGCGGCGCAGGCGGTGCAGCACGCTCACCGGCCAGACCAGGTGCCGGCCTGAGAGCGGCAACAGGCCGCTCAAGTCGCGCCGCAGGTTGAACTGCAGGCCTTGCTGGCGGGCCAGCGTGAGCACGAAGTGGGTGCACATCAAATCCAGCATGGGCGCCGAGGCCAGGCCGGGCGGCAACATCACCTGTCCGGTTCGGTTTTCCTGCGCGATGCGTTTGACCATGCAGCACTCCTGAATGCGGGTGGCCAAGCCAGGCGCCACCCGTTGGGGCGCAACATAACCGAGAGTGCGCGCGCTGAAAAGCCTTTTTTCTGCCAGGGGCTGCGCCACAATCACGGCCAACCCTGGAGAAGCACCATGTCCGAGACGCCCGCGATCAGCCACGAATCCTTGCAGCAAGCCCTGGGCGAGCTGTTTGCCCCCTGGGTGCAGGCGCTGGGCTTGCGGGTGGAATCCTTTTCGAGTGGCGAAGTCACACTGCGCCTGCCGCACAGCGCGCAACTCTCGCGCGTGGGCGGCATGCTCTGCGGCCAGGCCATGATGGCGGCAGCCGACACCGCCATGGTGCTGGCGCTGATCCAGCATTTCGGCACCTTCAGGCCCTGCACCACGGTGCAGCTCTCGAGCACCTTCCTCAAGCCGCTGTCGCAGCAGGACGCGCTGGTCACTGCCCGCGTGTTGCGCGTTGGCAAGAGCTTGGCTTTTGGTGAAATCGACCTGCGCGGCGCCGAGGACGGCAAGAGCGCGTTCCGCGCCAGCACCACGTACGCGCTGCTCTGATGCCGACGCATCTGGGCCTTGGCGTTTGAGAAAAGTCAAAGCCGCGCCGGTCTTGGCTACAATCGCGGCTTGCACAGAGGAGAACCCCCATGTCCGCGCACAACGATCAAACGTCCGTCGACCCGGTAGAGGCCGTGGTCAAACACATCCCGGTGGTGGTGCCCGTCGTCGGCGCCCTGCTGATTTTCCTGCTGGCCTTCATCGCCGTTTTCCTGGCCTGATCGCCTGAGCCTGGACGATCCTCGCCCAGACCGAGCCACCCGCCCCTGAGGCGGGTTTTTTGTGCGCCCAGAGGCCGCTCTGCCCGCCTGCACATAATGTTATGCGTTTTTTGCATAGATTTCCGCCCGCTCGCCACCCAAATGACAGGCGCACGCGGGGCGGACTCCCTAAAATCGGCCCTCGTCTTGCGCCCTAGCGCCAGCACATGACCTGCCGATGACATGCCAGGTCGTCTTGCGTCAGCCCCCGGCACCCGTCGGCTGACGCAAGACGATTTCAAACTTTGGAGCCTCCGATGAACTCTCCCGCCATGCAGGGCCTGAACCTGAACACCCCGGCCTACGTCAAGAACGCCAAACTGATCGCCTGGGTTGCCGAAATGGCCGCCCTGTGCAAGCCCGACAGCATTTACTGGGCCGACGGCTCGCAAGAAGAGTACGACCGCCTGTGCGCCGAGCTGGTGGCCGCCGGCACTTTCAAAAAGCTCAACCCGGCCAAGCGCGCCAACTCCTTCCTGGCCTGGACCGACCCGTCCGACGTGGCGCGCGTGGAAGACCGCACCTACATCTGCTCGGCCAAGAAAGAAGACGCCGGCCCGACCAACAACTGGATGGCCCCGGCCGAGATGCGCGCCACCCTCAACCCCCTGTTTGACGGCTGCATGAAGGGCCGCACCATGTACGTGGTGCCCTTCTCGATGGGCCCGCTGGGTTCGCACATCGCCCACATCGGCATCGAACTGACCGACAGCGCCTATGTGGTGGTCAACCAGAAGCTCATGACCCGCATGGGCAAGGCCGTCTACGACGTGCTGGGCAGCAACGGCGAATTTGTGCCCTGCGTGCACACCGTGGGCGCCCCGCTGGCCGCTGGCGAGAAAGACAAAACCACCTGGCCCTGCAACCCGAGCACCAAATACATCGTGCATTACCCCGAAACGCGCGAAATCTGGTCTTACGGCTCGGGTTACGGCGGCAACGCGCTGCTGGGCAAAAAGTGCTTTGCGCTGCGCATCGCCTCCACCATGGGCAAAGACGGCGGCTGGCTGGCCGAGCACATGCTGATCCTGGGCGTGACCAGCCCCGAGGGCAAGAAATACCACGTGGCCGCCGCCTTCCCCAGCGCCTGTGGCAAGACCAACTTCTCGATGCTGGTGCCGCCCGCCGCCTTCAATGGCTGGAAAGTCACCACCATCGGTGACGACATCGCCTGGATCAAGCCCCACGCCGACGGCAAGATGTACGCCATCAACCCCGAAGCCGGCTACTTTGGCGTGGCCCC
>JACCDW010534020.1_pt1 | contig 28512 bp, 28 predicted proteins | sample 7449781 | NCBI WGS metagenome assembly JACCDW01 (sample SAMN15323449, study PRJNA562643) | freshwater metagenome | isolation source: river surface water | place: USA:Blue River Watershed | collected 2017-08-18
CCCACCCCCGCCACCCTCCAACGCGAAGCCCACAAACTTGAAAAGCGCCTGTGCCGTCTGACCGGCCAGGCCATCGTCGACTACAACATGATCGAGGCGGGTGACCGCGTCATGGTGTGCCTCTCGGGTGGCAAGGATAGCTACACCCTGCTCGACATCCTGCAAAAGCTGCAGCAGCGCGCCCCGGTGGACTTCGAGCTCATTGCCGTCAACCTCGATCAAAAACAACCTGGCTTTCCGGCCCATGTGCTGCCCGCTTACCTGGACCAGCTGGGCATTCGCTACCACATCGAAAACCAGGACACCTATTCCATCGTCAAGGACAAAATCCCCGAGGGCAAGACCATGTGCAGCCTGTGCAGTCGCCTGCGCCGGGGCATTTTGTATCGGGTCGCTGACGAGTTGGGCGCCACCAAAATTGCGCTGGGGCATCACCGCGACGACATCTTGCAAACCTTTTTCCTGAACATGTTTTTTGGTGGCAAGCTCAAGGGCATGCCACCCAAGTTGCAAAGCGACGACGGCAAGCACTTGGTCATCCGGCCACTGGCCTATGTGGCGGAAAAAGACATCGTCACCTGGGCGGAGCATCGGCAGTACCCCATCATTCCCTGCACCTTGTGTGGCAGTCAAGAAAACCTGCAGCGCAAACAAGTGGGTGACATGCTGCGCACTTGGGACAAGCAGTTTCCAGGGCGACTGGACAACATGGCCCATGCCTTGCAAAACATCGTGCCGTCGCACCTGATGGATCGCCACGCATTTGGCTTCGAGGGGCTCAGCCTGACCGGCCTGACCGGCCTGCCGGACGCCCAGGGCGACACCGCGTTTGATGCCGAGGATATCCCCCTGCCGCCCGCACACGCTGGGCTGCTGCACCCGGTCCTGGGTACAATCAACGTTTCTCAAATTGAGACGCCTTCTTCATGCAATGGTTCGTTGTCCACACCAAGCCCCGTCAAGAGCAGCGAGCCCTGGACAACCTGACGCGCCAGGGCTTTGAAGCCTGGCTGCCCATGATCGAGGTCGAGAAAGTCCTGCGCGGGCGAATCACCCGGGTCAGCGAGCCCATGTTCAGCCGCTACCTGTTCATCCGTCTGGACAAAACGCAAAGCAACTGGTCCCCCATCCGCTCTACCCTGGGGGTCAGCAAACTGGTGAGTTTTGGCAATGTGCCGGCTGCGGTGCCCGACGAACTCATCGAACTGCTGCGTGAAGCACCGCAACGCCCCAAAGAACTGCTACTTAAATCGGGGGATGCCGTGCAAATTGTTGAGGGGCCGCTCAAGGGTCTGGAAGGTATCTTCGAGCAGCGAGATGGCGAACAGCGGGCCATGGTGCTCATTGAGTTGATCAGCCAGCCGCAACGGGTCGCGGTGGCGCTGAGTGGGCTCAAGCCTGTCGCGGGTTAATGCCAACACCCGTGCCACATTTAAATTCCCGAACGGTAAATTTATTGCACGACAGGACGGGATATGGATCATAATTTACCGAACGGGAATTTTTACCCCTCCTCCGCATGATCGCCATCTCCTCCGCTACCTCTCTCGGCGTCGCTTTACGAACTGCCAGAAAGCGCATGGGCTTGACCCAGCCAGAGCTGGCTCTGACCGCCGGTGTGGGCGTGCGCTTCATTGTCGATTTAGAGGGCGGAAAGCCCACTGTGCGCCTGGAGCAGGTCTTACGAGTCATTGAGGCTTTGGGGGGATCGTTGATGCTCAACATCGTGGCCCCTGAGGCACCGAAGGTTAAAAAGGCTCGCCATGGTGCATGAGATTGGCGTTTGGTTGTTTGACAAGGAGGTTGGTAAGCTTTCGCTGGTGGCCGGGCGGCTGAGCTTCCAATATGGTTCCGAGTGGCTGGCGACGCCCACCCCTCTCGCCCTGTCGCAATCTTTGCCGCTGCGCTCTGAGCGTTTTGACGACCAGCATTGCCGCGCATTTTTCGCTGGTCTCCTGCCTGAGGGCCATTTGAGGCGGCTGATCGCGCAACAGTGCCAAGTGTCCAGCCAGAACGATTTTGCTTTGCTCAATGCCATTGGCGGTGAATGTGCTGGGGCCATTACTTTTGTGCCGGTCGGTCAGCCTGTTGCTCGCATCGACCAGCCCAGTGTTGAGTGGCTTGATGAACCCCAGCTCATCGCCTTGCTCGACGAATTGCCACTTCGTCCCATGCTCGCGGGGCGCGATGGCATACGCCTGTCTCTGGCCGGGGCGCAAGACAAGCTACCGGTGCTGTTTGATGGCCAACGCATTGGTTTACCCAAAGACGGCCAGCCCAGCACACACATCCTTAAGCCGGCCATAACGACCGTAGAGGACAGCGTGCTCAACGAGGGTTATTGCATGGCGTTGGCGCAGGCCATGGGATTAACGGCGGCTCGAGCCCAGATCTTCTCTGTCAGTGGACGGCAGATTTTGTTGGTGGCTCGCTATGACCGACAAGCAGGTGATGACGGCCAACTGGTGCGCATTCACCAGGAAGACTTCTGCCAAGCCTTGGGCGTGGTCCCCGAGTTGAAGTACCAGAACGAAGGCGGCCCTGACTTGACCGCCTGCTTCAACCTCCTGCGCCAAGCCAGTCTGCCCAACGCACCGCAAGTGCTGCGATTGCTCGATGCCGTAATACTCAATGCTCTCATTGGCAACCACGATGCACACGCCAAGAATTTTTCGTTGCTGTATGCGGGTGAAACCCCAACGTTGGCACCCCTTTACGACGTGTTGTCCACGGCAGTTTATGACAACCTATCGCCCAAAATGGCAATGAAGCTGGGCCGCAAGTACAAGTTCACCGAGGTACAGGCCGTGCACTGGGAACAGTTCGCACAGGCCGCCGGGTTGTCGATAGCACAGACTAAAAAGCGCGTGCTGCGTATCGCGCAAGATCTGCCTGCTATTGCACGCCAAGTGCAGACATCAGCACCATTCTCCGATCAGCGGATCATCGCCAAGATCGTTGCCTTGATTGAGCAGCGTTCGGCACTGACCGTGCGCAGATTGACCGAAGTTAACCACTGAACACTTGCTATGACTCCGTGATGACAGACCTCGAAACAATCAGCGTCAAAACATATACTCTTTACCCATAAACAGGTAAGCACATTACACATCCCACATGCCAACTGTTCCTCAACACATCGCCATCATCATGGACGGCAACGGTCGCTGGGCCAAGAAACGCCTCATGCCGCGTCAGGTGGGGCATGTCAAAGGGGCGGCAGCTGTGCGGCGCATTGTGCAGGCGTGTGCCGATCGTCACATCGACTACGTCACTTTGTTCGCGTTCAGCACAGAAAACTGGCGGCGGCCCGCAGAAGAAGTGTCAGCCCTCATGGACTTGTTTGTGCACTACCTGCAAAAGGAAATGCGCGACATGAGCGAGCTGGGCGTGCGGCTTCGCGTCATTGGTGACCGCAGCCCCTTTGACGCGCGCCTGCAAGCGCTGATTGCCGATACCGAAGCGGCCACGGCCCACAACACCAAGCTCAACCTCACCATCGCCGCCAACTATGGCGGGCAATGGGACATTCTTCAGGCCATGCGTGCCTGGCAGCAGGCGCACCCCGGCCAAACCCTGAACGACCTGGACGAGCAAGCGCTGGCGGGCTACCTCAGCATGGCTGGGCTGCCCAACCCCGACTTGCTGATCCGCACCGGCGGCGAGTCACGCATCAGCAACTTCTTGCTGTGGCAAATGGCCTACACCGAGCTGTATTTCACGCCCTTGCTGTGGCCCGACTTTGACGACAAGGCCTTGGACGATTCTTTGGTCTGGTTCAGCCAGCGCGTTCGCCGCTTTGGCCAAACCGACGACCAGGTGCTCAATACCGCTTGACCACGCCCAAGGAATAGAGCGAGGCACGGGTACCGGACTCGCTGCCCACACGGTCGTAATGGGTGAAGCCCAGCCGCAAGTCAACGCCGGGGCTGAGGTTGGGGTACTCGTAACCCACCCCCAACAATTGCCCGCTGCCAGACAGATTTTCAGACCCCGTCAATACCCCGGGGACAGACATGTCCAACTTGCGTGTCAGGTGGTGGATGCCCCATTTGAAGAACAGGTTGTTGTAACCACTGGCCACCGTGGGGCGCAACACCAGCGAATAGTCAAAGCCTGAGAAACTGTAGGTTTCAGAGCCGGAGTAAGCCGTGCCACTGCTCTTGGTGCCGCGGATGGAATATTTGAAATCGTCGGAATGCAGGTAGCCCAGCTCGAAGCCCACCTGCTCATTGAAGCGGTAGCCGCCATACAGCCGCCAGGCAGCCTTGCTGCGGTTTTGGTCCGCGGTGGCGGTGCCGCCAGCCAACAAGGCGTATTGGGTGGCCGTCTCGCCAGAGCGGTCATTCACGCCAGCCACCCCCAGGTCAAACCCTGCATACCAGGGGGATTTGCCGACCGCCGCCGGCGCCTTGAGCGACTGGGCCGTGGCCTGGCCCGCCCAACCCAGCAGGCCTGCAGCCCCCAGTCTGACCACCACACCCGAGACGCAAGACAAGAAGGAAGAACGCGGCAATGTTTGCTTGATTTTCATGGTGACACCTCAGAACAACAACATCTAGGTTGGTTAGCAACCCACCCCGATAGATTACCGCATTGTGACGAGATTGGCAGCTGTTTTTTGGGTGCGACAGCACACATATCACTACAAGTCTGATAAATTATTGACGACTTTCTTGGAACCCCCAGGAAATTGTTTTAAACTGGCGTCTTGATAAGCAAGGTGCCTCACCTGCTTCCCCCTATTTCTACCCGGAGTTGTCAAAGTGAACCTGTCACCCATTTCCCGTCGTTTGTTGCTTGTCTCTTCGCTGGCTGTTGCAGGTTACATGACCGCTTGCTCTGACTCTTCCAGCAGCGTCAGCACCACCTCTTTTGACGTCACCCCTTCGCTGGGTATCGTCTATGGCGGCACTGTCCAGGCGTACTCGGCCTCTGGCGTCCTGCTGGGCTCTGGCACCACCGGTGCAGCCACCAGCGCCAACCCCGGCAAGGCCACCGTGGCCATGACGGGTTACACCGCCGGCCAGCCTGTGGTGCTTAAGTTGGTTCTGGTCCCCGGTGTCACCACCTACTTCAACGAGAAAATCAATGATGTGGCACCTGTTACCACCGAGTCCTACCTCGCCTCCGTGGTCCCATCGGTGGTCTCAGGCTCAACCGCAGGTATCACCCCCGCCACCAACCTGGCTGCCAAAATTGCCGGGGTCACTGCCGGCTCTTCGGGTGTAACCTTGCTGTCCACGGTCACCTCAGACAACATCTACAAAGCGGTGATTCAAACCAACCGCCTGCTGGGCCTGCCCGACACCACCAACCTGCTGGTGGCTCCAGTTCCTGCCACAAAGGCAGCCCCCGCCGGTGGCGACACCTACGGCAAAATCTTGGCCGCACTGGCTAAAACCACCACGGCTGCCGACCCAATCGCTCAGGCTGCTACGCTGGTCAGTTCCATCACCGTCACCAGCGCTGGTACCGTTGCCACAGTGGCAACACCCGGTACGTTCACAACTGTCAACAATATCCTGACCGCTCCCGCCAACGGTGTGAACACCTTGGTGACCTATTCCACCCCGGTCACCAACACCACCACGCTGACCACCATCGACAGCACCACGTTGTCCTCCATTCAAACCAAGGTCACCACAGCCCTGGCCTCCGGCACGGGCACCAGCACCGGTACCGGCACGGGCGTCAGCAGTACCTTCTAAGCCAAAAGGTACCCACCCCACACAGCGGAGCCCAGGCTCCGCTTTTTTTCGTTGGTCACCTCCCACTCTCCCATGCCACTCCGCCTGCCCAAGCCCTGGTCACACCGCTGGCTGCTCTGCGTAGCCCTGGGTTGGGCATCAAGCGCTACGGCACAACTGGCGCCCAGCGGTTACACCAGCACACTCAACACCCCCAGTGCCGATGTGTTGCCCACCGGCGCCTTGGGCTTCAGCCTGGCCAACAACAACCCCGAGTTTCCTCGCAAGTTTCCGGGCTACGGTGCCAGTGGCAGCACGGTGTTAGGTTTCGGGGCTCTGCCTGGTCTGGAGCTGACCAGCCGCCTGGCCTATGACGGCGACCTGCACTGCAACCAGTACAAAGTGGTGTACGACTGCAACAGCTGGACCCGCGACGTCTCCATCAACGCCAAGTACCAGCTGCCCTTCACCCTGCCCCTGGGCACGCGCCTGGCCGCCGGGTTCACCGACTTTGGCGGGGCCGCCACCAACTTCAAGCAGCATTACGCGGTGGCCAGCTCGCGCTGGAATTACCTGGAGTTCAGCCTGGGTTACGCCAAGCCCAGCAGCAGCACGGCCTTGCTGAATGGCACTTTCTGGGGCGGCACGGTGCACGTGACCGAGCGGATCAAGGTGTCTTTAGAGGACGATCATCGCCAACGGCGCTACGGCGCCAGCATCACCCAGCCGCTCACCGAGGGGCTGGACCTGCAAGCCACGCTCAGCCGCCGGTTTCAGGGCGACACGGCTTTGCAAGCCAACCAGTTCACCGTGGGCTTTCTCTGGGCGCTGGACCACTCGGCCCGGCAACGCGGGTCGACCCACCCCGGTCAACGCTTCTCGTTTGAGCAACCCCGGCAGGCGTTGGAAGACGCGCGTCAATACGCGCAACTGCTGCAAGCCCCCCCAGCCAGCGTGGTAAACCCCGCACCCACGGCCACGCCCAAAGCCGATGCAACACCCGCACCCACCCCCGAAAAACCCACCCTCACCCAAGCCCTGGCCAAACGCGGTTTTCGCAACATCCACATCGGGCGCACGCCGGACGACACACAGTGGCTGATGGTGGAGCCCGTGGGCTGGCGGCAAAGCCGGCTGGAAGCCCTGGGTGCGGCCCTGGCCACCTGGTTGTCCATCCCAGGCGAGGAAACAGACCGGCTGTGGCTGACCCTCACCTACCTGCAACAACCCGTGTTCAGCGTGCAAACCACCCGTGCCTGTGCCCGCCAGTTTCGCGAAGGGGAAGACCAGTGCAGCACCAGCGCAGGCAGCGTCCCGTCCCTGCGCTTCATCGCAGCCGATCAACTGCCCAGCACCGTGGAATGGCAAGAACGTGGCGCGCACAGCGACTGGCTGCACCCGCGCCTGGAGCTGGGCCTGGCCCTGCGCTACAACGTTGGCACCGAGTACGGCCTGACCGACCATTCGGCGGCCCTGAACGGCAGCTGGGAGGTGCCCCTGGCCAAGGGCCTGCTGTGGCAGGGCAACGTCACCAGTGACTCGATCAATTCGGACGACTACGGCCAGCCCTCGGGCTATTGGTACAACCAGCGCATTCGCCGGCAGCGGCAAACCCAGCTGGTCAGTTACCAGCACCAGGTGCTGCCCCGCACCTGGGTGCAGGTGTCAGAGGGCTACATCACCCCCACCGACCGGGGCGAGCAGGCCAATGTGCACTGGCTCAGCCCGCTGGGGCGCTGGCGTCTGTCTGGCATGGCGGCGCAGTACAAAACCCTCACCCCCAACGCGCCCGACACCCTGCACCAGCCCCGGCTGTTGAGTGCTCGCTACAGCGTGTTGCCAGGGCTGTGGTCGGTGGATGTCACTCAAGGCCGGTTTTACTCGGGCGACCAGGGCAAGCGCTTCATGAGCCACCACTGGTTTGGCGACCACCGGCTGACGTTTTATTACCGCGACACCCAAAGCCCCGACGGCATCACCATGCCGCGCACCAAGTTTGCGGGCTTTGAAATCACCTTCCCCTTGGGCCCGCGTCAGTCTGGCTTCATCGGGCCGCTCAGCATCCGTGGGCAAGACCAATTGGCTCTGGGCCTGGAGACCAAGGTAGGCGCCAAGGACAACTATGTCACCTCGGGCTACGGCGCGGTGCCTGGCCTGCGCCACGGCCTGAACGACATCACCGACCACGACCGCACCGGCATTGAAGACCTGTGGGCCAACCGTTATCGCTTGCGGGCGGTGCTGCGTGAATTGGCGCCTTAGGGTCCCACCCCCGGGCGCCACCCTGGTGCACGCAGTAAAATGGCGTGGTTATCGATCTGGTAAGTGTTAAACGTTACCTGGAAGTTTTTTGATGTACTTTTCCCCTCTGCGTCGCCTGGCTGTCACTGTGACTGCGATGGCTGCGTCCGCTCTGTGCGCTGTCAGCTTTTCTGCCCTGGCGCAATCCCCCGCCGCAGGCCTGACCCTGGAAGCCCCCTTGATGGGCGGTGGCCTGGGCCGCGCCGGGGAGGCCAGCAACCTGGGCAGCGGTTTTGCCTCGGGCATCGGGTCCGCAGGCCCACTCGACCCACGTTCCGCCGTGCAGTCGCTGCAGTCCAACCGCGCTGCCAACGCCAACCCGCAAGAGGTCAGCAAACCCGCCGCCCCGCCCCCCGAGGTAGCGCCGCTGCAAACCACCCAGTTTCAAAAATTTGTGCAGGGCAGCACCGGCGTGCCCATCAAGCTGTACGGCTACAACCTGTTTGAAACCAACCGCTACCCGGCCATCAGCGACATTCCGGTGCCCGCCAACTATGTGCTGGGCCCGGGTGATGAAATCGACCTCAAAATCTGGGGCACGCTGGACGTCAGCCTGCGCCTGGCCATCGACCGCAACGGCCAGGTGACCGTGCCCAAGGTGGGGCCCATCACCGTGGCCGGCACGCGCAGCGACCAGCTGGAAAGCCTGCTGAAGGCGCAAATCGGCCGGGTGTTCAGCCATTTCGAGCTGTCGGCCACCCTGGGCCGCTTGCGCACCATTCAGGTGTTTGTGGTGGGCCAGGCGCGCAAGCCGGGCGCCTACACTGTCTCCAGCCTGTCCACCCTGGTCAGTGCGCTGTTTGAAAGCGGCGGCCCGGCGGCCACCGGCAGCCTGCGTCACATTCAGCTCATGCGCTCAGGCCAGCGGGTGACCACGCTGGACCTGTACAAATTCATCCACGCCGGTGACGCCAGCACCGACGCGCGTTTGTCCCCGGGGGACGTCATCGTCATTCCCCCGGCCGGCCCACGGGTGGCCCTGGTGGGCGCGCTGGACAACCCGGCGGTGTACGAGCTGGCCAGCCCTGAGGAACCCTTGGGCCAATTGCTGACCTACAGCGGCGGCCAGCAAATTTTGTCGGCCACCCACAAGGTGCTGGTGGAACGCATCCAAACCCAAGACGCCCGCACCCCGCGCCTGGTGGAGGAACGCGCCCTCAACCAGCCCGGCCTGCAGTCCACCGTGCGCGATGGCGACGTGGTCACCCTGCTCAACATCAGCCCCGCCTTTGCCAACGCCGTCACCTTGCGCGGCACCGTGGCCCAGCCGCTGCGCTATGCCTTCAAGCCAGGCATGCGCGTCTCGGACCTCATCCCCGAGCCCGAGGCCTTGATCGACTCAGACTACTACACCCGCAAGAACATTTTGGTGCAGCGCGACTCGCAGCAAGCGGACAACGCCCTCAAGGGCATGGCCGCAGACAAAGAAACCCGCGCCAAGGTCAACGACGTCCGCAACCTGCTGGATGAAATCAATTGGGACTACGCCGCCATCGAGCGGCTGGACAGCAAGGCGGTCAAAACCCAGTTGCTGCCGTTCAACCTCAGCCAGGCCATCAACCAGAAAAACCCGCAGCACAACCTGTTGCTGCAGCCGGGCGACGTGGTCACCATTTTCAGCGTCAAGGACCTGCCCATCCCCATGGACAAGCGCAACCAGTTTGTGCGCGTCGCGGGCGAGGTGCGGGTGCCCGGTGTCTACCCCATCGAGCCGGGTGAAACCCTCTCCGACCTCATCCAGCGCGCCGGCGGCTTCACCGCCAATGCCTACCCCTATGGCACGGTGTTTTCCCGGGAAAGCACGCGGGCCCAGCAGCAAGAGAACCTGGACAAAGCCATTCGGCGGTTGGAGATTGAGGTCAACTCCATGAGCGCCAGTGCCTTGCAAAACATCACCGATGCTGAAAAAGGCAATTCCCTGCAATCTCAAATTGCCGGACAACGGGCGCTGTTGAGCCGCCTCGCAAGCCTGAAAGCGGGTGGCCGTGTGGCGCTGGAGATGGACCCCGTCAGACCTCAGTTGCCGCGCATTCGGCTGGAGGACGGCGACCAAATCACCGTGCCCAATCAGCCCAGCTTTGTGGGCGTATTTGGCGCGGTGTTCAGCGAAACCACCTTCATCCACCGCCCCGGCTCCACCGTGGGCGACTATCTGGACAAAGCTGGCCTGACGCGTGAAGCGGATGTGGACCACCTCATGGTCATCCGCGCCGACGGCACGGTGGAAAGCACGCCCAAGCGCCTGACGCTGCTGGGCAACTCGCTGACCAGCAAAAAGCTGAACCCTGGTGACTCGGTCTTTGTGCCCGAGGTGCTGGACCGCCGCAGCGCCTACACCCAGTTCATCACCGGCGCCAAGGACTGGACGCAGCTGTTCTACCAGTTTGGCTTGGGGGCCGCCGCCGTCAAGACCCTGCGCAACTGAGGCCCGGCATGAACGACAACTTCAACGCCACGCCCACGCCCCCCTCTTTGGACGAGGCTGACGACGAAATCAGCCTGCTGGACCTGTTGCAGGTAGTGGCAGACAACCTGCGCCTGCTGGTGCTGGGCCCGCTGATGGTGGGGCTGGCGGCACTGGGCGTCAGCTTTGCCATTCCCCCCACCTTCACCGCCAAAACCCAGTTTTTGCCGCCGCAGCAGCAGCAAAGCTCGGCCTCGGCCTTGATCCAAAGCCTGGGCTCCATGGGTGGCCTGGCCAGCGCCCTCACCTCCAAAAACCCGGCGGACCAGTACATCTCGTTCATGAAGACTGTCAGCCTGCAAGACGCCATGGTGGACCGCTTCCAGCTGATGGAGCGTTACCACACCAGCCTGCGTGTGGATGCACGCAAACGACTGCTGGACAACACCAAATTCACCGCCAGCAAGGACGCCCTCATCACCCTGGAGTTTGACGACCGCGACGCCAAATTTGCGGCCGAGGTGACCAACGCCTATGTGGAAGAGTTGCGCCGGCTGATGACCCGCCTGGCGGTGACCGAAGCGCAAATGCGCCGCCAGTTTTTTGATGGCAAGCTGAAAGAGGCGAAGGAAAACATGGTGCTGGCCGAGCAGGCCTTGCGCAGCACCGGGGTGAACAGCAGCATTTTGAAGTCCAGCCCGGCCTCGGCGGTGGAGGTGGTGGCACGCTTGCGCGCCAGCATCACCGCGCAAGAAATCAAACTGTCCAATATGCGCAGTTATTTGACCGAATCGGCCCCCGACTTCAAACTGGCCCTGGCCGAGCTGGCCACGCTGCGCAGCCAGTTGTCCAAGGCCGAGCAAGACGAACCGCAAAGCCGTGGGGACGACAACTACATTGCCCGTTACCGGCAATACAAATACACCGAAACCCTGTACGAGCTTTTTGCCAAACAGTACGAACTGGCGCGGGTGGACGAGGCGCGCGAAGGGGCTGTCATTCAGGTGGTGGATCCAGCCACCCCGCCCGAGCGAAAGTCCAAACCCAAAAAAGCCTTGATTGCGGTGATTGCCACCTTGGCCGCCGGCTTTCTGTTGCTGCTGTGGGTATTCCTTAGAAAGGCGATGGAGGATGCCGCGCGCTCGCCAGACACTTATCAAAAGTGGAGTAATATCCGTCACTCGTTTCGGCGGGCCCTGGGTAAAGCTTGAGCCCACGCCAACAGACTGACGATATTTCTCCAACGCGCGCATGTACACGCTGAACCTGTCATTGCCCCACCTTCCGGCTGTTCCTGCGTCCAGCCTGTGGGCCTTTGGCGTGTCACTGCTGGTGGCGGTGGCGCTGGTGCTGACGCAGCGGTGGCATGGGCATTTCAGCTTTGACCGTTCGATGGGGGTGCAAAAGTTTCATGCCCAGCCCACACCGCGGGTGGGGGGCATTGCCATTGTGTTTGGTGTGCTGGCCGCTTTTTGGGTGGCTGCGCCCGAGCGCAAAGCTATTTTGGGGCCTTTGCTGTTTGCGGGTTTGCCGGCCTTTTTCTTTGGCTTGGCTGAAGACCTGACCAAAGAGGTGTCGGTGCTGGCCCGCTTGCTGGCCACCATGCTGTCAGGGGTAATGGGTTGGTTCATTACCGGCTATTCCATTACCTCGGTGGAGGTTCCGGTGCTGGATGTGCTGTTGAAGTCCCAGGGGTTTTCTGTCATGTTCACCGCCTTTGCCATTGGCGGGGTGTCCAATGCCATCAACATCATTGACGGGTTCAACGGGCTTGCCAGCGGGTTTGTTGTTGTGGCGCTGCTCAGCCTGGGGGCCATTGCGCTGTCGGTCAACGATCCAGGGCTGGCCCTGGCCTGCCTGGCGGTGGCCAGCGCCGTGGCTGGTTTTTTTGTGGTCAACTGGCCGCTGGGCAAGTTGTTTTTGGGGGACGGTGGGTCTTATTTTGGGGGGTTTGCCGTGGCCTGGGCGTCGGTGCTGCTGCTGGAGCGGCATACCGAGATTACCGCTTTTGCCCCCTTGCTCGTTTGCATCCATCCGGTGACCGAGGTGCTGTTCAGCGTGTTCCGGCGCAAAATGCGGATGGCCAATGCGGGGGCGCCAGACCGACTGCATTTACACAGTTTGATCATGCGGCGTTATGTGAGCCGCATGATCCCCTTGGATCAAAAGTGGAAAAACTCGATCACCGGCTTGCTGGTGGTGCTGTTGAGTTTGCCGGCGGTGGTGTTGGCTTATGTGTTGGCCAAGTCGGCTGTGTTGGCGGCCATGGCTTGTCTGGTTTTGGTTTTGGGGTATGTGTCGATTTATGCGCGGATTGTGCGGTTTCGGTGGTGTTCGCCAGTGCGGTTTATGTTTTTGAAGCCGCGGGCTGTTGGGGCCTAAACAATTCGGCGTCAACATAAACCGACTTCGTCGGAAACAATGTAGTGAGCCAGTAAAAGTGTATAAAGATCACACTATCGGAGAAATCAGCCATGAGTATGACGATGGAAGACGACATCAATAGATGGACAGCCAAGTGCAAGGCGGCGCTGGTGGGGGAGATCATTCAGGGCAAGACCACCACTTCATAGGCCTCGCGCTCCTTTGACATTTCCCCATCGGAAATCGGGCAATGGGTGGACGAAGCCAAGCGGGGTATGGAAAACGCTTTGCGAGCCAAGCCCTTGAATATCAGGTATCAATTCGAGCGGCAACTCAAAGAGTTCCAGGAGGCGTACGGTGAGGCGAAGCTGAAGATACGTGCCAGAAAAAAGCTACAAGCCCTGCTATGCAACAAGGACGAGAAATGATTCTCTCTATCCAGCAAGGGCTGAAAGCCGAGGGTTTCAAGGTCTCGAGGATCCAACTGTGCCGCCGGTTTGAGGTGCCAAGGCACACGGTGTACTACAAGCACTGCAAGAGTGCATCCAAAGTGCAGGAGTTGTTTCAGAAGCCTATCAAAGCCATGATTGACCAAGACCCCAGGCTTGGTTACCGCACGGTGGCAGGGCATGGCTTCTCAACTTCACTTTGAGTCGCGCGACAACCCTGTTCCTGTTGATGGGATTTAGCGGTTGCATCTCCTGCAATCGTACCCTTCTAATCTTGAGAAATATTTTTTATGACGGAGTGGAGCATGAGGCGGAACACCGGGTACAATGTTCAAGTTCTTACAGAATTTCACTTCGCTACTTACTCCTGCGACCGCGCTTGCTCAACGTGAAACAGCATGGCGGTAGCGTGCCCAAAACACATTCAAATCCTCACCGCACAGATAAAACTCGTCAACCTTATGACAAGTCGCCAAGCCAAACTACAAGAAGACACCTATTTCAGGGTAATGCGCATCCTGCAAGATAACCCGGACCTCACCCAGCGCGAACTGGCCGAAAAATTGGGCATCAGCGTCGGCGGGCTAAATTACTGCCTGAAAGCGCTGATGGAAAAGGGTTTGGTGAAAATGAAAAATTTCGCCAACTCCAAGAATAAATTCGGCTATGTCTATGTGCTCACACCAACTGGCATGGCTGAAAAGGCGGCTATTACCCACCGCTTTTTTGAGCGCAAGATGGACGAGTACGAAGCGCTGAAGGCGGAAATCGAAGCACTTAGGTCTGAAGTTAAAAAGTCTGGCGGGGAAGGAACTCAAAAAGTATGATCAACGTAACCCCCGTCATCTTGTGCGGTGGTTCAGGCACTCGTCTTTGGCCTCTCTCCCGTGCGGGTTTCCCGAAAAAATTCCTTTCACTGACAGGTAACGAGAGCTTATTCCAGCAAGCTGCACAGCGGCTTTTCAGGCTAGGTGCAGACGACATACATGTTGCTAAGCCCCTCATCGTCACTGGCGAAGAGCACAGCTTCCTGGCATCTGAGCAAATGCGCGAGGCAGGCATCGAACTGGGTGCCGCCTTGCTGGAGCCCGTAGGCCGCAAAACGGCCCCTGCCTTGACTCTGGTTGCCTTGGCTGCCCAAGCGGATGGCGAAGATCCCATACTGGTGGTTACGCCCGCCGACCAAACTGTTGCCAACACAGCCGCCTTCATACAAGCCATGCAGCAAGCCGTTCGTGAGGCGAGCAGCGGCAGCATCGTCATTCTGGGCATTACCCCTGACCACCCCGAAACCGACTACGGTTACATCCAATCCAAAGATCAAAACAACGCTGGGGCCAAGGTCGTCGAACGTTTTGTCGAGAAGCCCAACGCCATGCCTTGCTCAAGGCCAATGGATACAAAGTTAATGTGAGCATGGAGGGAAATTTTCTTGACGGGATTCACTGCTTGGGCTTCAAACCAAGAAATCGCCAACTTTATAAATTCAGATCTGATTTGTTCACGGTGTAGAAAAAATGATGTCCCTACAAAAAATTAAATTGTCAATCATAGGCCTGGGTTATGTGGGACTTCCGCTAGCCGTCGAATTCGGGCGCAACCGCACTGTAGTCGGTTTCGATATTAACCAACGCCGTATCGATGAACTTATGGCCGGCAACGACTACACCCTTGAGACCAGTCCGGACCAACTCGCCGCCGCTAAGCACCTTAGCTATACGACGAACCTTGACGATCTGCGCTGCTGTAACTGCTACATCGTCACAGTTCCAACCCCCATCGATGAACATAAGCGCCCAGATCTAACCCCGCTCATCAAGGCCAGCGAAACCGTTGGCAGGGTGCTGAAGCAGGGGGACATTGTCATTTATGAATCCACCGTCTATCCGGGATGCACTGAGGAGGACTGTGTGCCCGTGCTGGAAAAGTGCTCAGGACTCAAGTTCAACCAGGACTTTTACTGCGGTTACAGCCCTGAGCGCATCAACCCTGGTGATAAAGAACATCGCGTCACCACCATCAAAAAGGTGACTGCAGGCTCTACACCTGAAATTGCCGACGTCATCGATGCGCTTTACAACGAGATCATCACCGTTGGCACCCACAAGGCGGAAAGCATTAAGGTCGCCGAAGCAGCAAAGGTCATTGAAAACACGCAACGTGACCTCAACATTGCGCTCATCAACGAACTTGCCTTAATTTTCAACAAGATGGGCATCGACACCGAGGCGGTGCTGAAGGCGGCTGGCAGCAAGTGGAATTTCCTCCCTTTCCGCCCGGGTCTAGTCGGTGGCCACTGTATTGGTGTTGACCCCTACTACCTAACCTACAAGGCTCAAGCCATCGGCTATCACCCGGAGATCATCTTGGCTGGTCGCCGCTTAAACGACAGTATGGGCACCTATGTCGTCGGCCAACTTATCAAGGCTATGACCAAAAAGCGTCTCCAGGTCGAAGGTGCCAAAGTGCTGGTTATGGGCCTGACCTTCAAGGAAAACTGCCCAGATCTGCGCAACACCCGTGTTATCGATATCGTTGAGGAGCTGAAAGAATACAACTGCAACGTCGATGTGTATGACCCTTGGGTGTTAGCCGAAGAGGCGCAGCACGAATACGGCTTCACGCCCATCGCCAATGCCAGCACAGGCGTTTACGACGCCATCATCCTTGCCGTCGCACACTATCAGTTCAAAGACATGGGCGCTGCTGCAATTCGAGCTTTGGGTAAGCCGACTGCAATACTCTACGACCTGAAGTATGTCCTGTCGGCGCAGGAATCTGACTTGAGGTTGTGATCATGACTGCCTACGAAACCCTGAAACAACAACTCCGATTGGAGCCCAAAACCTGGCTGATAACCGGTGTGGCCGGCTTCATCGGCAGCAACTTGCTAGAGGTCCTGCTCAAGCTCAACCAGCGCGTTGTTGGTTTGGACAACTTCAGCACCGGCCACCAGCGCAACTTGGACGAAGTCCAAACTCTCGTCGGTCCTGATCAATGGACCGACTTCCAGTTCATCAACGGCGACATCCGCAACCTAGACGTCTGCCGGCGCGCCATGCGCTATTCCCACTCTCCCCTTGCGGGAGAGGGCCGGAGTGAGGGGTCGGTCGACTACGTCCTTCACCACGCCGCGCTCGGGTCAGTCCCCCGCAGCATCGAAGACCCCATCACCGCCAACCAGAGCAACATTGATGGTTTCCTCAACATTCTGGTTGCCGCTCGCGATGCCAATATCAAGCGCCTTGTCTATGCCACCAGTAGCAGCACCTACGGCGACCACCCCGACCTGCCCAAAGTCGAAGAAAAAATCGGTAAACCACTCAGTCCATACGCCGTCACCAAGCTGGTCAATGAACTTTATGCCGAGGTCTTTGCTAGTACATACGGATTTAAAGCCATCGGACTTCGCTACTTCAACATCTTTGGCCGTCGGCAAGACCCCGAGGGCGCCTACGCCGCCGTCATCCCCGGGTGGATTGCCGCTATGATCAAAAATGAGCCCGTCTACATTAACGGCGATGGTGAAACCAGTCGCGACTTCTGCTATGCTGACAATGTAGTGCAGGCCAACCTGCTGGCCGCGACAGTTGCCGATGGCGCCGCTGTTAACCAAGTCTACAACGTGGCGGCAGGCCAGCGCACTACACTGAACCAGCTCTACCGTACGTTGCAAGCGACCCTGTCAGCTCAATTTCCGCGGCTGGCCAGCGCGGCGCCGGTCTACCGCGATTTCCGCGCCGGCGACGTGCGCCATTCTCTTGCCGATATCGATAAAGCCGTCAAACTGCTCGGCTATGCGCCGACCCATGGCGTGGACGCCGGCCTACATGAAGCGATGGGTTGGTATTTGAGATTCCTGAATAAGAAAGGCAGCTTAAACGTCGATAAATTTAATAAATTAACGATACAACGGCAGCCATACGTCTCCGAGGACTACGAGACCAAGGGACGGTTCTGTAGCTACTGGCACCAGCTTGACGAAATCCGCAAGGCGATGCCACACCCGGTCGGCCATATTCTTGTGATCGGTAAGGGAAGCGGCTTCATCGACAGTTACCTGCGTCAGTTAGGCTACGACGTGGCCACGCTCGATATCGACTCCGCGTTGGCCCCGACCTACTGCGCCTCAGTGCTCGATATGCCGCTGCCGGACAGCTCGGTCGACTTGGTGGTATGTTGCCAAGTGCTGGAGCATCTGCCATTCAAGCAGTTCGACATCGCGCTGGGCGAAATCCGCCGTGTCCTGAGCCCGGGTGGTCGTCTTGTGCTGTCCCTGCCCGACCTAACCCGCACCTACAAGTTCCTGCTCCAGTTGCCCAAGCTAGGCCAACTCGCGTTCGTCATTCCCGTGCCGGTGCCCGAGTTCCTGAAGAAGCCGTGGACCTACAACGGTGAGCATTACTGGAATATCGGCAACAAGAGCTATCCGGTCAGGCTCATCGCCGCGCACATCGAGAGCCAGGGTTTCACGATCGAGCGTCAATTCCGCGTCTTCGAGATGAGCTGGCACCGCTTCTTCATCGCTACCGCCAACTGATGGCTGTCTTGCCTGCACAGAACTGGCTCGCATGCTAGCGAATTACCTTCTCCTGCTGTCAGACAAGCTGCTCCGGATGGCGTTTGGCCTGATCACCAATGTATTGCTGGTCGCCTACCTATCGCCGGTCGAGCTCGGCTCTTGGAACTACGTCCTGTCGATCGCCGCGATCGCCGGTGCGGTCGCGATCTTCTCCGGGCTCGACGTGGTGGTGATCCGCGACCTGGCGCAGGCTCCGCCGTACGACCGCGGCCGCATCCTCGGCAGCGTGGTGGCGATGCGCTGCCTGGCCGGCGCGGCCGCCACCGCCGGCAGCGTCGCGTTCGTGGCCTGGAAGGGCGAATGGCCGCTGGTGCGCCTGGTTCTGATCGTCGCGCTGTCGTATTTCACCCAGGTGCTGCATGCGCTCGACTATTTTTTCCAGAGCCAGCTGGTGCCCAAGTTCAGCGCGCTGGTGCTGAACGCGACCACCACGGTCGGGTTCGTTGCCAAGGTAGTGCTGATGTGGTTGCACCTGCTCAACCTGGACCAGTTGTGCTGGATCCTGGCGCTGGAATCCCTGCTCGTCGGCGTCGGCTACCTGTGGCTAGTGGTGCGCAACTTCGCGGACGTAGCGCCGCGCACCTGGCGCGTCGATACCAGCCTGGTACGGCGCTATGCGCACGCAGGTCTGGCGCTGCTGTCATCCGGGCTGGTCAGCGTCGCGATCGCGCGCGTCAGCATCTTCCAGATCGACAGCTATTTCGACCGCGCCAGCGTGGCCGTATTCGGCCTGTACGCGCTGGTCTTCGAAGCGATCCTGCTGGCGAACTATTCGCTGGCAAATGCGTATTTCCCGCGCATCATCGTCAAGCAGGCGACCCCGTCCGCCTACGCGCGCGACCTATGCGCGCTGATCAAGCGACAGGTCAGGCTGTGGGCCGCCATCACCGGCGGTTTCGCCGTGCTCGTGCTCGCCGGCCGCCACTGGATCGAGGTATTCATCAACCCGGTGTACCGCCAGTCGCTGACGATGATCCTGTTCGGCTTGCCCGTGACAGCGCTGTTCATCGCTAATTTCTACCTGCTCCAGTTCCTCATCATCCCGCAGGGGAACCAGCGCCACCAGCTAGCGCGTGCGCTGCTCGGGCTGTGCGTGCTGCTAGCGACCAACCGCGTGCTCTTCCCCGCCAGCTCGGTCGTGATGGCGGTGGCGTCGATGGCGTTGTCGCAGCTGGCGATCCTAGGTTTCACCCTGTTTATATTTCGAAAAAAGATCCATGGATTTTGGCATGCAGCAAAGGGGCTGGCGTGAACCGCGTTTCCATTCTTAATGTGCTGGGGCACCTACCACCATTCGCGCTCAAGTGGCTGTGGCCGGCGCGCTTCGTTCTCTATGGCCACCTGGTGTCCGACCGCAAGGACTGCATGGCCGCGCAGCGCTACCGCTACCCGGATTTCGCGGAGTTCAAAAGCTTCCGCGCGCTGGCCGAACAGCTGGGCTACCGCTTCGTCACGCTCGAGCAGTACGTCTCCGGGGTATTCCCTCGCATGATCCTGTTGACCTTCGACGATGGGTTCCACGAGGTAGCGGAGTTCTACCGCATCACCGGGCTGCCTTTCGTGCTGTTCGTTGTCTCCGAGGCGCTCGAGAACGAGGCGTTCGGGCTCGGCGTGTTCGCGCCGGGGCACGGAGCCTTCCTGAGCCGGGCGGATATCCTGCAACTCAAGCAGTCAGGCGTGCACATCGGGTTCCATACGCGGACCCACAAGCGGATCCGGGCGCTGGCCGACCTGGAGCACGAAAGCAGCCCGCCGCCGCAGTGCGCGGACCTGCTGTCGGAGCCAGCCTGCTTCGCCTATCCGTTCGAGGGCCCGGCCGACTACCGCCCGGTGAGCGCGGCGCTGGTGGCCGCCGGGTACACCTGGGTGTTCGACACCAAGTTCCGCACCGGCGCCGATGGCCACCACATCTTCCGCATCCCCATGGACCGGGCCCATGCTGACGCGGTGGACAACCCGATCATCGCCAACGTGCTGCAAGCGCGCCTGGCCGAACTGAAGCGGGCATGGCGGTGGCGATGAAGATCGTCTACCGAAAGGGCCCTCTGCGGTTTTGCGAAGTCTGGTTCAACACGCTGCCGCCAGAGCAGGCATGGCAGGCGCACGCCGGCCAAGCCGATGTGCTTGTGTTCCACGAGTCACGCACTGCCGTGTCCGCGCGCTCGATCCCGTTCCGCAACGGCGTGCTAGCGCTCAACCAGGAGCTGGATGCGCTGTTCGGCGCGCTCAACAGCGGCTTTCGCAACGAGGTGCGGCGCGCGGAGAAGGAAGGCATCACCTTGTCCGTCTTCGCGCCGATCGACGCCATTGACCGGGTCTATCCGGACTACCATGAGTTTTGTCGCAGCAAGCATATCGCCCCGCTGCCGCAGCCGCTGCTAGGCCACTACGCCCGCAGCGGGTGCCTGTTCCTGAGCCAGGCGAGCATTGGCGGGGTAGCGGTCCAGGCCCACCTGTATTTCGCGGGGGCCGAGGAGACAATCCTACTGGCCAGTTTCCCGCTGCCCGCAGACGCGCCGCGGAAACTGGTCGGTTGGGCCAACCGGGCGCTGCACTGGACTGATATCAAGGCTTTCAAGGAACACGGCATTTTGCGCTACAACCTGGGCGGCATGGGCAACCCGATCACCGAGCAAACCCGTCCTATCGTGGCGTTCAAAAACGAAATGAATCCGACCGAAGTGATGTATTACCAGGACGTGGCGCCGGTGTCGCGACTGGGCAAATGTTATTTTCTGCTGAATAAGTTTTTCCGATGATGCCCAGCCCACTCAACCTGCTCGCCCGCCTGCTGCACCGGCACGGGTTCCAGCTGCGCGGCGCGAAAAAGCGCGCGCTGGTGTCGTATGTCGCCACGCTGCCCTTTTATCACCGCGGCTACTTCCTGCGCGCCCATAACTCCAGCCTGAAGGCTTACCTGTTGTGCCGGGCCCTGAATTCGCTCGGCTATTCGGTGGACCTGCGTTCCTACGACGACCTCGACGTGCCGACCGAACGCACCTACGACTTCTTCATGGGCCACACGCGCACCTTCCTCGAGATTAAAAACAAGATACGCCTGAACGGTAAGGCAGCGCTGCTGGTGACCGGATCGGCGCCGGAGTTCGGCAACGCGGCCCAGCATGCGCGCGCCGAGGACTTGTACCAGCGGCGCGGCATCCGCTTGCCCGTGCACTCCTGCAATATCGTGCCGCCGGCACACGAACTGCACGAGGCCGCCGACCACATCCTGATGCTGGGCAACGATTTCGTGCGCTCGACCTGGTACCCCGAGTTCCAGCACAAGTACCGGCTTATCAACAATGCGTCTGCCCAACAGGTTGACCTGGGGCCCGACCGGCCGGTCGGCTTCCTGTTCTTCTCGTCGACCGGCCAGGTCCACCGCGGCCTGGACGTGCTGCTGGACGTATTTGCCGAACGCGGCGAGCACCTGCATATCTGCTCGGCCGTGTTGCAGGAGCCGGATTTCGTCGATGCCTACCGGTGCGAACTATTCGAGCGCGACAACATCCACACCCACGGCTTTGTAAACACCTCGTCGGCCAAGTTCCGCCGCATCCTGGCCCAGTGCCGGTTCGTGATCCTGCCCTCGTGTTCCGAGGGGCAGTCCAGTTCCGTCATTAACGGCATGTTCAACGGGCTGCTGCCGATCGTCACCCGCAACGCCGGCCTTCCCGATGTCGACCTCTGCGGCTATTGGCTGGACGAGATCTCCACCAGCGCGGTGCGCCGCGTGCTAGACGAGGTGGTATCTATGCCGGCAGACGACTACCGGCGTCGGCGCGAGGCGCTGGCCTGCTACGTGCAGTTGTTCACGCCGCCGCACCTGCTATCGGCCATCGAAGACTTCCTGCGCAACGAGGTGAGGCTGTGAAGATCGCCGTCCTGTCCACCCACGACCTGAAGGGCGGCGCGGCCATGTCGGCCTACCGCCTGCACCACGGCCTGCGCGCGCGCGGGCACGATTGCACTATGTTCGTCCAGTCCAAGTCCGGCAGCGACAGCAGCGTCCGCACCGAGGCCGATCCGCTGCACCGCATCATCAACCAGGTTCGCCCGGGCCTGGACCGGCTGCCCTTGTACCCGTCGCGTGCCAGCGAGAGCTACAGCACCGGCTTGTTCAGGAACCGGCGCACGCTGGCCACGGTCCAGGCGTTCCGGCCCGACGTGGTGCACCTCCAGTGGGTGAACGGGGGCTTCTTTTCGCTGGCCGACCTGGCGCGCATGAACCTACCCACCGTATGGCGCTTGCCAGACTGGTGGCTGCTGACCGCCGGTTGCCACCTGCCCTACGACTGCGAGCGCTTCCAGACCGATTGCGCGCGCTGCCCGCACCTGCAATCGGGCTGGTTAGACCGTTCCGCCTGGATGCTGAAGCGTAAGAGCGTCCAGGTCAACGCGCTGAAGAATATCAAGTTCGTCGCCCCCAGCCGGGCGCTTGCCGCCGATGCGGCGCGCAGCAAGACCCTAGGCGGCGCGGACGTGCGTGTGATTCCCAACGGCCTGGACCTTTCGCTGCACCGACCGCTGGACAAGGGGTTCGCGCGGCGTGCCCTGAACCTGCCGCCCGAGAAAAAAATTGTGCTGTTCGGCGCGGTGAACGGTCGCCACGATCCAAACAAGGGCTACGACTGGCTGATCCAGGCGCTGGCGCAAGTTGCCCAGCAAAGCTCGGTGCCGTTCTCGTGCGTCGCGTTCGGCAGCGAAGCGGGCGTCGAGCGGCATGGCGACCTGGTGGTCGAGAGCGTCGGCGTGTTGCGCGACCAGCAATCCCTGAACCTGCTGTACAACGCTGCAGACCTGCTGGTCGTTCCGTCCTACCAGGAATCATTCGGGCAGACCGCCATCGAGGCGATGGCCGCCGGCACCCCGGTAGTTGCGTTCCAAACCACCGGCCTGCTCGATATCGTCGATTCTGGCATCAACGGCTACCTGGCGCAAAAGTTCGATGTCAACGACCTCGCGAACGGCATCCAGATAGTGCTGGAGCACCCGGAGCCGTCTGCGCTCTCGGGGCAGGCGCGCAGCAAGGTCGAGCGCGAGTTCGATATCAAACAGGTGGTCGGGCGTTACTTGGACCTGTACCAAGAAGTGATCTCCGCCGCTGGCGCGGCGAACAACCAAGGAAGCTAATCGAACCACGGGAAAAGACCAAAAAAATGACCAATCCGACCATTTCCATTGTGATCGCCTGCTTCAACGCGCGCGCCACGCTTTCCGCCGCGCTCGACAGCCTGCTGGCCCAGTCATACCCATATGTCGAGATCATAGTGGTGGATGGGGCCAGCAACGACGGCGCCGTCGAGCTGATCCAGTCGTACAGCGACCGGATTTCGACATGGATCAGCGAACCTGACACTGGTATTTACGATGCCTGGAACAAGGGCGTGCGGCTAGCCAAAGGCGAGTGGATCGGTTTTCTAGGCGCCGACGATGTGTATTTACCAAACGCGCTCCACATCTACGCGGATTACATCGGAGCGCACCCAGGGTTGGATTTTGTTTCAGGCCATGTCGAATTATTTGATGAACTTGGAAAAACCCGCGTCATCGGGGAGCCGTGGGAATGGTCGCGGTTTCGGCGCTTCATGTGCGTGGCCCACGTCGGTTCATTGCATGCGCGGAAATTGTTTGCAAATCATGGCCATTACGACACCTCTTACCGGGTGTGCGGCGATTATGAATTATTGCTGCGCGCTGGTGCCGGTCTTCGGGCCGGATTTGTCAACACGGTCCTCGCCCGCATGAAATCTGGTGGAGTCAGTGGTACCAACCGGTGCGCGCTCGACGAAACGCGGCGGGCCAAGGTCAATACCCACGCGGTCACCCCGCTGATGGCACGCTGGGACCGCACGGTCGCCGCGGCAAAATGGCAATTTAGGGATATGCTTGGTCGCCTTTAACGCAAATCGTGCACTGATAACGACAACAATTCATCGCAACATTGCATAAGCGTGGATATTGGCTTTCTGTCATTGTTTTGAGTTGTCACAATATCGGTCTTAAGTACATATCTACTATTAAGTAAATGCAAATAAGTCTCTCCGAAAACACGACCAGATTCGCAAGCAAAAAGAAACAAGCCCCGCGCGGTTTGTGCATCTTGGTAATCTTGATTTTGGCGTTAATGCCAGGGTCGTTTTCAAAATTTTATGTCGATGCCGAGTCCTTGAAAGAAGGTTTGCTTGTCGCGTCAGCGATGGCCACGCTGGTCATTGCTTTCTTTGGCCTCCGGATCCAGCGCGACCTGGCCCGGATCCTGTCGTTTCGCTTCAGCATGCTCATGCTTTTTTTGATCGTCCATGGCACGATGCTTATGTTCAACCTAGGCTTCAACGGCCAACGTTTTGCACTCAGCCTGGCATTCTTTGCGGCACTGTTCCTGCTATGGCTCCCGATCATCGACGTACTGTTCCGGGCGGCGCCGTCGCACCTGGATGGTGCGTTGGGCCTGTGCTACTGGATCCTGCTGGCCGGCGGGCTGACCTCGACCGTGCTGAGGCTAGACGGTGGCGATAAAACGATGTTTTTTGCCGACGAGCCCTCGCATTTTGCAATTACATTCATGCCATTTTTGTTCTATAAGGTTTTCCGCGACCGTGCCCCTTGGCATCTTGCGGTGGCGCTGTTTATTGCGGTCTTCATTAAAAACCTAACCATCATTTCTGGGATCGTGCTATTAGCTGTATTTTATTTTCGGCGCAAAAAACTGATGCTGTTATTGGTATTGGGGGCATGCGCACTGCTGGTGATCATGCCATCGGAGTACAGCATATATGTGACGGACCGCCTGACTCTTAGTTCCGATTCTGAGAACCTGTCGACGTTGGTCTTCCTTTCCGGCTACGAGCGCGCTTATGAAACCCTGGTAACCGGCCATCTGCTTGGGGTAGGGTTCCAGCAAATGGGGTTCGTAGGCCCGCAGGGGCAGTTTATCGCCACTATCAGCGAGATCACCCGCGGCAATGATCTGAATCTTTATGACGGCGGCACGCTGGCATCGAAAATTATCGTGGAATTCGGCGTGCCGGGGGTAATGGCGCTTCTAGTGTATTTACTGCGGTTGCGGAAGCATATGCTTTCGCGCATTGAAGAATTGCCGCCCGCCGCTCTTTTTTTTACCAGCATTGAAATCACGTTTGCATGTTATTTATTCGTGCGAGGAATGGGGTACATGTCGGCCACGGTGCTGCTGCTCTTGGCAGGTTATGGCTATGCCAACTACGTAGCGCGCCTGCAGTCGGCTGTCAGACCAACTGTAGGCTCGACGCGTGCAGCTGCTAACCAATAAGGCGGCATACGTCGCTTGACTTGGCAAACCATTTTAGCCGTCTGCCTGTTACGATCAAATATTTTGTTAATTTAACGAGAGTGGATAAATCATGACATTTGATAGATTGATTAATGAAATTCTAAGAGTCTATATTGGAAATAAACATCACATGGAGGGGGTTGTATCTTTGGAGGAGTTAAATTTACCGCCCTATGATGAGCGCGAGCATCCAACAACGATAGATTACTTCGATCTTATGAAAATTATTATTAAGTTAAGAGTTAATGAAAAACTATTGTTGATTTGGGTTGCGGGATGGGCTCTGCGCTTGCTGTCTTTAGGTTTTTTGGACTCAAGAAAATTACGGTGTTGAGTTAAGTAAAAAGTCGGCCGAAATCGCTGAAAAAAATTTACACGATGAGTAAAAATGGAGATAATTCACTCAGATGCTAGATATTTTGAAATATCTGTCGATTTTGTGTTTATATTTAACCCACTCCCATTTAATGTTGTTATTGAGTGTATTGATAATATCAAAAGGCGGAATCGTAATACGATTTACATTTATAGAAGCCCAAAATTCATTGAAGAAATTAAAAATGAATTGCCAAATTTTATTGAGATATTCAATATAAATACAATTAATTCCCGCTATATTGTCTTTTAATTTACTGCAAGTTAGCAGGCTGATGGAATGATGTTCTCATGGTGTACGTTATAAAATCCGACTTTATGGAAAGACCTAAAAGCGATTTTTCAAGTTTGCCAAGGACAAGCGGCGCCCCCAGAATTTCTGTATTTTTCAGGCGCTGAAGGTATTTCACCAGCGCTAAGGAATCAAATGCTTAATAAATACGGCATAGGCGGCCTAATGACGCTGGTGCTCCACTGGCTCTACACACGTGTGCGTTTCCCGACGGCTCGCTTGGTGCGTTTTCCAATTCACATTCGCGGGCGACGCGCAATTCGCCTCGGCGGGCGCCTCACGACTGGCCGACAGGTTCGGATCGACGCTTTTCCGATTGAGCCAAATCGAACCGTGCTCGTCATCGGCAATGACGTCCAGCTGAACGACTCGGTTCATATCAGCGCTGCGGAACTTGTGGAAATTGGTGACCACACTTTGATCGCCAGCCGCGTGTTTATAACCGACCACAGCCACGGCGTGTACGACCAGCCAGATGCCGGCAGCCGACCGGAGGTCATACCGGTTAATCGTCCCATTGTGGCCCGGCCGGTTCGCATTGGACGCAATGTGTGGCTGGGCGAGCAAGTGTGCATCCTTCCTGGTGTGACCATCGGCGAAGGCGCTGTCGTAGGCGCCAATTCGGTCGTTACTCGAGATGTGCCACCCCGTACGATCGCTGCCGGCAATCCCGCGCGCGTAATCAGGCGCTTCGACGACGCAACTGGGCAATGGTTACGAGCATGAAAATGCGCAAGACTGTCGTCGTCTCGGCCGTGAACTTTACCGAAGGCGGCCCTCTCACCGTATTGCGTGAAAGCCTGGCCGCTGCTACCGAGGTTCTGCCACCCGAGTGGGATATCGTCGCGCTGGTTCATGATGAGAGCCTGATCAGCCTGCCGCGAGTGCGAACAGTGGCGATTCCAGATGCCAAGACATCATGGTGGCGGCGTCTGCGCTGGGAATGGTTTGGCTTCAGCAAGCTCTCGCAGCAGTGGGAGCCCGAGCTCTGGTTGTCTCTTCACGACATCACGCCGCGCGTACAAGCTCGATATCAGGCTGTTTATTGCCACAACCCGGCACCTTTCTACCGGGTTAAGCTGCGCGAGATGCTTCATGAGCCGAAGCTGCTCTTGTTCAGTCTTTTCTATGCAGGCCTCTACCGCCTACATATCAGGCGCAACCGCTATGTCATCGTCCAGCAGGAGTGGTTGCGGCAGGAATTCTTGCGGCGCTTTGGTTCACTACCGCTGGTGGTCGCCCATCCCTCACAGGATTTATCACCTACGCGTGGCACTCAGAAGCTAGCCGCCCATCACGTATTCCTTTATCCGGCCCTGGCGCGTGTGTTCAAAAACCTCGAGGTCATCGGTGAAGCCGTGAGCTTGCTACAAGCCAGAGGTGTCGAAAATTTTGAGGTCAGGCTGACCATTGACGGCACCGAGAATAGATACTCTAAATGGTTGAAGCTGCGCTATGGCCAGTTGCCAAACTTGCGCTTCCTTGGTCGCCAAGACCGCAACCGGATGCACGAGCAATATAAGGAAGCCAGTGCAATGTTGTTCCCTAGCCGCCTGGAAACCTGGGGCCTACCAATCACCGAAGCCAAGGTGCACCAGCTGCCGATTCTTGTAGCCGACTTACCCTATGCGCACGAGACTGTCGGTGAATACGATCTAGTGTCGTTTTTCGATCCGCAGTCGCCTGAGCTGCTGGCAGACCTTATGGCGTCGATTATTTCCGGTGTTTGGCAACCTGCCGGAAACAGTCAGCGTCCTCCAGCTCCCCTCTTTGCCGCCCATTGGGGCGAACTGTGGTCGCTGCTTGTCGAAGACCAAGCAAACTGCAATAGTTCCGGCGAGAACACAGTCCAGATAGCCCGGCCATGAGCCAGAATCCGCAAGTCACACTCTCGATTGTCAGTCATGGACAGGGGGATATTATTCGCAACTTGCTGGAGGATTGCCGTAGCTTCACAGGTGCCAGCTTCGAGATTCTGCTAACCCTCAATATCCCAGAGGAGCGAGACTTCTACGCAGATTTCACCGACCTACCAATCTGCGTTATTGAAAACCAAAAGCCCAAAGGTTTCGGTGCTAATCACAACGCAGCTTTCAACAAGAGCCATGGCGAGGTGTTCATGGTTGTCAATCCAGACATCCGCGCTCCGGGACTCGACCTATCGCATCTCACCTCTGTAGCTCTTATGCCGGGTGTCGGTGCTTGCGCGCCTTGTGTGTGCGGTGTGGGCGGAAATATTGAGGACAGTGCTAGGAAATTTCCAACCATGCGCCGCCTTTTATCACGAGTTCTTTTTAATCAGCGTGAAGCTGACTACGACCTTTCATGCAACTCCCCTGTTTCGGTTGATTGGGTTGCAGGCATGTTCGTTGCGTTTAGCCGGAACGTTTTTCAACAGGTCGGTGGATTTGATGATCGGCGATTTTTTATGTATTTGGAAGATGCAGATATTTGCTGCCGCATAAATGAAATTGGTAGTCAGGTGCTCGTAAACCCAGATGTACAGGTCATACATATGGCTCAACGCGCTAGCCGCCGAAACCTGCAGCACATGAGATGGCACGTCATTAGTATGATTAGATTTTTATCTGGCCTGTAAATCAATTGTAGAAATGTTACTTCTCACCGGTGGACCCAGCTTGATTGGCTGAAATTGCCAAACCTACCGTCTGTCGCTGCTCACCATTAACTGCCGCAACAACTTCGGGCCTTATCACTTCCCTGAGAAACGGGATGTGGGGAG
>JACCDW011158116.1_pt1 | contig 28501 bp, 27 predicted proteins | sample 7449781 | NCBI WGS metagenome assembly JACCDW01 (sample SAMN15323449, study PRJNA562643) | freshwater metagenome | isolation source: river surface water | place: USA:Blue River Watershed | collected 2017-08-18
GCAATGAGTTGCATTTCTTCTTCTTCGTATCTACGTGTTAAAATTGTACCCATAAATTACATCCCCGCCATGGTTTTTATTGTTTTTATATAGGCGTCGTCCTGATGCAATGTTTTTGAATCAAGACCCGCAAGGTTTCTGAATTCATTAAGTTTTTCATCTTTCTCCCTTTCCATTTTATACTCGTTAGGGTTGAGAATCATAACTTGACGAATTACTTCTTCATCGGCATCGTAGTCATCACCTTCGACTTCTACTGTCCAATCTTTTAATTTGAAACCAGTTAAGGTTTCAAGGTCTGATAATAGTTCAATAATTCTTTCTGGAACCTTACTTCTACGGTCCATTTCTACGAAAACTAAATGTTTACCTGGCTCAATTTCACCATCGCTAACACTAGCATCTAGTACGAAATTATATCCTCTTTCAAACCAACTAACAAGGTCATCTCCTGCTAGTTTACTATTCACTTTAAATGTTACAGTGACAACATCTTTATCTTTACCCATTTTAGCAGAGTATTCATCTACTGTAACTCGGGGAGATAATTGTCCTTCCATATCCATATAGTCTAGGCTCATGTTATACTCCTGTAGAAGCAGGTTGACCCTGCTCTTCTTCTGCATCTTGTTGCTGTGCAGTACCTTCTTCGTTCATATCTGAATCAAGGTCCTCATCATATGCGTCCTCAAGGTCAGATAAGTCAATAGTTGCGTCAGCAAGGTCAATAGAGCCTTCTTTAATATCATCCATTAGTTCAAATGGAACTTCAATTTGCACGAACCAAATACTCTTTTTGGTCATCTTAGGATAACGTGTACCCTGTACAAAATCTTCGTAATCTTTTACTTCTACTGGAACTTTGATACTTGATTTAGCGTATGATACTTTGCATCCAATGTTCATTAATCTTAATGCGGCTCTAGGATCAGGCATCAGTTTGTATGGCCACATAAATGTGCATTTTGCACTGTATCTTCCAATAACAGGACCTTGTACTAATTCCCCAATAATCCAGTTTTTAAATGCATAAACGTCGGCTTCGTCTAACACACGCTCAAAGTCGAGTAATGTAGACATTGCGCCGTCTGACATGTATACGCCTCTGATAGTATCTATAATACTAACAAAGTCAATATCATTAAAAAATTGGTCTGCTGGTAAACTTTTCATCTTGTATTTATCTTTTTAAAGCCCTATTGAAGAATCCGGGGAATTTGAGTCCTACTGGGGTTAGTATAATATTTATCATAGGAACACCAACTTTAACAACTGCACTGTTTACTGAATCACACACCTTAAATACTTACGAAGGACAAGATGTTCTTCAAGAGTATAGTGTATCAAATCATAGGAGAAACACTTTGAGTAAAAGAAAGACTAGCGCACTCAGACAGAAAGACACACGTTACACTAATAAAAGGTATATTGATGAAAGTAAAACATTCTACATGAATGAGTCTAAAACAATCGACTTCTCTCAAGCCCAGCAACAGCAGAAAAAACCACGAAAACCCATCGATCTAGTACCACAGAGTATAAATCAGGAAAAATATATTATAGCATTGACTGACCCTGAAACAGATATCGTTATGGTGAGTGGCCCCGCTGGAACTGGTAAAACTTATCTTGCTATGTTGGCAGCGATTAAGGCGATGAGAGCAGGAGAGTGCGATAGAATTATCTTAACAAGACCCGCAGTTGCAGTAGATGATGAAAAACACGGGTTTTTACCCGGCGATTTAAATCAAAAAATGGAACCTTGGGTCAGACCTCTTTTCGATATTTTAAGGGAGTATTATAGCGTAAAAGAAATCAAATATATGTTAGATGAACAAATTGTTGAAATTACCCCATTGGCATTCTGCCGTGGACGTAACTTCAAACATGCTTGGATCATCTTAGATGAAGCACAAAATGCTACACCTAGTCAGTTAAAAATGTTAATGACTAGAATTAGCGAAGGAAGTAAGATTGTCATCACTGGTGACGTTGAACAGACTGATAGAAGAACTCCTGAGAATGGCTTATTGGATCTTAAGCAGAAAATTCAACAAAACAAGGTGCCGGGTATGACAGCCTGTGAATTTGATATGAGGGATATTAGACGACACAAGATTATTGAACACATCCTTAAGATGTACTCATAAAGTAAATGGGGCTTAGGCCCCATTTATTTTGTCTTTTGTTTAGCAGTGATAGGTGCTTCTTTTTCCAACTGACTAATCAGATTGGGATAGATTTTTGCATAGTAATCACGCATTAGTTCGAAGGTAGTGTCATGCACCTTACCCTCGATAACGCATTTGATTACCTTCTTTTCTGCGAAATCCATGATGATATTTGCATTCATGGTGTCAGAGGTACGAACACGCTTACTTACAGAAACAGCCTCATCAATCTGTCCGCCAACCTTGCGGAAAAAACTAATTAAAAAATATCTCATTGTTTGTCAAACGTCAATTCAATAGTGCCGCCTTGCTCAAATTCATTCCAAGCAAGAATTTCCTTACCACCATTAATGGTCTGTACAAACACAGTGCCATTTGCATTCGCAGTCATCTTAATTGACTGACCATTAGGATCCATCCAACCACGATCTACCCACACTCCAGCAGTAGGGCCAAAACTTGCACTACCCTGCATGAACCAAACGTTTGGTTGCTGCCAAAACTTCAATGCGTTAGTATTGTTTACATCACTAGTAGTATTTGACCAATTCTGTCCGGGACTAATTGTAGTTAAGTCGCCGGTGGTATTGTGTGTTACCGTAATGTTGTAATCTGTGTTATTATTAATAGTTAATGTTGCTTGCCATGACATGCTGTATTCTCCTGTGTTCTATTTAATATAGAAAGAGGATCGTGCTAAATTATAGCGTATCCTCAGGGACTTCAATGTATTTTGGTTCCCCGTACGTAATTTCAACATCTGAGATTTTCCAAAACTTATACCAAGGCTTCTTAATAGGGTCGTAATTAACCTCACGAATGCGCCAGCATAATTTACCCTTACGCCACACTAGTACTTGCTGATGGCTCTTCCAAGATTTCATCCAGTCAACTCCACTAATGTCGCTGCCAAACTGATTTCAGGGATACCAACAAGGGGTAGATTAGCAAGACCATTGCGAATCACAATGATTGCCGCATCCTTACGCTCTTGATCTTTGCCCCACAGGTCTAGATTGTCGTACATCCAACGATATGTATCTTCAATACGTGTTGGATACATAGAGATATATTGCATCAATTGTTGGCGACCTTCAAGGATCTTACCTGCCTTGAATAGTTCTGTTGCTTGTAATAGAATACTATCTTCGCTAGCACCACCTGCCTGCACTGGTGTAAGTTTACCGCCGGCGCTATTGTTTTGCAACTGATTAAGACACTTGCGCAAGTCTGGATACGTACCACGAACAAATGTATCTAGTACGTCTAGGTCAAATTCAATACCTTCACTTACTAGAACAGTTGCCGCACGTGCCGTAAATTCAGTCATATCGGGCTTTGCGATATGAAATTCATGACAGCGTGACTTGAGTGCAGGAATGATCTTGTGTTGATAGTTACAAGTAAGGATATAGCGTACAGTCATGTGATACGCCTCCATATCATTTCTCAAAGCGGCTTGCGAGGGCTGGGTAAGATAATCTGCCTCGTCTAACAGCACTACTTTGAACTTGCCAAAAGGCATCGTCTGCACAAACCCGTTAATCTTTTCACGTAAAGTATCGATACCGTTCTCACGTGAAGCATTAATCTCTAATACGTCATATTCTTCAATGCCAAGTTCATGAATTAGAACTTTAGCAAGAGTAGTCTTACCTGTGCCGGGGTCGCCACTCAATAATAGATGAGGGAAACTACCATCACGAATCCAACTCTCTACTTGATTCTTTTGCTTTTCGTCAACGAATACATAATCACTGACGGTGCTGGGGCGATACTTTTCAACCCAAAGTTGATTTTTCATAGTTAATCTTTTTTGTGGAAGTTGCTGAGGTTAGTGTCATTACCGAAATCCAATGGGAAGTCGATATCTTTTACTGTCTTGTAAATCTTTGAAACTGCATATGCGGCTACTGCGCTCATCCCGAAGATTGCTACGTAGGGCAATGCAGTTCCAATCTTGTGCTTTAAACTATCTTTCAATGTATTAATCCTTCTTCTCGCCGAATAGATTCAGTAACGATAGAAAGATATTAATAAAATTAAGGTACAATGTCAATGCCCCTTGGACTTCCTGAAGATAATTATCGCCCGAAACACTCAATTCATCACGAATTCGTTGTGTGTCGTATGCTGTTAGCCCCAGAAAAATAAGAATGGCCAAAGCACTAATAACCATAGCAAAGACAGTACTACCGATAAAAATATTAACAATACTTGCAATAATAATGGCAATAAGACCAACAAACAGAAAACTGCCAAAATTATCAAGACTCCTTTTAGTAAAGTATCCATAAAAACTCATTGTCCCAAAAAGAATGGCTGCACCCATAAATGCAGACACGATTGATCCCATATTGTATACAGCAAAAATAGTTGCAAAACTAAGACCCATCAATGCCGCAAAGCCATGCAACACTAGTTGTGCGCCTGTTCTTCCAATGCCTGCATTGAAAAGAATAGGAGTTAAGAAGATAAACACCAGTGGTGCAAAAATTGTCACCCACTTCATAAAGCCAGTAAAGAAGAATGCCATCAATGCTGGGCTGGTGCTTACAAAAAATGAAACAACCATACTAACAATGATTGCTAGTGTCATATGGTTGTATACTTTGAGCATAGAACTATTAATTTCTGATGCAGTTTTATATCCGAGAGATGTATTAATGAACATGATTTGCCTTTCTTTGGTGAAGTGAGGGGACTACTGCCCCCTCACCCTCGATAATATTAATATACTTTATCGCTCATGGTTTGATCGTTTGGCTTCTCATCACTTACTAATAAAATATCATTGTTATCTACTTTACGGATTACTTTCTCGCCTTCGGGAGTATCAATAGTGATACCACGTGTCCAGCGGCCGTGTGCTATCATAATATATTGACCTACTTCAATATCTTTTACTTTTGGTCCAATTGCGTATACCTTAGCCCATCGTGGGCGAATACCCGCACTTTTCATATCATCGTTCATAATAATGATACCACCATTGCTGATACGTTCTGTAAATTCCATATCAGATACAATGATAGTATCGTTCAGTGGTACTAGTTTTTCTACTTTTACTTTATTGATAGTTGCCATAGTTTATTATTTGGAGTCTTTTGCTTTAATCTTTTCAATTTCTAAATCATCATCTAAGGAATCTTCTAGTTCTAGTTCCTCAGCAGTTAAGTCAACTTTGTGTTCTGGCTTTGGTGCTGATTCTACTGGACGTAGTGCATCCTGTCTCTTTTTAACAATATTGGCTGCACGATTAGTTACGGTCTTTTGATAACCATCACCAACCTTCTTTGTTACGGGTACAATAACTCTACCCATTGCGTCAATTGTGTCTCCACGTGCATTGACATTCATGTTACCTACGGCACGTACCTTTTCATTCCTTGCGGCTAGTGCGGCCATATCAACAGTCTTTCCCATCGCAGTTCTGTATTTTGCCATGCTTTTCTCCTATTTCAAGAATTCATCTATCGATAAATCGTAATATAGACTATTTATTCGATGGATACCTATCAAATATAAAACAAAACTACTGACACTTGATCCTCGACCTACACCCCATACAATGTTGTGTTGTCGCATAGTGTCAACAAGATATTTTAGATATTGTAAGAGAATGAACATCCCTCTTTCTTGATACATGAGTAGTTCTTGACCTGCACGTTGTAGTTCTTCGTCAGTTTTACACTGATCTAATACGTATTGTGCGATATCAAAATTTTTGTACTCTTCGGGCAAGAACCAATTATTCTTTAATTCATTGTCGAACTCTTCAATAGATTTATCGCTGAGTGTATAGTTTATTAGATTAGGAATGTCAGATAGTTCTAGCCCATTGTCAAAGTTTATTACATGGTCAACTAATACGTTTTTTAGTCTAATGTTAGGATCACGCATATACAGGTCGCACAAATCCTGCTCAGTGAATATTTGTTGACCATATATATCTGTAATCATAGATGTATGATAACACAAATCACACGTAAGTCAACTAAAAAGGTAATTATTTTTTACCTTTTTCTTTCCATGATAGACCTAAGTCTACCCAATGCGTGTCATCAAAGAGTTTGACGATATTGGTCTTGTTGGTTGTTGCTTCTGAGTTGTTTAAGCATATAGTGGGTTTGTTCCACCAGTAGTTTCCACCCAATACGTTTTCAGCGACTTCAGATACCATAGTAAATCTCACACCCTCACTCATAGTAGAACCCACAACTAAATCGGTAACTCGTAATCTACCTTCCATAATTGCGTTAAGTTTTTGTAGTACTACCATTGATAGAATTTGATCATATGGATCTTCGGGAAACTCGCAAATTTTCAATCCAGCGTTTTTATATTTTTCAATAGCGTCGGTATCTTTGCTATTAATGAGAATTGAGTTTTGCAATACTGACATTAAAAAGTGACTGGCTCTATCCATAGCGACATTCTGTTCTCGTATGCTATCTGTCTCTACAAGAACCGATACGGTAAGATCATAAGAATTAATGTAAAATTTATTTTCAAAATGCACTGCGGTTTGAAAATAAAAATCTTTTTCTATTCTAGTGGTCATGACTTCTTATCAATATTAATCTGATTGTTAAGTTTCTGTTTAGCAAAAATCTCGTCCATTTTTTTTCTGTGCTGATTTCTGTAACTTTCAATAACCATTTGAATCTGATGAATCAATGGGCCATTGTTAGTTCTAAAAGCAAACGTTAACTTATTATTTAGACTTGTGATTGCTTCTTGCAATTCGTCCAAACTCTTATCGGATAAATCGTTAATGAATGGATGTTCCATCGTTATTAAATTACCATGAACTCAAGTTGATACGTCTCCAAATGTCAGTACCAACATAAGATGTTGCGGTGGCATTAGCATTTGCTACAGTGCCTAAAGTTACGGCAGTTCCTGCAATACCATTAACTCTAGTTCTACTAACTGTAATGTTACCGGGTGTGTTTCCATCAGTAGTTTTAACATAATACACTGTGTTGGCTACTAAATTAGAGTTAGCAGTGTCTACATTGCCAGAAAAAATGATAGGAGCATTAACTACTAAACTAGTAGTTGAATCTAAAGTAATGTTTCCGGATACGTTAGTTGCGGTCATTTCTCTAGAATATGTTAGGGAATCAAATGTATCTACACATACATACATATATGATGCTGGGTTTGCAAACATATCTGACGTAGGACTACTATTTCCTGCTAAGTTGATATTTGCACCACCAACGGATGATGCTACAGTAAAGGTAGTACTAGAAACAACGTTACGCACATAGTAAGTAGTACCAACTGTAATGTTTGCTTCCATACTAGTACCAGTAAACACTAATGGCAAGTCAGGATATAATTGTGAAGTATTGCCTGTAGTAAAATAATCTGAGGAATCTGTACTAGTAATTTCTAATTGACTAATTGATGGGCCTACTGCAATTGCGCCTGGGGCGTCACCTTGTAAACCTGTAGGAGGAACATCACGGGTAATGACTTGTGTTGACTGAAATGGTCTGTTTGTTGGCATTACGCTGATGGTATTGCCGCAGTCTGTAGTAGTCAAGTCAAGTTCAATAATTCCTACGTTTGCAGGAGCAGTAATAGTTGCTACGTTACCTACCTGAGTATAATTTTCAAGAATTGTGGTACCATAGTTATTGTTACTAGAAATACATGCATTAGGCAACTGAATCAATGAAGTTGCTACGTTAGCATTAGGAATAGTTAGTCTTAGTGTAATAGTCTGTTCAGTATTAGTAGGGGCCCAACCACCAAATTGCAATGTTGTGTTACCTGCAATTGCGCCATACTGTACGTCTGCTCTGCTTGCGTCAACTAAGATTGTACCAGATAACGCATTGCCTAAGTTAAATGTAGTGTGACGGAAACTTCTTACTGATGCATTGCTAATCAATGTATTAGCCATGTCATTGTTAAGCACGGTATCTGTTAGTGCTTGCTTTAATACTACTTTATTTTGTAGGTCAGTAATCTCATTGGCAGCGGTATTTAGGTTGTTCCTAATCTGCGCAAAGTTATCCCTAAAACCCTGAGAACTATTGTTCTGTCCGGGTACTGGGTAATTCGTATCGATTCCGTTTGTGTTAATTTGGCTCATAAGTCTCTATTCCGTAAATGTATTTAGTATTGTGTTCTGTCGGGTAAAATAGTTTCTCTTGGGAACAATACGTAAAAGTCTTTGCTGTCCAATGGATTAGGAGTAGGACTTGCACTTGGTAACCCGGTCCAAGCAGGAGGACTGACGTTTTTATCATAGTTAAACGTTGTACTCTTGTCAACAGTAAATCTATCAATCTTAAAGTTGATAGTATTCAATGTATAAGGAGTGTTCAATATTGGATCTTTCCAATTATTATTGATGTTGTTTTTGATTGTTTCAGCATAGCCTGGCAATGTATAACAGATAACCCAAGCAGGGGTATAGCCTAATGTGCTACCATTTAACTGTTGACTAGTCATCCACTTAGGCAATAGTCTAAAGTTATATTCTTGTCCTAATTCTTGACCCACTCGTTCACGCATATTAGGTAAACTGTTTGGATAAAGCAATCTAGCATACCCAGGAGTCAAACTTGTGTAGAATTCTTGTCCGTTGGGTGCTTCTATATAACTGGTATAGATATTAGTTTCACTAGTATACCATGGACCCAATTCTAATGGAATAAAGCGAGGCCAAAAGATTTCTTCACTGATGCTTATACCTTGGGGATTAACTAAGTTATCAACGATTTGGCTATAAACCACTTCATAAATGATTTCACCAGCATCGTTTCTAGCAATCGCTGTTTTTAATTCACCTAATGTAATCTGTCTCCAATAGTGATTCTTTGTAATTGCCGCAACATACTCTTCAAAACTACTTGCGTAGATTCCAAATGCATGCTCATAAACAATTGCATTAGCCTTCCCAAAGTATGGATCGGTTGGTCTATATAGATATTCTTCAGGAATCAACGCATTGTTGTCTAATAGTGTTGCTAATAGATTTCTATCGCTAATGCTAGGTGTACATTTGATGTACAACGTATCTGTTGGTTGACCATATTCTTGATATACACTCAATGTAAATGTGCGTGATGATTGCACAATAGGGAACTGAGGTGAATATGCTTGAATTGTAAATGTAAAGTCAGTAGTTGAGTTAGGCGCTAAGAAAGTATCAGTGGGTTGATATGCAACCACTCCTGAGATTTCACCGTTGCCCAAAAGTGTTAAGTTAGGTGGTAATTGACCATCTACTAATCTATATTGTAATGGAACATCGCTTGTTGCTTGAACTTTTGAAATACTAACGGTCCCGTTATCTACTGTCCCCAATGATGTTGGGGTAATCCATGTAATATCCCCTACAATATCATTTCTAATTCTAAATCCAAAGTTAAAGAATGGTGTAAAAATAGTAGGATTAGTTGATTTTCTTACTGATACACTAAATGTAAAATCATTAATACTATCAGGAGCGATAACGGGATAACCATTAATCCATCCAGTAACTGGATCCCCTGTTAATCCTAAAGGCAAATCAGCAAATACATATTCTAGAGGACTACCGTCAAAATCATTTCCTAAAATTCTAAAAGAAAAATAGTTATCACTAGTAATTTTACCAATGTATGCTATTTCAGATGGTTGATAAGTATAGCCATCTGAGTTAGGTGGCAATACGTAATAACCATAATTTTGTTCGTTTGCACTGATGTTATATGTAGGTGGTCTGGTATTATATATTGTAGGAATTCTCGTATTTGGAGGATATCCTGGGCCACCTTCACTTGCTGGAGCATTTTGATTGATTACTGTAATGAAGTATGATTCAATATCACTACCTAAAGGACTTTCTAATTTCAAAGTAAATGAATATGTTTGAATTGTAGGTTGACCAATAGAAATGGTAGGCAATGTAGCATTCATAAATCCAACTGCATCACTCAATGGATATACTGAACCATCTACTGTAGTACTAATGGTAAATGTAGTATCATTAATAATACTATTAATATAATAAGTTTGATTTGCAGTGATTCCACCAAACTCAGTTCCAGTAAAGTTAATAGGTCTACCAACTCTGAATCCACTAGTACTTACACAAACAATAGTATTTGAACTTGTTGCTACAATATTAGTTGTGACCAGTGGTAAGTTTAAGTTTAAAATCGGTGGCTCTGCGTAGCCTCTAATTAATCCACTACTATTAATTTCAATACCAGGTGGTAATTGACCCTGAATTAATCTGATTGTTACTGGATTAGTACTAATTGGATTAGAATATTCTACAGGAATTTCTACCCAGGTACTATCTAACGTATTGATTAGTGTTCCAGTAGGAGTAGTAAATTGAGGGATAGCAGAACCGGATACAGTAATAGAAAATGTTCTGTCTCTAATATTTTGATAGTTGTCAGTTGCTCTAACAACAAAGTTATTAGAAATGTCTGAAGTAACTAATACTGGAATGCCTGAAATTAAACCGTTTTCATCTAAAGAAAGTCCTTGAGGTAATGACCCGCTAATTACTTGATATGTTACGGTTACTGCAGGTAATACTGCGGTTGCACTTAACTGAAATGTCATAGGTACTGTTGAAGGATAACTTCCAATTGATCCTGATGCAGTATTCCATATTGGTTGAGGTAATGCATAACTCAAATTCATATAAAATGATTGTGATCTACTATTACCTAAATTGTCTGTTGCTTTAACAGTGAAAGTGTAAACTGCACTACTATATACGATAGGAGTGCCTATTAAATTTCCTGTTGATGAAAGCACTACCCCGTTAGGTAATACTCCCCCTGTCAAACTGTATGTTACTGAAGTTGCCGGTGCAATAGGGACAGCCACTAGTAGTACACTCATAGGTTGACTACTAATGTATGAACCTAAATTAGGTTGTGTTTGCCAAACGGGTAGTGCCATGTTAATCCTTAAGCAAGTGCTTTAAGTGCAATATCGTAGTGATGCTTTCTATCTTCTAGACCAATTGTACCACCATTGATACGTCTTGTTAGGCCTACGAAATCGCCCTTATCTGCATAGATATTTAACTTGTTTGCATCCCAAAACCAGCCCGCACTTGCTACTGCACCTTCGGCTGTTTCTAAGTATTCTACTGCTTCGTCTAATGACTTACCGATAGCCTTAGCAAAACGACTATAGTTGTCTTTACCTGTCAACTGAATCAATCCACGACCGCAATATTTGTATCCATCACCTGAACTTTCAGGACCGTTACCCATACGATCTGCATAAACTTTATTTGCAATCTTTTGTGGATTACGTGCATACTGATTTGCAATAGCCATTGTAGGGAAACGCTTAGGCCATACTTTCATCAATGAGGCTGCTGAATAACTCAAGCCCTCTTTAACAAAATTAAAACCACCTGATTCGTGTGCTACTTGTGCTAAGAATGCAGCCATTCTCTTTGGATTTTCAAATAAGCCAAAGTGTTCACCCACTTCATTCAATGGTTCTACATATTTTGCTAAGACTGTTGATTTAGTCTTAGGACAAATTTCTTTCAATAATTCTAGTGTTACTTTTGACATACTCTATTATCCTTCTTATTATGGTTTGCCTTGACCACGTGAGGGTTTATAACTCGCACGTTTGTTTTTATTCATACTGGAAAACTTAATGCTACCTGGATTGCCACCAATAGTAGTTTTTCCTTTTTGTTGATCAGTGAAAGAGATTTTCACCCCTCTGTTTGATCCGATACTTCCTTTACCTTTTGCCATTAACTAGTTCCTTCTCTTTAGGCATATGTTGCACCAACTGTGTACCAGTCAGTAGTGTTCGGCGTAATATACTGCAATGTTGCATTTGCAGGATGTGAGTAGGCAGCGTTTGCGGCACCACCGTTAATATCTCCACCTGTATGTGGATATACTAGAACTGTATTGGCAGCAAGGTTAGTGATAGTGACTACCATACCTGCTACCGCTGTCGGTAATCTTACACCTGCACCGCTTGCTACGGTTGACACCATATTAATTTCAGTAGTTATTGCAGTAGCAGTTCCTTGTGTTGATCCTGCTGCCGCAATACCTGTAGTTACTGAACGAATATGGAATCCACTTACAGATACGTTTGATGCGCTGATATTGCCACTGGCAGTGATTGTCCCATTACCAAATACTGTATTACTTGTGACGTTACCTACAGTCAATGATGTAAGTGTGCCGGTGCTTGTAATATTTGGTTGGGCGTTAGTTGTAACAGTACCTGCTGTTGTAGCACTTGTTGCTGAACCACTTAATGTTGCTGTGATAATATTAGCACTGAAACTACCATTAGCATCACGTGCTACAACTTTATTTGCTGTATTAGTTGTAGTCGCATCTACTGCAATAGTGTTTGCAGTTCCACCATTGAAACTTGTACCAGTTAGATAACTACCAAATGTCAATGTTTGTGTAGTATTAGCAGTAATTGTACCTGAGCCACCTAATGAAATACTAGTTCCATTAACTGTCAATGAACTATTGGCGAGTCTTGCCTGTGCTAATGTACCACTTGAAATGTTGCTTGCGTTTAATGTTGTTAAGTTAGCACCGCTACCACTAAATGTTGTTGCAGTAATGACGTTACCTGCAAAACTACCATTAGCATCACGTGCTACAACTTTATTTGCTGTGGCCGCATCTGTTGCATCAACTGCCCAAGTAATAGCAGTTCCACCGTTGAAACTACCGCCGGTTATATATGAACCATTGCTATGACTTTGAGTAGTATTAGCAGTGATTGTCCCTGAACCACCCAATGAGATTGATGTACCATTAACAGTCAATGAACTATTAGCAAGTCTTGCTTGAGCAAGAGTTCCACTTGAAATATTGCTTGCGTTTAGTGTTGTTAAGTTAGCACCACTTCCTGCAAACACACCTGTATTTGCTGTAAAGTTTACTGCTGTAACAGTACCGTTAACTCCCAGTGAAGTTAACGTACCGACGCTTGTAATATTGGGTTGTGCGGCTGTTGTTACAGTTCCAGCGGTTGTTGCTGAAGTTGCACTACCTGCACTTGTTGCGTATGTAGCATTTGCTACAGTACCTACAACGTTTCCACCTTGAATATTGAACAATGCATTGGCATTACCGCTAAAGAAGTTAGCACTGACTAAGTTTCCGCCAGCGACATTACCTGCATTGATGTTACCTGATACAATCAATGATGTTAACGAACCAACACTTGTTATGTTTGGCTGCGCCGCAGTTGTTAATGTACCGGCTACAAAGTTTGCAGTTAATAAATTGCCTGCATTTAAGTTACCAGCACTCGCATTACCTGATACAGTCAATGAACTTAATGTACCAACTGAGGTAATGTTTGATTGTGCATTTGTTGTTACTGTACCTGCAGTAGTTGCACTACCTGCACTAGTTGCATATGTTGCGTTGGCTACAGTACCGGTTACGTTTCCACCAGGAATATTTGTTAATGATGCGCCATTACCACTGAATACTCCAGTTGTATTCACATTACCTGCGTTAAGATTGCCTGATACGATGAGTGATGTTAGCGAACCTACGCTTGTAATGTTTGGCTGTGCGTTTGTTGTTACAGTACCTGCTGTTGTTGCAGTACCGGCAGTAGCAACACTCAAGTTTGCTACTTGAGTTGTGGAAGTAACTACTAATGGAGCAGTACCTGTTGTTACATTACTAATTAATTGAGGAGCAGTTATGTTTGCAGTTGCTGCCATTGCCCCAACATAAGTTAGTGGGCCTGATCCTGATCTACCAAACTTAGCAGTAGTATCATTATTGCCAAAGATGATGTAAGCATTTGCGGCATTTTGTTGACCTTGAATGCTAATAGTATCAGCCTGATTAACATCTCCAATCCATGCGTCATCACCGACTTTGAAGTTTTGACCATTGCCATTATTAGTAGCCAAAACAGTTGAAGCAATTACTGTATTGGATGCATTTAAGTTAACAACATTGGCGTTAGCAGATACAGTAAGTGTATTTGTTGTTTTATTAAATACTAGTCCTGATACTGCATTGATGCTACCGCCATCATTAAAGATAACTTGAGTATTTGAACCAGGGGCAGTTGTTACGTTTGCAGGAGTAATCCACTTAACACCACCTGCACCATCTGATAACAAGAATTGATTATTACTACCACCAGTAATAATAACATTACTGTTAGGGCCTAAGTTGCTTACACCATTGACATTAAGTCCAGTTAATGTACCTAAACTTGTAATGTTTGGTTGACTTGAGGTTGTTAATGCACCAGTCAATGTTGTACCGGTAACTCCCGTAGCAGTTACATTACCTGCTGATAGATTACCTGTTACGTTTGCGTAACCGTTAATGTTGGCGCCAGTTCCAGTGACGACCATTACGTTCGCATTACCGGATACAGAAACTCTTACGTTACTGTTAGTATCAACTTCTACGTTTGATGTTCCGTTAGTGATATAACTACCAGCACCGACACTGATATTAGTTAATAAACTACCATCACCTTGTAAGAAGTTAGCACTGACTAAATTACCACCTGTAATATTACCAGCACTAATGTTTCCTGTAACACTTAATGAACTTAGTGTTCCAACACTTGTAATATTTGGTTGAGCATTTGTTGTTACAGTACCTGCAGTTGTAGCGGCGCCACTCAATGCACCAACAAATGTGGTTGCAGTGATACTTGCGTTACCTAAGTTAGCACTGATGCCTGTATTAATTACTGCACTTGAGTTACCATTAGCACTACTTGTAGTAAATGTTGGGTAAACTGTTGTAGCAGTTGAGGTATTCTGTAATAATGCACTAGCATTAGTTGCGGCTGTTGCATTTGCTACAGTACCTGTAACATTGGCGCCTGCAAGTTGGCTCAATCCACTACCGTTACCAGTGAATACCCCTGTATTAGCAGTAAAGTTTACTGCGGTTACAGTTCCATTAACTCCTAAAGATGTTAATGTACCAACTGAGGTAATATTTGGCTGCGATGCTGTTGTTACTGTACCGGCTGTTGTTGCACTGGTTGCAGTAGAAACTGCACCTGTAACATTTGCACCTTGAATGTTTGATAGATTGTTACCACTACCGATAAAGAAGTTTGCTACAACTGCGTTAGCACCAGTTAAGTTTCCTGTTGATGTATTTCCTGTTACACTTAATGAACTTAATGTACCAACACTTGTAATATTTGGCTGTGCGTTTGTTGTTACAGTACCTGCTGTTGTTGCACTTGTGGCTGATGTTGCGTTAGTAGCATTGCCTGCATTTAATGCATATGTTGCATTTGCTACAGTACCGGTTACATTAGCACCGGTTAGTTGACTTAATCCACTACCATTGCCACTAAAAATACCCGATGCAAGACTTACATTACCTGCGTTGATATTTCCACTTACTGTTAGACTTGACAAAGTACCTGTTGAAGTGATGTTGGGTTGTGCGGCAGTTGTTACTGTGCCGGCTGTAGTTGCACTAGTTGCAGTAGCAACAGTACCACTTACGTTAGCACCCTGAATGTTGCTAATATTACCGCCTTCGCCCTTTAGAGTCTGTGCTCCAATTGTACCACTGTTTGCATAAACATTGCCAGCAGTTACGTTACCGGTGACACTAGCACTTGTTAATGTACCTACACTAGTAATGTTAGGTTGTGCGTTAGTTGTTACGGTACCCGCTGTTGTCGCTGATCCGGAACTTGTAGCATAAGTTGCATTAGCAACTGTGCCAGTTACGTTGGCACCTGTTAAATTAGTTAATCCACTACCATTACCAGTAAACACACCTGTGTTTGCAGTGATACTTGCCGCAGTTATTGTTCCATTGACATTTAATCCAGTCAATGTGCCTACGCTTGTAATATTTGATTGTGCGGCATCTACTACTGTGTTTGCAGTTGATGCATGAGTTGCATTCGCTACAGTACCCACAACGTTTCCACCGGCTACTGAGTTAGCAGTGGTTGCATAACTAACAGCCCCTGATACATTAGCGCCGGCTACTGCATTTGCTGTTGCGGCAAAACTTACTTGACCTGTAACATTAGCACCAGTCAGTGATGTTAAGTTTGCACCATTACCATTAACGTATGTGAATACACCACCAGTGGCATTTACGTTTCCTGCACCTACGTTACCTGTAACTGTAAGTGCTGATAGAGTGCCAACACTAGTGATGTTTGGTTGTGCGGCAGTTGTTACTGTTCCTGCAGTAGTTGCACTTACTGCGGTATTTGCTTGACCATATAAGTTACCAACAAAGTAATTTGCAGTTACACTGTTTCCTAAGGTCGCATTACCCGCAGATAAGTTTCCGGTAATGTTCGCTGTACCTGTAACATTGGCGCCTGTTGCAGTCACTACTAATACATCTGCACCCGCAACAGTAGATGTTACATTGCCATTTAGTGTGACAAATACTTGACTTAAGCCATTAACGATCTTGTTGCCGGCAATAGCACTTACATTTGAGATGTTGCTACCATCACCATAAAAGAAGTTAGCAGTTACAATATTGGCTGATACGTTATTAGTTATATTAGCATTATTTGCTGAAATGTTACCGGTAAAAGATCCTGTTGTAGCATTAAGTGATCCTACGTTTGCACTAGTAGTAACACTAATAGAATTAGTGAACACGCCTGTTGCGGCGCCAATATTACCTACGTTAGCGTTACCGGTAACTGATAATGTAGAGTTAGCGATTAAATTAGCGGCAGTTACGTTTCCAGTAAAACTTCCTACGTTTCCGTTAATAGCAAGATTTACATTTACTGTGTTGGCAGTTAGTGTATTATCTAAGATAATATTGTCTACGTTAGCAATATCATTTGGCAATTCAATTACAAGTGTCTGTGAAGAACTTGTAATAGTTGCATTGCCACCTGCTATATAACTAGCAGAGTCTCTACTTACACCTAATGTGTTTGAAGATACTTGCACACATGCAATATTAGCAGTAACAATTACGTTACCGGTTGGAGAGTTTACAGTAATGCCCGCGCCGGCAGTTCTGTTAACAGAAATTACTGCTTGGTCCTGAAGTCCACCAAATAACTCTGTAAAGTTCTCTTGTGTTTTCTGGAACGCAGTTCTGATAGCATCTGCATCTGGATCGTCTGGGAATGTACCAAAGTCAATGTTACGTTGCGCCATATTAATAATCACCTTATGTTTGTATTTATCGTTTTTGGATTAAAGTGATCCAGCCATAAAAATACCCGAGACAAGCCCGGGTATTTTATTACTATAGAAAAGTATTAACCTTTTCTGACACCTGCTAATGTTGCCCAATCTTTTGGATTGTCATGCAGTCTATCAAGTTGGCTTGCAACAATAGGGATAGTTGTTTGACCAGTTGACTTAGGCTTATTAAGTCCGCCAGCGATCACTTTAGTCATGAATTCAATATCACGCTCAAATGATGCATCTGTACCTTTGCCGGGTCCTGGGCCTGCTTGATTTGCCCACTCATCAACCTTTTCTTTCTTGTCTTTCTTGTCATCATATTCGATATCTTTAGTAACTTTCTTACCGGCTTTTTCTGCCTTGTTATCGTCTTTACCCTTATGACCTTCATCATATTCGATATCTTTAGCGACTTTCTTGCCAGCCTTCTCAGCCTTCTCGTCTTCCTTTTCAGTTGATTCTTCCATGAATACTAGACGCTTGTATAGTGATTGAAGATCAAATGATTCATTTACTTCTTCACCATCTTCGTCACCTGATGCAGACATATCTTCTTCGCCTTCTTCACTTGCTTCTGGGCCATCGCCACCTTCATTGAAAGTAGTTGTCTTGTTTTGCTGTGCGGCTTTAGCAAGTGCCATGTCTGTCTGTGCTTCTGATTCTTCATCGGCAGTGTGTTCTGCTTCTTCTGAATCTGGAGCGTTATCTTCTGCAACTTCAAATTCCATTTGGTCTTCTGATTCTACTTCATCGACCATTTCTTTGCCTTCGTCACAACCACAACCGCCTTCGGCAGTCATCATTGTTCCACATTCGTTACACATTTCTTCTTCGTGATCATGACCTTCTTCGTCAGCATAATCTTCTGAACCGTGTTCATCACCACCTGACATTTTCTTCATAAGAGCAAGCATACCATCATGGTCGTCAATTACTTTAATGCCACCGTGATCTGCACCGGCTTCTGGTGCACCGTAATCACTGTGCTGATCTTGACCGCCAAATAAGCCGCCACCTAGTGTCTTAATTAGACCTAGTAACTCTTCTGCTTCACCATCTTGTGCAGTAACGCTAACTGAGTCGGGCATACCTTGCTGTCCCTTACTAATAGAAACACTCATGCCTTCTTCAATTTTTTCGTCACCTTCAGTTAGTAATCTTTCTAATTCACGATCCAATGATTCAAATGCATACTCATCTACTTTAGCATTATAATTTGAACGGTCTGTGAATGTTTTACCACCTACTGAAAACTTCTCGCCCTTATCTGCTTTTGCTAATGCGGCAGTGAATGCATTGCCTTCATCCATTTCTGCTTCCATAGCAGCCATTTCCATAGCCTGATCAGCCATACCACCTACTGTTGCTGGTGGAGTTACTGGAGCAGTTACTTCATCTACCATACCTTGAATTGGCTTCATGCCATAGCACTCATCGAGGCCTTCTTTGTAGCCTTCGTGATACATACGTGCTTCTTCCATATCTTCAAAGGATTTACCATGATAAGCATGACCCTTCAATCCATGTGCTTTACCCTCTAAGCGGGCCGCTTGTAATTTGTGATTCATGCCTTCTTTGACCTTCTTCTTATCGGCTGCTGCCTTCTTCATTGATTCTTTCTTGTTGCCATCTTTGTCTAGGTCTAAGAAATCTGGCTTCTTGCTTTCTAATGTTGTCTTACTACGACCAGCACCTAAGTTTGCACCCATTGCTGTCTGATTGTCCATTGTAGGCTGCTCAACTTCATTAGTCTTTGAACGTAACTTAGCAAGTACTGCACCTGCTACCTTCTCGCCTTTTTCTTTAGAGCCATACTTTGCGGCTGCACTCTTTGCAATCTTAGCAAAGTTCTTGCCTGGCTTACCAATGTCTTTACCGGCACGTGCTTTCTTAGCACTGTAATCGTCTGACTCTTCACCTAATTGATCACCGGCTAAACTCATTTCACCTTTACCAATTGATTGCTTAATCTGTGCAGCCAACTGTGGGTTTGAAACTGTGCCTAATGTTTTAGTACCTTGCTTGATAACTTGTGTTGATTGCTTTGCTGGCTCAACAGTAACTTGTTCTGCTTCAGCAATAAAGTTTGCATCTACATGCTCAAACCAATCCTTAAGAGTATTCTTCTTGCTAGGTAGTTTGTCTAACTCTTTGCTCTTCTTTGGCTTGTTGCCAATCATAACGTCTTGTAGGTTCTTGGCATTGTCGTACTTCTTAACAGTGCCAGTCTCATCACTACCCTTAGCAGGACGGCCTCGACCGCGCTTTACAGCAGGAGCCGCGTCCTTCTTTTTCTCGTCGCCTTCTTCGTCAGTGTCATACTTACGACCATAGCCGCCTGCATCAGCCTTGTGTTTCAAGCCTGTTGCTGTTTTCTCTGTAGCCTCTGACAATTGGCCTAATGTTTCTAACATATCTTTGAAATTCATTTTTGTATCCTCTAAATGTTATACCATCGCACCAGTCTTAGGCTTCGGTGGTCTGCTAATTTTGCTCATTGGACTTTTATCACCTAGTGTCTTATCATCTAAGTATGGCTTAAATGGGTCAAACGCATCAGGTGTTCTAGTACCTGCATAGGGAATGCCAATCTTATCAGTCTTTGTTTGATCTTTAATGCTGTTTAAATATGAATTGCTATAATCTTTGCTTGCTTCTTTGGCGCCGGCTGCTGATCCCATTTCTTCATGAGTTAGTAGTGGGCTTTCTTTCATTTGATTTTCGTATTCATCATTCTCAACGTTAATACTATCATCGTAATTAGTATTCACTAAACGGACATAATCAACGTTATAACCTAGCAACTGTGCCATTTGTTGAATCATTGGCTCTGTAGCAGGATAACGGAACTTGCCCTTAATGATAGTAACTGGCATATTCGCTAGATTAGGAAATCCATATGGATCCTTCTGAATAGGCGTAGTTGTTGGTGATGAGATTTCGATAGGATCAAACTTCTTAAGATTGTAGACAAACAGGTCTAGGAAGTTCTTATCGACCTCGCCGGCGATTTTAATAGTGCAATTATAAGTATGCACACTTTCAACAATGTATTGTTTTAGGCTTTTCATATTCAATTCCCGTATCTCATATTTATCATTTATTCTCAGATTTTGCGATGAGGGCCTTTAGCAACTCATTGCGATCCAATGCTTGGCCTTCGCCTAAGGGCGTGTTTTCTACTTGTTCTGTCTTAGATGCAAGTTTCTGATCTAATTGAGCCTTCTTTAACTGAAGATCAATCATCTTTAATTTTTTATTCAATTTAGCAGTCTTAGCAGTAATAGCATGTCCCAGTAGGCTGCTTGCTACACCAAATATTTCACTGCTAAATCTACTATCTACTTGCATCCCTAAATCCATCAAATCTTTATAACTTGATGTTGCTAGCGACGCTAGTTCATCCATTTCAGTATCGGCTGCTTCTAAGCCTCTGACTTGCGGTAATGCTTGTTCAATCTTATCTAAATTTTCAAGTGCAGTTTCAGTTACTTCTGCGGTCTGTTCGGGCAAAGGATCAGTGATATCTCCGTTAGGAGATTCATTGGTTGCCATATCAAATAGTTCTTCAAGTTTCTTAGTCATTGTGAAGTATTTATTTTCCTTTTCTTCCATTGTAGAAAAGGTCATCTTCCGTAATGACTCTAAACGCAAATCCTTGACTCTTGCAATATGCCATTGCGGCTGCCCATTTAGCATGATTGATTGCTACAATCATTCTATCTTTAGCACTAGCAACTTTGCTTTCAATTAAACTTTGTTTTTTTGGCTTAATCTCTACTACTTCTGCTAACTTTCTTCCGTGTTTATTTTCATAAACTACAAAAAAGTCAGGAATATAATTAGTAGGTTTACCTGTTAGTGGATGTTTATATGGAATAGTCATTGCTTCACTAGCCCAATATAATACATTATCATTTGAATCACAAAAGGTCATGAATGTTAATTCCCATCCTGACCTATATTTAGGCTTATGTTTGCCTATGTATTTTTGAGGATTCTTAGGCGTATAGATACCTTGTGCCCACTTAGCCATATCATAACACTACGTTTCTTTGTACTGCCTCGTTTGGCTTAGGGATGTTACCGATACCATAGAGTGATGCTTTACTTTTAAAACTATTAAGATAGTAACAAATGACTTTATTCATTTGAAGTTTATTAGGTTGACCCTTAATAATTTCTAACAATTCAATTACATTGACACCGCTTTCTTGTGCAATTCTAAACAACAATGCAGTAAAGTTAGCGGCAATCTTTGTACTGTTAGATGTACCTTTGAAATAAGAATACACCACATCAAAGTCAGCGGCGTTGACGACAAGTTTCGTGTTGTAGAAATTGTCAAAAATTCTTACTGTTTGATCTAATGAGTTACGATTTGATATAGTTGCCATAATACTATTTATGCAACTAAAAAGAGAATAAAATTAGCCGCCCGTGTCAACACGTGGTCCAGTAGTTAAATCACTACCATTAAACTGTTGTCCGGCAAGAGGTTCGTTAGTAATTACTGGTTGTCCCGAACCATTTCCTAAGTTTTGTGTACCAATTGGTGGGGCGCCTGCAGTTCCTAATGGGCCAGGCGTTGCGCCTGCTGAAGGGAAATCAAACAATGTATTACGTGTATTAGGTGTGTTAGTAATAGCATTACGCAACATTCCAGTTAATTCGGCTGCGGCAACTTGTTTAATATTTGTATTTTTAAATGTATTGTATGCTGTACCGGCTGTTTTGACTGCTGTGAGCAAGTCACCACGTTGTAATGCAGCCAATGTGCCGCCGGCTGCATCTACTAGACCACCCTGACCAAGAATTGTGCCATTGGCCCCTGGTTTGCTGATAGGGCTTTCAGTTCTGTCATACGTTGCCTGATCACCAAATCCGGTTACAATATTACCTGGATCACGACCATCAATAGCACCATAATTATAAACAACAGTTTCATAATCAATAGACATTCTATTACTCATAGTACCATTGCCTTCACTATAATTATAAGTGTCGTGTGAAAAACTAGTAATGATAGGATTGATTAGTGTATATGCAGTAAAGTTATGTTGATTAAATCCAAATACTGTGATAGTTTTAAAGAATGGGACTTTTACAGGGCTGTCACCATATGATGACTGAGGATTATAACCCCAATCGTCATCACCTGTGATTGAGTTATTGTAGATATTACGTTCATTATAGTTGTTAGGCCCTTGACCCTGTGCTCCTCTACTACCACCAAACTGAACGTTAGGTTTTGACCCATCGTTATAGTAATAGTTATAATATGCATCCCATAATTGATTTACTTGATCACCGTTATCATCGTGAAAAGTAACATCAATTGGATCGTACTTAATTTTAGTTTGTACAATTCTTTTACGATTATACTGATTCAACTGTGTAGTATTAAAAGTATATGTAGGAAGTTTGATTTCTTTAACTAATAAACCAAAATTAGTACCGGCATTAACAGGTCCTACGCCTCTACTGTCATATCCAACAAAGGCTTCGGGGTTAATTTCAAAGTAAGTGTGATATAGGAATTTTAGTTTAGGAGCGTTTTGATAATTATTAGTCCTAAACGTTTTTGAAGCGTGGGTATAATCCCTCAGGTAGTCGCTGCCGAAGAATGCTCCGGCAGCGTCCTGTAATAGATTCTGTACAAAGCCAGCCATGTGACCTCAGAACCTTTAACTATTAAGTCTGACCACCGATACCTGTAGCGATACCTGTAGAGCCAGAGAATGCACGACCTACGCTTGCACCAACACCGCTTGATAGTGGTGACTGGATTGCGTTATCGTATGCAATAGTCAATGCAATAGTTACTGCTTCTGATGTACCGTAGTTCAATGCGTTATAGTTTGCTGACTTCAAGAAGCAACCATATAGTTCCCATGTTTCAAGAACAGTAGGAGCAAGAGTGCCGTTACCACCGTCTAGAATTTCGATGTTTGTTTGGAACTTATAGTCTTGACCTGTTGCCGCAGATGCCTGCTCAACAAAGTCCATTTGCTTCTGTAATTGCTGACCAACAGCCTTAGAAACGCTGCCTGATGCATCGTCACGAATGTTAACTGTCATATCTGCCCAAGTATGCTTACCAGCAATCTTGAGTGTTGAGTTATACACCTGCAATGGAATTTCTGCAAATGATAGGTTTGGTCTTGAGCAATCGATAACCTGCTTAGTGAGGCTTAGTCCACCTGTAGCGTCAACACCGAAATTCAGAAAGTTAACTCTGAAACGGAATTGTAACTTAGGCATTAACAGACCTTGGTTGCCCCCAGCATTATCAGATGCTACGGTCATGTTAAACAATGATTGTGAGGCTGTTGCCATTTAAATTCTCCTGTTATATGTATTTATCTTTTTAAATGAGTATCCCTTTCGGGATACTCATACTTTCATTACGCTCCGCCCAACTCACCAGTGTTGAAGATACGTACTGGGACATAGATGAATTCGATTGCCTTAACAGGTTCGATTGCAACGTCAATCCATAGTTCATTTCTATCAATTCTAGCAGGTGTGTTGTTGCTGTCATCACATACAACCAAGTAGTCATACACGCCTCGTTTTGCAACCAAGTCAACTAGTAATGTTTCAACAACACCACTAATCTGCTGTCTTGTGTATGCATCATTTGGTTCGAATACGAACGGTCTAGCTGCGATTGTCAACTGACGACGGATATAAGCAATCAAACGTGCTACGTTAATTCTGTCAAGTGCAGACAATGAGTTGAAACTTGACTTGTTACCGTAGTTGAGCAATCCGTTACCAGTGAAGAACACCATTGGGTTAATCTGATTAGTATACAATACGTCACGAATACCGATACGTGTCTTAATTGTGATGAATTCACCTGTCTCTGCATCAACGTAACCAATGTTAGTTGCGTTGTCGATGATACCGCGGCGTGTACCTGCTGGTGCTAACCAAGGATAAGCAACAGTGTCATTTCTTAGGAATGTTCTGATCATCATGTGTGATGCTGGAACAGCAACTAAGTTACCTGACAAGTCTGGTGCAATACCACTTGGGTAGAATAGACCCATGTAAGTACTACGTGTTACTAGACCATCTTCGCCTGTTGATGTAGCACCTGCGGCGTTAGTTGCCCATGCCTGAATTGCAGTTGCATCGTCAGGGAGACGTAGTGGTGTATCACCGATAATGAATCCTGTTTCACCACGATCAGCATTCAATACAACCATGTTAGGTTGTAGTTCAGGATAGTTTGGTGTAGCCATCAAGTTGAAGAAGTTATCTTCATCACGAATTGCAGTGTTAGTGTCAATTGCGGCTCTCATTGCCTGAACAACCATTGCTCTCTGAGCCTTACGACCCATGTAAGGAGCACCGTTTGACTGTAGACCACTTGCTGATACCCATGCATCCTTCTGATTTGGAAGAGTTTCGTCTGGGAATCTGTCATTGTTGAAGTAGTTTACACGATACTGCTTAACGTTATAACCTGAACGGCGTGTGTTGAATAACAACATACCAACTGGGTATAGAGTGTTACTTGGAGCATCTAGATCCAAATAGTTGCTTGTCAACAATGATTGAATTGTTGGAATAGGATCATCTGCTGGGTTAGTTGTACCGTTAGTTGCCCAACGTGCATCTTGGAAGATGATACCATTTGGATCAGTACCGTTCGTGTTGTCGATACGTACCCACTTAGCAGTACCGTCGACTAACTGCCAACGATTGATTAATGGATAGTTCTCTAAGTCGCTTGTGTCGATCCACAAGTCACCGTAAACTAGTGCAGTGCCATCTGACTGTAGAGTTGGTTCACTTGCACTTACGATAGGACCATTAGGATCGGTTGCGTTACTACCAGTAATGATTGGGAAACCGTTGAAGTCATAATTGGTGTTCTTATAACCAACCCAACCACTTGCAGTATTTACCATGATATCTACTTGGTCAACTACTGAATAGAACCAGTTAGTGTTGTTTGCAGGAGCCGCTACTGGTGCGCCTTCGTTTGAAGTCATAGCAAACTCTACCCAGTTTGACAACTGTGCAGAATATGTTTCTGGAGCAACACCTTCTACTAATGTAAGTGATGTTACAGCACCACCGCCGCTGACTGATACAACGATAACTGTCAAGTCGTTTGCTGGGCTTGTACCACCTAAATCAGCACCTGAGAATACAACTTCGTCACCAACAGCGTAGCCTGAACCTGCACTTGAGAATGTGTCAGGATCTACGTTGTACAAACCATATGAGGTTGATACGTTGATTTGCAAACCAGTACCTACACCAGTTGTTGAATCTTGTGTTGGGCTAAATGATGTTGATACGTATGGACCATACTTAACACCAGTTGTTGAGTTAGCGATGAATCCGGCTTCTGCTAGTACACCATTGCTAATACCAGTTGATGAACTGTAATCATTTAATACAATTACACCACCTTCAGTGTGAGTTAACTGCAATGCACCGCTATCAAGCACAACTGCTGTTGTGAATGGAATACCGGCTGCTGACCATGCTGTTACAAAGTCAGTTGCATCTGTGTTATCTCCTAATGTTATTGTGTAAACAGAACTTAGTGATGAACTACCTGGAAGTGAAACTTGTGCAGTAAATGTGTATGGGCCTGAAGTAAAGTTAGGAGTAGTGTTGCTACCTGTTACTACTGTAGGACCTGTAACTGAACGCTCCCAGTAATAGATTGGACCTGCCGCATATTGGCTGTTAAATCTATTCTGAGCATAGATACTTCCAGCTGGGATAGCCTTACCACCTGTTGAATCTAGTGAACTAATTGCTGCCCAGTCGCTAGTTGCATTGCTTACTGTCTTTGGAACCCAAACTGCATTCAAGTCATCCCATACTGAGATAACTGGAACGAAACCATTACCGGCTGAACCGATCTTGATCCATGCTGAACCTGTTGGTCTTGGGTTTGTCTGACTTGTCTGCCATAGAGGCTGCTGACTTGATGTACCTAATGACAAGCCTAACTGATTATATGAACCAGGAGTAATACCCAAATCAGCAAGCACTGTACCAGTACCACTGATTGTCAAATACTTAGGTTCAACTGAAGTTTGACCACCTGTTTGCTTTGAGAAAATCTGTAGTTTTCCGCCGCTTACTGATGCTGACAAATATGCATAACCTAATGCATTAATATCGGCTGCTAGAACTGATACTAAGTTATTTGGTGATGATTGTACAGGAATTGAAACTGAACCGCCACCGCTGATATTGATTGTGATAACATCAGCAGGAGTTAGTGATGGGCTAGATTCAGTACCCTGAACGCAAGGCCATGCACCTAACCATTCTTCTGTACCTAGTGCCGCCCACTGATTTGAAGGGGTCTTAAAGAAGAACTGCTTTGCTGTTGATGCGCTTGGATAATCATAAGTTGGGATAGCAATTACTGCGTAATCACCGATCTGACCAATACTATCTAGTGGAGCACCACCTGAAATTAATGAACTGTCACTGATAACATATGGAGTCTGTAGTGTGAACTGACCTGTTGTTGAGTCAAATTCATAGATACCCCATGTTGTTGCAGTAGTGTCTAACCAGTAAGTACCATCTGCTGGGTTACCTGTTGGACGACCTGTCTGACCTACTAGACTTGCGAGGTCAATATCAGCACGTAGTGTATAAACAGTGTTTGTAACACCTAATGCTGAGTATGCCGCTAGCAAGCCATATTCGTTTAATTCGTAACCCTGAATTGGTGTACCATTACTTGTTGTATAGAAGAATGGGTTACCATATAGTGTTACAAGGTCACGCTGGCTAGTAACTCTGTAGAGTTTACCTGCATTAGCGGCTGTTGTACCTGCTGCCACTCTTGTTGAAGTAGGATCAGCCTTATTCTGTGCTGTCGCAAGCAGAATAAACGGAATTGAGTTTGTGGGCGCTGGAAGATATTGTGCTTCGTCAATAACTGTTACTTCTACGCCTGGAGATACTAGTGCCATGTTTATTTTTCCTTTATGTAATATTTTGAGGTTTACCACCTAAGTTGTATCTTTATTTATAATATTTTTCAAAAAAGTGTGGTTAACCGAACCTTCGAAGGTGTTTTATAAATATTAGTATGCCACTGAAACGACCCATCTGCAAGACTTGCAATAAGAACTATTGCGCCATTAACTATAAGAAGAATGGCGTAACACACTACCGTAGTATCTGTGATGGATGTGGAAAAAAGAAGGCTAAAAAGAAACCTAAAATCTTTAACTGGGAAAAGGCAGGATATAAGAAAAAATCGCACTGTGATTTGTGCGGTTTTAAAAGTCTATATCCTAGTCAGTTAACAGTCTTTCATATAGACGGTGATCTGAACAATGTAGCATTTAATAATCTGAGGACTATATGCTTAAATTGTGTGGAAGTTGTGAAACGTAAAGAAGTTACTTGGAAACGAGGTGATTTACAGGTCGATTACTGATTCAATTTGCTTGTGTAAATCATCGATAGTTCCATTATTATCAATATAGTGATCATATTGTAGACCAACTGAACTATATTCACTAGCATGGACATTGAACTTTTCTAGTTGTTCTCTGCATTGAACCTTAACTGCTTCGTCCTGAGTGTTATTCAGAATTTCAGCATATTCTACCCAATCAGGATTGCTACCTCGATGAGTTCTCATAACAATGCCGCCCGCACGTTTGATAGCGGACACTTCGTTGACGAATCGACAGTCAGTGATTACAGTGTTGTCAGTAGTTGTGCGTAGTTTATTCTCGACACTGGCCACCCAAATATCATTATGAAATCCATTACGACAAACTTCTGTACCCCATTGCTGTAATACCCAGCGTGGAGTTAAGTCAGGAATACCTAGGCGTTCTGCCCACCAAGGATCTACTTTTTCACGCCATTCTCGGCTGCTTTTCGTTGATCCTTCAAGTAGATCGCGGTCCCAACCAAAGACTGCTGATACAGCGTCTTTTAGTGTTCCTGCAAAACTAATACGTTTAAATCCATGAAATGTGCAGAGATAGTCTGCGGCAGTATCCTTGCCACTACCGATAAATCCGGTGATACCTATGATCATAGTGTCTCCTTAATAGTAACACTATACTAGATTACTAAGGAGTTGTCAAGTGTTATTTTAACCTTGCACCCAAGTTAGTGGCTGTGAATA
>JACCDW010991515.1_pt1 | contig 28492 bp, 16 predicted proteins | sample 7449781 | NCBI WGS metagenome assembly JACCDW01 (sample SAMN15323449, study PRJNA562643) | freshwater metagenome | isolation source: river surface water | place: USA:Blue River Watershed | collected 2017-08-18
AACTTTTTAATCAAGCAAAAAGTGAATGATAGAACCTCAGAGCGAGAAAGAGAAACAGAGTGGAGACTTTGAACCGATTTACTGATTTACGGGCGAATGCAATTCGCCCCCTGCCAATCCACCGATCTACCTATTCATACCTCAACGCCTCAATAGGATCGAGCTTGGCGGCTTGAGAGGACGGATACCATCCGCTGACAATGCCCACAACCGCGCAGATCACAAAGCCCAAGGCGATCCACAACCAAGGAATCGTGAAAGGGGTTTCGAGAAATAGGGAAAGGATGTTGCCGACCCATATCCCGAGAAAAATACCGATCAATCCGCCTATCTGGCCGATGACAATGGACTCAATCAAAAATTGCATGCGAATTCTTCGTGGTGTTGCTCCCAAGGCCTTGCGAATGCCAATCTCTCTGGTGCGCTCGGTGACGCTGACGAGCATGATGTTCATCAATCCAATCGATGCACCGAGCAAAGTAATGATGCCAATGAAAATACCGCCGCTGGTAATGCCGGAAATCAATCCGGTTAACTCTTCCACCAACCCATTGCTCATTCTTACATCAAATGAGGCTTCTTGTCCCGGTTCATCCGCACGAACGACTCTCATCGTATTCACAGCCTCTGACAACAACGTATTCAATAGCTTCGTGTCCGCGCTTTGAACCTGCACACTGTAGTTGATGTTGTCGGCGTTGAAACATTTTTTGACGTTCAACGTGGGAACCATGCATTGATTGTCGCCTGCAAATCCCATGGTGTTTCCTTTGCTCTTCAATACGCCAATTACCTGAAAGGCATGGCTACCAATGCGCACCATTTGATTGATGGGATCTTGGTTGTACAAAAATATTTTCTCCACAACATCTGCCCCCAAGATGATCACATTGGATCCCAATGACAATTCGGTTTCAGAGAAGATTCGGCCATTGGCAATGGTGTAAGAAGACAATTGAAAGTACTCCGCATCGCAGCCCAAAACACTCACATTGGGATTGGTTTTCTCTGATTCAAATTGAACTGTAGTATTGAAACTGGCGTTGGCAGTGATCGATACCAATCCTTGATTTTTAATTTGCTCTTTGAAACGATAGGCTTGGTCAAAGGTGATATTGGGATAGGCCTTGGTCATTTGCCCATCACGACCGCCGTGACGCATGCTTTCGCCTGCGATGAGTGTGAAACTATTGGATCCCAGACGAGAGAATTCATTTTTGATTTTGGCCTCGATTGCTGAAACAGCAGTGATCATTCCCACCAAGGCCATGATGCCCACCGCAATGATGCCGATGGTCAAAGACGCACGAAGCTTTTGGCTCGTCAATGATTGCCAGGCAATGCGAATGTTTTCAACAGAGGTGGGGGAGATCCATGTCATTGTCAGCGAAAATAGGGATTATCGGCGGTGGGAAAAAGTCTTTGTGAATTCATAACAATGTTTGCTAATCCTATCGTAATTTCGGGGCTCAAAATTTTAACCATGAGTCAAGTATTCGATTTAGAAATGATCAAGGAAGTGTACCGTCGCTTTCCTGAGAGAATTGCCGCCGCTCGCGCAGTGACCAACAAGCCATTGACATTGGCTGAGAAAATATTGTACACCCACCTTTGGGAGGGAAATGCGACAGCAGCGCAAGAGCGTGGAAAATCGTATGTTGACTTTGCGCCAGATCGCGTAGCGATGCAAGATGCAACAGCGCAAATGGCCTTGTTGCAGTTCATGCAAGCGGGTCGCAAAAAGGTAGCAGTTCCTTCAACCGTGCATTGTGATCACTTGATTCAAGCCAAGGTTGAAAGCAAGTCTGACTTGAGTGAGGCGGTTAATAAGAACAGCGAAGTATACAATTTCCTTTCTTCGGTTTCCAACAAATACGGAATCGGTTTCTGGAAGCCAGGTGCAGGTATCATTCACCAAGTTGTATTAGAAAACTATGCATTTCCAGGTGGTATGATGATCGGAACCGATTCACACACCGTAAATGCGGGTGGTTTGGGTATGATCGCCATTGGTGTTGGTGGAGCTGATGCTATGGACGTAATGGCCGGTATGGCTTGGGAATTGAAGTTTCCCAAGTTGATCGGTATCAAATTGACTGGTAAGTTGAATGGATGGTGTTCAGCAAAAGATGTAATTTTAAAAGTGGCTGGTATCTTAACTGTAAAAGGTGGAACTGGTTGTATCGTAGAATATTTTGGTGAAGGTGCGCAATCACTTTCTTGTACAGGAAAGGGTACCATTTGCAACATGGGTGCTGAGATTGGTGCAACAACTTCTACTTTCGGATATGATGACAGCATGGAGCGTTACTTGCGTTCTACAGGTCGCAGTGAAGTAGCTGATTTGGCCAACGGAATTCGCGAGCACTTGACAGGTGACGTTGAAGTATATGCCAACCCAGAACAATATTTTGATCAAGTGATCGAAATCAACTTGGATGAGTTGGAGCCATACATCAATGGTCCTTTCACTCCAGACTTGGCTACGCCAATCTCTCAAATGAAAGAGGCAGCTGCTAAGAATGATTGGCCAACCAAAGTTGAAGTAGGTTTGATAGGTTCTTGTACCAACAGCTCGTACGAAGATATTTCTCGCTCTGCCAACTTGGCCAAGCAAGCCAACGATATGGGCATCAAAGCCAAAGCGGAATTCAGCATTACACCAGGATCAGAATTGGTTCGTTATACCATCGAGCGTGATGGATTGACTGCTATTTTCGATCAAATGGGTGCTAAGGTTTTCGCAAACGCATGTGGTCCATGTATTGGAATGTGGGCGCGTGTAGGTGCTGAGAAAAAAGAGCGCAACACCATCGTTCACTCTTTCAACAGAAACTTCTCTGCTCGTCAAGACGGGAACCCCAATACATTGGCATTTGTTGCTTCTCCAGAATTGACAACAGCTTTGGCGATTGCAGGTGATTTGACTTTCAATCCATTGACTGACACCTTGACCAACGAGAAAGGTGAGCAAGTAAAATTGATGCCTCCAACTGGTGAGGAATTGCCAACCAAAGGATTTGCTGTAGAGGATGCAGGATACCAAGCTCCAGCGGAAGACGGAAGCGGAGTAGAAGTGAGCGTAAGCGAAACTTCAGATCGTTTGCAATTGTTGAATGCCTTCCCAGAGTGGAACGGGAGCAACATTGAGAACGCGCGTGTATTGATCAAAGCAAAAGGCAAGTGTACCACGGACCACATTTCAATGGCAGGTAAATGGTTAACCTACCGCGGTCACTTGGATAATATCGCAAACAACACCTTGATTGGTGCAACCAATTTCTTCAACGGTGAGCAGAACAAAGTAAAGAATCAATTGACTGGTGAATATGCCGAAGTTCCAGCAGTTCAACGTGCATACAAAGCGGCAGGAGTTCCTACAATTGTTGTAGGAGATACCAACTACGGAGAAGGTTCTTCTCGTGAGCATGCTGCGATGCAACCACGTCATTTGGGTGTTCGTGCGATCTTGGTAAAGAGCTTTGCTCGTATCCACGAAACCAACTTGAAGAAGCAAGGTATGTTGGCGTTGACTTTCATCAACGAAGCGGATTATGATAAGATTCGTGAGAACGATCAAATTGACTTTGTTGATTTGACTGCATTCGCTCCAGAGAAGCCATTGACATTGAATTTGAAACACGACGATGGTACTTCAGAAACCATCCAAGTGGGACATACTTACAATGCGCAACAAATCGAGTGGTTCAAGGCCGGTGGTGCTTTGAATTTGATCCGCAAGAGTTTGAACTAAAAAACAATACAACAAAAAAAAGCCTTCGAGATTTCGAAGGCTTTTTTTTTGAAGTTCAGTGATGATCAATTGACGACATAAATCGAACCGCTCATCTTACCCGTTTGTTCTTTGCCGCATTGGGTGGTATATTCAAAAGTAAAGAAGTAGTTGCCAGGCGAGATTCCATCGGCATTCCAATAGGGCTGACTGGTAGAGCTTTCAAATACGGCGGCACCCCATCGATTGTATACTTTCAAATTGTACACCTTGAAGTACATGTAAAAATCCCAATCTGGATTGCTCTTCAAGAAAGGACGCCAAATGTCATTTTGATTATCGTCGTTTTGGGTAATGATATTGGGGAAGTCCATGTCGTTGGCATCAAAGCCCAAATCAATATTTTCAGGCATTGAAGTAGTAAATGTGGATTGGCAACCGTTGGTGTTGTTGGTGACAAGAACGGTGTAATCACCACCTTGCGTGATAGAAGGAATCTCCATCAGCTCAGTACCGTTGAGGAATGCCCCATTGGTTGTTGTCCAAGAAGTAGTATAGTTGTTGGCGTTGATTACTTGGAAATTCTGTAAGGCTACTGTTGTGGTCCAGCAACTCAAAGTATCCGGAGTGATGAAGATGAGCTGGGGCAGCGCGGTGTCCATGGTGACAGTGATTTCATCAGAATTGCTGCATTGGGTATTGTTGTCTGTGCAAGTTAAAGTATAAATACCGGGAGTGGTAATAGAAAGCAACATCGGATTGGGTGAAGGGTCAGGAATATTTCCTTGGTTGTTTGAACTCCATTGCACCGATGCATTATTGGCATTGGTGGTTCCGGTGCAAACAACAATGGGGTGATTACAAGTGATGTTGCCATCGCTGGACAAACCAACTGTTGGCAAAGTTTGAACAGTGATTGTAATCTCATCCGTCATTTCACAACCGACACCAAAGTTCAGGGTCGCGGAAATGGTAAAATCACCTACTGGTGGATTGGGAACGAGGTAAGTGGATGCGTTTGTTCCATCCTCCCAAACCACGATACTTCCCGCATTGATGTTGATGTTTTCGCCGAAGCATATCGCATCATCGTTGGGCAATGACCAATTGGGAAGGGCGTATACTGCAATATTCAGTTCATCTGTAAAATTGCACTGGCCCAAAGTAAGAGTCGCTGAAATGGGGATGATACCGTTGTTGCCCGATGTGCCGGAATAAAAATTCAATTGACTGTTGTCTTGCCAAGTGACGTTGTCATAAACAACACCGTTTGGAATGGCAATATTGAAAGTCGTTTGCGGACAGATACTGAAGTCATCGCCCAAACTGAAGGTGGGAATGGGATTGAGAGCAACATCGATATCATCGGAAGCTTGACAGCCAAACGAATTGGTTACAGTCATCGTGTAGGTTCCGGAGGTGCCAACCGTAAGCAATGTGTTGTCGGTTGGACCGATGATTGTGCCATTGCTGGTTGTCCATAAAATGGAATAGTTCGGATTGGTGGATCCATTGATATTGAGCGGATTGTTGGTGCAAACTTCAATATTGCCACCGGCATAAGGCGTAATGGCCGACACATTCTGAACCACAATCGTGTCATTCCCCCAACACCCGTCGCTCATGGCTTCCACGATGTAGGTTCCTCCATTGGAAATGCTTAATGTATTGTTGTTTCCTAGGATGTTGCCTGCCGCATTACTCCAAACAACACTTTCGAAGTTGCCTGTGATTTCCAATTGGTCGTTTGTTCCGCTGCAAAGAAAGTCGTTGCCTTCAATGCCAAATTCCGGATTGTTGGTCAATGTGATTTGTACGCTGTCGCTTGATGCACATCCATTGGGATAAGAAGCTGTTAAAATATAGGTCCCATTGTTGTCTACGGTCAAAGCGCCGTCTGATGCGGCATTTACGATGTTGCCATTCAAGGTTGACCATGCGATATTGGCGTCGGAAGGAAATGCAATTGCACTTGGCGGCAATACAAAATTGGAAATTCCGGCAGGCAAACATTGAGAGGTGTCATTGCCGGCAGATAGCGGAGTGATGATGAATTCAGATGCTTCCACGGTAACGGAAGTTCCGGGATTGGGACAACTGGAGTGATATGGAATGATCTCATACGTAGCATTTCCAATACCAGAGATGTTGTTCGCCCAGGTTGTATCCGTTGGTGTATCCACATTTACCCAAGCCAAGGAAGAGTAGTTACCTCCCGTGGGAGCAAGTGTCCACGTTTCCCCTTCGCAGGCTTCTGTGCTACTGGCAATAACAGTTGGTGGAATGTTGTTGACGATAAAAAGTTTTTCGGTCACCAAACCGCAACCGTCGATGTGACGCGCAGTATAGTTCCCAGGTTGAAGGGCGGTAACAGATGTGCCGGTGGCAGAAGAAAGCCCCGCAGATGGTGTCCATGTTACAGTTGGTCCTACTTCTAGCGCGCTCAAAAGAACCTCGCCAGAATCACAATTGCTAAAGGTCTCAGCAGGTAAGGTGGTTACGCCCGTGTAGTTGGGGCAAACCCAATGAACGTTACCTGTCCAACCAGATGCGGCGGTCCAACCAAAATATGCTGTTGACGAGTTAAGTACAGCATTCAAATTGACGTTTAAATTGATAATATTGTTGCCGTCGATGGTCACAGAAAATGTGGTAGAGAAGGGGTCCCAATGAAAAACAACATTGTGGGGTTGGCCGTCTTCTAATTGACCTACAAAAACAGCAGGAGTCAATTCGTTGACACTTCCATGCGCCAATGAGCCGCTTTTGAAAACGGAAATGTGATCACCTGAAGGTCCTGCAGGATCAACAGGGTCGTTTTGAACCGAAGTCCCGTTGTTGGTATAGGTGTCAAATTCAACTGCCAAAGAATTTTGCGTAGGCGTGATGCTGCTGGTGTAACCCAACATACCTCCGTTTTGTGCGGTTAGAATGGCCCCAGTATTGGATTTTAAAACGAAACACATACCATCTGCTCCAGGGCCCCAATAGCCAGTGCCTTCTGTTCCAAAATACATGGTTGTGTTCAATGTAAATGGACGTTGCAGATTCAAACAGGTAGAACTCCAAATTTGTCCGTAAGTACAAAAGTTGTTGGGGGAGTTATTGGGATTGCTTGGGCAAGCACTCAATCCACTGGGAACTTGAATGTTGGTCAAACGGTAACACCCCGCAGGCACGGCGGCATTGGGATAAACGCAATTGAAACAAGCCGAACCGTGTGTGCTGAATGTCGTTTGTGCAGATGCAAAATGCATGATGAACAACGTGAATACAAGCAATCTTAATCTCATGGCGAAATATTTAGGCGTTTGATTTTTGTGAAGTGAATTTGTATCCTATACCACGAACGGAGTGAAAATACTCAGGGTGACGGCTATCTTTTTCAAAATGCTTTCTGAAGTTCGTAATGAAATTGTCTATCGTTCTGGACGAAGTGAAGATGTCATATCCCCATACTTTGTCCATGATTTCCTCTCGGCTTATGGCCTCACCTTCGCGGGTGATCAATAGCTTCAACAACATCATTTCTTTTTTGGAGATACTCTGCAATTGTCCGTGCTGATCGATGATTTCAAAAGCATCAAATTTTACAGTGCCAGCTTCGAAGGTGTAGGAGGTATTGTCAGCAAGTGGTTTAACACCGGCTTCTTTTTGGGCTATTAAATTTTTTGTACGCAACAACAACTCTTCCAAATCGAATGGTTTGGGCAAGTAATCATTGGCACCCACTTTCAGTCCTTCGATACGCTCTTTGCTACTTCCTTTGGCTGAGATCATCATAAATGGCGCCTTGATTCCTTGAATGCGCAGTGTGGAGCACAAGGTGATTCCATCCATGCCGGGCAGCATGATGTCGGATATGATCAAATCAAAGGCTTGTTCTTGCGCGATTTGTAACGCGTTTAATCCGTTGTTACAACTGACAACGGCATAGCCTTCCAATTCCAAATTCATTTTCAACATTTCGTTCAAATGAACTTCGTCTTCAATGAGTAAGATTCTATATCGATTCATGATTGTAGTATCAGTTTGGCCACTCTTTCCGAGGCGCCAGGGCCGCCCAATTTCTCTATCAATTCTAGACGAGTATTTTCTGCTTGGCGTTGCCCAGCTTCGCTCATGAGTTTATGCAATTCATCAAAAAGGGCAGCGGTGGTCATTTTCTCTTGGATGAATTCTTTGACCCTTTCTTCGTTCAAAATCAAATTCACCAAAGAAATCCAGGTCAGCTTCACCAATCGCTTGGCAATCCACATGGAAATGGGTTGAGCGCTGTAGCCTACCAAAATCGGTAAACCGCGAAGTGCAGCTTCCAATGTTGCGGTGCCACTGGCAATCATTCCGGCTTTGGCATTGCGCATCAACTCGGGCGTTTGCCCAAAAACCAATTCAACTTGGTTTTCAAACCCAGTCAAATAAGGAGCGTAGTGATGCGCTTCTAAACCGGGCGCTCCAGCGATGATGAATTTCTCATCGGGCAAAAGTTTGACCACGGAAAGAAAGGCGGGAAGTATTCGCTTCAATTCTTGTTTTCTACTGCCGGGTGCGAGCACAATGAAATCGCGGGTTGGCTCTCCCTTAGCAGGATGCGAAGCCCAATCATCCAACAGCGGATGACCGACAAACTCAGCTTTGTAATTGTGCTTGGTGTAAACAGCGGGTTCGAATGGCAGAATGCAGTACATGTGATCGACGTACTTCTTGATATTTTCCACGCGACCTTCTTTCCACGCCCAAATGGTAGGGGAGATGTAATAATGCGTTTCAATGCCATTTTCTTTCGCCCATTGGGTCAATCGAAGATTGAAACCGGGGTAGTCAATAAAGACAATTTTGTCTGGAGCAAATTCAAGGATTTGCTGTTTGATCAATTGAAAGTTTTTGCGAATCGTACCGAGGTTCATCAATACTTCCACAAATCCCATGAAGGCCAATTCGCGAAAATGTTTTTGGATGATTACCCCTTGTGCAGCCATTTTATCACCACCCCAACCACGAAGTTCAACGGCTGGATTCTTTTGCCTCAAGGCCTCGGCCAAATGGCTGCCATGCAAATCACCCGAGGCTTCTCCAGCAATCAAGAATATTTTCATCTCAATAGAAATAAAGCGCTACAGGAACACTGCAAATCACCACGTACAAAATTCCTCTACTCATTTTGTACCATTCCATACGAATGAACAAGTAGAACAATGCAACGTCTCCCAAAATGGAAATCGTCACCACTTTGTCTTGGTACATGGCAGTGATGCCGTAAAGCAAGTCGTGAAAAAATGTTGCAAGGTTGGTAGATGTACCCAAAGTAAAAACCAATCCAAAAAGAACAAAGCCCAAGAGAGCGCCGATTACTCCGACAGCAATTCCCACGGGCACGGTGTCTAATTTATGTTTTGAAATGTTACTCATTATACGTCCCAATTTTGAAGGTGAGCAATGGCGTGATGTGCGGTCAAATCGAATTGAACGGGCACAACGGACGCGTAATTGTTATCCAAGGCATGTTGGTCGGTATCTTCTCCTTTGTCTTTAATAACAAACTCTCCTGTCATCCAGTAATAGTCTTTTTGAAAAGGATCTGTTCTTTTTTCAAATTGTTCTTTCCACATGCCATTCGCTTGGCGACATATCTTAATACCCGCAATCTCTTTGCCTTTGGGTATGTTGACATTCAGACAAGTATTTTCTGGAAAATGAGCGTCCGCCAATACCGTTTGAACCAACGTGGTGGCCACTTTTGTTGAAGCTTCAAAATCCGCGTCGGCACTGTAATCCAATAGAGAGAATCCGATAGAAGGTATCCCTTCAACGGCAGCTTCAACGGCAGCGGACATAGTGCCTGAGTAAATGACATTGATCGATGCATTGGAACCATGATTGATTCCGCTCACCACAATATCTGGCGTTCTTTCCAACACAGTATAAAGCGCAATTTTCACGCAATCAACGGGGGTTCCAGAGCACGAATACGCGACGTCAGCAAAGGGCATTTCGATGCGTTGAATTCGGATAGGATCATGAATGGTCACAGCGTGACCCATTCCACTTTGTGGCTTGTCGGGTGCAACCACGACAACCTTTCCAATAGCAGACATTGCTTTGACCAAAGACTGAATGCCCTTGGCTTGGTAACTATCATCATTGGTGACCAAAATCATGGGTCTTACTTTTTTCTCCATGTGTCAAAACTAATACGGATTTCTATCATCTTTGCAGGAATTAATATCGCATTATGAACGCATTTATCGTGGAGGGTGTTCGCACCGCAATTGGAAATTTTGCTGGCTCTTTGGCTCCGGTGAGAACGGATGATTTGGCTGCTGTTGTATTGAAGGGAATTTTGACCAAAAATCCCCAATTGAATCCTTCAGATATAGACGATGTGATCATGGGATGCGCCAACCAAGCAGGAGAGGACAATCGCAATGTGGCGCGTATGGCACTTTTGTTGGCGGATTATCCCGTGTCTGTTCCAGGAGAGACGGTCAACCGTTTGTGTGCCTCTGGTATGAATGCGATTGCACACGCCGCGCGTGCCGTGCATTGCGGAGAGGGTGATGTGTATGTGGCGGGTGGTGTGGAAAACATGACCCGTGGTCCATGGGTGATTTCCAAAACATCTTCGGCCTTTGGTCGCGATGCGCAAATGTTCGACTCTAGTTTCGGATGGCGTTTCGTTCACCCCAAAATGAAAGAAGTTTATGGTGTAGAAGCGATGGGCGAAACCGCTGAAAACTTGGCGGAGGAACACAACATCAGCAGAGAAGACCAAGATACTTTTGCTCTGAACTCCCAGTTGAAAGCCGCACGTGCGCAGGCAGAGGGACGTTGGGCGCGTGAAATTGTAGCCGTTGAAATTCCTCAAAAGAAAGGAGATCCCAAAGTTTTTCAGCAAGATGAATTCATCAAAGCGCAAAGTTCAATCGAAGGACTTTCAGCATTGAAACCCGCATTTAGAAAGGGCGGTAGCGTAACGGCAGGAAATGCTTCGGGTTTGAACGATGGCGCGGCAGCGGTGTTGATCATGAGCGAAGCGGGATTGAAGAAGACCGGTTGCCAACCCTTGGCGCGCATCGTTTCGACTGGTGTCAGCGGCGTTGAGCCCCGCATCATGGGCATCGGTCCCGTTGAAGCGTCCAAGTTGGCCTTGCAACGCGCCGGATTGACCTTGGATCAAATGGACATTATCGAAGTCAACGAGGCTTTTGCTGCGCAAGTATTGAGCTGCACCCGCGCGTTGGGCATGGCGGACAATGATCCCCGATTGAATGTGAATGGCGGTGCCATCGCATTGGGGCATCCCCTCGGAATGAGTGGTGCACGCATTGTGAATACCGCTGCGATTGAATTGAATTTGCGTCAAAAGAAATATGCCTTGTGCACCATGTGTATCGGTGTTGGACAAGGATTTGCCGTTGTTTTGGAGCGCGTATGATTTACTCCTTCAACGGATATATACCGGTAGTGCACGAGTCGAGTTACGTGCATCCCCAGGCGGTGGTCACCGGCAATGTCGTCATTGGCAAAAACGTGTACATCGGCCCAGGTGCCGCGATTCGCGGCGATTGGGGAATGATCGTGATCGAAGATGGTTGCAATGTGCAAGAGAATTGTACCATCCATCAATTTCCAGGCGTTACCTTGACCCTGAAATCAGGCGCCCACATTGGGCACGGCGCCATCATTCACGGTGCCAACATTGGCAGAGATACTTTGGTCGGCATGAATGCCGTGGTGATGGACCGAGTAGAGGTAGGCGATGAGTGCATCATTGGCGCATTGACTTTTGTTCCGGCCGATACCATTGTCCCTCCTCGATCCGTGATGGTGGGCAACCCCGGCAAAGTCGTGAAGCCCGTGAGTGATGAAATGTTGAAGTGGAAGCAAGAGGGGACAGGCTGGTATCAGCGTCTTCCGGCAGAATTGCACGAGACCTTGAAGCCCTGTGAGCCCCTTCGAGAAATCCCCGAAGACAGAAAGCCACAAGCAGGCGGATACGCCACATGGCAGGAGCGCAAAGCGGACCGCGATGTCTAAGCCCTTTCAGTTCAAACAATTTCAAGTTGCCCATGAACGCGCCGCCATGAAAGTCGGCACCGACGGCGTGCTGCTCGGCGCTTGGGCCTTGGCGGGGCAGCATCTCCAAAGCATTTTGGATGTAGGCACCGGAACCGGATTGATCGCCTTGATGCTGGCCCAGCGATTTGGCGAGGCCCAATTGATTGGCGTCGAGATGGACCCAGCGGCCTTTGAAGAGGCAACCGAAAATTTCAGTCGTTCCCCTTTTACAGAACGACTCGTTGCCTTACAGACCAATTTTTTGGAGTGGAGCACCGACCAACGATTTAATGCCATTGTGTGCAATCCCCCCTTTTATCAGGATGCGATATCGTCCTCCATTGAGCAAAGAAATTGGGCCAGGCAGGAGAAGTATTTGCCGCCCGAATTGTTTTTGGAGCGATGCCGCAACCACCTCACCACCAGCGGCAGATTGGCCGTTGTCATCCCCGTAGAGCGCATCCACCATTGGAAGGCCGAGGCCGAGCGGTTGCAATTTTTCTTGAATCGGCAATGTGCCATCAAAGGACATTCGGAGGCCGCAATATCCCGATATCTGCTGGAGTGGACATTTCAAGAAACGGCGTGTGAAGAAACCGAATTGATATTAGAGCAAAGTAGAGGCGTAAAGTCCACGGAATATTTGAAGTGGGTAGAAGCTTTTTATTTGTAGGGGTTTTGATTCCAATCATCGCGCGCAGGCCTTAGAGTAAGTTGAATGTGTTGATTTTATTCTATTTTTTTTCGTATTTGTATGTTTTAATAATTGGGTATTTCGGATTTGTATAACTACCAATAATTACGCCTTCTGGCGTATTGACAAGAAATTGCTTAAGTGAGACCTTTGCTTAACTGAATATATAATTTTAGTTAGATAGATTTATTATTTGAAAAACTAGAATATTAAAAAAATGTTGATCAATTTTTCATTTATTTAAATCCAAGTATAATGTGGTTGAAGTTTAAAGTTTGATATTTTATTGAGCAAACATGAATTTGTAATTATATCGAATTCAGAACTATTTAATCTAAAAATTATTCATTCAAAGTGTTATAATCAATGAGAAAAAGAAATAAAGAATTAGCCTAGAAAATTAATAAAAATGTTTTCTTTTATGTTGAGAGAAGAGTTGAATGATTTTAATATTACCCTCGAAGGTGAGATTAATTCGATTGATGTCAATATTTTGACCACGACACTACAAAATTTTAATATACTTATTCAAGAAATTAACAGGGAAGTCAACCCGGAGGTAGGAGTTTCGTTTCAAATCCAAACTTTTCGTTCTGGTAGTTTTGATATTTTTTGTTGTTTATTGGGAGATGAGAATGCACTGAGTACGCTTTTCAATATTTTAAAAGGCGATAATTTCGAAACAGCAGTACAAATTATTCAGACATTGGCAGATATACTTGCTATAAAGCAATTTCTTGGAGGTAAGAAACCTAAAAGTGTTGATGTTACAGGTGGTGATAGTATTATTATTACGAATCAAGATGGGCAAGTTAAATTGACGAGTCAGAAGGCGGGTGACATAATTTTCAATAATTCAACAGTTAATATTACAATAAATAAGACTTTTAGGATTCTTAAAGATATAGGGCATATAAAAGGTTTGGCTATAAAGGACAATCAAGGTAATCATAAATTCAGAGCTGATCGTGATCAATTTGAGAATTTATATAGCGCTACTGAAATTATAGAAGTGAATATTGATTCTCCGAAGACAATTTCAAAGTATTATGTTTCACTGAGCGTATTTAAAATTGTATTCAAAAAGAAGTATAAATGGGATTTTTATCATGAAGGTGTAAAGATTAGTGCGACTATTGAAGATTCTGATTTTTATGAGAAACTTTTATCTCGTCAAATTCAATTCATGAATGGTGATATTCTTGTTGTGGATTTGGATATTGTACAGGTTTTTAATCAAGTTGCAAATACATTTGAAAACAAAAAATATATTGTTAGAAAAATTCACGAAATACAGCATCAATCCAAACAAGCACAGTTTGATTTTGATAATGATTAGCGTATGAAATTATTGCTGATGCCAAGAATATTTCTTTGAATAAATTATTAATTAGTTCAATTGTAAAAGTTGCACCTTAATGTATAGCATTATAGTACTAAGAAATCACATAAGTAAATGAAACAGACTACGATCAATGTTTTCAATTTGTTAAATAATAATAAGTTACTCGCTGATTTATCCGAGTTCAAGGAAGTAAACCCCAATTTCTTGTACAATGAATTGTCAATTGAAGATTTGTTAGTGCAATTTGATAATGCAAAAGAGATTATTTTACAGGCAATAGATAAAAATTACTTTGAGGAACGATTGACATTCAATAAGAGATCACAAATTGAAAATTTACTAAAGTCAATCATGGTCCAACTTCAACAACTAGCTCCCTATAAATTTAATGCTTCTAATTTGCGCGCTGTACCTATGGCGCAAGCTTTATATAATGGGGTGTCCAATTTAGCGGAAATTGTTGGCAGCTCAAGGCTGGAATAACGGTTTAATCCAGTTTTCAATTATTCTCAAGAGATTAAGGAGTTATCAAAACAGAAACGAGAACTTTCGAAGCTTTCGTTTGATTTCATGAGAGCTAATGAGCTATACAATCAAGGGAAATCTCAAATTGCGGCATTAGATATTGACTTGAAAAAATTGAATCAAGAAAAGAAGCAAATTCAAGTTGAATTAGCAAGTATTCAAAAATTGCGCAATGAGATAGAGGATTATAACAGAAAAGCTTCAAGGGCAGATCAAGAAATAGAGAACAGAAAAGTTAAAATTGTGGCATTTCAAGAAGCTACTAACGGTTATACTCTTAGGTTAAAAGAATTGGAATCTGAGACTACAGCTATTGTTTCAAAAGGTGATAAAATTGATGAATTGGTATTTCAGGCAGAACGAGCACTTAATCTTCAATCGGCTGTGGGTATAAGTGCAGCTTTCTCTTCCTATTACGAAGCGGCAAAGGAGAATGCAACTTTTAAAATTTATAAGTTCAAATTTAATTGGTGGATTGTTGGAGCCTTCTTTTTTTTGTTGATGGCTCTTGGTGTAACAATTTGGATTGTAGGTGGATGGTATATTGAAAAGCCAGATTCTGTTAGTTCAATTGTGGGTCGAATTGTTGCAGTTTCCATTTCAATAACTGGTGCGACTTTCTGTGCTAGACAATACGTTGGGCAGAAGAATATTCAGGAAGATTATGCCTACAAGTCAGTACTTTCAAAATCAATAATTGCATTTAAGGAAGAGATAAGAAAAAGAGATGATGCAAAAGTAGTAGATTACTTGACAACTGTTTTGGCGGAGATTCATAAAGATCCTCTAAGGAATAGAAACGAATTAATGGATAAACGAACGCCTGAGCTTCTTGACAAGATTTTTGATATAGTAATGAAAAAACAATAAAAAGCAATAAAATGCCATAATATGAGAGCACAAGTTCAATACAATGATTTTGTCGGCAGTGCGGCTGCTGATATTACTGATCACAGTGATTTATCGAAATTCTTGGTTTCACGAGGAGTAGACATAGTGCGGTATGATCCGGTCGGAGTGAGTTTTTACTCGGGATACGCACATAGTTTTCATGCGTCAATTATTTGCATTGATCGAAATAGATCAAGTGGAGATATCCCTTTTTTGGTTAACATTAGTTTTGAAGGCGATTTTGATAAAACAGAGTTTTTTAACTTGTTCAAGAGGTTCAATGTAATAGTGACTTTTAAAATACCAGGTTATAATCAATTTGAAATTGAAGAAGAAATTATGTTCGATGATAGATCATCATCCGAGGGCAAAGAATAGAGTTGATTTGTTTTTTCGTTGCTTCATTGTAAAATCAACATGTAGAGTTATATTTGGGTGAAGTTCCCTAAATTTGCATCACCTTTATGATCAACGATTCTATCGCTTTGCAAAGAAATCTTCAGGTGCAGAAGATTGGAAATGCTATTGTTTACCTTTCTTCTCGTGTCAAGGATTTGTCTAAAACCAAGCTCCTCAAGCTAGTTTACTTGTTGGATGAGATTTCCATTCGTAGGAGCGGTATTCCTATTTTCAATTTAACCTACAAGGTATGGAAGTTTGGCCCCGTTTCAGCAGAGTTGTACATTGACCTTTCTGAGGATCTTCATTTGATGAAAAACTATATTCAATTGGATTCTGAATCAAAGGTGTTTCAACCTATAACGAGTTTCTGTGATGACGAATTCTCTGAAAACGAGATTGAATTTATGGATTTTGTTATTGAAAAGTATGGTAACAAAAGTGCCTCTGAGTTAGTGAATTTAACGCATCATGAACATTCTCCATGGCACACAACAGCATTGGCTAATAACGTGCTGGAGCCCTTAGAAAATGAAACTTTGAGCTATACTGATTTTGTCATTGATATGAAACAATTGATTGCTCATGATAGTATTCGTTTGGCTTTATATAATGATTATGTCGCTCAGAACGGATATGCTAACAGAGGGTAATATTCTTTATTTCGATCCTTTCTATTTTAAAAATGGCAATCTTTCTAAGTCCAAATATTTTGTCCTTTTAAAGATTGTTGACAGCAACCTAGTCATTGCCTCTTTACCGACGAGTGTAGATGCGATTCCTGAAAAGTACGAGTTTGAACAAGGATGTCTTGAGCTTCCTGATATCAATTTTCATTGTTACGTGATACAACCAAATTTTCCGATCACGGAATGTGGCAAGTCTTTCCCTCTGAGAACTTTGCTATATGGTCATCAACTGGATGATTATTCTATCAAGACTCTAAATGATGTATATCCCGTGGAAGGGGTAGATTATATGATTTGGGGAAAGTTAAAGCAAGAAATTTTTCAATCTCTTCTTTCTTGTTTTCGTAATTCTAAATCAGTAAAGCAAAAATTTAGAAAGATACTCTAGCTTCTTTTTGAGATTCTAATCAGTCTTTATTTTGCCTTTTAACACCATTTGAAAATACGTCTTTTGACGTATTGTTTTTTTTAATTCTTTTCTCTTGATTTGTTTGCGGGAGTATGGCATCAATTATTGCGCATTTTATGGTGTGATATAGTTACGGCGCTTTACTTGCCTCCATCGTTTACCTTAACTACTCGTACGATGTATGCAATGCGTTCAATTTTTTCTCATATAGGGAGTGTATTTACCCTCCTCTTATTTTCTTTTTATAGTTACGGACAATACCCTCCGATAACGCAGCGCTTGCAATATAATTTGATGTCGGGTGATGTGATTTTGGGATCGAGTGAGCAGGTGCAGCTACCAGGATTGAGTTCATCGCAAAGTGATATGGGGAGTTTGTTTACCTTGACTTTCGGGGTGGATTATTCGAGCAATGTGATGCCTTTGGGGGATAAGGTATATGAGGTAGATGTTAAAATAGAATACCATTCCAGTGGAGGAGGCGTTCTACAAACGCAGTATGAGACATTGTTGATCGATGGGAATTCTGGGAATGGAACGACGGTTTTGAATGTCGGGGTTGATAAGCGCACGGTGTTGTTGGGTAATGTGCGTGATGCGAAGGTGATTGTGCTTGCGCTTCGGGAGAATACGAGTGTTGTTGGAGTATTAAATCCCCGCTTGTATTTGGATTTGGAGTTATATCCGAATGTACATGTTGCTTTGACGAGTGTTTTGCCACCGGCTGCATCTGTTAGCGAGGTTGGCGTTGAAACTTGTGGCACAGGGAGTAGTTCGAGTAGTGAATTTTTGGTGAATTGGACACCGATATCTGGATCCGTTGAGTATCAGTTGGAGTATGTATTTGTGAATGACTATGGTGTAAGTTCAGGTAGTTATTTACCGATTGGATCATTGCATGTTGATTTTCGGCACAACAGTACTCGGGTAACGACTAAGGAGACGAGCTACCGTGTTTCGAATTTATTTGACCATGGATATGTTTGTTTTCGATATCGAGGGATAGGGGTAGATGGCGCTACGGGAGGAGTAGTTTATGGACCATGGAGTATGCCGGATGGTGATCATTTGTTGTCTGATGTATCGATTATGGGGGGATCTGTTTATGGTATAAGTGTGGGACATGAGCAGGGATTGAACTGGCAATCGACGCAGACTTATGCGGAAGGGGGAAAGAAGAAAGAGGTGGTGAGTTATGCCGACGGCAGTATGCGCAGTCGTCAGGTGGTAACGCGTCTTAATACGACAAATTCGGTTGTTGTTGGGGAGACATATTACGATTACCAGGGACGTGCAGCCTTGCAGATTTTGCCCTCACCTGTGAGTGAATTATTGGGGAGTTGCAGTGGTTCTGCGTCATCTGTAGGTTTGCGTGATGGCTTGCGTTTTTACCCTTTGTTTAATAAGGCCGCAGGCGGCTTACCGATTACGCCTTATTTGTTTGATCGGGATTTGAGTGAGACGGAGCGGTGTTCATCATTGGAATTGAAATTAGATAGTACCAGTGGTTCGGGAAAATATTATAGTTCGAATAATTTGCGCTATGGAAGTTCGGGATTGGCACGTGCTGAGGGTTATGCCTATAGTCGCGTTGCTTATACTCCGGATAATACGGGACGGATACGAGAGCAGGGTGGTGTAGGAGAAGCATTTCAGTTGGGAGGCGATCATACGACACGCACTTTTTATGGAGGGAGTTCCCAGGTTGAGTTGGACCGATTGTTTGGTAGTGAGGTGGGTTATAGTGAGCATTACCGCAAGGTATTGGTTTTGGATGGCAATGGTCAGGTGAGTGTGAGTTATATGAATCAGGAGGATCAGGTAATAGCGACTGCCTTGTCGGGTTCATCACCGGATAATTTAGAAGGACTAGGATCATCGGAGCAGTCCCCTGAATTGTTGCAAGAGGCGATGTTGCCACAGGTTTCTGGGAGTTCGATAAATAATGGATTGAGTGTCGACGGGCGGGAGCGTTCCTATATCACGACGCTAACCTTGAGTAGTCCGAGTGATTTGGTTTTGGAATATGATTTGGGCGTATTGCCATTGAGTGATGGATGCATGTCAACGTGGTGTGCGAGTTGTGTTTATGATTTGAGTATATCAGTACGGGATGCTTGTGGATCATATTTGGGGGGGACCTTAGAATCGGTTGTGGGTCATGTAGGAGCTGGCGAAGGGGGTGTTTTGACATTTTACAGTGATAGCATTTTCTATGACCTCAATGGCATTGGGCATTGGGTTTTGACTTTGCCATCGTTGCCTGTAGGAAGTTATGAGGTGAGTAAGGTATTGCGGGTGAATGATTCGGCATTGCAGCATTATGTTTCACAGTATATCGATCCTGATTATAACACTTGTATGCAGACGTACGAAGATTATTTATCGACGTATATGAGTGAGATCGATTCCAGTGGATGTGGCGGCCAGGAGACATGTGAGAGCTGCATGGCCTCATTGGGGACATTGGGTGAATATTTGAGTACGGGTCGCGGGAGTGCATCGGATTATGCCACAGAGTTGTCTTTTTGTTCAACGTTATGTGGGGATTTATCACCTTGTTCAGATGCTTTGACGATGCTACGGATGGATGTGTCTCCAGGAGGCCAGTATGGCGGATGTAGTGGCGATGTGTCCATGGAATTTTTATCTGTATTTAATGAGTCGAATCATTTGAGTCGGCACATGGGTATGGGAGGATTGGAGGGGACTTGGCGCCGTCCGTATTATTATGACAATTCGAGTGGGGGATTTGTTACGGGGTATTATTCACAATCAAGTACAGGGTCAATGGAGCGCGCTCGGATAGCGGTAACGAGTATGGGTGGCGGAGTTTACAGTCCACAGGTTGTTACGACGAGTTGTGTTTTTTTGGGGGAAGATGGTTTGTCTTATGTTTACCCGGAGGATTTGATGTTGTTGTCGGATTTTTTAATTTATTGGAGCAGTGATTGGAGCATGAGTTTGTTGTTGAATCACCCCGAGTATGTTTATTATACGACGTGTTTGGAGATGGAACGCGGAGAGACGGGTACTGACGGAGTATATGTTTTTGATGGAGGCTTGTCACAACAGCAGACTCGTTCACAGGCGATATCTCAAGGATATTTGAGTAGCAGTGGCTTACCAACGAATTGGTTTTCTCCCAGTGGTGTATTGCAGGATTATTTTGTGAGTAGTGGTGATTACGGGTTTTATGGAGCCTCGTTGCAGCAGGAGTGGATGCATTATTATGTGAATACAGCGCTGGGTCTTGATTTGAGTATGGCGGAGTTTGCGGCATTGAGTGTCCGCGGTGCTGGGATGCTTGGATCCACGAATATACCTCCAGCGATGTATGCATTTGGTAGTGGCAGCAATGTAACGCATTTGGAGCATGAGTGGCTTTATTTGCGCACGTTGTATTTGAGTCGCAAGCGCCATTGGGTTTCGCAGTATATGGATTCCCAGGCGAGTATGTCTGGTATTTCTGGTGTTAATGATTGTATCGGCAATTCCACATGGGTATGTCCCCTGGATTATATGGGGATTTACGGAGGGGGAGTTGCCTCATGTAGTAGTTTGAATCGGGATTATTATGTATCCAAGGTGGTTCATTTTGGGGGAGATGAAGATGCCACAGCGATGTTGACCACAAGTGGCGTTGGCACGGATTACAACACGGCGGCTTACCATACTTATGAGCAGACGGGATTGTGTCCAGTAGCCTCATCGTTTTCACAGGTTTTGCAGGATTTGGTGAGTACCGATCAGTTGTATTCGAGTAGTTCAGTTTCGATGCAGAGTTTGGGATCTTTTTTAGGCTTGTATTTGTCATTGCATGATGGTACGGCGAGTACTACGGATCCTTATAGCCAATACGATTGGATGTGGAATACGAGTTTGAGTGGCTTGGGGAGTAGTGTTTTAACGGCGAGTTTGTATCGATCGAGTTTGGGAGTAGGGGGAGGTTGGTCTGGCATGGTTACGTTGTCCAAGGATACTTGTAGTTGGCAATGGGATGAGGTAGTGAACATGGGAAATTTTCATTACTTGGGTGATTCATTGGGCTATGGTCGTTTTAGTGTAGATGTTTTGGTATTGTTGCCCACTGGGATAACGCGCGTGGATGAGTTGCAGGGCCATACGGATTTGTTTGCCTTGGGGGGATGTCGTTTTGATAGCGAGTGTAGTTTGTCGAGTTATGGCAGTCAATTGCTCAATGTGTTGAATATTCAGCAAGGACAGTTGTCCTCCATTGGAGCAGGAGGCTTGGGCGGTTGTACGAGTTGTTCATCAGCGCATGCAGTTTCATCGTCCTATGTTCCCATGGGAATGGCGACGTGGTTGGGAGGAGGCGCAGTGGACACTGCGGGATATTATGTATGGTATTCATCCACGCTGGATGCCTTGCAGATTCAATCCGTAAGCGCCTCATATCCCCGAGTTAAGTTATCGCTAACGGGCAGCTCATCCCCCACAGGCGGCTTGGGACAATCTTTTGGTTCATTGCCATGGGATGCAGTGATTAAAAACTTGAATTGTGCGCATGGGCATTATTTTACGCTAGAGGTTTATGCGGGGGATACGTTATGGAATGTTTATACAGGTACGAGTTTAATAGAGTTGTCTGCGACGGATCAGGATGCTGCACCGGTTTGTGAGTGTGGCAGTCCTGTATCAATCGGTTGTTTGGGCGCGGGTTATTCACTGGAGCGATCTGTGGGGTCATGGATGTCTTCGGTATTTACCAAGGATGGTCAGGGGAATAATTATTGGAATCGGATGGGTCAAGTTCCCTCTTTGGGTGCATTGGTTGTCTCCTCGTTGTTTTCCAGTCCATCGGATTATGGAGTGGTGGGTGTTGAGGAGGTGGATCCAACGAGTGGCGTGGATAGTTTGGTTTACGCTTTTTCTTCGTGTGATTTGGTGTTGTGGAGTGATGGTATTGATGGTGTATTGAGTACATGGGGAGGACTTCATGATGTGTTTTCTTTTCATGCCGATACGAGTTCCTCCACACCCTCAACGGTTCATTCATTTTCTTTTTCAGCGTTGAATGAGCAAGGGGATACTTTGCGTGTAAAGGGCAAGAGTTCATGTTTGTCATTGCAGCGTTGTATGAGTTGTGATACGGCGGTCACTCCGTTAGACACATTGTCAATGGGGACGCCATTTTGGGTTTCCGATACAACGCACTGGTCGGATGGAGCGGCAATGGAGTACAAGCAATATTTGGAGGCTTTGAATCAGTACAATGCGCATTACGGTTATGTGTTGGGTGATTCGGGTTATTTGGATTCAATATCATACCGGTCATTTTATGAGGCGGGATCTAAGTACACGCTATCGATATATTTATCCAAGTTGTTGTTTTATATGGGGGTTGACACGACGTATGATCGTGGTGTATTGGGAGATTTGGCGACTTTTTCTACGTCTTATGGCAATTACATCGATGGGATGAAGGAGTATTTGATGTATTCGGATTTGATGATGGATTACAACGCGCAGCGTTTGTCATTGGATCTGAGTTTGTTGGCACCAGAGGGAGAGATGCATTTTTTGAAATCGTCTTATGGCCGCTATGTACAGGACTATTTGGTTTATTTGGGAGAGGTAGTATCAACGGATGCTGGAGCATTGCCATTGGGTAGTTGGATATTGGGCTTGGAAAGTGCGGATTCTTTGAGTGCTACTTTTGGTATGTTGTATAGAGCTTATGTAGAGGCTTACATGGCTTGGGATTCTGTTCAGGTGTCTCGTATTGCGGAGGGTACAGATTTGGTTTGTTCAGAATACAAGATGCGTTCTCTTTATTTACAGATGGATTTTGAGAAATTGGGCTATAGTGGTAGTTTGGGAGGCCAACAGGCGATGCAGTCTTACATTACGGAGATTTTGGAATCTGTGGAGTCTGGGGATTGTATCAGCTTGTTAAAGAGCTATATGTTTGTAACGGATGCGGATTATGAGGCATTGCGTGCTACAGATAAATCCTGTCAGCGTGTTTATTTACACTATTTATCATCGGTACGGCAATACAACTCGAGTGTTTATGCGATGTTTTCGCTTGACCGTCAGTTGCTGGATCCTGTCTTGAGTTATGTGGATTTTATGACCTATGATTTGTGTGGGTGTGTAGAATCGTACATTCAATATTTGGATGTTTATTCGGGTTATGGGAGCCATGCCGTGGGTGTAACGCCAGCGGTTGATATTTTGCATTATGGTGGCTGTGGCATAACGCTTCCGCGTGATTATGAAACGGGCATGGATTGTTATAAAAGGTATTTGGATGCCTATTATACCTACAACACATGGGCTATCCGCAATGAGGGCTTGGTGATAGTTGGTGATGTTGTAGATTCTCGTGTTTTTATGAATGCGTCGTTGTGTTCTTGTGTGGATGATTATACGGCATATTTGCATCAGATTTCTGAAGGTGTAGTAAGGCTGGAAGATGGTGAGCACGGTCCGAAGAGTTTGTTGGATTTTTGTGGCAGTGGCTTACCGGGGTGTGTAATTGGCGGAGACGTTGTTTTGAGTTTACCGGCTTTGGATAGCTTGCCGTATGTAGATCCTTGCATGGCCGCGTTGATAGCCCAGGCGGAGGCCAATGCGGAGTGGTCTTATGCGCATGCTTTGGATTCATTGACGTCGGTATTTTCGTCATCGTATATCGCGCATTGTATGGGATCTGTGGACGAGTCATTTGACCGGAGTTGGTCGGATCAGGAGTATCATTATACATTATACTATTATGATCAGTCGGGGAATTTAATCAAGACGATACCACCAGCGGGTGTAGAGCGGTTACCGATTAGCAGTTCAAGTGATGCATTGAGTGATGCGATAGCCGACGATAGGGCTTCTGGGGAACGCAGCGTATATACGCATCACGGCATGGCGACGCATTATTATTACAATAGTTTAAATCAGTTGGTGGGTCAGCGTTTACCGGATCATGCGGCGATGGATTTAAGTACAATAGAGGAAGTTCAGGGATTGGGTTATACAAGTGGCAGTAGTGCCGGAGGTAGTTGTGTTCAGTTGGTGGATGGCCATTTGGGTTATGGGGTGATGGATGAAGGAAGGCGTTTGTACCGGACGCAAGATGGTGGCTTGACATGGTCTGAGGACAAGGGGGTAAGTGGAGCGGATATTTGGGATGTAGTTATGGATAGTGGGGGAGAAAAGGGTTATATGGTTGGGGATGGGGGTCAAATTTATGGCACGCAAGATGGGGGTACGCATTGGGAGGAGGTTGTTTTACCGGACAATGCGGAGTATACATCATGGCGAGGAGTTGGGCTGCGTTCGTCGTTGGTATCGAGTGGCGTTGAAGTGGTTGTGGTAGGCGAGCATCGCGTGGCTTATTTAACAACGACTGGAGTGTGGCATGTGGAAAGTCCCGTTGTTTTTTCGGATGTTGAATTAGAGCAGGTGGTGAATGATGGGAACAATCATTTTTATGTGATAGGCAATCGCACACAGGTTTTGGGGACCAAGAGTTATCGCACGGGTGTTATTTATAAGGGAAGCTTTGGTTCAACATTTACCTGGACACCGGTGGAAGCATTGCCACCGTTGAGTGGCATGGGCAATGCCTATGGCGGGTTATTGAGCAGTGGTGTTTTGGGTGTTTTGCATCTGGGCAGTAGCGATGGCGCTATCCGTCGTGTTTCGGGTTCCTATGCGGTGAGCGAGTACAGTGGCTTAAGCCATGTAGAGGTGTTGGAGGCCATTACGTTAAATGCTTCTGGGGCTCAGGTGGCCTTGCTACGCAGCGCATCGGGTGTTGTTTCTATGCATTACCGCACCAGTGATTCCGATAGTGTATGGCAGGCCGTTCCGGGTGCACCCCAAGGCGTGAGTTCCCTTACCTCGCTTCGGATGTTGTCCAGTGGTGTTTCTCAGTTTTTGGGTGTTTGCTCTGGGCTGATTAATACGGGCAAGGTGTATTTGTTTTCTTACGGCTCTCAGTGGAGTGTTTATGCGCTAGGGGTATCAGATGCCAAGCAGGTAGCAGTAGTACGCAAGGATGTTTCTGGTGTTGGATCCCAGGCGATGGCATATGTTTCAACATCGCATAATATTTATTTAACGCCCAATGTACAGGTACCAGTAACCGCGATGGTTTTTTCCAAGAGTTGGACGGGAGGCCTTTATTCGGGAGTTGGTTTGTGTGATTTGGGTAGTGGGGGTGTTCTTGTTGCGCGCGTGGGTACATCAGGAAGTTTGAGTGCAGTGCGCGTAAGTCCCAACAATACAGAAACGGTCATCACAATGCCAACGGGATTAATCGGAGGAGGAGTTGTGTGGAAGCAGGTGTTGTTTGGCAAGGTGGGATCGCAAAACTACATGTATGTTTATGGGGTGGATGGCACGGGTAACTGGAAGGTTCGGCGGGCGAGTGTATCGTCCACCACGGGGAGTTTATTTTCCTTGAGTTCAGCGGTAAGTGTCATGGGCAATGCCCGCATTGGATTTGGGGAGGATCGCTTGTGGATGGGTGACAGCAGTGGGATAACGGTCTACATTGATTTTTCAACGGGCATGATGGTTCGCGCGTCTTATTTGCCGCAGGCATTGCGCGCAGCAGATGGTTATACTACGGGTGGTATTTTGGTAGGGGGCAGTGATGGGGATGTGTATGATGTGTTTTCATCTTCAACGGTATCCCCCATGGCCAGACAATTGAATACCCAAACGAGTCACGACATCGTGGGATTGAGTGTGGTAGATGGGGGCACATATTTTTATAGTTCAGGCCGCAATGGCAAGTTGAGTGGTTCAAAATACGAGTTGAATGCAACGTCAGGTTCGGTGTTGCATGTAGTGAGTAACAGCATTGCGTTGCCGAATGTTGGGCATACTTGTTTGTGGGATGTCGCGGGGGCTTATAGTACCACCACGGGCTATTCGTATTATGTAGTAGGGAGTGGCGGTAAGAGCTGGTATAAGTCTTATGGCAGTGATGCTTTGGGCATGCCGCAGCAGATGTCAGGTGCAAGTGGGGAGATTTTGCGGAGTATTGTCCGCAAAGGCAATGGCGATGTTTATTTTACGGCGGGTGCAGGGGCAACAATGCGCACGTATTCCAATGGCAGTTCATTGTCGGAATCGCGTATTGTTCCTTTTACGATGAACGGGGTTTATTTCTCAAATGCATCAGAGGGAGTAGTTGTGGGAGAACGCAGTATGATTCGTTATACGTTGGATGGTGGGGCTCATTGGCGCATTTTGAAACTGGCCCCGGGTGAGTTGCGCACACAAAGGAACTTGCTTTCAGCAGCGAGCGATGGCGATGGTGTGGGTGTAGTGGGAGGCGATTTGAATAAGTTGTGGCGTTTTCAATTGCAACAGGGCACGTATTCCAATGCGGGAGTCTCTGGGACTACCGCGGTAGGGATTGCCCAGGTGAGTGATGTTTATATTGATGTGTCCAGTGGCAAGGGATATGCCGTTGGTCGTAACAGTTCGGGTCAGGGTTTGGTGCTGCACACCACCAATGGCGGCATTAGCTTTAGTATGGTGAGTGGCGCCGCGATGCATGCGGGGTATAGCAGTGTATCTCCACTGTGGGCAGCGCAAGGGGGGACGGTGATGCTGGGCTGCGGCGATGGTAAGATGTATTTGGCTAGCGCCAGTGGTGTTGGTTCTGTGGGTGTGGATATCACGGGTTCCACCACGCAAGGGGTAAAGGATTTGGTGTTCACCGATGCCTTTACGTGCTATGCTGTAGGAGCATCAGGGGTATTGAAGAAAGGGGTGTATGTGGGTCCGGCCAGCGCTACCATGCCATTGACTTATTCGTTAACGAGCACCGATTGGCAATGGGTTGATGCTGTTGTTGGGGGTAGTGGTACGAGTTCGACAATCAAGAGCATTGCCATGGGCAATAATCACGAAGGCGTTGTGGTTGGCGAGGGTGCGCATTACGTTCGCTTTTTAACCAACTATGCAGGGGTTTACTCGCAACGTTTTTGGTATGATAAACTGGGACGAATTGTTCTTAGTCAAAATACAAAGCAGCATGACAATGGGACGTATAGTTACAGTTTATACGATGCACAGGGTCGAGTGGAGGAGGCGGGAGTTAAGCATGAGAACACGAGCAGCACGGGCTTGCACATGCGAGATATACAGGGCGCCGATGTGGGCGGAGCGTTTAATCCGCTGGCCATAGAAGTTAGTTCAAGCAGTGGAAGCAGCAGCACTGCGCCATTTATGCAATGGATAGCGCAAGGCTTGAATCCAAGCACGGGTGTTAACACCACGCGGACAGAGGTGACGCGTACAAAGTATGATGCACCGCTAGTGAGTGGAATTCCTTCGTTTACGCAAAACAACTTGCGCAAGCGCGTGAGCTCGGTGGTGTATCAAAAGATGTATCACAGCGATGCATCGCAGGGGTATGCGCACGCCACGCATTACAGCTATGATATTCACGGCAACGTGAATGAACTGGTGCAGGACAACCCCGAGATGGCCGTAACGAGCAGCTTGTCCGATCAGCGTTACAAACGTTTGGAGTATGATTATGATTTAATATCGGGAAATGTCAATAGGGTAAGTTACCAGCGCGGCCAGCTTGATGCTTGGCACCATTGGTACGATTACGATGCCGATAACCGCATTACGCAGGTGTACACCTCCACGCATCCTGATCCGATGGCCATGGCCGGTGAGCGCATCACGGATCCAACGGTGGTGAGTGCGCTATGGGAAGCGGATAGTAAGTATTTTTATTACGCGCATGGGCCGCTCATGCGACAGGAGTTGGGCAGCAACCAGGTGCAAGGAGTGGACTATGCCTATACCTTGCAAGGATGGATAAAAGGCATCAATAGCAACGCGCTAGACGCCACAAGAGACATGGGACACGATGGCTCGGGCACGGGGCTAAACGGACGCTTTGGGCGCGATGTGGCCAGTTTTAGTTTAAGTTATTACGAAGGCGACTTTAGCAGTGTGTCTTCCACAGGAGCGTTTAGCAGTGTGGTGGGCAGTGATTTAGAGGCGGAGAGCCGTAATTTATACAACGGCAACATCCGCATTATGCAAACAACGTTGATGGAAAACAACGGGTCGGGTGGACTTACACCGAGTAATTTGGGCATGGCGTACAAATACGATCAGTTGAACCGACTCAAACAGGCCAAAGGGTTTACGCAGTACGCTCCGTCAACCAATAGTTGGTCAGCGGCGAGTGGAGCCGCGGGAGAGTACAACAATTTCTTTACCTTTGATGCAAACGGCAATATTCTAACGCAACAGCGTTATGAAGGAAGCACGTTGGTAGACAACCTCAGTTATCAGTATGCAACCAACAGCACAGGAGACTTGTTAAGCAACCGATTGTATAGCGTAGATGATGCGGTAACGAATGCTACGTTATCGGCAACGGATATGGAGGACATGCCGCTGTATAATAATACAACGCCCAATGCGAGTAACAATTACCAGTACACGCAGATCGGTGAGTTGAAAACAGACAAGCAAGAGGAGATTGAAGAGATCGTATGGCGAGTGGACAGTAAGATAGCAGAGATAACACGCACCGGTGGTTCAACGAAGAAGAACTTGAAGTTTGAGTACGACGCCATGGGCAACAGAGTGGCCAAGCACGTGTATGTGGGCAGTGTTTTAGAGACGAGCACGTATTACGTCCGCGATGCGCAGGGCAATGTCATGGGGGTTTATGAGCACAAGATGGACGCAGAGAATGCGGTGTTGGAGTACAGGCTCATCGAGAGAAACATAT
>JACCDW011311097.1_pt1 | contig 28468 bp, 25 predicted proteins | sample 7449781 | NCBI WGS metagenome assembly JACCDW01 (sample SAMN15323449, study PRJNA562643) | freshwater metagenome | isolation source: river surface water | place: USA:Blue River Watershed | collected 2017-08-18
AAAGTAGATGGCTTAAGCATGGACATTATGAGAGAAGCATTGTCTCAAGCAAGAAAAGGACGTTTACACATTTTGGATGCCATGTATGAGTGTACACCAGCTGCTCGTGCAGATGTGAAGCCACATGCGCCAAGAATGGTTAAGATAATCATTGATAAGGAATTCATTGGTGCGGTAATCGGGCCAGGTGGCAAAATTATCCAAGAAATGCAAAGAACAACGGGTGCAACTATCAATATCGAGGAAGTGGGCAACCATGGCGAAGTAAGCATCTTCTCTGCCAACAAAGAGAGTCTTGACGCTGCTGTAAGATGGATCAACGGTATTGTAGCTGTTCCAGAAATTGGAGACGAATACGAAGGCGTTGTGAAAGGTATTAAAGAGTTTGGTGCTTTCGTTGAATTTATGCCAGGCAAACAAGGTTTATTGCACATTAGTGAAATAAGCTGGAAACGTTTGGAGACAATGGAAGGTATCTTTAATGAAGGTGATACAGTGAAAGTGAAATTAATTGGATTAGATCCTAAAACAGGTAAATTCAAATTAAGTCACAAAGCTTTATTACCACGTCCAGAGCAAGCGCCTCGTGAAGATCGTGGACCACAACAATAGCATTTACATGTCTTAAATATAAAATGCCCTGCTAAAACCGCGGGGCATTTTTTTTGGAACTAACTTTACGGTAGATTGTTAGCCTGAATCACATTGGAATAGGTATTTATTCCAATTTTAAATAAATTAAATTGAACAAAATGTCCAAAGAATATATCCAAATAGAATTCGACTTTAATAATCAAGAGCAGTTTGACATGCTAGTGGCGGAGCTAGCAGATTTGGGTTTTGATGGGTTCAATGAAGAGGAACTGAGACCTGGACAGAATGATGGAGTGGCATTGTTAAACGGGCTTGGTATTGGTGCTGGACACTGTAAGACTTTCATGTTGGCAGACCAATTCGATGTGAATCAAGTACAAAATGAATTAGATATTATATTCAATAAATATGGTTTAAATTATTCTAAATCAATTATTAAAGAGCAAAATTGGAATGCTGTTTGGGAGTCAAATTTCGATCCAGTTAGGGTGGGAGACTTTGTTGGTATCAGGGCGCATTTCCATCCAACGTTTGAGCCAGCTGTGGAGTTTGATATTAAGATCACGCCTAAAATGAGTTTTGGTACCGGGCATCATCCCACCACGTTTTCGATGATACAATTGATGCAAAAGATTGATTTCGATGCAAAAACAGTGTATGATTTTGGAACTGGTACGGGAATTCTTGCAATACTTGCCGAAAAATTAGGAGCAAAAAAAGTGCATGCGGTAGATAATGATGATTGGTGTATTGAAAACGCAGAAGAGAACATTAGCAATAATGAATCTAAAGTGATTACCATTGAAAAAGTGGAATCAGCCTTACAAAAGCAACAATATGATATCGTATTAGCCAATGTGAATAGACATATCATAGAAGCCAATATGGACGAATTGACTTTAATTGGGAAACCAGACGGAATTTTAGTATTAAGTGGCTTACTAATTGAGGATCAATCAGATATCGTTAAATTAGCCAGTTCTAAAGGTTGGAAATTACAGCAAATACAACCATTGAATGGGTGGGTTAGCATACTATTTAACAGGTAGAATTGTTTCGAAGAAATTAGGTCTAAAATGGCTTTCAATTTTTTGGTTGTATATTTGCCTACCCCAAACACGATTCAATGAACGAAATAATGCTTGTTATAGTCGCTTACCTTTTAGGTTCTATACCTACTTCGGTCTGGGTAAGCAAGGCTGTTTTTGGAATTGATATACGCCATTATGGTAGTGGCAATCCTGGTGCGACCAATACTTTTAGGGTTTTAGGTTCTAAATGGGGCGCTTTTGTGATGACAGCAGATATTACAAAGGGCGTGATTGCGACTTCTTTATACATTCTCATTCCTTATTATTTACACAATGAATTGGCTCGAACCAATTTTATGATTGCATTAGGGATGGCTGCTGTAGTTGGACATGTTTTCCCCATCTGGGCTGATTTTAAAGGGGGGAAAGGAGTTGCAACAATACTAGGCATGGCTTTAGCAATTCAACCCATTGTGGCACTAATTTGTATCATAGTCTTCTTAATTACCTTGTTTACAACAAGATTTGTTTCCTTAAGCTCTATGTTGGCGGGTGTAGCATTTATGGTATTGATTCTATTTATTTTCAAAGAAAAGGAAACATCCTATAGAATTTTTGCCATTGTTGTGGCATTAATGGTAGTGGTAACACACCAGAAAAATATAGGAAGATTGCTAAAAGGGGAAGAACACAAAGCCCCTCTGTTCAAGAAAAACAGAAAACAGCAGGACTAAATTTATCGAATTGTTTTATTTTTGCTTGATTATCAACCCATTAGAAAGATTTATTCAATTAACTACTTGCAACTAACTGGAATTGCTTAACTTTGCAATCCTTATAAATCCTAACATTTATGTCGATCAGTCAGAATATTTTGGAGAAATTACAGTTAAAGGATGAGAAAAACTTACTGATTCAAGGTTTACCTTCAAGCGTTGAGAAGCAATTTGCAAAGTTGAATTACTGTAAGAATCTGACGCCTTTATTAAAAACGAGGAAAATTGATTTCGCGCTTATTTTCGCAATTAACCAATTGCAATTAAACAATATCTTAAAAGAAGTTTTCTCTGCATTGACTAACGAGAGTAAATTATGGATTGCCTATCCTAAAACAAGTTCTAAGATCGTTTCTGACTTAAATAGAGACGCAAGTTGGGAGATTTTAGCCAATAACGAATATGAAGCCATTCGTCAAGTGACTTTAGATCATGTTTGGACAGCGCTACGTTTTACTAAATACGATCAAATCCCGAATAGAAATAGATCCTTCGCTGACTTTAAATCACCAAATATCGAAATCGATGATTTTGAGAAAAGACTGATTGCATTGCCAATTGAAGTAGAGAAATTATTCCAATCACATGAAGAAGCAAGAGAGTTCTTTACGTCTCTTTCAATCATTAATCAAAAGGAATATTTAAGTTGGATCAATGGTGCAAAAAAAGAAGAAACCAAGCAAAAGCGTCTTGAGGCCACTTTGGAAAAATTGATTGCAGGCAAGCAGAATCCGTCTGAAAAATAAGTTTTACTTGAATATCACGGTCCCAATAATTTGGGTTAATTCACGTTCTGCATCTTTTAGATGCTTGTGTATATGCAGTAATTGTATCTGCTCATCACCGCTTATTTTCTCCATATCTTCTTGGTTCTGACGAATCATTTTCTTAATCTTTCTCAGTTTATAGTACAAGAGACTCACTTCAATATCATGTTGAAATGGCACATCTGCAACTATCTTTTTGATGCCTAGCTTTTCATTCCATCTATGGCTTAATTCGTGTTCTGGCTCAAAAAGTCCCATCACCAATTGTTGAATCTGAGGATCCTCATGGTATTGCAAAGTTTTATTATTAGGCATTTTGCCAGCGGCCTGCCAATCAAAATAAACCTTAACCAATTGAATCATCTCCTGGTTGTCTAAAGGGAAAGGTTCCAATTCTTCTGCAATCCAAGTAGCGGCTAGTCTTCCATCCGCCAATACTTCGTTACCATATTCGATTAATAATCTTACTAAGTTCTTTTCATGTAAAAGGTCCTTGTCAAGTACGATATCAATATTGTCAAGTTCCTGTGTTTCATTTTGGAAACTAGGCATCAAAATGGCTGCTTCGTCATAGGCCATTTTCTTTTCTTCTTTGACAATCTTATCACGCTTGAACTTATTCACCAACTGGGTTAACCCAGTTTCGTCGATACGCAAAATGTCGGCACACTTTCTAACGTATTCTTGCAATTTTGTAAAATCTTCTGCTTTATTGATTTTACTTAAAGTCTCAGCCATTTGATTGACTAGACTATTTTTTTTATTCAGATCGTTGCCAACTTCTTTTAATTGAACTTCTAATTGGAATAAGATAAAATCCTTCTTTGCGGATTGCACAAAATCCCTAAATGCATCTGGTCCTACCTTATTGACATAACTATCTGGATCTTCATTATCAGGAATCAAAACCAATTGCACGTTAAGGCCTTCCTCCAGAGCCATATCCAATCCCCTTAATGCGGCCTTTACACCTGCAGCATCTCCATCATAAATAATGGTCAGGTTCTGCGTATATTTCTTGACCAACCTTAATTGATCTATCGTCAAAGAAGTACCACCACTTGCTACCACGTTTTCAATGCCTGCTTGGTGTAAACTCACTACATCGGTATAGCCTTCTACCAATAAACATTCATTGGCTTTATCGATAGCTGTTCTTGCAAAATAAGACCCATATAAAATCCTACTCTTTACATAAATTTCGTTCTCTGGGGTATTGATGTATTTGGGAGAGCGATCGTTCTTTGCAATTTGTCTTGCACCAAATCCAATGATCTTACCAGTGGTGTTATGGATGGGGAAGATGATACGGTCTCTATAATTGTCCTGCCATTCTCCATTGCGTTCTACGACTAAACCAGTTCTTGCAAAAAGTTCAGGATTGAACTGATTTTGAATCAATGCTTTGGCCAAACTATCTCTATCAGAGGGGTTATAGCCTATTTTAAATTTCTCTACGATAGGCCTTAAAAATCCTCGATGTTGCATGTAGCTTTGAGCAATCGTAGCGCCTGCTTCCGTATCCCAGTATTGTTTGGTGAAAAAGTCCATAGCAAAATGATTGATCGCGTATAAACTGTCAGCAGTTTGTTGCGCTATCTTTTGTGCAGGACTCGTCTCTGTTTCTTCGATTTCAATATTGTATCTTGCTGCCAACCATCTTAATGCTTCTACATAACTATATTTTTCATGTTCCATCAAAAAAGTGATGGTATTACCGCTCTTTCCACATCCAAAACATTTATAGATTTCCTTGGCAGGAGAAACGGTGAAAGAAGGAGATTTTTCGTTGTGAAAAGGGCAGTTGCCTAAATAATTGGTGCCTCTTTTTTTTAATTTCACAAATTCACCCACCACATCAATGATGTCAATTCGGCTGGTAATTTGTTGGATGGTTTGAGGCGTAATCATAGGAGCGCGAATTTAACAAATCTTATACTATTCTTGGGTAGAAAACTCCATATCGTCACTATCAAGCAGTTCTCGCTCAATTTCTTCCATTTGAACAATATCCCATGCCTCGGATTCGGTAGGAGTTAAGTTCATCACTTCGCCAAATTCAGTCAAATCAAGGGCGTTTTGAAGGTCCTCTGACAAGCAACAAAGTACAAAACTGGTATTATTGTCATAAAAAGTCTCTTGAAGCTGCGCAAATTGCTCCATAATGGCTAATTCCCAGTGTTTTACAGCGTTTAGGTTCACTACTAGGTTTTTAGGACTAGTCATGCCTAATTTTTTGATCAAATCATTCAATTCTGGCACGAGATTTGAACTAAGACTAGGGTCGAGTAAGCTTAAAACGGTGAATTTCTCTTTGGTATCTATTTTATAGTTCATAGTGACATACTTTAGGGTAAAATTATTCGTTTATCTAATAACAGCTCGAATTAATTATATGGATAACAATTTTTCAACACAAGTTAAGGAAATCATCTCTTATAGCAGAGAGGAGGCTTTAAGATTAGGCAATGATTTTATTGGAGCGGAGCACCTAATGTTAGGTTTGATCCGTGATCAAGAAAATACAGCCATTAAAGTTTTAAGACAGTTAAATGTCAACCTAGGTGAATTAAGAAAAGAGATTGAACTAGCCGTAAAAGATAAGTCTGGTAAAAATATTGCCAATATCAATAGTCTACCCCTTACTAAACAAGCGGAGAAAGTCATTCGTGTGACCGTATTGGAAGCGAAGGCATTGAAAAGCCCAATGGTAGAAACGGAGCACTTATTATTGAGTATTTTAAAGAATAAAGAAAATATAGCGACTCAAATTTTAAATCAATTCGATGTTGATTATGATTTGTTTCGCAATGAGTTAGGTATGGTAGGTTCTGCACCTTCTGCACCATCTAGTCCAAGTTCAGAATACCAAGAAGAAGGTGAAGATGATTTTGATGATGAAAAAAGTAGGGGTGGTTTTGGCGCAGGTTCGAAATCAAAACCAACTGCACCAAGTAAATCTAAAACTCCTGTATTAGATAATTTCGGTAGAGATATCACTAAGTTGGCGGAGCAAGATGCATTGGATCCAATTGTGGGAAGAGAGGCAGAGATTGAAAGAGTGAGTCAAATTCTTAGCCGTCGTAAAAAGAACAACCCAATTTTGATAGGTGAGCCAGGTGTGGGTAAGACGGCAATTGTAGAAGGGCTTGCGTTAAGGATTGTTCAAAGAAAAGTAAGTCGCGTTTTATTTGATAAAAGGGTGATCTCATTAGATTTAGCTGCTTTGGTGGCGGGTACCAAGTACCGTGGTCAATTCGAAGAGCGTATGAAAGCGATCATGAATGAGTTAGAGAAAAACAGGGATGTCATTTTATTTATAGATGAGATTCATACCATTGTGGGTGCCGGTGGGGCAAGCGGATCTTTAGATGCTTCCAATATCTTTAAGCCTGCTTTAGCTAGAGGAGAATTACAATGTATTGGTGCTTCTACTTTGGATGAGTATAGAATGCATATCGAAAAAGATGGTGCATTGGATCGTCGTTTCCAAAAAGTAATCATTGAGCCACCTAGTGTAGCAGATACCATTACTATTTTAAACAATATCAAATCTAAGTACGAGGATTACCATAGTGTTATTTATGATCAAGAAGCGATAGAAGCTTGTGTGAAATTAAGTGACCGTTATATGACGGATCGTTTGCTACCAGATAAAGCCATTGACGTTTTGGATGAAGTGGGCGCAAGGGTGCACTTGAAAAATATTTCTGTTCCAGAAGATATTGTGGAATTAGAAAAACAAATTGAGGAAGTAAAGAACGAAAAAAATAGAGTCGTAAAAAGTCAACGTTTTGAGGAAGCTGCAAGCTTGAGAGATACGGAGAAAAAACTTGGCGAAGCATTAGAAAAAGCAAAATTAAATTGGGAGGAAGACAGTAAGAATAAAAGATTCCCAATCAATGAGGAGCATATTGCAGAAGTAATTAGTATGATGACTGGCATACCTGTTAAGCGTATGGTGGAGGCTGAGACAACTAAATTACGTAAGATGGCTGATGACATGAAAGGTATGGTCATTGGACAGGATGATGCAATCAGTAAAGTAGTCAAGGCAATTCAGAGAAATAGAGTAGGATTAAAAGATCCAAAGAAACCAATTGGAACTTTTATTTTCCTTGGTCCTACAGGAGTGGGTAAAACTGAATTAGCAAGAGCTTTAGCAAGAAACATGTTTGACTCAGAAGAATCTTTGATTCGAATTGACATGAGTGAATACATGGAAAAATTTGCAGTCTCTCGTTTAATTGGAGCGCCTCCAGGATATGTGGGGTATGAAGAGGGTGGGCAATTGACAGAGAAAGTACGTCGAAAGCCTTACTGTGTGATCTTATTAGATGAAATAGAAAAAGCGCATCCAGATATTTACAATATTTTACTACAAGTATTAGATGATGGTATATTAACTGATGGATTGGGTCGTAAAGTTGATTTTAAGAACACGCTAATCATCATGACTTCTAATATTGGTGCACGTCAATTAAAAGAATTTGGAGATGGAGTTGGTTTTGCAACAGCTACAAGAATGCAACAAACAGACGAGAACAATCGATCTGTCATTGAGAAGGCATTGAAGCGAACCTTCTCTCCAGAGTTTCTAAACAGAATAGATGATGTGGTTGTTTTCAATTCATTGACCAAAGAAAATATTTATTTGATCATTGACATCATCATGAAAAACGTATTGGCTCGTTTGGTAAATCTAGGGTTAAACCTTGTGTTAACAGATGCTGCTAAAGAATTCATTGCAGACAAGGGATATGACATACAATTTGGTGCAAGACCATTACATAGAGCCATTCAAAAGTACATTGAAGATCCATTGGCAGAGGAGATTTTAAATCACTCTGTGAAACAAGGAGATACTTTAGTAGGCGATTTAGATAAAGATAAAACAGGTTTGACTTTCACTTTGCAAAAAAAGGAAAAAGAAAAAACACCAAAAGCACCTAAAGAACCAAAGCAAGATTAAGCAATCCGAGCATGAAATAGTAAGGCCCCGAATTTTTAAGTTCGGGGCCTTTTTGATTGTACATCAAAATCATTATTCAATCAATTTATACTCCATTATTGATTCGTACTCCAACGATAAGTTTTAATATCTAATCCTGCTAGGTCCATCATTCTGGCAACTACAGTCATGGCCACTTCTTCTAAAGTTGTTGGTAAGCTATAAAAGCTTGGTGTAGCTGGACATATAATGCCACCTGCAAGTGTGACTGTTTCCATATTGCGAATATGAATCAAGTTATAAGGCGTTTCTCTAGCCACTAGGATCAATTTCCTACGCTCTTTTAAAATCACATCTGCAGCTCGGGTGGTTAAGTCATCACTTACCCCAGCCGAAATCCTTCCCAATGTCCCCATACTACATGGCACAACAAACATGATATTGTATTGTGCAGACCCGGAGGCAAATGGAGCATTGAAGTCCATTTTATGGTAAAAGTCAAAAGGATAATTCAGGTAATCTTGATTGCCTAATTCAGTTTCCCAAACTGTCTTCGCATTGTCGCTCATGATGACCCCAACAGCCTCATATTGAGCAGGAATTTGCTTTAAGCTGTCAAGTAATGCTTTTGCATAGAGTGCACCACTTGCGCCAGTAATGGCTATGACGATTTTGTTTGGCATATAGGTATAACAAAAATAGGTATTAAAAGTTGACCAGCTAGTATAGATAAAAAAAATCCCCTCCATACTCATTAGCAATTGGAGGGGAGATCCTTATGGGGGTAAGGGTCAATTAGATTTTATACATTTTCTCATAATATTCGTCTGCCATACGATTGCTATCAAATTGGAAACGAACATCTTTCATACCATTTTGAGTAATCTGTCTCCAAGTATCTTTTTGTTCGTAATACATTGGCACAATTTGTTGCTCTAAAATCTTGTATAATTCATTTAAATCATATTCATCTTGAGCTTCTGTGCTCATATTCGCATAATCTGCCTTTGGCACCACAAAACCATTATTTCCATGGTTTACAAATTCTGGTATCCATCCGTCGTCAGTAGAGAAGTTAACAGATCCGTTCATTGCTGCAGTCATACCACTTGTTCCAGAAGCTTCTCTCGGAACTCTTGGATTATTCAACCAAATATCAGAAGCTTGTTTCATGCGCTTACTCAAAGCCAACTCATAACCAACTAGAACAGCAACATTCTTATAGTTCTTACTAAGGTTCACTAAATGATTGAATTGAGAAATAGCTGGATGATCAACTGGATATGGTTTTCCTGCAAATATGATTTGAACAGGATATTTTAAGTTCGATAATAATTGCTCGAATCTTTCTAAATCCCAAGACAAGAAATCAGCACGCTTATAGCCTGCAAATCTTCTAGCCCAAACAATAGTCAATACTTTCGGATCAAATATTTTACCTGTTTGGTCTGCTACGATTTCAAAAGCACGCTTTTTTAAATACCATTTTCTATCGTCAAAACCAGCATCATCTCCAGCTTCAGCAAATTTGTACAACTGCTTGTCTGCCCAATAACGCCAGTTTTGTGCATTGGTGATATGGTCGATAGGACAAATGCCTTCATATTTTCCCCACATTTCACGGCTTACATGTCCGTGTAATTCAGATACACCATTTGCTTTTCTTGCAAAACGCAATGCTGCTAATGAGTGGTTGAATTGATCGTCATGGATGCCTGTTAATCTTCTTACTTCGTCAATACCTAAGCCACAGAAATAGCCCATTTTATGACATAAGTAAATATCGTGCTTCTCGTTACCTGCTTCTTCCGGTGTATGTGTTGTAAAGACTAAACGCTTTTTAACTTCGTCCAAAGATTTATACTTGTTCAATAAATAGAAAGCAGCAGAGAAGCCATGTGCTTCATTTAAGTGGTAGACTTCTGGATTAAAGTTTAATTCGTCAATCAATTTTGCACCACCTACACCTAATAAAATAAACTGAGCAACTTTTGTTGCCACGTTCGCGTCATACAAACGATGGGTGATTGTTTGTGAAACATAATCGTTCTCTGGTAAATCTGTGCTTAATAAAAACAAAGGTGCGCTGCAAAATACATTAGGCGCTAAGTAATATGCTTTTACCCATACTGGATGGTCATGAATTAAAATTTGGTATTTGATGCCTGTATCTTCTAAGAAGCTATACATCTTCTCCATAAAAGTCACTTGCAAAGTTTGATCTTGATTTCTTGCCTGATCATAGTATCCATATTTCCACAACATTCCGATACCAATCATATTTTGATTTAACTCAAATGCACTTCTTAAATGTGAACCAGCTAAAAAACCCAATCCACCACTATAAATTTTCAATGGTTGGTGGATAGCAAACTCCATAGAGAAATAAGCCGCTTTCTTGGAATACTTTTCATTAATAGGGTAAGGAACTTGGTAGTTTCTAAAACTCATGTTTTTGGTCTTTGGTTATTTTGACCTGCAATATAATCCTATTTGCCTTAAATTTTGGCCAAAGTCAAGCCTAGTGTGGATAACAATCGTTTGCAATGGCAGAATGTGGATTATTTCTTAGCCTTTGGCTTTCTTTTCTTGTCGTAGCTATCGTTAAAATAGCAAGTCATATTTCTATGGTTACCGCAATTTCCATCTTCTTTAATCTTGATGACATTTCCTGTGATGGTGAATTGAATCGTGCATGGATCTCCTTTCTCAGAATAAGTTGCTTGATTTTTATTGAAATTCAACAACCCTTTGAGTTCTCCAATACAAGTGCCTGCTTTCTTTTCAAAGTGCAAGAAAAATTGGTATTTATTGGGATTGCCAAAGTCTCTTAATGCAATAAAATTCTTTTTATCTCTTGCATAGTCACCACTAAATGTATTCATTGTTGGCAAAGTGTCAATTGGATTTAGAATGGCTTTTTGCTCAGGTTTAACATTGGAATCAAAATAGATTAATCTAAATCCTTGTTCTGTATAAGCCCATCCTTTTTTCTCATTGGTTAATCCATCTTCAGGATCTAATTTATTTTCCTCTACTAAAAATGTAGGCTCTTTATTAATCAATAAAGTTTTTCCGTAAAATTGAGAGCCCTTATGTGTGATATCAAATTGAGTTAAAACTTTAAATCCTAAGAAAACATTTTTCTTACTAAAAGTAATAACTGAAACAGCTTGTTTATTTACGTCTTTGTTATTTAACAATAAATAGTATTCCGTTTCTTTTTCAATTTTTCCAACGGGAAATAGTTTTGTATTTTTCACATCAGCAGGAACAATTGCTTCTACCACAGAATCAGGTAAAAATTGACCTAATGCTTTTCTGCCAATCTCTAAAGTATCTGTCAAAGAGGCTAAATTGGTATCATTGATACGAAGTGGTAATTCAATATTTTTAAATGCTTTATTAAAATCGTTGATTTTTAGTGGGGAATTCCCTGAAAGATCAGTCTTGGTTTCAGCACATCCAATCAATGCCAATAGGATCAAAAGATAACTCAGATAGCGCATGGCACTCTATTTTTTGCTAAAATAGGCAACAATATGAGTTTCACAAAGGGTTTATAGTTAAATTTACATATCAATTATGTTCCATAAATCCTTAGATCAACTTCACGAATCGGTTCCAGTGCAAAATAAAACTGGATGGAGGCGACTTTTTGCCTTTATTGGACCTGCTTACTTAGTGAGTGTGGGGTACATGGATCCAGGAAATTGGGCAACCGATTTACAAGGGGGAGCCGCTTTTGGATTTCAACTCATTTGGATCTTGCTTCTGAGCAATATCATGGCCATCCTGCTTCAAAGTTTAAGTGCAAGATTGGGTATTGTAAGACGTTTAGATTTAGCACAGGTGAATAGAGAAACCTATCCTAAATTTGTTAATTTTTGTTTATACATCTTAGCTGAGTTAGCGATTGCTGCTACCGATTTAGCCGAAGTTTTGGGTATGGCCATCGGTATTAAATTATTAACAGGCCTACCATTGATGTATGGCACCATCATTACTGTAACGGATACCTTTTTATTCATGCTATTACAACGATATGGTATGCGTAAAATGGAAGCGTTTATTTTTGTTTTAGTGGTTACCATCGGAGGTAGTTTTCTTGCAGAAATGATCATTGCCAAGCCCGATTTAATTGGTGCAGCAAAGGGATTGGTCCCATCTGCCTTATCGCCTGGTGCTTTATATATAGCAGTGGGAATGATTGGTGCTACAGTGATGCCACATAATTTATATTTACACTCTGCATTGGTACAAACTAGAAAAATTGAGCGGTCGAGTGCGGGTATCAAGAAATCTTTATGGTATAATTTCATAGATAGTGCGGTGGCTCTAAATGCAGCTTTTTTTGTCAACTCAGCTATTTTGATTTTAGCAGCTACTGCATTTTATAAAACCGGCAATCAATCTATCGCTAAAATTGAAGAAGCACATGCTTTGTTGGCGCCCTTGTTGGGGTCAAAATTGGCACCCATCTTATTTGCAGTTGCCTTAATTGCAGCTGGTCAGAGTTCAACAGTCACTGGAACATTATCTGGACAAATAGTGATGGAAGGGTATTTGAATCTAAGATTAAACCCTTGGATCAGAAGATTGTTAACTCGACTTGTAGCGATCCTGCCTGCTGTATTGGTGATTGGACTGATGGGTGAAGGCAGGGTGGACGAATTACTTGTTTTTAGTCAAGTTATTTTGAGTTTACAATTAGGTTTTGCAGTCATACCTTTGATCCATTTTGTGAGTGATAAAAAGACAATGGGCGAATTTGCCATACCAAAGTGGATGAAGATAATGTCTTGGTTGGTGGCTAGTATTTTGGTGTATTTGAACACCAATCTAGTATTCGATTTTGCCAAAGCATTTTTAATGGGCGCTACAGCTTTCTTGATAAAGATCCTTGTTGTGTTGTTGATCTTATTCTTTTTTGCCTTGTTATTGTATATCATCATTTTCCCAATGATGCAATCAAAACAAAATAATAAGCGAACTGCTTTACATGGTGCTGCTGTTGAATTAGATTGGACAAAAGTTGCACCAATTGACCGAATTGCGATTGCGGTTGACTTTACATCTGGAGATGCCAATTTAATCAAATCTGCCATTTCACAAGCCCATCCAGGATCAGAACTCATATTGATCCACGTTGTAGAAAGTGTCACAGCTAGTTATTTCCAAGAAACAAGTGATGACGAAGAATCTAGAAAGGATAAAGAAAGATTAGCCCTTTATGCAGCTTCTTTAAGTGAAAAAGGCTACAAGGTAAATTTCATTTTAGGCTATAAAAATAGGGTAAAGGAGATTGTTCGTATCGTCCAGATGGTAGACGCACAATTGTTAGTCATGGGAGCGCACCATCATCATGGCTGGAAGGATTATTTTTTTGGGGAAACCATTGAATCTGTTAGACATAAAGTAAAGATTCCTGTGTTAATCGTAAACCATTCTTCTTAATTATCTAGGCTCTTTTTAGTTACATTTAGTACATTTGCAGACAAAATTTTATAACATATGGGACAGAAAATTAAAGTTGCCAATCCAGTCGTTGAATTGGATGGAGATGAAATGACAAGAATCATTTGGAAATTCATTAAGGATAAATTGATTTTACCTTATTTAGAATTAGATATTAAATATTATGATTTAGGTATGGAGTACCGTGATCAAACAAATGATCAGGTTACAATTGATGCTGCAAATGCAATTAAGCAATATGGTGTTGGTATCAAATGTGCTACCATTACTCCTGATGAACAAAGAGTAGAAGAGTTTAAGTTAAAGCAAATGTGGAAGAGCCCTAATGGAACAATCCGTAATATCTTAGATGGTACGGTATTTCGTGAGCCGATTGTTTGTTCAAATGTACCACGTTTAGTACCCAACTGGACAGCACCCATCTGTATTGGACGTCATGCATTTGGTGATCAATACCGTGCAACAGATTTTGTTACAAAAGGGAAAGGGAAGTTAACTGTAAAGTTTGAAGGTGAAGATGGTACTGTACAAGAATTTGAAGTATTTAATTTCAAAGGTGATGGAGTTGCAATGGCTATGTACAATACAGATGAGAGTATTTATGGATTTGCAAGAGCTTGTTTCAATCAGGCTTTAGCAAAAAAATGGCCTTTGTACTTATCTACAAAAAACACTATTTTAAAGAAATACGATGGTCGTTTCAAAGACATTTTTGAAGACGTTTACCAAACTGAGTTCAAAGCAAAATATGCAGAAGCTGGTATAACTTATGAGCATCGTTTAATTGATGACATGGTTGCTAGTGCTTTAAAATGGAACGGTAATTTTGTATGGGCTTGTAAGAACTATGATGGTGATGTTCAATCTGATACTGTAGCGCAAGGTTTTGGATCATTGGGTTTAATGACCTCTACTTTAATTACGCCTGATGGTAAAGTAATGGAAGCTGAAGCAGCACATGGTACTGTGACTCGTCACTTCCGTGAGCACCAAAAAGGAAACAGAACATCTACTAATCCAATTGCATCTATTTTTGCATGGACAAGAGGTTTAGAATTCAGAGGTCAATTGGATAATAATCAAGAATTGATTCGTTTCTCTAAAGCATTAGAGGAAGTTTGTGTTGAAACTGTTGAGTCTGGAATTATGACAAAAGATTTAGCAGTATGTGTACACGGCAATAAAGTAAAACATGGTGAACACTATGTATACACAGAAGAATTCTTAGATGCATTAGATGCTAACCTTCAAAAGAAGCTTGCGTAAAAAATAGCGCAACCTTCTTTTGAATCTCTAATGAATTTATTTATTTTGACAAATAAATGGAAAAGAAGCTTGCATAATAAAAAAGCCACTCAATTGAGTGGCTTTTTTATTTAGTAGGTTTAATGAAAAGCTACTAGATAATCAATTGAATTATCCTTTCTTCTTCATTTCCGCACATTTGCCATCTTTCATACATTTCTTATCACATTTATGTGCTTTAGTTTCTTTCTTACAATCTTTGCAATCTTTTTTACCACAGTTTGCAGAAGCATTGTTAGCAGCTAATAATAATACAGCAGCAAATAATACAGTAGCTAATTTTTTCATCATGTTATTTTTTAGTTTTAATAATTTCCTATATGCAATTTACGCATTCAGTTAGATATTTAAACACCAGATCCTATGATTTAACTCATTTTTAGGCGCCAGTTGTCCCAATCCTTATTTCAATACCTCTAATATTGGTTTCCCAATTGATCCACTTGGCATTTGGATGCCTAAAAGCGTTGACACTGTTGGTGCAATGTCTGTCATGTAATTGACGCTATTGACTTGACCTTTTTTGATACCGTTCCCGTACCATAACAACGGAATATGTGCATCATAATTATAGAATACACCGTGATTGGTACCAGTTGGATATCCATCCATATAGCCTGATTTAGTGACAATGAAAAGATCTCCACTTCTTTGAGGATTGTAACCATTGACAATGCGTTCTCTAAGTTGAGCTGGCAATGGGGCTTCGGCAGCTTCACGAGATTCAATCACTTGTAAAATACCAGGTTTTTGCTCAATATAGTTACGCACAATTTCAAACAAATCATCTTGATCTACATCTAAGCTATCCATTAATGGATGGTTAAAATGAATATTGTATTCATTGATTGCACTAATCAATTTGTCGCTCATGCCTTTTTGGATTAGTAAATTACCTAATTCCTTTTTAAGGCCCGATTCACTAATTAATCCACCAGGGATTTTATGTTTTTTTGCAAAGTCCGGGATATTAGCCACTGCATGATCTGCAGTTAAAAAAACAGTGTAATTGTTTTTACCAACCTGCTTATCAAGGCTAGCGAAGAGCTGAGCAATGACAGCATCTAGTTTGATATAGCCATCTAAGGTTTCCCAAGAATTAGGGCCAAAAGAATGACCAATATAATCTGGTGAAGAAAAACTGATAGCCAATAAATCTGTGATATCATCCTGTCCCAATTGCTCACTCACTAAAGCCTTTTCCGCCATCTCTGCTACTAAATTATTACCATAAGGTGTAGAAGCGATTTTACCATAATCTTTGCCAATAAATTGAGACAAAGTATAAGGGAATCCTTTTTGTTCTGCGCCCATAGGGGTTGCTTCATATGCGTTCATATCTCCATCGCAATTTGCTTCATACACCGTTTTCGCTAAACTTAAGTTCCATCCCTTTGCGTATAAACTGTCGACTCTATGTTGACCATTGAATTCAGATACCCATTTTGGTAAATTCTTACCATAATACGTAGAGCTAATAAAATTACCCGATTTACTATCATACCAAAAAGCCCCGTCTGCACTATGGCCAGCAGGGATGATCGCGCCTCTATCTTTGATGGAGATACCAAATACTTTACTCTTGAAATGATTAGCCAATTTGATTTCATCACCTATGGTAGTTGTCCAAACATTTACTGGGCTCATTTTACCCGCTGGACTGCCTTCTACGCCTACTGATATCACATTAGGATCTTCCACACAATAGACTGTCCTTTGCTTATAATTATCATACCATTGGTTCCCAGTAATCCCATGTAATGCAGGAGTTGAGCCCGTATATACAGCAGTGTGGCCACATGCTGTTACAGTAGGAACATAGGGGATAAGGTTATTATTACAACTAGCGCCCTCATTTACAAAGCGTAAAAAGCCCTGTTGACTTGTAAAATAGGGTTTAAATTGATTGATATAATCCCAACGCATTTGGTCTACAACAATACCTACAACTAGTTTAGGTTTACTTGAAGCGCTTGATTGGGTTGATTTTGGGGCTTGTGCTTTGCTTGCAAATGACAAGAATAAAAAGCATAAAATGGAGTAAATACGCATGTTCACATGATTTTAGGACTGCAAATTACGGATAATTATAGCCTCGGGAACCTAAAAAATCTTAAATTTGCACCTATAATTATAAACCTATGGCAGATATATTTGAAAGGCTGATCAAAAACTACGGACCAATCGGTCAACATCGTGAAAGAGCACATGGCTATTTTGCATTTCCTAAATTAGAAGGAGAGGTAGGATCTAAAATGAAATTTAGAGGTCAAGAAATGATTGTTTGGAGTTTGAACAATTATTTGGGTTTAGCCAATCATCCAGAAGTACGTAAAGCCGATGCAGATGGATCTGCTCAATATGGATTAGCCTTGCCAATGGGTGCAAGAATGATGAGTGGAAACAGTGACCTACATGAACAATTAGAAAAAGAATTAGCTGAATTCGTCCATAAAGAAGATGCAATTTTAATGAACTACGGATACCAAGGTATCATGAGTGCGATTGATGCTATCTGTGGCCGTCACGATGTGGTGGTGTATGATGCAGAATGTCACGCATGTATTATTGATGCTTTAAGAATGATCCCAGGTCATCGATTTGTTTTCAAGCACAATGATGTAGAAGATTGTGAAAAACAATTGTTAAGAGCTCAAGCATTGGTGGATAAACAACAATCTGGTGGTGTATTGGTGATCACAGAAGGAGTATTCGGGATGGCTGGCGATCAGGGTAAATTAAAAGAGATTGCGGCATTAAAAAAGAAAGTTCCATTCCGTTTATTGGTGGATGATGCGCATGGCTTTGGTACCTTAGGTAAAACTGGTGCAGGTGCAGGAGAGGAGCAAGGTTGTCAAGATGAAATAGATTTATACTTCTCTACTTTTGCAAAGAGTATGGCATCTATAGGTGCGTTCATGGCTGGCCCTAGAACGATCATCGATTATATCCGTTATAATATTCGTTCACAAATTTTCGCTAAGAGTTTACCAATGCCCTATGTGGTAGGTAATTTGAAGCGTTTAGAATTATTAAGATCAAAACCTGAGCTTAAAGATAATTTATGGAAGAATGCTTTGGCATTACAAAATGGATTAAAAGAAAGAGGATTTGATATTGGTAAAACAGATTCTGTAGTGACGCCAGTGTACATGAAAGGTGGCGTAGAAGAAGCAACTGCGATGGTCATGGACATTAGAGAGAATTATAAAATATTCTGCTCTATTGTGGTTTATCCTGTAATTCCAAAAGGACATATCATCTATAGATTGATCCCAACAGCTGTGCATACACAGGAGGAGATCGATTTAACTTTAAAAGCATTTAGTGAGACTAAGGCGAAATTAGATGCAGGTGCATATAAAGTGGCTGAAATTCCAGATATGGCCAATAAATAATTTTGAATAATTTGTATCCGAAATGAGTCTCCAAAAAGAGGCTCATTTTTTTAATTAAAATAATCTATTTGGTCTTGTTCTTTTTTAAGCACTTCAATGCTTACGTTTAATTCGAAACCAATTAAAAGAATCAATGCATTGATATAAATCAATGTCATCACAACAAGTACCGTTCCAATGGAGCCATAAATTTTACTATAGCTTCCAAAATTATTCACCCAATAGGAGAAGCCTAAGGTGGTTAATAACATTAAAACAGTTGACAAAATTGCACCTGGTGAAAGCAGCGACCATTTTTCTTTAACGTGCGGTGCAAATTTATAGATGAAAGCATTCCCATAAAACAACAATAGAATGATGACAGTCCATCTAATCATATTCCAGTAGGGTAAAATAGTTTTTCTTTTGATGTCAAAAACATCTCTTAACAAAGTGGTTAATTGATCTTGACCTATGAGTACAAGTATACTTGCAAAAACCAATAACATCAAGATCAATGTTAAACGAAGTGCCCTCATTCTTTGATGCAGAAAAAAAGGTTTGTTTTGCATGATCGATTTGTCAAAACTTCTTATAATACCCGTCATGGCATTGGAAGCATAAAACAAAAGTAATAGAAAACCGAAGGAGAAAATACCAACGTGTTGGCTCAATAAATCATTGATGATATCAAGAATGAATCGATACGTGCTTGTATTGGGCGAAATGTCTTTAAAAACTGACAGTATTTGTGTTTTTATTTTAAAACTTTTTGGAAAATAAGGGATGATAGAAAATAAAAATAGGAAGCCGGCAGGCAATGCCATAATTAAGTTAAAAGAAATAGCAGATGCTCGATCATATAGCCCAATGGTATTTAACTGTTTGAAAAGAAATTGTAAGAGTTGAAATAAATTAACCTGCTCAAATCCAGGCACAATAATGCGCTTTGCTTTTCGCTTTGCAAATAATAATGGAGACAGTAGGTATCTTAATATTTCTTTCAAATGTTTATTCTTTTTCTTTAGCTTTTTTGGCTTGGTAGGCGTCTAGTTTTTTCTGGTATTCCTTTGCGTATCGATCATGTTCGGCATAATTCGTACTAAAATGATGGTAACCGCTAAAGTCTGCCTTTGCAACAAAGTAAATATAGTCTGTTTTTGGAGCATCTAAAACTAAGTCAATGGTTTTGGCAGCTGGAGTACAAATAGGGCCAGGAGGAAGTCCTTTCACACGATAGGTGTTATATGGAGAGGTATTGGTCAAATATTTCTCATAAATACGTGTAATGGTAAAATCCTGCATGGCATATTTTATGGTTGGACATGCTTGTAAGGGCATTTGCTTTTTCAATCTATTTTGGTAAACACTTGCGATTAAGGATTTGTCTGAATCAAAATTGGTTTCTTCTTCTACAATAGAGGCTAGCGTATAGATTTGATTTTGACTCATGCCTTTGGCAGCGGCTTTTTGAATTCGATTGTTTTCACTCCAAAAACGGATTTGCTCCTTTTGTAATTTGCCTAGAATTTGAGCCATCGAACTACTCCAGTAAAATTCATATGTATTAGGAATGAGTAGCGTAAACAATTGGGTTGTATCTGTATTGAATGCTTGTAAAGAATCATTATTGGTCAAAAATTGCATCACTGTGGTACTGTCTTTCTCAAATTCGTCCGCAATCAATTTCGCCAATTCACTTTTTGTTCGCACTTTATTCAACACCAATTTTACAGTAGCTTGTCGATTATTTCTAAGCATACGAACAAGGTTCAACAAGCTAGTATGACGCTTTACCATGAATCGGCCCGATTTCATTCGATCCTCTACATTAAGGACAGTTGCAATCAATTTGAAAGACCAAGGCTCTCTGATGATTTTTTTAGCCATTAACGTATCTGTTAAAGCATCTAATCCACCTTGCCCTTTGGTATAATTAAAGCTGGTTTGCGCTTTTTCGAAATGGGTGCTATTTACGAATACAGAATAAGCAATGTAAATAGAAAGGGCCAAGAATAAACTGAGTAGTAATTTTTTCACAGTGTGTAGGATCTATATGATGAATGCTTTGTACTAAAATACAATAAAAATCCCCACCATTTGGATGGTGGGGAAAAATACTATTTAAAAGAATGTGATCACATTCTAATTGAATTACTTCTTATTTGTGTCAGCAGCTACTGGCGCAGGAGGAGGTGCTACTTGTGTAGCAGGAGAAGTTGTAGTAGAAGTGTTTACTTTGTCTAATACGCTATTTCCATTGCTCGCATTACCACTTAAGAAAAGGGTAGATGTGATTGCTAATACTGCAATCACTGATGCGAAGATCCAAGTGCCTTTTTCAAGTACATCTGTAGTTTGCTTCACTCCCATGAAATTATTACTTAAACCGCCTACGTTCGCGTTTAATCCACCACCTTTTGGGTTTTGAATCAAAACCATAAATCCTAAGGCTACACAGGCTACTACGATTAATATTAAAAAGAAAGTTATCATTTGCTATTTTTTTAAATTTGCTATACGGGATGCAAAATAAACGGATTTTTCAGGAAAAATAAAACTTAATTTTTCATATGTAGCGATGGCTTTCTTCAAATTCCCTTGTTTTTCCCAAATTTCTGCCATGGATTCGGTTAAAATATCGGCTGGGACATTGGCTTTTTCGGCAATTTGAGCGATTATTTGCTCTTGATCGGCCCCTAATGCAGCAATTTGGTCGTTTTGATCTACACCATCCTTGTTTTTAATCACTTTAAGCCATGCAGTAAAACTTCTCAGCTGTTGGGTAAATTTATCTTGCGGTAGCTTAGAAAGGTCTATTTCGATGCCCTGAGCAGCAAAATAATCTTTCTGTAGGCTTGGAGTAGTGTCTTTTTCATAGTCCAATGCAGCAGAGGCATCAACCTGCTCCTTAAATTGGGCTACTTGTTCATCTAGTAAGCTATTTAATTTGGCATCTCCAGTAGCATTCACTGCTGATTCAGCGACTTGATTCATCAAGCAATGTACATGCAAACTTGAAGGGAAATAGGCAGTTGCCTTACACAATTGAGCTTCCAAAAGTGGGGAAGCAGTCATTTGGTATTTCTTGGCTAATAAGAATTGAAGTGTCGGAGCATAGGGATGTTCCAACACATACTTTTCGAGGGTATCCGTTTCAATGGCTTCTAAAGAAGCATGCCCAGTCCATTGTTTGACGATATCGTTGATCATTAATGCACTCATGCTTTACCAGTTTGAAAAGATTTGATTAAAAATATCATCTGTAATACTTCGAATAATTTCATCCATTAATTGACTCTCAGCTTGATTCAAAGTAAGATTGGCAGAGAAGTCAAAATTACGGGATACGTCAAATTCAAGTTCTTTGTTTTCTAAGGTCTTTTTTAAAACCACATGCACCGTCACAGTCAATCGATTACTAGCTGCTTCTTTACCACTTACGCCAACCGTTTGTGAAGGATCATAATTGGTAATAGTGGCAAAAATTTGATAGTGTGCATCGTCGCTGTTGGTTCGAGTTAATTTAGTTTGACCAATAATTTTTTGCAAAATCTTGTCTGTTAACATGGGTGCCAACTGAGGGTTGACATATCTTGCTCTATTGTCAATAAAACCAATTTTAACAGTTTTGACATTGTCTGGTATCATTGCATCCTTAAAGCTATAGACGCCACATGCAGTCAATAGGGTAGCTAGTAGGATAAAGCTTGGTAAAAGGAATTTATTCTTCAATGTCGTATTCTTTAATTTTTCTGTACAATGTTCTTTCGCTTATTCCTAAGTCGGTAGAAGCATCTTTACGACGACCTCTATGTTTTTTAAGTGCCTTTAAAATTAGTTCTTTTTCTTTATCCATGATATTTAAAGACTCTTCAATTTCATAATGATTTTGTAAATCATTGTCAATGATCACCGGTTGATGATGCGGTAATTGCATTGCAGCGGTAGGGATGCTTACATTAGAGATAGGCGCTATGGTTGGGCTGATATCTTCCTTTAATTCATTAATAAGCGCCTCTTTTGTAAAGTGTGCAGCTTGTCCTGACAAACTAGGATTCTGCAATATCTCTAAAAACATTTTCTTCAATTCATTGACATCTTTTTTCATGTCAAAGAAAAGTTTGTATAAAATTTCACGCTCATTGGCGAATTCACCAACAGGTGGATTGCCAGTTAACATAGGCATATTGTGCGCGGTATGTTTTGGAAGAAACGCATTCAATTGCTCTGCATTGATATGGTCGTTTTTACTCAACACTGAAATTTGTTCTGCTATATTTTTCAATTCGCGAACATTGCCGGGCCAACCATATTCTGTTAAAAGTCCTCTTGCTTCTTCGTCCAAATAAATTGGTTTAGTTTTATATTTTTCAGCAAAATCAACTACAAATTTTCTAAAAAGTAAAGGGATGTCTTCCTTTCGATCTCTTAACGATGGAACTCGAATTGGAACAGTATTTAATCGATAATATAAATCTTCTCTGAATCTTCCTTTCTGTGTGAACTCAATCAATTCTCTATTGGTTGCCGCAATGACACGCACATCTGTTTTTTGTACTTTGGAAGATCCAACACGAATGAATTCTCCAGTCTCTAATACGCGCAATAATCTAGCCTGCGTACCCAATGGCATTTCACCTATTTCATCTAAGAAGATGGTGCCACCATTCACTGTCTCAAAATATCCTTTTCTACTATCAACAGCACCAGTGAATGAACCTTTCTCATGTCCAAATAATTCCGAATCAATGGTGCCCTCAGGAATTGCACCACAGTTCACTGCAATAAAAGGGTTGTGTTTTCTGGATGATAAGCTATGGATGATTTGTGAAAAAACCTCTTTACCAACACCACTTTCACCCACTATGAGCACGGTTAAATCTGTTGCAGCAACTTGCTCTGCAGTATTTAAAGCATGATTCAGTAGGGGCGTATTGCCAATGATACTGAATCTGTTTTTCAATGATTGTAAATCCATGGCATTAATTTATTGAATGATATCTCCTAATAAAGTTCCTTTGGTGAAATTGTGAATTTTGACTTGTACGTAGTCGCCTTTTTTATAATTGAAATTCCCTTTTGGAAAAACAACTACTTTATTCTGACTATTTCGTCCCATCCATTCAGCTTCGTTTCTTTTACTATTTCCTTCTATCAATACTTCAAATACACCGCCCACATCTCGCTTGTTACTTTCATTAGAAAGTGTCCATTGCACGTCTACAATTTCTTGTAACCTTCTTTTTTTAGTGGCTAAATCAATATCGTCTTCATATCTTCTGGCAGCCAATGTTCCTGGGCGTTCAGAATAATAATACATGTAGCTCAAATCATAATTCGAATATTGCATTAGGCTAATCGTATCTTGATGGTCTTCCTCAGTTTCTGTGCAAAATCCTGCAATGATATCTGAAGAAATACTACATGTTGGAATTAACTCACGAATGCGGTCAATCTTTGCCATGTACCATTCTCTGGTATAAGTTCTATTCATCAATTGCAGCATCCTAGTACTCCCACTTTGTACAGGAAGGTGGATGTATTTACAGATGTTGTCATATTTTACAATCGTGTATAATACTTCATCTGTAATATCTTTTGGATGAGAAGTGCTAAATCTTACACGAAGGCTTGGGTCAATTTGTGCAACTTGTTCAAGTAACATCGCAAAAGTGGTTGTTGCATTATTTTCTGGGTTGCTCCAGTAATAACTGTCTACATTTTGCCCTAATAAAACAACTTCTTTATAGCCTTTAGCAAATAAATCTCTACACTCTGCAAGTATAGAAAATGCATCTCTACTGCGCTCTCTGCCTCTCGTAAATGGCACGACACAGAAACTACACATATTGTTACATCCGCGCATGATGGACACAAAAGCACTAATGCCATTGTTGTCTAATCTTACTGGCGCAATATCTCCATAAGTTTCATCTCTACTTAATAATACGTTCACTGCTTTTTGCCCTGTTCCCGCATCTGCAATTAGATCGGGTAGGGTTCGGTAAGCATCAGGACCAACCACTAAGTCAACTAATTTTTCTTCTTCTAATAATTGTGCTTTTAATCTTTCTGCCATACAACCCAAAACGCCTACTAGCAATCCTGGATTGGCTTGTTTTAATCTTCTAAACTCAGTCAAACGCTTACGTATGGTCAATTCAGCCTTTTCACGTATTGAACAAGTATTGATTAGGATTAGATCTGCTATTTCTATGTTTTTTGTGCCTCCAAAGCCATTTTGTTCTAATATAGAGGCAACTACTTCACTATCTGCAAAATTCATTGCGCATCCATAACTTTCTACATAAAAGTGCTTTTCAAAGACACCCGAACTCGCTTGGCTAGCATAGGCTTCACCTTGTCTAGTTTCATCCTGGGTTTTATCTATTAGTAAGTTGGTTTCCATGCACTTGATTTGAACTGCAAACTTAGTCAAAATAATTTTATGTGTCAACTTGTCATACCTAATTCCTAATCCTTTGATATACAAATGATTAAATTAGAACCTGATATATGGTAATTAATTTTATATTAACCTTATAATCAATCGATTATTGCTAGGTTGTATATTTATAAAAAATTGTACATGCTCAAAGGATTGATTTTATTTTTTACTGTTTTCTGTTTGAACTTGGCAAATTCACAAGACTTGGTGGTGGCAAAATTGAGATCAGAGACTTCTAGAAATATTAAAAAAGATTCAGATACGTCTAATTGGAATTGGAAACAAGGGGGTTTGTACAATTTAAACCTGTCACAAAGTTCATTGAGTAATTGGGCAGCGGGAGGTGATAACTTCAACATGTCAATCAATAGTTATTTTAACTATTTCGCCTACTATAAAAAAGACCGTCAAAGTTGGGACAATAATATTGACGTGAATCTTGGATTTGTTCAATCCACTTCACAAGGAGGTAGAAAGAATGATGATCGATTGGATCTTTTAAGTAAGTATGGTTATAAGATAGACACAGTTGGTAAATGGTATATTTCAGGACTTTTCAATTTCCGTTCTCAACTCTTTGATGGTTATAGCTTTAGCGGTAACAAAGCGACATTTACATCTTCTTTATTTGCACCAGCATACATGATTATTTCTGCGGGTTTGGATTATAAGCCGGATAATAATTTCTCCCTTTTCTTTTCTCCATTGACATCAAGAACGACATTGGTCTTGAATAAAAAGCTAGCGAATTTGGGCAAATATGGTGTAGACACAGGAAGAATGATTAAAAGAGAAACAGGTTTGTTTGTTACTGTCAATTACAATAAAGTCATTGCTACAAATATCAATTATAAGGGACGTGCCGATTTCTTCTCCAACTATTACGATAAACCAGAGAATATTAATTTCTACATGACGAACATGTTTACCTTTAAGATTAACAAAAACTTTTCAGCGACCTATAGTTTGGATCTGATCTACGATGATAAGATTCGCATTTTTGGGCCACTCAAAAAGTCGCCAGGTTTACAAATGAAGAGCATCATTGGTATTGGCTATTTCCGAAGTCTTGCAGTAAAGAAAAAATTGATTGAAACTAAGCCAAAGCAAGCATCGGTTGTGAACGGTGAATAAAGGATGATTATTTACAAATTACTTTCAACGTATGTTTTATTTTGTTGGCTTTATGTGTTAAGTCCTGATAGTCATTGCTAATAATGGTTACATGGCCCATTTTTCGTCCAGGTTTAGTGGTTGTTTTCCCATATAAATGAACGAACACATTTTCCATCTTCATCACTTCGTCTAAACCTTCATACACAACTGATCCTGTGTAGCCTTCTGCGCCAATCAAATTCACAATTGCACTTGGCATAATTGGAGATGGGTTGCCAAGAGGGTAGTTTAAGATGATTCTTAATAACATATCGTACTGGCTGCTATAGTTAGCCTCGATTGTATGATGCCCACTATTATGAACCCTTGGTGCTGTTTCATTTACCAATATATCGCCCTTATCATCTACAAATAATTCAATGGCAAAAAGACCGGGGCTTTTTAAGGATTGTACTACTTTTCTAGCAATGGCTTCTGCTTTCCAAAGTTGCTTTTCTTCCATTTTTGCAGGACTTAATTGGTAGTCTAATAAATTATAAACAGGATCAAAAATCATTTCGGCAGGTGGGTAGATGACTGTTTCACCTTGTGTATTCATCCCAACAATCAAAGCCAATTCTTTTACAATTTTCACTTTTTCTTCCAACACTGCTGGTGCATTAAAACCTAGAGCGATCGCTTTTTCATCTTCAATAATCTGAACGCCCTTGCCATCATATCCACCCTCCGCTAATTTGTGTACGGCAGGTAATAAGTTTAAGTGCTGGTGTATTGCGTCAGCTGTTTCTGTAACCACAAAATTGGAACTTGGAATTTCGTTGTCTGCATAAAATTGCTTTTGTGCAATCTTATTCTTGATGGTTTTAATCGCAGCAGGTGTGGGATATACTTTAACGCCTTCTTTTTCTAACTGTGTTAAGGCATCCACGTTCACCGCTTCAATTTCAATGGTGATGGCATCTAAATTTTTACCAAATTGATAGACTGTGTCATAGTCTAATATATCCCCTAATGAAAAATGGTGGCATAAATGTGCTGCGGGGCAGTTAGGGTCTTTCTCTAATACATAAGTGGTTAGATCATAGTTTGCTGCTGCTTGTAAAAGCATTCTTCCCAATTGTCCTCCGCCTAATATACCTACCTTCATGTTACTAATTTAGATAGCACAAATATAAGTTAGTTAGGTTATTTTTGCTAAAGAACGAATTAATACAAGTAACAATGAAAGAACCCATCATTCAAGTGAAGGATTTGACTAAGTCCTATGGCGATTTTGAAGCAGTTAAAGGCATTAGTTTTGATGTATATAAAGGGGAGATTTTTGGCTTGTTAGGACCAAACGGTGCAGGTAAGTCAACTACTTTGGAAATCATTGAAACCTTAAGACAAAAGTCTGGAGGAACAGTGATAGTGGATGGGATGAACTTAGATACAGATCCAGAAGCCATCAAAAAAATCATTGGGGTTCAACTACAAACAGCTGGATTTTATCCCAATTTAAATTTAACTGAACTCATTCGACTATTCGTTGGTTTATATCAAATGGAAATAGATCCAATGGAATTATTGGCGAAAGTCAATTTAGAAGATAAAGCAAAGGCAAAATTCAAGGAATTGAGTGGGGGACAGAAGCAGCGATTTTCCATTGCAACAACCTTAATCAATCGACCAAAAATTATTTTCTTAGACGAACCAACAACTGGTTTAGATCCACAAGCAAGACGTAATCTTTGGGATTTAATACAAGAGATTAGAGACAGCGGAACCACTGTGATTATCACTACGCATTATATGGATGAAGCAGAAGTACTTTGTGATAGAGTAGCCATCATTGACAGTGGAAAGATTATAGGAATCAATACGCCCAATCAATTGATAGACGAATTAGTGGAGACTGGTTTTGAGAAAGTAAAAGAAGTGAAGAAGGCAAATTTGGAAGATGTCTTTATACACATGACAGGAAAACAATTAAGAGAAGCATAAAATAAAATAAAATACATGACAACAGACCCTAGATACCCCATTGGCAAATACGAAGTAAAGCCTTATTCGGAAGCCACTAAAAAGGCATGGATCAATGAATTGAGACATTTACCTAATGATGTAGAAATGGCCGTATTGAATTTAGATAAAGCGCAGTTAGAAACGCCATACAGAGAAGGTGGATGGACAATTCAACAGCTGGTGCACCATATTGCAGATAGTCACATGAACGCGTTTGCAAGATTTAAATTAGGATTGACTGAAGAGGTTCCAGCGATTAAAGCATACGATGAAAACAAATGGGTGTCTATGGCTGATGCTTTAGAAACGCCCATTAATTATTCTATGACTTTGTTACATGCCTTGCATGAAAGATGGGCAACTTTATTAGCGAGTTTAACAGAGGAGCAATGGCAAAGAAAAATATTTCATCCAGGTAGAAATGCAGAAGTAAGCTTATGGGATTTATTTGCAGTGTATGCATGGCATGGTAAACACCATGTAGCACACATTACAAGTTTGAGAGCAACTAAAGGCTGGTAAATTTTACTGGAATGTAGACCGGTCTACTTCGGCTACTAAAAATACGCTGCCAATCACAAGAATTAAATCATTGTGGTTGGCATTTTTTGTGGCTTC
>JACCDW011923560.1_pt1 | contig 28459 bp, 43 predicted proteins | sample 7449781 | NCBI WGS metagenome assembly JACCDW01 (sample SAMN15323449, study PRJNA562643) | freshwater metagenome | isolation source: river surface water | place: USA:Blue River Watershed | collected 2017-08-18
GACTTCTTCTTTTTCCCACTGCTTACCTTGCTCTTGGTGGTTGGCTTACTGGGACAACTTTCGTTACGAGTTGGTATACTCACGGGTTGGCAAGTTCCTATCTTGAGGGTGCAAACTTTCTTACTGCAGCAGTTTCTACTCCAGCAGATGCTATGGGTCATTCTCTTCTTCTACTTTGGGGTCCTGAGTCTCAAGGGGATTTCGTCCGCTGGATCCAACTTGGGGGACTCTGGACTTTTGTGGCGCTCCACGGAGCTTTCGCTCTAATCGGTTTCATGCTTCGCCAGTTTGAGATTGCTCGTCTGGTAGGTATCCGTCCTTATAATGCAATCGCATTCTCTGGTCCTATCGCTGTATTCGTATCAGTATTCCTGATGTATCCTCTGGGACAATCCAGTTGGTTCTTCGCTCCCTCCTTTGGGGTTGCTGCTATCTTCCGTTTCCTTCTTTTCCTTCAGGGTTTCCACAACTGGACGCTCAACCCCTTCCATATGATGGGAGTTGCTGGTATACTAGGAGGAGCACTGCTCTGTGCAATTCATGGAGCAACCGTAGAAAATACACTGTATGAAGATGGAGAAAAGGCAAATACCTTCAAGGCATTTGAGCCTACGCAAGAAGAGGAAACTTATTCGATGGTTACGGCAAATCGTTTCTGGTCCCAAATATTCGGTATTGCTTTTAGTAATAAGCGTTGGCTTCACTTCTTCATGCTTTTTGTGCCCGTTATGGGTTTATGGACTAGTAGTATTGGTATCATTGGTCTTGCTCTCAATCTACGCGCATACGATTTTGTGAGTCAGGAGATTCGTGCTGCTGAAGACCCAGAGTTTGAAACTTTCTACACTAAGAATATTCTTTTGAATGAAGGTCTTCGTGCTTGGATGGCACCAGTAGATCAACCACATGAGCAATTTGTATTTCCTGAAGAAGTACTACCTAGAGGTAATGCACTGTGAACTCTCAGTATTTTCTATACTTGGTTCTATTTGTATTTGCTTTAGTCGTTATTCTCAATGAGGATCACGATAACGATGATGACCAAGATGGCGGAATTATGCAACCTGCTTATTATAAAGGACAAACTTAAAAATAAATATAGGAGTTCTAAATGAACTCCTTTTTTTATGCTTGGAATTCTTATATTTTTTATATTATTTGGAATATTCTTATTCCTTATTTCAATTATAAGTCCCGAAAAAAACTTTAGATAATCTATGAAAAAAGTAGCAATATTTGGATCTGCAAGAACTAAAACGGATTCAAATCTTTATAAAGCAGTAGAAAAACTTGGGTACAACATTGCATCAAATGGATGGATCGTTGTCACTGGAGGCGGTCCAGGGACCATGGAGGCCGCCAATAAGGGTGCGATGAGTGCCTGCAATGGAGAGACACTTTGTTCCATCGCACAGGCGATTTACTTGCCCTTTGAGGACGGTGTAAATCCCTATGTACAAGAGTATGAGCAACATGAAACCTTTTATTCAAGACTTAAGACCTTTGCAGACTGTGATGCTTTTATCGTAACTCCTGGTGGCATTGGAACACTTCTTGAGATGGCATTAATCTATCAATTGGTTCAAGCAAAACACATGGATCATAAACCAATTATTTGTGTAGGTAGAATGTGGAGAACTCTAAGAACCTGGATTGAACAGGAAATGTTGGATAATGGATTTTTAAATAGCGAAGAGATGAAACTCATTCATTATGTGGATAGATTTTCAGAAGCAACTCATTTACTCAAAGGACTTCTTTCATGATTACGACTGAAACTCCATATAAACTTGCTGATATTATTCGTGATACTTGGCCTGGACTTTACAGACCTCAAAGAAAGGACTATAATAAGTCAACAAGTTCAAAAAAAGAATGAATGAGTATTACTCGATAATTGATGTAAAAACTGGAAAAAAAGTGTGCGAATGTATTACTTTAGAAGATGCTCAAATGATTGTTGGTTTAAATCCAACAAATAGAATATATCGAAAAGAAAAATTTATTCTAGATCAAGTGATTGATGTAACATCTACAACTGATAAACAACTACCAGGTCAGATAGGATTACCTGAAGGTAAATATCCCTTACCTCAATTCCAACAACAAGTATGGCTTCCTGAAAGTCAAGCAATACCACTCAATATATAATATTAAGTTTTATAAAGTCTATGAAATTTACAGTTTATTCTAAAAATGGTTGTCCATATTGCGACAAAGTTAAAAGAGTGCTAGAGTTAGCAAAACTTGAGCATGTTGTTTACACACTTGGTGAAAACTTCACAAGAGATCAATTTTATTCTGAATTTGGAGAGGGATCTACTTTTCCTCAAGTAATTTTAAATGATGAAAAACATCTTGGCGGGTGTACTGATACTGTACAATACCTAAAGGAGCAAAGTTTAGTTTAATGGAATCAACAGTTCACGAAGTTTATTTTGATGTAGAAAAAGCAATTGATTACGCATTTAATGGTCAGTTTGTATTAAAGTTTTATGATTATTTAAAAATTCGTGGAACAAAAAAAGTAGAAGTTGAAGAATTTATTGAAAGTGCAACAGCACATAATATCAATGAACTTGTAATGGATTTAGATGAATATCTAGAAGGTGGTTCTGACAATAATCATAAACAACTTCGCGAGGCTTATGGTCATATTCCAAAACCTCAAGCAAGAAAAATAAGAAACTACCTTTACGGTATTCTTGAAGATGCCTGGAGATATAATCATGACAGAAAACCAGGAAGGAGAAAAAAGCAAACTAAATAATAGTGAACTCCGAATAAATCGGGGTGTTGAACTATTACTACGCAATAGGAGGAAGAAGGAATCAAAACCAAAAACTTTTCAAGTGAAGTTTGGTAAAATGATTTCTCTCTTCCGCAGAGAGTTTCATTTTTTTATAGAATTTCACTTTGATATAAAGAAGAAATAAACTCTCTGGAGAAAGAAAAAAAATGGAACCAGCATATGTAATTACATTTACTGTAATGTTCACTTTGCTATTTTTTATGGTTGGTAGTATAATTGGGTGGTTGGTTTATAGACACCTTCTAGAATCAAGACCTCCTTATTTGCATCCAGAGTTCTTTGATGAAAATGGTCAGGTGATTCCTGATGAAATTGTATCTGTAAGATTTGAAAACGAAGACTATGACTACGACGAAGACGAAGAGGACTGAAACAAAAATTGAATCTCTTCCAACAAATCCATTTATATTTGAAGTTTTGAATTTAGTTTCAAAGCAGAGAAGTAACGCAAAAAAAGTAGAAGTTTTAAAAACGTATGAACATGATTCTTTGAAAAGTATTTTTATCTGGAACTTCGATGAATCTGTAATTTCACTTCTTCCTGAAGGTGAAGTTCCTTATGCAAGTACTGATGAACAAACATCATATAGTGGAACACTGAGTTCTAAAATTGAAGATGCGGTTTCCAAGATGCAAGAAATTAATTCACAGTCTCTTGGTGCAACCGATCAAGGAAAATCTTCAATTAGAAAAGAATATCATATGTTTTATAATTTTGTTAAAGGTGGTAACGATACATTGAGTTCTCTTCGAAGAGAAACAATGTTTATAAACATTCTCCAAGGACTTCATCCACTAGAAGCAGAAATTCTTTGCTTGGTTAAAGATAAAAGATTGACTGATAAATACAAAATATCTTTTGAAAATGTAAAAGAAGCCTATCCTGATATTAAATGGGGAGGACGTTCGTGAGTAAACTTCATGATGTTGTAAGAAGAGCACAGGAGACTGATAATATGTCACAATCAAAAAAAGAAGAAAAAAATATTTTACCTTCTCAGTATGGTTGTGAAATTTTACTAGAAAAAACTACTATAACTAGAGCAAAAGATTCTTCATTTCCGTCAGATGCATATTTAATTTGGTATGTTGATGAGGAAAAGGAAAATATTGATTTAGTTCGTGGAAAAAGAGTAAGTATTTTTGATATGTATTATGACAAATATGGTCCAGGTACTATCAAAAAAATTGATTTTGGATATGGTAGAGTAAGTCCCAAATTATGGGGATATAAACAACCTGAGAAAAAGAAAAGAAAATGAGTGCTGGATTTGGAGGAGATCCAAACCAAGGAAGACTTGGAAAAGATCTAAACATTAATGTCAATTTAGATAATATTGATATTGTCTTAAAACAATATAAAAAAATTAAAAAATACCAAAAATCAAATCTGTATGCTATCAAATCAATGGACGGCACAGAAGAGATTGTCAGTTCATTGATTAAAGAAGCAGAGGAGAATCCACTATAATGGGAAAGCATTATCTATTAAATCTCTATGGATGTTCATTTGTTTTATTAGACAATGAGCAATGTCTCATAGACTTATTAGAAAATGCTGCAGTTGCAAGCGGTGCTACAGTGGTTCAAACAATCTCAAAAAAGTTTGAACCCCAAGGCGTCACTGTTTTATGTTTATTATCAGAAAGCCATATTAGTATTCATACTTGGCCTGAAGAAGGAAAAGCAGCAGTGGATGTTTATACTTGTGGAGATTGTAATCCAAAAATTGGATGCGATATTATTATTCAACAACTTTATGCTAAGGAGCATACTCTAAGTTATATTGAAAGGTAAAAATAAATAGTCATAGTACGGTTAACCGTACTATGACTTTAGAAGAAGCAAATGTATCTCTAAAACTTGAGTGTGTTTTAAGAGATCTTGGATTTGTTGAATTTGATTGGAGAGTAGTTGCTCATGCGGGATTATACTTTGTAAGAGCAGTTGGGCATTTATATTCTCCAAGACTTACTGATGATCTCTTAGGATTTCAAATAGAAAAATCAGAAGAGTGGGAATATAGTAAGACTGGATTGTGTTTAGGAAAACCACTTGTGCAGACAGCAAAGCAGGCAATTGATCTTGCACTTGGTCTTTCTTAAAAACTGTATCAAACTTTACAAACTTACTTGACTAACTAGAATAGGAGTTGTATGATACTCCTATCGTTCATCTGGTTATCCAGACGGAAGTAAGCCGACGCGGAACGCAATATCGTTCATTCGCTATTCGCAAATAGCGAACGGAAACGCCGACTGAAGGAACGCTCTTTAACCTAACAATTAAGGAGAAACCTAATGTCACAAGTAGTATATCGTGGTGTCGCATATGACACTGAAGTTCGTCGCCAACAACAAGTACAGCAACAACCTCAACAATACAATGAGACTTATCGTGGAGTCAAATTTGTAAAGGAGGAAAAAAAATGAAAATCGCATTTGTAGCATATCTAAAAAATAAAAATAAGAAAATTACTAAACTTCATAATGCAGAACTGAATATGGCTAAAAAGCCTCAAGTTGCATGATTGAAGAACACTACCACAAAAAAGATCCAGACAATAGAAAACCAGCGTGTTATTTACTAACATATCGAGGTTGTAAGTATTGGTCTTGTTATGGCATTCATTTGGTAGAGTGGTTTGAGCAAGTTTTTAATATCCAAAGGGAAGATTGACATCTTCCCTTTTTTTGTCTATAATAATACGGAGAAAAGTTCTACATAATGAACAAAGAAAAATTAAAATTAATTGTAAGAAATCTAGAACTTCTAACTCAGTCATTAAAAGAAGAACTTGAGTTAGACGAAAAAACAGAATATAATTATGAAGAAATTGTATCAACACTAAACGATTACGACGAAGTATTTTATGACGACGATGAATGAAAAAATGAAACCAATTAAAGCAAAAGATCTTCTTGAACTTGATAAAAATCTTGGAGTTGTAAAACTTCAATCTTATCCGATTCCTGAGCAAGTTATTTGGCAAGCAGGAAAGGGGGATTATTCGGAAGTTCCTATTCACGAAGTTGATGTCCCTAACTCACAAAAATGTGGAGAGTGGATTGTTGAACAACTTCTTGCAAATGAGCGTGGTCATTGGGGACCACTAGAACATCCTCAGATCACTTTTTCCTGTTTTGGTTTTGTTCATAATGTAATTGTTCAGGCACGAACTCATCGTATTGGAACATCTTGGGATGTTCAATCTCAACGTTACACTGGCAAGCGTGTTGTAAAAGTTGCTAAGCGTGAACTTGATGTTGAGGAAGTCTTCTACGTGCGTCCTGAGGGGTTCTATACCAATCGTAAAGGTAAGAAGTATGAATGGACCAACGAACACCGTCAACGCAAACTAGGGCGCATTCTGAGTGAGTGTGAAGAGTACGCTGAATATTATGAGCAAGGAATGTGCGAGGAACATATTCGTGACTATCTACCTCAAGCAATTCGTCAGAACTTTGTAGTATCTTTTAATTTGCGTTCTATTCTCCATTTTATGGATTTACGTTCAAAACTTGACGCTCAACTTGAAATTCAAGCACTCTGTGATGCTTTTGTTCCCGAACTTCAAAAATGGTCTCCAAATGTTTGGAAATACTATGAAGAGAAGCGTCTGCATAGAGCAAGACTTTCTCCATAATGTAATGGATACCTAAATAAGTGTAGTGCATTTGACTATATGAAACCAAACACTTTTTGTCTTGGAGAAAAGTATAATAGATGGGAAATAATAAGTTCTTTGCATACTACTAATTACTTTGGCAAAAATAATCGTCCAGTAAGATGCTATCTATGTAGATGTGAATGTGGAAAAGAGCAATTAGTTAGGAGTGATTATTTAATACAAGGTAGAAGTAAAAGTTGTGGTTGTTTAAGATCCGATAGAGCAAGACAGATAGGAATAAAACAAAAAACAAAAACTTCATATCATAATTTAATATATGGAGATTGTAAAAGAAGTGCCAAACATAGAAATAAAGAATGGAATTTAACAAAAGAAGAACATTTAGATATTATAACTAAACCTTGTCTTTATTGTGGTAAAGAACCTATTCTTAGAGAAAGTAAAGTTGGAATTCCATTTCCACATTGGGGAGTAGATAGAAAAGATAATACAAAAGGATACATTTATGATAATTGTGTTTCTTGTTGTCCAACTTGCAATACTATGAAAATGAATTTAGATACTACAACTTTTATTGATCATATAAAACAAATAATCAAAAATTATTCAAATAATTAAAATGAAAACTTGGTGTTTAAAAGATCATTCAACTGGACATATTTTTAAAGTTCTTCTTACTCAAGAAGAACTTGATGATTTTTTTCAAAAAAATCCAAATGTTAGTGAGTGTATTGATTGCATTGAATGCGAAGATGCACCTTCACTAACTCTCGAATAAATATCCTTATATAAAATGGAGGTTTAAATTGCCAACATATCCTGTTAAAAATTTGACGACTGGTGAAACAAAAGAACTGGTAATGTCAGTTGCTGAGTATGAAACTTGGAGAAAAGAAAATCCAGAGTGGGACAAAGATTGGAGTCAAGGTTGTGCCAGCGTCGGTGAAGTCGGTGACTGGCAAAACAAACTTGTGAGTAAACATCCTGGGTGGAATGATGTATTAAAAAATGCAAGTAAAGCACCGGGATCAAGAGTAAAACCAATCTAATTTTTATATGGCAAGAAGAAATAGGAGAGAAGACCAACCTATTGGAGTTGGTATGACTGCTAAACAAATGAAGAGGAAAAAACCAATCAATCTTGATTTGATGAGAGAGATTGAACCTCTTACTGAAAATCAAAAAAGACTTTATGAGTCATATGAAAAAAATAAAAATATAGTTGCATATGGAGCTGCTGGAACAGGAAAGACATTTATTACTCTTTATAATGCACTTCAAGATGTTTTAGATGAAAGAAGTCCTTACGAAAAAATCTACATTGTAAGGTCTCTCGTTGCAACTAGAGAAATTGGATTTCTTCCAGGAGATCATGAAGATAAATCTTCTCTCTACCAAATTCCATATAAAAACATGGTAAAACATATGTTTGCTATGCCAGATGATGCTTCTTTTGAAATGCTTTATGGTAACTTAAAAACACAAGGAACAATAAGTTTTTGGAGTACTTCTTTTATTCGCGGAACTACACTTGATAAAGCAATTATTATTGTTGATGAGTTTGCCAATTTGAATGGACACGAACTTGATAGTATTATAACTCGTGTTGGCGAAGATACTAAAATTATGTTTTGTGGAGATGCGACTCAAAGTGATTTGATTAAAACAAGTGAAAGAAATGGTATTATTGACTTTATGAAGATATTGAGAGTAATGCCTTCTTTTGATATTATTGAATTTGGTATTGAAGACGTAGTTCGTTCGGGAATTGTTCTTGAGTATCTCACTGCAAAATATGAATTGGGTGTAACACTTTGATTTTATGTCTAACTCATGATATAATAAGTTTATATGAATAATATAAGTAATCACGAGTTAGACATATGTGGTATAAAATTTATTTAATAACTAATCTTTTAAACCTAAAACAATATGTTGGAATAACAAAATTTTCTATTGAAAAAAGATTTTTACAACATACTAAAAAGGGATTTCTTTTAACAGAAGCAATTCAAAAATATGGAAAAGATAAATTTTCAATTAAACTGATTGAAAAAGTTGAAAGTTCTGGTAGAGCATATGAATTAGAGAAATATTATATACAAAAATATAATACGAAAGCACCTAATGGATATAATTTAACTAATGGTGGTGATGGTATTTTTGGTTGGGAAGTGACAGAAGAGTATCGTCAAGAATGTTCTATCAGAGCAAAACAATTACATAATGAACAAAAAGTAGGTATGTATGGAAAAAAGCATACTGAAGAGACTAAGAAAAAAATGAGTGATTCTTTGAAAGGAAATAAAAATTGTTTAGGTAGGACTCTTTCTGAGGAAACTAAATCTAAAATTTCATCATCTCATAAAGATAAGGTTTTGAGTGATTCAACAAAAAAGAAAATAAGCGAAAATCATCATAACGTCTCTGGAGAAAAAAATCCTACGTATGGAAAAAAGCATTCACCGGAAACAATTGAAAAAATGAGACAAAAAGCATTAGCAAAAAAATCAAAATGACATTTATACATCATAATTACTTAGGTGATCTTGAACTAGAAAAAAAAGAAACAAATGGCATTCGACTTTACCATTTACCAAATGGTAATTGGGTGCCATCAATTACATCGGTAACTTCCTTTTATAATCGTCAAATTTTTGTAGAGTGGAGAAAAAGAGTTGGTGAAAAAAAGGCAAATGAGATTACAAAAAAAGCAACAGCAAGAGGAACAGATTTTCACCAAGTTTGTCAAGATTATCTAGAAAATAAAGAGTTAGATTGGAATAACTATCAACCACTAACAAAGTTTATGTTTTATCACGCTAAACCTTATCTTGACAAGATAAATAATATTCATGCTATTGAAAGAACTCTCTATTCGCAACATTTGGGTCTTGCGGGAAGAGTGGATTGTATTGCAGAATATGAAGGAGAATTAGCAGTCATTGACTTTAAGACTTCTGAAAAAATAAAACCCGAAGAGTGGATTCAAAATTATTTTGTTCAAGAGATGTTTTATGCTTCTGCATATTATGAGTTAACAGGGAAAGCAGTAAAAAAACTTATTACTTTAATGGTAACACCAGGTGGAGAAGTAAAAGTATTTGACAAAAGAGATAAAAAAGAGTATATTAGGTTATTAGTTCGTTATATTAAAGAATTTGTACATTACAATACTGGGTCAAATGGAAAATGAATTAGAGAAAGCATTAGAAAAAAAATTTTATTGCCCCTCTAAATTCGCTCAAGAAATTGAAAATCTTGTTAAGTGTAATAGTGAAATGAATTATATTGATGCTATTATTTTCTTTTGTGAAGAAAATAACATTGATATTGAATCTGTTCCTAAATTAATATCTAAACCATTGAAGGAAAAAATTAAGTATGAGGCAATGGAACTAAATTTTTTAAAGAAAACTTCACGCGCTAAGTTAATTTTTTGAATGGCACCTTTTGATTGCTATAAAACTTATATTGCATTAAAAAATCATTTTACTAAAGACAATTACGATTATTATAAGTACTGCAAAAAAACAAAAGCAAGTCTTCAATCTTTCTATAAAAGGCGTGATCGTTTTTGGTTTGAAAAAATGTCACGTCAAAGATCAGAGAAAGAAGTTGAAGATTTTTTTATTGCCAATTTTATTTCATGCAATGATCCAGAATCATTATGGATTGGTGAAATTATAAAAGAAGGTGATGATAGATATAAAAATTGGCAGAAAAGAGTTCAGTCTTTATCGTACATTTTTAAAGAAGAATCTCAAAATCTTTTTGGTGAAAATAAGTTTGAAGAAATTTTTAGTTGCTCTAAAGGACATCCAGTTCTTTTAAAAAGATACCTCAGTAAAAAAATTTCATTAGAAACTTTGGTTATCTATAATAAAATCTTTTTATATTGTGATAAATTTGATAAAAAAATTAAGGATCCTGTATGGGAGACTGTAAGCAAAAGAATAAAAAAATACGATCCATTTCTAAATATTGATGTATTTCGTTATCGTAAAATTTTGAAAGAAATAATTTTAGGAGAAAAATGAGTTTTTTTGATTCAGAAGTTGTTCGCTCTGAGATGGCAGAAATATCTGAACTTCAAGAGGAAATTTATGGAAGTGTCTTTAAGTTTCCTATGATGTCCAAAGAAGATAAAATTAAACATGTAGAACTTCTTGATAGACTTTTAAATAAACAAAAAGTTCTTTACACACGTTTAAGTTTATCTGATGATCCTGAAGCTCAAGAAATGAAGCAGAGGATTATGAATTCTGCTCAATTAATGGGACTTCCCGCTGGAGTGGATATGAATGTTATATTCAATAACATGACTAAAATGCTTGATATGATGAAAGACCATATTGACAAAACTGGTTCAGACCTGTAGAATAACGAAGTACACAAAGGCCAAATCCTGATAATACGAGGTACACATGTCTAATTTTGCAAATCTCAAAAAACAATCTTCTCTTGGATCACTTACCGAAAAACTAGTGAAACAAGTAGAAAAAATGAATACTACAACATCAAGTGATGATGATCGATTCTGGAAACCAGAAATGGGAAAAGATGGTGTAGGTTCAGCAGTTATTCGTTTTCTTCCTGCTCCCGATAGCGAAGAACTTCCTTGGGCAAAAATGTATTCACACGCTTTCCAAGGTCCAGGAGGATGGTATATTGAAAACTCTCTAACTACTATCGGACAAAAAGATCCTCTTGGTGAATATAATCGCAAACTGTGGAATAGTGGTAACGAAAGTGATAAGGAAACAGTCCGCAAGCAGAAGCGTAAACTTTCTTATTATAGCAACATCTATGTTGTAAAGGATCCTACAAATCCTCAAAACGAAGGTAAAGTATTTCTGTTTAAGTATGGTAAGAAAATCTTCGATAAGATTTTGAATGCCATGCAACCTGAGTTTGATGATGAAGATCCAATCAATCCTTTTGATTTTTGGCAAGGTGCAAACTTTAAACTAAAGATTGTTAAAAAGGATGGATACTGGAATTATGATAAATCTGAATTCGATCGAGTTGCTCCACTTCTAGATGATGATGACGCACTCGAAGCAATTTGGAAAAAAGAGTATTCATTAACTGCTATTACTGCTCCCGATCAATTTAAATCATATGAAGATCTTGAGCGTAGGATGAATTATGTCCTTGGTCTAAATCAAACTAATTCACCTGCACGTTCTCGCGCTGTAATGGAAGAAGAAGATGATTATGAATCATATACTCAACCTGCGAGTCGTGAGGAAAAAGTAATGGAAGAATTGGAAGAGTCTTATACTCGTGCCAAGTCTCCTTCACTTCCTAAGATTACTCAAGATGAAGATGATTATGATGCTGATGATGCAATATCATATTTTTCTAAACTAGTAAATGACTAAATAACAATACCTGTAAGTCGCATTATAGGTGGAAGAGGTGCTTTCGAGCACCTTTTCTTGTATAAATAGTGTTGCGACTTACAGAGTAGAACTATGGAAACTCCAAAAGAGTATTACTATACCTATTATTCTTATGAAGAATGGGGTAGAGGTTATTTTGGTAGCAGAGGATGTAAATGCCTTCCTGAGGAAGATGTTAAGTATTTTGGTTCTTCAAAAGATAAGACATTTAAACCTACTCAAAAAATAATCTTAAAGAGTGATTATACTACCAGAGAGGAAGCATATGCTGATGAAATTATTTTACAGCAATATTATAAGGTAGTAGAAAATCCTCATTTTGCTAATAAGTCTTATCAAACTTCTACGAAATTTAGTATGAAAGGATCAATACCTTGGAATAAAGGAATTCCAAGAGATCCAAAAATAATACAAAAAATGCATGAAGGAAGAAAAGGAAAACCTTCTTGGAATAAAGGAAAGAAAATGACTGAGGAGCAGAAAAGAAAATTAAGTATTTCTTGTAAAGGAAGAATTATAAGTGAAGAAACAAAGAAAAAAATAAGCAATAAGCACAAAGGGAAAAAATTTACTCAAGAACATAAGAAAAAAATTGGCGATTCCAACAGAGGAAAACCAAGACAAACAAAAGAAGGATTAGAAAGACTTAAAAATATTCAACAAGAAAGGAAAGGAAAACCTAGAAAACCACATTCTCTAGAATCTAAATTAAAAACAAGTGGTTCAACAAAAGGTAGAACACCTTGGAACAAAGGAAAATCTTCTATTAAAATATTAGGTGGAAAAAATCCGAAGGCAAAGAAGATTGAGTTTGAAGGAATAATATATGAATGTATATTGGACGCTATAAATGCAACAGGAAGATCTAGATATTATGTAAGTAAATATTCAAAATATTTTTAACTGAATAATCTAATATTATCTCCTTTCTTAAGGGTTCTTGACAAATATTGTGAAGAACCCTTTTTATATTGCATAATTTCTTCTAGATCATTAAACACAATATTTAAATAACTTGGTTTTAGAACGTAAATATTTCTTTTATTTTCTTCTAAACTTATTTCATAATCATAATTTGTGATTGGTGTTAGAATGCTTTCAGCAGGTAATAATACATCTGATTGTAAATTGCTATCATAAAATTGATAATAATAACTATTTGATACATTTAAAGGATTTTGCAAAATAAATTCTATATTTTCCGTTCCACTTAAAAATATAATAGTATTTTCTGGAGATTGATCTGTTATAAATTCTATTTCATATTTTTTCATATCTGAAGAAACTTTAACTTCTCTCACAGAATTTACGAAGAATGATCCATTAATTGAACTATCTTCAAATCCACTTGTAATTAACTTTGTTCCAACTTGAATGCTTGGTAGATTCTCATCAGGTTCAAGTACAAAAAGAAATGTGCTTGTGGAAGGAGCAAATAAAACTCTTTCTATATTATTTGTTTTATAACTCTGAATAAAATTATTACCGGTTTTCCAATTACTTGGCATTCTAATTTTAGAAGATAAAATGATATTATTTAAACTATCTTTAACTTCTTTTGTTTCATAATGATGGATTCCACTGTATAACTCATCGTAAGATCCATATTTTTCTAACATAACCTTATCAAATACTTCTTGAGGAAGTGGCCATTCAGTTTGTATGTTTAGTATATTATTTGATAAAAGAATTACCCAATCTAATGTTTCATCATCATAAATTTTAAATGCAACATTATCTGGTCTTTCATCTCCAATAATTTTATACTTAGTGAAAAATGTTAAATCACCAAAAATATCTTCACGAAGTTTTCCGCGACGAAATAAATTTTTTACAGTAGCATATTCTGAGATCTGTCTTTGATTTGGATCTCTACTAACGTAATCAAAATTTGGAACTTGTCTAAAGTATGATGGCATTTTAGTAACCTATTTCGTCATATGGAATACTATTGTAATCTCTTGTAGTAACTGGTTCAAGTTCTTGAAATTGCAATGAAATACTATATGATGTCATTGTTTTTGCTTCATCGTTGAATGTCATATAAGAACCATCTGGTGTATAATCAACATTCACAGATTTTAACGCACAAGTTTTAATTCTATTTAATGATTTGTGGTCATTTTCTTCGCCTTTATTACCTCGTGAAACGTATTTAATTTCAAATACATCAGGTGCTGTTAAAAATAAACCATTAGAAGCAGTTCCTACTGCAGAGTATTGTTTAAATACTCTAATAATTTTTCTTACTGTTTCTGCTTCTGGACTGTTTCTGGGAGATAATCTAAATGAAAAATTAAAAGGTCTTAATGTTGGACCATTGAATAAAAGTTCTAAATTTGGATTTACTATTGATCCAGTTACTCTTGATAGTAAACCATCTACACCCGCTGCTTTTTGTGCAAAATAAAGTTTAATAGAATTAATTGCATTTTGATCTTTTATTGTATTTGATAATTTATCTATCAAGTTATCAACATATGCTTTTCCAGATCCAGACATTAAATTTAAACTTGCATTTGTTAATTCCATTTCAAGAGGATTTATGCCAAGTCCATTCCAATCAACAGAATTAGAATCACTTATTGAAGGTTGAATTGGAAGAATAATATTTCCTTTTATCTCTTTTTCTGTCGGCGATCTTCTATCACTTAAAACTCCTATAGGACCGCTTACATCAAGTTTTCTTGTTATATATTTTATAACTGTAAATTTAATAAAATCTTGTCCATTATTTTGTATATTTGTTGGATATATTAAATTTCCAAAGTTTGGATTATCTTTATCTGGATTTATTTGAGAAATAGCAGAAAAATCTACTGTAGTATTGGCATCCGTATCCGTATTGGTATCTGTACTGGTATCTAGTCCTGATTTTTCTGGTGATTTTGCGTAAGGACTTGCTTGTGTTGTATTATTAATGATAATATCATTTGTTTTTTGCGTTAAATTTAATTGTAAAGAGTCTTTTATCCTTGCTGTTGTTGCATTAGTATAGTTTGCATACGTACTCGCAATTTCTTGTATATTATTAAATTGTTTTAGTGGTTTTCCGTCTACAGTTAAAGTAACTCCTGTATCATCTCCTATAGCATAAGTAACTTTTCCATTTGTTTGTATTGAATAATACAGAGCATTAACTATTGGATCATTAGTTGATGTAGATAGTTTTACATATCCATTAGTATTTTGAGGAGTTATTGTGGTAAGTCTTTTATCTACTATGGTTCCATAATTGCCTATTGGTGGATTTTTAGATAAAGACCAAGAAGTTGGTTTATTATTTGTCATTAATTATTCTCCTTATTTGAAAAAGGATTAAGCATCTCAATTTTTTGTAGAGTATGAGACATTGATAAGGAGTTTTTATTTATTTAGTTAAAAATCTTGCATAAGGAATTGATCGTAAATAATCAATCTCATTATTTTTGACAATATGTAAAGGTCCAGCAACTTCTATCCAAGTGTAATTTCTTACTTTATTCCAATGAAAATTAAATCCTTTAAATCCCCATTTTTGAACTTCAATACAAGCAATTAAAGGAAATTGGTCAAATGTTATATTTTTTGTCTTTGCCAAATATACAAAAGTATAATATTTGCCAACATCAGGAATAAATTCTACATCACGAAAAACATCTAGAATTTCTAGCATTATTGATTCTGAGTCAGTAAGACCTTTTATTTTCTTTTTAAGTGAAGAAACTCTTGGAGATTCTTTAGAGATATATTTTCCGAAACCTTCTGCCATTATTTGATGCCCAACTCCAATTCAGTTATGATTTTAAAACCGATCATACGATCGTCACACCACTCTTGAATTGTTTTCCATTTTGCTTGATTCACTGCGTATGTTTTCATTTCATTTATATAAGTTTGCTTTCTTTTATTCCCTTTGACTGGTGGAATAGTTTGTTTTTTTGGTTTTATTTCTATAATATATTTTTTAACTTTATTATCGTTTTCTAAAACTTCAATGATAAAATCAGGAAAGTATCTGCAAATTTTATTTTTCACTGGATTAAAATACGGAACAAAAAATTCTTCTGATCCATATCTTAATACACTTGGTGTTCTATCACACCACCTCATAAATTTTAATTCCCAAGAACTTCTATATACTATGTTTTGTGGATTTCCAATATATTTTTCTGGATTTTGTGGATGAAAAAATCCTTGGTGATATTTTGAGTCATGTGGCATTTTTCCACCCTTTATGAGATTTGTTTCTACCGGATACTACATGACGTAAACAACCAATACTTAGATTGTTCTCTTTAGCAAATTTCGTAAGATTTTTTATTTCTATAATTTTACCTTCTGGTGAAATTAATTTATATTCTTTACTATTCTTTTCTGATAGTTTTTTCTTTGTACTCTCTAAACAAGGTTTTCCTTTTAGATAACTTTCATTATTTTTAAACCATTCTTTTCTTTTCTCACTTTGTTTTTTCTTTGTATCATTGGTATGAGTTTTTCCATACATTGGATTTAATTTACCAAATCTTGAACTATTATACATACCATTTTTTTCTCCATAATTTGCACGCTTTAATCTAAAATTTTTATCTTCACATAATTTTAGAATTTTTTGTCTTATTAATTGTTTTGTTTCTTCTGTATGTTTTTTTCCATAAAAAGGATTCATATCTCCATCAAATCCACCAGAAATAACATCAAATTCTTCATAAATTTCTAATGGTTCAATATCAAGATTAAAAGTTTCATTAAGTTTTTTTGTATTAAACTTTAAAATTTTTTTCATATTATGAATTATATATTCCTTACTATTTATAATTCTCTGCCATAAAAAGACTACATAATATATACCTCAAAAATATTTATAAATGGCAGCGCCAGAAGTAAAATCTTATAAAACTAGTGATATAGTAAGAAAATTATTAAATCCTGCCTTAACCTCTAATTATATTTGTGCTTTTGCACCACCATCTTCTGTGACAATTGATGGAAAAGGTGATAGTGCTTTTGCTGATTTTATGAAAAAAAGAAGTGGTGTTGGTTTTGGAGGAGCAGTATATACTAATAATCAAGAACTTATAGAACTTTCTTGTAGTGAAGCATCACTTCCTGGTTCCTCTCTTACAACTAATGAAATTAATAATGACTACACTGGTGTAACTGAAAGACATGCATATCGTAGATTATATGATGATCGTGCCGATTTTACTTTTTATGTTGATAGTAATTATTATATAATTGATTATTTTGAAAACTGGATTGCTTTCATATCTGGTGAAAATGATTTAGGTGGACAAGTAGGACGAACATTTAATTATAGAGTTAAGTTTCCTGATGATTATAAAACTGATAGTCTTTACATTGCAAAATTTGAAAAAAATCATATAAGAAATGATAAAGGAAAAGCATTAGTATATAAATTTATTAATGCTTTTCCAATTAGCATTAATTCTATGCCAATTTCTTATGACACTTCACAATTATTAAAATGCACTGTGTCGTTCACATACAGTCGTTATGTTATTAGTAGAAATAATAATATTTTTGTAAATCAAGAAGAACCAAAATCCACAAGACCGATAGGAGTACCAGATGCTCTATTTCCTCCAACAATTAATGGAATTTATGTCGATCCTAACACTGGACAATCTGCAGGACCTCCACCTCCTACAGTTACACAATAAATAATTATACTGAAGTTTTTATAGGACATTATGCCTTTACCGAAAATCTCAACACCATCATATTTTTTGACTTTACCATCCACTGGAAAAGAAATTAAATATAGACCATTTTTAGTAAGAGAAGAAAAATTGCTTGTATTGGCACTTGAAAGTGAAGATACCAAGCAAATTACAGAAGCAATTAAAACAGTAATTAAAAATTGTATAGAGACAAGATCAATAAAAGTTGAATCTCTTCCAACTTTTGATATTGAATATCTTTTCTTAAATATTCGCGGAAAGTCTGTAGGAGAGGAAATAGAGGTTAATGTAATTTGTCCTGATGATGGAGAAACTACAGTACCTGTAAAAATTAACGTAGATGAAATTGAAGTACAAAAATTTGATAATCATACAAAGACCATTAAACTTGATGATCATGTAATGCTTGAAATGAAGTATCCTTCATTAGAACAATTTATCAAAAACAATTTTGATTTTAATGCCGCTAATGATATGGACCAAGCATTTGATCTTATTTCATCTTGTATTGAAAAAATATATACGAAAGATGAAGTTTGGGTGGCAACTGATGTAACAAAAAAAGAACTTACAGAATTTTTAGAGCAAATGAATTCTTCTCAATTTAAACAAATTGAAAAGTTTTTTGAAACTATGCCTAAGTTATCTCATAAAATAAAGGTAACAAATCCAAATACAAAAGTAGAAAGTGAAGTTGTTCTAGAAGGGTTATCATCTTTTTTCGTATAGCACTTTCCCATATGGATCTAGAAAATTATTATCTTTTAAATTTTTCTTTGATTCAGTATCATAAATATTCATTAAGAGAAATTGAAGACTTAATACCTTGGGAAAGAGACATCTATGTTACATTATTAAAAAATCATCTAGAAGAAGAAAAATTAAGGCAAGAGCGTAATGGATCTTGAAGATTTAAATAATCTATCAAATAGTGAGGCAAGGAGAAATCGCGCTCTTGCTTTGTATGAAGGAACACGAGAAGATGATTTGGTCAATGAAGAAGTAGATGAAAGGATATTAAGATTACTTGGACTTGAAGATGTTTTTGATATTGATTATTCAACTTACTTGATGCTTCTCCGCGAAAAAATGGCAGAAGCGAGAATGGTTGATAAGAAATTATCAACCGAAGAAAGTATGATTCTAAATGATGAATATAAAAAACTTAAGGGAAAAGTTGGAAGATTTAAATTAAAAAGAAAAAAAATAACAGCACAAAATCTTGGTGTATCAGGACCAATAACTATATCTAAGCAGAAGTATTATCTAACAGAAAAAGTAATTTCTCCTGAAGTAAATTTAGGTTCTGATGAAACTTCTACAAAAAGTTTTTTATCTATTAATGAATCTTTAAAAAGAATTGTCGAATTATTAAAATCTCAAAATAAATTAGTTACTAAATCAGAAGATACTGAGAGAAAAAGAATAGAAGATGAAAAAAGATCACAAAGAGAAAGTAATTTAGAAAAAGGTGTAGAAAAAGTAACTGCTGTTGTATCAAAAGTTCTTGCGCCAGTTCGTGGAATTTTAGATCGTATTTTAAATTTTATTGCTTATACTTTACTTGGAAGAGCATTTGTAAAATTTGTAGATTGGTTTAATGATCCAAAAAATAAAGAAAAAGTTGCGACATTAAAAAGATTTTTAAAAGATTGGTGGCCCAGTTTACTTGGCGCATTTATTCTTTTTGCAACACCTTTTGGTAAGTTTGTAAGATTTTTTATTGGAACAGTTACAAAACTAACTTATAGACTTGCTAAATTTGCAATTCCAAAACTATTGAGTTTTACCAAAAGCAATCCTGTAATTGCTGCAGGAGCAATTACAGGACTTGCTGCTGGTACAGGATATATGATGGAAAAAGGTAGAATGGAGGAGATTGAAAAGAAACAAGGTCCACAACCAAAAAGTAATTGGTTTAATGAACTTGGAAAAGCATTTAATCCAGGTCAACTTGGTATGAGTGGAATTGGTGGATTTAGAAATGGTGGAGTCATTCCTGCTTTTGAAGGTGGAGGATTAATAGATCAATCAACTGGAATGGAAATTACGGGTGCAGGACCAGATACTCAATTGATTGCAGCAAAACCTGGGGAAATTGTAATTCCAACAGAAACTGTAAGTAAATATGGCGCACCTTTCTTTATGAATTTAATTCGTAGTTCTGGTAAATCAGGAATACCTAAAATGGTGAATAATATTCAACTAGCAAGAGATGGAGGAATGGTTGGTGGATTAATGTCTGGATTTGGAAGAATGTTTGGCACAAAAACAGATACAAAATCATATAAACCATCTTGGCATGGTCCTGCTCCAATCTATGATCATAAGACTCCACAAGTAAAGGCAATTCTAAGAGCACTTAAAGCAGCAGAAGGAACACTAAAATCTAAGAATTCTTACGATACTGTTTTTGGTGGCAAAATGATGCCAATACGTCAAATGACAGTTCGAGAATTAGTTAATACTCAAATGACTGATACTCTTCCAAAAAGATTTGGTGGTGGAAAAGCACCTTGGCCAAAAGGATCTGTTGCTGCAGGCGCATATCAATTTATGCCAAATACACTAAAGCAGTTGATGAAGATGGGTGTTTTAAATGCATCTGATAAGATGAATCAAGATACTCAAGATCGTGCTGCATGGGCTTTAATGCAAAGAAGAGGATTGAATCTTGATCAACTTAAATCTCAGGGATTGAGCAGAGGAATTTTAAATACTCTTGCACCAGAATGGGCTTCATTACCTACACACAGTGGAAAGAGTTATTATAGTCAACCAGTAAAACCAGCAGAGTTTTTACAAAAAGTTTATAATCAAAGTTTAAAGTTAGGTCAACAATCAAAAGCAATGCCTCCAGGTCCTCCCGTAGCATCATCTAGATCTTCATTTATTCAACTGCCTGATGTTGTCCAGCAAACGTCAATACAATCAAATAGTTCTTCGAGTACAAAAGTTCCACAAATATCTGATCCAATTACATCTACTCAAAGAATTAATGCATCAATTTATGGTATAGGATAATATGGCAGTAATTAATTCCAAGAAATTATTACCACCTTCAAAATCATCTGGAAGTGCTTTATCTAAGCAAAAATTTCTTGTACCAATATCAAATATTAAACCTAAATCTTCTGCTATAATTAAAGCATCAGATATATCACTATCCAAAACTGATAGAAGTCAGTCACAAAATGCGTTAGCAAATATTACCAAAAAGTTTATAGATGTTGAAAAAATAATTAGTGCAAATGTTAAAGTATTAGAAAAATCAGAAGAACGAAAAAGAAAACTTTTAGAACAAAAAAGTTTCTCAAAACAAGAAGAAAAAATAGAAGCAAAAAAACAAAAAGCACCTTCAAATATTAATGTTCCATCTTTACCTAGAACTGGTTTTTTAGATGCAATTAGAAGATTTTTATTGTATACATTTCTTGGATATGCATTTAATAAGTTTGGAAAATATATTCCAAAAGTTTTAAAACTTACTCAAAAATTAATTCCTGTTTATAAATTTTTCGAATCTTTTACAGGAAACTTATTAAATGGTGCTGTAAGTTTTATTGACATAGGATACAAAACTTATGATAAAGTAAAGGAGTTAAGTAAAACTGTTGGTGGAGAAAACGCAGAAAAGAAGTTTAATGAGTTTAGCAAGCAATTTAATACCTTTGCAAATCTTGCTATTATTGCAGGAATGTCCACAATGGGCGGAACTGATTTCGGTAAAAAAGGTAAAGCAGGAAACACTACAATAAACACAGGACAAAAAAATGCAAGATTAAAATCTGCAAGCGGAGAAAGAAATCTTTCTGGATCTTTTACTCCAAAAGGTTATCTTCCTGGAGATAAAATTACTCAATATGGACCAAAAAACAAAAATTTCTTACAGAAAGCAGGGCAACAGGCAAGAATTTTAGGTAAAAGAACGTTTGGAAAATTTGCAGGAAAAGTATTTGGAAAAATTCCAATCATTGGTGGACTTATTGATTTTATTGTAAGCACGGTAATTTTTAAAGAAAATCCAGGAAGAGCGGCTGCAAAAGCAGTTGGTTCTACAATTGGTGCTGCTCTTGGAACTTTTATACCTGTTCCTTTTGCAGGAACCATTTTAGGTGGTATTTTAGGCGATCTTGTAGGTGGTGCTTTATATGATACTCTTGTAGGTCCAGATTCAATTATGGGTAAATCTCAAGGAGGTGAAGTTACTAGAGGTGGTAAAAGAGTAAATCGTCCAGCAAAGAGAAGAATTCAAAGAATTAAAACAAGACCACCAAAAATAAAACCACAAAAAACAATTCCTGGTAAAGATATTGGTGGAAAGAAAGAAATTGAAAAATTATTTCCTTCATCAAATGATCCTAAAATAAGAAATCCACTTGGAATATTGGAATCAACTTCCACTAGTTTAAAACAAGTTCCAATGATCGGTGGATTGATGGGAGCATCTTTAGACTTAGTAATGGGACAAAAACCAGATGCAAATGTTTTTAAAAGAATTGGAAATGGTTTTGGATCTTTAATTCAAAGTGCAATAGATTCTGAAACATCTAATACAATTAGTAATATCCAAAAAGAAATTGTTGGTCTTGCAAATGGTGGAATAATTCCAAGAACACTTTCAACAGAACAAAATATCGGAATGAAAATTGGAGAACGAATTGCAAAAACTCTTGAAGTGATGATGAATGTAAAAGTTTCTGAAACTTTGCAAGCAATTCGTCAACAATTTGGTAAAGAAGGACTTGAATTAACTGGTGGTGATGGTGGCACAGGCGGCGGCCAAGGCGGCGCCGGTGGTGGCGGAGGTGGTGGTGGAGGAGGAATGTTTACCGGAAAAGCATCAGATATTCCTCCCGAAGGTAAAGCACTTCTAGATGCTATTGCTGGATCAGAGTCTGGAGGATATAATTCAAGATATCCATCCAAAACATTTGATAATGGATGGATAGATCATCCAAGGATTAGTGAAAGAATCCGTAGTGGACCAAATGCAGGAAAAACTAGTGATGCTGCTGGAAGATATCAGTTCTTGTCTACTACTTGGGATCAATATAAACCAGCAAAAGCATTTACTCCAGAAAATCAAGATATTGCAGCCTATAGATTGGCAATAGCAGCTTATGGTTATGGTGAGCAAGGTTTAATTAGAGATCTCAAAAAAGATCCATTAAAAGTTGCAAATAAATTGAGTAGAACTTGGACTTCTTTACCTGGAGGAATAGAACCAAATAATGCAACAAATGGATTTTTAGCAAGATATAAACAAAAAGTAAAAAAATATGAAAACCAAAATCCAAGTTTGACTACAAAAGGTGTTAAAAAATTTAGCAGATCAGATATAACTAGCCTCTTCAGACAGCAAGAATCTTTTAGAAGTAAACCACATGAAGGTATGGATATTGCAGCACCACAAGGAACTCCAATTTCTTTTGGTATGGGAGGTGAAATTTTAGGTGTTTGGAGAACTAGTAGTGGAGATAGAAATGCTAATGGTGGATATGGAACTTATATGGATGTTAAATTTTCTGATGGTAGAATAGCAAGAATAGCACATTTGAGTGATGTACCTTTAAAATTAAGAAAAGGTTCTACTTTCAAAGCAAATCAAATAATAGCTTATTCTGGAGGACAGGAAGGTGCTCCTGGTTCTGGAAGATCAGGAGGTCCTCATATACACTTGGAACAACTATCTAAACCAATGGGATCTGAGGAAACTACAAGAGGTAAATTTGATCCATTAAAAGGTGGTCTCTTTGATTTGATACAAAAAGGAGGAACAAGAGCATCAATAGCACCTTCTACTTCTACAAATATGGCATCTGGATTAAATCAAAGAACTTCATATGAGATCGCTGGAGGATCAACTATCATGATGCAAAGAGTTATTGTAGAAAAACCAGTTCCAGTCAATACTGGAAGTACTGGATTTGTTCCTTTACCTTCTATAGATAGTACAAATATTTTAGCACCTCTTTCTGTGGGATAATGGGATTAAACAATCGGGCGGCAGTAAATTTTAATATCACTAAATTTGTAATTCATTCAAATACAAATGGAAAATCTTGTGATGTAAATCGTGGATTTACAAATCTTCACTACTACGAAAGTATACTTGAAAATTATGTAAAAGCAACTGCAATTATTGCCGATACTGGATATTCAATTCAGAAGGATGATAAATTTGTAAGTTTAATTGAAGGTCTTGATTTAAGTGGAGGAGAAAAAGTCGAACTTCATATAGAAGATGGATATGGAAATAAATTGCAATTTTCAGATTCTAAAAGTCTTTACATAGGAAGAATAAGAAATAAAATAGAGCATACTCAAAATATGGTCTTTGTAATTGATCTTGTAACTAAAGAATTTTTTGCAAATGAACTTGTAGAAACTAGAGTAGATCAAAGATTTGATGGAAAAATATCATCTTCTGTAGATAAAATTTTAAAAAATTTTTTAAAGACAGAAAAGGACGTTGATATAGAATTAACAGAAAATGAATATTCATTTAATGGACATGTAGAAAAACCATTTTATAAATGCACTTGGTTAGGTAAAAGATCAATACCAGAAAATGGAACAGAGTCTACTGCTGGATTCTTCTTTTTTGAAAATTACGATGGATTTAAATTTAAATCAATAGAGAAATTATTAGATCAGAACAGAAACTACAAAAAATATATCTATACAAATACAACAGATTTTCCTGCAGGATATGATGGAAAAATATTAGAAGCAATACCATCAATTAATATTGACGTTCAGCAGAAAATGATGATCGGTGCTTATGGATCGCAAGTTAGAACTTATGATTTTTTTAAAAACCAATATGAGGAAAAGCAAATAGTTTCTGAAACGGAAGGAAAAACGGGAATTAATCTAGCAGGAAATAATCTTCCACGTTTACCGGATGATTTATTTGGAAAACCAACAAGAATTATAAGTAAGTTGCAACCTTATGGTGTAATGCAAAAAATTAATAGTCAGGATTCCAAGAAAAAAGACTATGATATAAATCAAATTACTGCACAAGCAGCAAGTCGATATAATCAATTATTTACAATTATACTTACAATTAAAATTGCAGGTGATTTTTCTCATCGTGCTGGTGATTTAATTCATTGTGACTTTCCAGAATTAAGTTCCGATAAAACTCAAACTTATAGTGGCAAAAATAGTGGACTATATATGATAGCAAACGTAACACAATTTGTAGATGCAAGAGAAAATGCATTTACACAATTAACATTAGTCAGAGATTCATACGGAAGAAAACCAATTAAAAGATGACAGATACACTTTTTAATCCTGAATTAATTGGATCTAATCCTAAATGGTGGACTGGAATCATTGTATCGGATCAAGTTTGGAAAGAAAATCAAAAATCAGAAAAGTGGAATGATATAGACTCTCTTTCCGGTTGGGGAGCAAGATATAAAGTCAGAATTGTAGGAAAACATAGTAATTCTAAAAATAAACTTAAAGATAATCAACTAGAATTATGTGAAGTTCTATATCCAGTTACAGCAGGATCAGGACACGCTGCAAGTTATCAATCACCAAATTTAAGACAAGGATCAGTTGTTTTTGGAATTTATAAAGATGATGAAGGAAATGAACCTTTAATTATAGGTTGTCTTGGAAACAATGAACAAACAGCATTGAATACAACTCAAGAAAATGGTTTTGATACATTATCTGCATTTACTACAAATGTAGAAATTCCAAACTATGCTGTAGTTCCTGGGGAATCATCACCTATTACTGGACCAGGAGGATCAGTATCTTTTGAAACTAATACTGCATCATCAGGAACTAGACAGTCATTAGCAGACCAAGAAGCAGCAGAAGACCAGAGAAAAACAGAAGACATCGCATCAACATCTGAATGTGAACCTATTCCTTTAGGAAAAATCCAAACTGAAATCAAAAACTTAATTAAAGATGTAGAAAAAGCAAAAAAATCAATAAAGAGTTGGAAAACTGCAGCAAGTAATAAAATTAAAGATATAGAAAATTGGATTCGTAAAAGAATTGAAAGAGCATCTGAGTTTATTGCTGGTGGTGTAAAATGGATTATTGGTGAAATTAAAAAATATATAACAAAAAAAGTAGAAAATGGTGCTAAGGACTTTTACTACTTTTTATTTCCCAGTGAAAGACCTAAAGCAAAAAAAGCAGTCGAAACTGCTTTGGATCTAATTGCTTGTTTGTTTAGAAAAATTATTGGAAACTTAATTAGTATTATTGCAAGAGCACTTCTAGCAATTGTTGATAGATTTATTAATACACCATTATGTGCTGTTGAAACTATTATTGGAGCACTTATTGGAAAATTAACTGGACTTATAAATTCTGCATTATCTGCTATTCTTGCTCCAATAAATGCCATTCTTGGAATAGTTGATTTAGCAGGAGATATTATTGGTTTTGTTGTTGACTTATTAACATTTCTTTCTTGTGATGAAAAACCACAGTGTTCTACAGTCAAAGAGTGGAGTATCTATGATGGTCCAGGAACTACATCAGTCATTGATTTAAGTGGACTAATTAATAAAGTTAAAACGTTTGCATCAAGTGTTGTTCAATCAGTAGATCCAAATAATTTTAATTTTAATTTAGATTTTTCTGATATTTTTGATAATATTTGTAACGTTGGTGCAGTTTTTTGTGGACCTCCTACAGTTCAATTTTTTGGTGGAGGTGGTAGTGGAACAGCAGGAAATGCAATCATAAGTGCAGCAGGAGAAATTTTAGGTATAGATATTACAACACCAGGATTTGGTTATTCGTCTCCACCTGTTGTCAAATTTGTAGATAATTGTGGCAACGGAACAAGTGCAGTTGGCACAGCAGTTCTTGGAGAAGTACCAACTAATACTGGAACGACAACAGGTGTTGTTGCAGTTATTATGGAGGATTCTGGAACTAATTATCTTGCAAGTCCAAATGGAGATAGAGGAGGTGACGGAAGAGTTTGGGCTAAGAGTAATGAAACTACAGTTCAAAGAGCAGATGGAACATATGATATACCATACACTCCAGGAGATACTATTAATTTATTAGAAGGAGACACTGTAACTCTTCCTTATGGAACCACAGTTAATTTGGACAATGGAGATATAATTATTGGTGGAACAGATTATAATGTACAATTTCCGATTACAATCACTGCTCCAGTTCAAGATTCAAGTATTCTTATAAGAGGAGATTATCCAACTTTAGATAATGGACAATATCCTGTTATTCTTTATCTCTGTGGTATTGAAATTTCAAATAGCGGATTTAATTACTCTGAAAATGATAAAATTATTATTGAACCTGCAAAAGGTGCTGTAGCAGTTCCAACATTTGGTCCATTTGGGGTTTTAATTGGAGTGAAAGTTACTTCTCAAGGAGAAGGATTTTCTGAAGTTCCTAACATTTATATTCAAAGTGAAACAGGATATAATGCAAAACTACTTCCAAGATTCTGTATAGATAGAATATCTCAGGATAAAATAAAAGAACCAAACGTTCAAGATAAGATTATTTCTGTGATTGATTGTGTTGGAAAGGTTCCACAAACAGACTTCTTTAGAGTTCCTCAGTAATGGCTAAAAAACAAAATTATCATACAATAAGATACGGAAATAAAGATGGAGAACTAAAGTTTGGTCACATAACTGATAATAATGAATTAGATGCTTTTATTGTTAGAAGTGGAACTGATCCAAATCATTATATTGAGATGTGTTCTACGGGAGCACCTCACCTAAAAAATGGAACTATTTGTAGAGCAACTGGTTCGTTTCAAATTAAAGCAGGTGATAATGTACCAAAAGATCAACCAGGAGTTTACATAGACTCTCAGAATGGAGATCTTATTCTAAAATCAAAAGGTAAAGTTAGAATCGACGCACAAAATATTGAGATTATAGCATCAGGTGGAGATGGTAAAAATGGAGTTATAAGTTTAAATGCAAATGAAAAAATAATTTTAGATTCAAAAGGATCTATCACTGTAAAGTCAGTTGTTTCTACAAATATTCTTTCTGATAATACAGTAAATGCTATAGGTAAAGGTATATTAAATATATACGGAGGACTTATTGATGCTGCAGATGGTGCAACATCTAAAAATGGATCAAAAGGTGGTTCACAAAATGAAGAAAGACAAAGGCAATGAAAGTACCTGATTTATTTGTAGGAAAAAGATTATTTTGTGGTGAAGGAAAACCAACAATTCTTGGAGTAGGACCAACTGAGGTTCGTGGATCTGCATATGTAGAAGGTCCAGAAATTGTAGGAGACCCAGATCAATTTACTAATCCATCACCGACAGATTTGGGAAGTTTAATGGTTGGTGAAACAAAAAATAGTGAGATGAAACCAATTCCGTTTTACTCTCTATTTGTAAGAACATATGCTAGAATTAAAAGTTTCTTAAAAGTTGATGAACTTTTAAGTGTCAAACTTATTAAATCTAAAATTATATGGACAGAAGTTCTTCTCGCCAAATCAAAAAACTTTATAATTGATCATCCAACAAAAGAAAATAAAAAATTAGTTTATGCATGTTTAGAAGGTCCGGAAAATTCTGTATACGTAAGAGGTAGAATTAAAAATAATAATATAATAAAATTACCAGAATACTGGAAAAAATTAGTTGATTCAAATTCAATTACTGTTTGTATTACTCCAATAGGAAAAAATCAAAACATTCTTATTGAAGATTTTAACAATGAATTTATATCTTTAAAGGAAGAAAACCAAATTCAAATTGATTGTTTTTATCATATTTTTGCGGAAAGAATTGATATTCAAAAGTTAGAAACGGAGGTTGATCTATAATGGCAGTGGGATTTAGATTTCAAAACTATGGAACCTTTACTGGTCCTGCAGCAATTTATGATTATGATGACAGTGAACCGATCTGGCATAC